>Ga0080064_1001245_pt1 | contig 53946 bp, 53 predicted proteins | sample Subgrocontami54m_FD_69260 | JGI IMG/M metagenome (GOLD analysis project Ga0080064, IMG submission 69260) | Subsurface groundwater microbial communities from S. Glens Falls, New York, USA - GMW46 contaminated, 5.4 m (SPADES assembly) (version 2) ...
TTAGGATTGACTTTTATCAACAGTTTTCCTAAAGACTCAACGTTATAGTGCAGATACGTCTCAAACTGCCTGAAACTCCAACTTCCTAATTTCTTATTAAATCTTCTTCCCTTATACTTATATTTCATATCTCTTAAATTTTCAAGGACAAATACTTTAAAATCACTATTAGCAATCCCTTTGCTTAATCGGTGATTTGTATCAGAAACAAACCGTGTTTCTCTTCTGCTTAACAACGTTAAATGATGTTTAGCAGACTTAGTGCCTTTCTTCTGCAATACTCGTTTTAAGTATTGATACTTGCCTTTAATCTTTTTAAGATGTTTTGAATTGTAAAAAAGGTTATTGGAACAAACAAGAATATTGTTTACCCCTCTATCTATTCCTAAGAGGTCTTTCTCTATTTGTATGCCTCCAAGATTTAAATGAGGATTTTCTTTTTCAACCACTAAATTAAGATATAATTGTTTTTGTTTATAGCATAACATCCCGGCAACCGGTTTCCACCCCGTGTATTTCTCAACAAGTGGATGGGGTTGGAAGGTAATTTTCTTTCTTCCATTAATGGAAGATATAGAAATTAATTTATGTTCTAAATTAACTCTTAGATTTCTTTTGTCTAATCTCATAGAAGAAAATTCTTTTACTTGAATAGGTCTTTTACCTTTTTCCCTCTTTATGCTTTCAGAAGCAACATCTCTTGCCGTCTGGATTAATCCGGTTGGTAAGTCAGGATATAGTTTTTTTATCTTCTTGTACGTTAGTTTGTTTAATTTGTTTTTATTGTAAATCTTCTTTTTATATCCTATATCGTTCACATACTGCCTTGCCTTAGAGAAAATTCTAATGGTTTCTATCAAGTCATTGTCTTTGATGAGTTTGATTTTAACCGTTCTTTGCATAGAAATACTATAATACGCAGGTTTATACATTTATTTATTCTTAATACCTTTAAACACAGACTAAGGCAAATTCATCGGATGATTAAAATCAATCAGTTTTCTTTGCCGGGTGTATATAAATTTTTATTTAAATTGCGAATAGTCTTCGGGATAATAATCTAAATTATTCTAGTTTATTACAATGACACCTTCATAATGTTTAATGATCTCTGAAAAGTTATCTCGTATGTCTATCAGGATTTTCTCATATTTATTGATAAGAACCCCGTTGGATCCTTTAAAACCCCTCCCTTAGTTAAAGTGCACACTTTTGTGCTGGCACTACTAAAGACATAATATTTATAAGTAACCCTTCTTTTACTGCCTAATGGACACTGATCTAGCTAATTTTGCAGTATATTATCTACAAAAGAAAGGTGCAACGTATGCTGAAGCTAGAATGGAGTCAAGGGAAGAGCAAGGATTTATTTTAAAAAATTCTAACCCTGAGATTGCTGGTTTTGACGAAACAACGGGCTTAGGTATCCGTTTCATTCTTAATCATACGATGGGGTTTGCTACAACTAATGAACTTGCAAAAGATAAGATACGAGATGTTATTGATCGATCATTAATCCTAGCTAACAAAGCCGTTCCTTTAAGTGAAACTATTAGTTTTTCTGATGCAAAGGCAGTTAATGATACTTTAAAAGTCAAACAAAAAATTAATTTATTAAATCTAGACCCTAGCGAAAAATTAAAAATTCTTCAAGATCTAGATAAACACGTTAAGAGCGCAGACACCCGATATTTCTCTATTTCCGACACCCTCCTAAAAAAGTATTATATCAATTCAGATGGTATAAAATTATATTCCGAAATACCGAGAGTAAAACTATTTTATTTTTTAAGTTTAACCCAAGGAACTAACTCTATTCAGCGCTGGCTTCAAAAGGGGGCCGTATCTGGTTATGAATGTTTGAAAACTTGGAATTTAGAAGAAGAGTTACCACAAGAGTTGAAGGCATTAGAAAAAAATATGAATGAAGGCATTAGTGCTCCAAAGGGAATTACGGATGTTATTTGTAGCTCCGAAGTGACGGGCATAGCGGTACATGAATCTGCAGGGCATCCGTATGAAGCGGACCGAATAGCCGGTAGAGAAGCTGCTCAGGCCGGAGAATCTTTTATTAAACCTAGTATGATCGGAGAGAGAATTGGTTCTGATGTTGTTACAGTGGTAGATGATCCTACCTTAGAGGGTTCCTATGGATTTTATTTATATGATGATGAAGGAATTAAGGCACGACGGAAGACTATGATTGAAAAAGGAATGATCAAAGAGTTTATGCATGATCGATCTACGTCTTCACAAATGAAAACGGAGAGTAATGGGGCAGCCAGAGCTTGTATCTACGACGTTGAACCCTTGGTAAGAATGTCTAATACCTTTATGCTACCCGGAGAACACCATGAAGAAGAACTGATTCGGGGCGTTAAGAAAGGAATTTATTTGAAAAGTTTCATGGAATGGAATATTGATGATAAACGATACAACCAAAAATATGTTGGATGCGAAGCATACTTAATTGAAAATGGGGAAATTACTCGACCCGTTAAGGCACCTGCCTTAGAGATTACTACCCCTGCCCTATATTCTTCGATTGATGCGGTGTCTAATAAAATAGAATTATTTGCAGGTAATTGCGGGAAAGGTGAACCTATGCAGGGTATTCCTGTTTTAATGGGTGGGCCAACTATCCGATTAAGGAAAGTGAGTATATCATGATTGAAAAAGTACAGAGACTGCTATTAGAGCAAGGGGCCGATGATGTTATTGTAAGTCACGTTGAATCTAGCATGAATCATCTTAAGTTTGTTAATAATAAGATTGTTAAAACTGCTTCTGAAACGTTAAGCACCATTGATATTTTTGTTGCTAAAGATAAAAGGCTTGCGTTTACTACTATTAAAGATCCTTCTGAGGATAAGATTAAAAAGATTGTGGACAATGTTATGGGATTTATTCAAAAACTAGAACAAAACGAGGGGTATAATGGTATTGCTAAAGGTCCCTTTACTTATCCAACTATTGAAGAAGGGTATGATAAAAAGATAGAAGATCTAGATATTGTGGATATGGTTCAAAAAGGAATTATGGCTGCGCAAGAAGAAGGAGCACTACGATGTTCTGGAGTTATTGATACCTCTATGGAAGAAATGGCCCTCACTAATTCTAATGGGGTAGACGTTATGGACAAAAAGTCGGAAGCGTATTATTCTATTCGCGCCTTAGTTAATGATGACGCTTCAGGGCACATGACTGCTTCTTCATGCATGGCAACTAAACTTGATGTTAAAGGGGCTTCACAAAAAGCTGGAAAAATTGCTTCTATGGCAGCTAATCCCATTGATGGGAAAGAAGGAGTGTATGACATTGTATTTGACCCTATGGCATTTGGATGCCTACTAACACACATTGGAGACGCTGCGTCAATCTTTTCTGTAGAGTCTGGAATGTCGTTTTTGCAGGGAAAACTAGGAAATTCTTTAGGAAATTTTTCTTTACTTGATAACGGAATCTATCCAAATGGTTTAGCCTCTGGAAAGTTTGATGATGAAGGAAGACCGACACAAACTACTAAAATCATTGAAAAGGGGATTTTAAACACGTACCTTCATAATACCTCCACTGCTTTACGATATAAGGTTACTCCTACTAGTAATGCGGGCATTATTGCACCTAAACCAAATACTTTAGTGTTAGAGGGAAAAAAGGGAAAAGTATTTGATATAGAACGAGGATTATATGTTACGAATGTCTGGTATACTCGATTTCAAAATTATGCTAAAGGAGATTTTTCTACCATTCCTCGAGATGGCATATTCTTAATTGAAAATGGGGAAATTACTCGACCTGTTAAAAATATTCGTATTTCTGACAATATGCTCGACATTATGAAAAATATTTCTTTATTTGGTAAGAAACCCGTACAGATTAAAAGCTGGGAAGTAGATATTCCTTGTGTTCTACCCGAAGTATTAGTTAAAAATGTGAAGGTTACTAAACCTCATGCCTAGAAAATTATATAATCTACTAATTTTTTGAATTGTTTATGTTAAAAAAGAGATTTCAAAAATTTACTTATTCTTTGGTTTTGCGCCGAATGGCCAAAAAGTCTGGAAAATTTATTATAAAACTTTTGATGTTGCTTATTGTGTTTTAGTTTTGCATCATCTTGAGGATCATAACGCCATGATCAAAGAAATGTTTCGAGTTTCAAAAAAAGTCATTATTATAGAAGATGTATATACCAACTATCTTGAAAAAGCTATTACTTTCCTAAAAGACTGGTGTTATAATCGTTTAGAATCCTTTAGTACCCCTATTCCCCTTAATTTTTGTACGGATTCTCAGTGGGAGTCCCTCTTTAATAGTTTAGATATTAATGTTTTGGATAAATTGGTTATTTCAAGATTTTTAATTACTAGGGCGCCTAGACAAATGGGTTATTTACTTTGTGTTTCGGATCGTAAATAACTGCGTGTGTAATTTTATTTATTCTAACTTTCTACTGAACCCAATTAAACGAAAGCTTTAAATACCTGTATTATATATACTTATATAATATGGCAGAAACAAAAATTTTACACAGCCCGACGTTGGAATCTGTATTTATGGTAGAGGAAACTGTCCAAAAATATAGCCAAGAATGTGGTAAATATCAGCTTTGGAAGAAGCTTCCTAAAAAAATGATGTATCAAACATTCCAAGTTATTTTAGATTATCTGGAACAGTCGGAGAAAATACTTATTGATAAAGAAGGATGTGTTATTTGGACTTTTAATCCTACAAGAATAAAAAGATTAACCCAAGAAGACTTAATCGTACGATGAACAAACAGGCCCACGTAGCTTTTATCACACCGAAACTAAAAGAACAATTTCAATATCTTAAAAGTGGGAAGTTTGAAGATCAGCAACTTTATAAATTCATTAACAGGGCCCTTGATGATTTAAAACAGAATCCTATGTGCGGTATAAAAATACCAAAGAAACTTTGGCCAAAAGAATATACCAAAAATTATAACATCACCAACTTATGGAAGTATGATTTACCTAGTGCTTGGCGGTTAGTCTACACTATTGAAAGTGATGAAGTAAAAATAGTAAGTATAATTTTAGAATGGTTCGATCACAAAGACTACGAAAAGAAATTCAATTATTGATTGAAATTCATTTCATAACTATAACCCCGTCTGCGTACAATTTCTCGTAATTCTTCCACTATTTTAGTTATCCCGAGTTCCTTCATTAAATTCTCTGTAACTAGTGGACCGTCAGTAAGTTCATTAAATTTTACTTGACGTTGATCGGCTACCTCTTCTTTTTGTCCTAAATAATAAATAAACCCACCGTTACCGTTTAGTCCTGGAACTCTTTGGTGAAGGGAGTGTGACGCTTCTTGGATTTCCTTTTGCGAAACCGGTAGGATATGAACCCTAAACTGTTCTTTTTGGATATTCATTCTAAAAAAAATAGGATGGCAATCTTTAGACTTGTTCTTTTTTGCCCATTCCAAGATAAAATTTATATTTAGATTAAGTGCTTCTTGGAATCCTTCTGGAGATTTTTTACTATACTCTTTTTTGTTGGCTAAAATTATATGACCCACGAGCTGAGGTGTTCGACAAACATACGAGTACCACTCGCCTAACTTTTCTTTATTTTCTCCGACCCAAAAAATTTGATTTCTTAGCGTTTGCCTCGGATCGGAGTGAGAGATGTTATTTTTTTGAATTAACATGGGGTTAGACTCTACCGTTTATAACGATATCTTTTTGTTCTATGCGTTTACCTCGGAGTTCTATTAAGAAAATTTCTTTGGTGTCTTCATAGTAATATTTGATCATATGCGTTGGAAAGAGTGTCTTTGTTTTATGATCGTGAAGATAAACTGCAAAATAACTTCTGATGGGTGGATCGTGATGCGGGAAAGGATCTGTTTCTCCTTGTACGTAAAGGACTTCGTATAGGATCTTATTTATTTTAAGTTTATCTCCATTCTTTAACCTTGTTTTATCTAAATCCATATTTTTAACCTTTATGCTGCTTGTGTTAGACTCTGCCTCGAATAATAATATCTCCATTTTTTTCTATGCTATGTTCTGGTTCCCGTTCTATTACAAAGAATTTTCTCTTCTCCTTCTTACTATTATCATACTCTTCAAAATTAACATCATACATTTTCTTTATTTCGGCCATAATTTCTTTAGCTATTTCATTTAATGCTGGCTTATTTTCTTCTTGTTTGTAATACTTCTCAAAGGTCATCGGTTTACCTATAGTGACTTTAACTTTAGATAGTTTCCTAATGATTCTAGACTGTATGGGAAGAATGCCATGACTGCCATTAATCGCGACGGGAATAACGGGGCATTTACTCATTAACGCAATTCTGGCTACTCCGGTTTTTGGCTCTAAGATCATTTTTCCGCCTAGGGTAGTACCTTCGGGGAATATTCCAAAAATCTTTTTTTTTGCAAGATACTCTTCTTTTACTCGAGTTAATACTTGGGTAGATTGTCCTTTACCTACTTCAATAGGAATATGTTTAGTAATTTTGATGATATGTCTTGCTTTAATGGGCGGATGAAACAACCTCTTTTTAGCTAAGAAATAAACATTTTTTCTTACTGCCGCTACAATAAATAGAGGATCTGACCCATCATTATGGTTAGAAGCAAGGATATACGGGGGCTTAGGAAGATTTTCTCTCCCCTCAACTTTAAGCCGAAATAATGTCTTAACGAATGGTGTTCCAAGGAGCCTAATTAAAGTATAAACCATCTAGGGGTTAGTAGTTTACTATTAATAAGCATTTCTTTTAAGGAAATTTTCTATAGTGTTATTGACTTTTTCGTGTTCTTTAAGAATAAATAAATGTGGGCCAGGCAGTATTTTAAATGTCCTTTGGGAAAGCAATTCTGTTGTTTTTTTGACTTCCTGGGGAGAAAAGAACTCATCTTCTTGGGCAGCAATAACCAAAACTGGAACGTTAATATCTTTGTACAAACTAAGGGTAGCTTTTTTAATAGCTCGCGCATTTTGAATTAAAGAAAATAGGGAAGGGTGAAACATTTTTGAAGGATAAGCTTTTTTGCCCAAACTTTCATAATAAGAATGTTTCTTTTTTGCTTGTTTTACTCGAAGGTATAATTGAAATAAGCGTTTAAGTTGAGAATATACAGAATAATTAGTGGGAAGAGATCCGGCTAGCAAAATTAATGCATGGACCCTTTTGGGGTACGCTTTATAGTAAGCTAGAGACACTAGGGTGCCAAAGCTATGCCCTATAAGTATAACTTTAGATATCTTCTCGTTTTCTAAGACTATTTTTATATCCTTAGCGAAATTATGTAAATCATTTCCCCTTATTTTTCCCGTGGATTTTCCCTGTCCTCTTAAGTCTAGAGCTAACACTCCGTATCCTTTACTTTTGAAATAATCATATTGATACTTCCAACAAAGGTTATTAACCATGCCCCCATGCACAAAGACTAACGTTATCTTATTCCCTTCAGAATAACGGTAACGTATCTTAGAATTATCAAAACTGTGAATATACTTCGTTTCTTGCATGGTTACTGTAACTTTTTTATTAATTCTATAACTTCTTTTCCTTCAATCTTTCCCCTATATTTTTGCATGACTATGCCCATAATGGCATTTATAGTGGCACCTTTGTTTTTTTGCATAATCTCCCTAATTTCCTTTTCTAGATCTTGAGTGTTAACTGTTTTATAGGCCCCATAATTTATTTTTCCGGTCTGGAGCTTTTCCCTAATCATCTCTGTTACTGCAGATTTATTAATTTCTTCTTGATTTAAGTGAGTAAGAATTTCTACAAAATCTTCAACCCTTAGCTTAGTGCTATCTAGTTTTAACCGCGATTCTACATCTTTTGGGATTTCTATAAATACTCTAGCAATAAAGGTCGGTTCTAATTGTGGAAACTGTCTTACATACTGTTTAAGATCTAACTTTCTCTTTAGAACCTCTTTAGCAAGAACCGAACTTAGTTGATATTCTTTTTCTAATGCTAAGACCTTTTCACTAATTAATTCTATAATTTCTAAAGATTCTAAGAGAAATTTAGTTATGGGGATGGGTTTAACATCTGTTTCTGGGTACATCCGTGCTTGCCCCGACATCGGCCTTAAAAAGGTAGATGATCCATCTGGATTAACTTGTCTCACTTCTTTTTTTGCCGGTTGTTTTAATTGACGTTTTACTTCTTCTTCAATTACTTTAGGCATTACTCTTAACTCTTGAAACCCTTTTAACTCCACCCGGTTCCCCATTTTAATCGAGATGTTTACATCTTGACGAATAGTTCCAATTCCTGATCTCACTTTCCCCGTGGATTTTAAAATCATACCTAAGGTTTCTGCTACTTCTTTTGCATGTTCTGGATTTTGAATAGAAGCGTCCGTTGCTATTTCTATTAAAGGAATACCCAACCGGTCTAAGTTATAATGGACCTGTTGATTATCTTCCTTTATTTTTCTTGCTGAATCTTCTTCTAAACAAATACTGTTAATATTAACTATCCCTTTAGACGTCTCTAGTTTTCCATCATAGGCCACTAACATAGTTCTTTGAAACCCCGAGGTGTTACTTCCATCAATAATCATTTTTCTCATTACTTGAAGTTCATCCACCGGTTTACACTGTAATAGTGAGGCTACTTGCAGAACGACCCTTAAGGCTTCTTGATTTACTTCCTGCGGAGGATCTTCATCTTGTTCCACTAGACAACAACATTCATTATAACTATGATATACAAAAGTCTTATTCTGTTTACTTTCATAGTCTACCGCTGTGTCTATTTCTTGGGTTTCTCCTTTAGAGCGGTGAAGCCTTCTTGTGATTAACGCATCAGCTGAACCTTCTTTTAACTGGGAAGGGCAATGACAAAAAAGTTTATGAGTCTCAATCTGCCTATGGATTTCTAACCCGCACTTAAACTGTAACTCGTGATAATTCATCCCTTGGTTAAATAACGTTTATTTATAAGCCTTACCGACACTCTTATTAATGAAAAAGACCTTTATTAAATCATGGTATCGGATACTCTATCTTTAATCAAGAAGATATTTGAGGAAAAACCCTTCTTATCTCAAAATATTTTGAAGGGAACTATGAGTTATCATGAGCTTGCAGATATTATTTCTCACTCTCATGATATAGATAAAAAAGAGATAGTCAAAGCACTAGAGTCTTATTCCTTGGAGTTAGAACGAGGGTTTAAACCGGTATTTTTTGAGAAGGGAAGTGAAGTTAAACTCACGAGTAATCTCTTTGAAATAACCTTACCCAGCACGAGTAAACATTTAGTTCAAGCTATCTGTGATCAAATGTACCATAAAGACCTATTCTTAATGACCCTTGGCCCCCAAGAGATAAGTTTAATTATTGAAAAGAAACACTCTGAACTAATTGAAGGGTTACTGGAAAAACACATGATTACTCCTCTTGCTAAAACAGACGGATTAGCTGCAGTTACTTTAAAATTAAGTCACAATGCATATAATCTACTAGGCTTATTTTATTTAATTAGTCGAGCATTAAACTGGGCATCTGTACCTATTGTGGAAATATTTTCTACCTATACTGAACTTACTTTTGTGGTGTATGAAAAAGATTCGTTAAATGCTATGAAAGTTATGAAAGACTTAATTAATTCTGGTTAGACAATGATTAAATAGTATTAGTATTCTTAATTAGATTATGAAGGAAGAGATAGAACAAATAAAAGAAAGAAATAGGCAAGTAGAAACTAATAAGGCGTGGGAAACCAGTAAAACACGAAGGCCCTTATTGCCATAATGACTTATGTTGTTGTGGCTATTTTTCTTTGGTCCATTAATGTTTCTCACCCGTGGTTGAATGCTATTGTTCCGACCGCTGGTTTTATTTTGTCTACTTTGACGCTTTCTTTCTTTAAGAAAATATGGTTGAACTGTACCCCTAAGAAATAATGTACTGCGAACTATACCTTTATATCTTTAGTTTTTGACAAAATAAACACTTCATTTTATTCCAATAGCCGAGTATTAATCTCTCCTCTTAAGTTTTCATGGAATTTCTCTCTTACTTCTTTAGGATAATTACTCAATACCCACGCTAATTTAATAAAAGCAGTCTCGGACGTCATATCCAAAAGATTACCCATTACGCCTACCTCTTGGAGGATTCTTCCCGTCGAATATACATTCATATTGATTCTGCCATAAATGGTTTGCGTCGTTACTATCACTGGGATTTTAGCGGTTAACCGTTTTAACTCATTTAAGATTTTTTTATTATACTCGGTTATTTTATCAAAAGAGTTTATGGGGAGATGACCTAGACCTGTACCCTCTAGGATAAGTCCATCAAATTTATTGTATGCTCTCAGCTCTTCTACCAATAAGTTTGGATGAACCTTTAAAATTCCTATTTTAAGGCCTTCCTTTATAGGCTTAACTATTAATTTCTTTGACGACGGTCTTTTAAATGGAGCAATCACGTGTATTTTAGAATCTTGAATTCTGGCTATCGGTCCCATATTAATGGATTTGAATGCATCTCGTTTAGAAGAATGCATCTTTCTTGTTTTTAAGCCTGGAAGGATCACACAAGAACTATCGCTTGTTGTTTCGTGCATACAGATTGCTACCCCTATAAAATCAGTTTGTGCAATAAATTGGCACGCTGCTTCTAGATTTAGTCTTGCGTCTGAACTCCCTCGATCCGAACTTCTTTGCGACCCCACTAACAAAACAGGAATCGAGAGGTTTTCTAAGATAAACGAGAGAGCTGCTGCTGTGTAATGAAGCGTATCCGTACCATGAGTGATAATTATACCTTCTGCCCCTTTTTCTAGTTCCAACGCAATGGCTTTTGCCATTAAATTATAATGCCCAAACCTCATATCTTCTGAAAATATATTTGAGATAAGCTTAGAGTCTATGTTAACCAACTCTTTAATAGTTGGATAGAGCTCTAATAACTCTTCTGGAGTAAACCTAGAAATTGTACCTCCGGTTTCATAGGACACCTTTGAGGCAATCGTTCCTCCGGTGTGTAAGATAGTTACTTTTTTAAGTCCTTTTTTTGGAATTATCTTTGCTTTTTTGACTTCTTTAATTTCTTTTTTAGAAAGAAGATTTACTTGCTTAATTTTGTGTTTATTAATCCCTAAGTTATAACCACTTTCTAGCTTTATAACTAAGACTTCTTCTTTTATAGACGGCATGAGGGTACCTAGAAAAATATCTTGGTTTGTTTTTATCTCTACTTTGTCTCCTGGTTCTGGCATGAGGAAGACTAATCGTTTCTTTTTAAAAATGTACCGTTTAGGCACCATCTCTACCTAAGGTGTGTTTATGCCTGTTTCTTTCGTTTTTTTATCGTTTTGGCCTGTGTTGTGTCACTACTTTTAATGAATGCTTAGGTAGCTTTCTTAAAGGAATAGATGGTAGAATTCTTTTACTACAGGGCTTGTCTCTATGAAATCTTGATGATTTGACTGTTCTAATATAGGTTTTAAATTTTAATAGTATTTATATAGAACTTGAGAAATATACAAAATCAGACTGTAAATAAGTAAACTTTGATTTCAGTCGGGCAACTGAAATCTGTTGGGCAGTACACCTTAAGTCATTGAGCTAATGGATATTAGCTAGGTGGAACAAATTCTAACATGGGCATGCTATCCTTTATTTCCGGTATAGCGAGGGCTATGTCAGAATATAAAGTTTGCTATGCTCGAAACTATATAACACAAAGGGGGTTAAAAAAATGGAGTTTATTATACAGAACGCGTTAGAAAAGACGCACGATATGTCAGGCGGAGATGCAAATATTGGATTAGCAAAGATTGAAGTTATTGGTGTTGGTGGTGGCGGTTGTAATATGGTAAACTGGCTTTACAACAAGGGTGTTATGGGGGCCGAAATTGCTGCCTTAAACACAGATAAACAACACTTAGATATTGTTGCAGCAGACCGAAAACTCTTGATTGGAAGAGAATTAACTCGAGGTCTAGGCTGTGGTGGATTTATGGAGAAAGGAAGAGAAGCTGCTAAAGAGAGCATTCATGGTATTAAAGAGATTATGAAAGAATCGGATATGGTCTTTGTTTGCGCAGGTATGGGTGGAGGTACGGGAACGGGTGCTGCACCTGTGGTGGCTCAAATTGCTAAAGAAACCGGTGCTATTGTTATTGGAACGGTTACCATGCCTTTTGATATTGAGAGGGCTAGAGTAGACAAAGCAGAGTTTGGATTACAACAGTTAAGACAAGTCTGTGATACGGTCATTGTTATTGATAATAACCGATTAGTTAGCATAGCAGGTAACTTACCTATCCGACAAGCCTTTGCGGTTGCTAATGAATTGATTGCTACAATGATCAAGGGAATTGTTGAGATTATTGCTGTACCGTCCTTAGTTAACCTAGACTATGCGGATGTAAAGGCTATTATGGCACAAGGAGATGTTTCAGTAATTGGCATCGGAGAGTCTGATACTCAAAATAGGGTTGAAGAAGCCGTTAGACGAGCCTTGACTAATCCACTACTTGAAGTAAGCTATGATGGAGCTACGGGTGCTTTAATCCATGTAACTGGAGGAGAAGACTTATTATTAGATGAAGTCTCTAAAGTTGGTGAAATTGTAACGGAAGCTCTTGATCCTGAAGCAAATGTTATTTGGGGAGCTAGAATTGATCCTAACTTTAGCGGAAAGTTACGTGTGATGACTATTGTAACGGGAGTAAAATCACCTTATATCTTAGGAAAGGTTGATCATAGAAAACCTAGCCGAGATTCGGTAAGGTTAACCAACGAATTAGGCATTGACATGCTTCGCTAGAGTGGGTCTGGTTTTGAGCTATAACCCCCTTAAATATAGCCCACTCTTTTTTTTCTTTTTTTAAAATAGAATAATTTTATAAGTTCTTGATAATTGTTAAATAGATGCACGACTCAAAGAAATTAATTCTTTCAGGATGTTTAATTATTAATGAAAAGAAGGAAATTTTATTACTTTTTAAGAAAAATCATCAGCATTATGAAACACCTGGCGGTAAAGTTGATCCCTCCGATTGCGAAGACTATCCTGATCTTACTCTTGAGGATTTAAGAAAAACGGCAGAACGAGAAACCTTTGAAGAACTAGGAGATTCTATTGAACTTGCCCCGCTTACTTATTTTAGAACGGTTGAGTTTACTATTCCTGACGGAAGAAAGGCTGTAGCTCACAAGTTTATTACTAAGATCGTTAAAGGTGAACCCTTAGTTGCCGAACCGAAGATATTTAGTAAACTAGACTGGTTACCTTTAGCTAAACTCGATTCCTTTCCTATATCTCCTGATCTAAAATTGCTACAGGATAGATTAAAATCCTATTAATAAAATTTATATAGAGTACTTTCTAATATGGTTTATGTTTAAATGGTACGGGGTCGTTGGGATAACATTAATTTTTTTAGTAGAGCTAAACTTCTTTTTTAAATTAGAACCCTTCGCTAGTTGGTATTTCCCCCTTGTGTGGTCGGGTTATATCTTAGTTTTAGACGCTTTGGTATATACGTTGAGGAAACATTCTTTAATCTCTAATAAACCGTATACTATTTTAGGTATGGCGTTAATTTCTTCTTTATTTTGGTTTATCTTCGAACTAACTAATCTAATCATAACTAACTGGTCTTATCACGGGCTGGGGGGATTAGAAATGCAAGGAGCTAATTTAGTAGATTTATTTGGACTGCTAAGCTTTTCTACGGTTTTACCTGCCTTTTTTGAGACAGTGGAACTTATAAAAACGATTCATCTGTTTGATAAAAAGAAATTAAAGAAAAGCTATCGTATTAGTAAAACCTTTTTACATACTATGATAATCTTAGGAGTTCTTTGTTTTTTGCTGCCTTTCTTGATGCCTAGTGTTACATTTCCCTTAGTGTGGCTTAGTTTTTTCTTTATTTTAGATCCGATTAATTATCTACATCGACAACCAAGTATTATAGGGCATCTAAAAGACCGGAAATTAGTGATTCCTTTGTCTTTATTACTCGCTGGAATAGTTATGGGATTTTTCTGGGAGTTTTGGAATTATTGGGCAATCCCTAAGTGGACGTATACTGTTCCTTTTGTTGGATTCTTTAAAATCTTTGAGATGCCCCTCTTAGGTTATTTAGGCTACTTTCCGTTTGCATTTGAATTATATGCTATGTATTGGTTTGTTAGAAGCTTATTTTTAAAGAAAGAAGAGTATTTAGTGGAATAGAATTTATTTTTGGCTTTAAACGTTGGAATTATAAATACAATAACCTTTAATAATTAGCCCTTATTCCCCTTAATTAATGGCTCAGAAAAGTCTTGTCGCGATCATTGGTGGTTCTGGTGTAGAAGAGTGCCCACAGTTTAAAAAGGCTCCCTGGCAAAGTATTGATACGGGGATGGGCATTGTTGAGTATCAACAAAATAATGAAATTATCTTTATTCCTCGACACGGACATTCAATAAGGTATGGTCCTTCTAAAACTCAATATGCGGCAAATCTTCTTACGGCATCAAGTTTAGACATACGAGTTGTTGTTGCAACGAGCGCTGTAGGAAGTCTAAGGCCGAAAATTCACGTAGAAAGCTTAGTTGTACCGGATGACTATATTGATGAAACCGGAAGAGATGATAACCTATTTGGAGAAGAGGTTGTAGTTCATGCTAACCCTATACCTGCTTTTTCAGAAGGATTAAGAACGATTTTATTAAGTTGTGTTGGTGGGGGGATGTTTAATGAGGTTCATAATAAAGGCACCTATGTGGTTATATCCGGAGATAGGTTTGGTACTCGTGCTGAAGGCAAAAGGAGAGCAGAGTATGCTGACATTGTTGGCATGACTATATGTCCTGAAGCGTCTATGGCACTACAATTAGGTATGCATTACGCCTGTGCAGCATTCCCCGTTGATACTAATCTAGATGCAAATCATGTTGGAGGCACTCAAGCTGTTATGCAAAGACTTTCTCATCCAAGCAAGGTTCCTCTGTATATAACTAAAGTTATAGACGCAACACAAGCCTATGCTAAGACTGCTGGCAATTTGCCCCAATTAAACGGTAATGTTATACCCGGAGATACTAAAAGAATTAAAAATAAAATTCTACAATCGGCTGCTGAGAACCTCCTTAGACATTATGTGCAATAATAAACTTTTTAAAAGCCGTTGTTTTATTAAATGTGATGAATATTAATATTATTTTACGGCCTTTTTTAACCTTACCTCGATTTACCGATGGACGCATCGATTATACTCATTCTCCAAAAGCTCCGGTTTTAATTTGTTTTATATACTTAAAGGGTAAAATTCTTCTTTTGAAACGAAGTGATAAAGTGGGAACGTATAAAGGAAAATGGAGTGGGGTTGGCGGCTATTTAGATGAAATGAAAGAAGTTAAGGACAAAGCATTAGAGGAAATTAATGAAGAATTAAACATTAACCCTGGCACGGTTAAAGATGTTACGTTAGGTAAGTCTTATGAGTACGTTGATAAAGAAATAGGAAAAACGTGGATCTTACATCCTGTACTCGTTACTCTAAACGACGAACCTAAGATACAACTAGATTGGGAACATACCCAGTTTGCTTGGATTAATCCTCATGAATTATCTAAGTATGATTTTGTGCCGGGTCTTGATGAGTCTCTAAAAAGAGTTTTAGAACAATAAACCTTTTAAAGGCATGCGAGTAAAAAGAACTATGAAACATACGTTACAAGTAACTTTACTTCTTGTTCTCTTATTTGTCTTAGCCCAGTTAATTGGTTTAGGCATTACTGCTCGTTATTTAGAAGAAGGAACTTTACCGTATGGAATTGAGCGACCAGACGTAGAAGAAAATACTGCTTACATACCCATTTTAATTGCTATTGCCATTGCTACCGGTCTTGCTTTACTTATTATAAAGTTTAATGCACTCTCCTTATGGAAAGCGTGGTTTTTCATTGGGCTATTATTTACGTTACTTATTGCTATCAATGCCTTTTTACCACAATATATTGCTTTAGTATTAGCTTTAGGACTCACTATATGGAAACTCTTTTTCCCTAATGTGTATATTCATAATTCTACTGAAGTATTGGTGTATGGTGGTTTAGCAGGACTCTTCGTTCCTATTCTAAGTGTATTTTCTATTACGATTCTTTTAATTGTAATCTCTATTTATGATATGTTTGCAGTATGGAAGTCAAAACACATGGTTTCATTAGCAAAATTTCAAACTAAAGCACGTGTTTTTGCCGGCCTTATGGTCCCCTACCATAGAGGTAAGAAAGTGGCGATTTTGGGGGGAGGAGATATTGGTTTTCCCTTACTCTTTGCTGGTGTTATTTTAAAAACCAGTGGATGGTTAGACGCAACCCTTGTGGTTTTATTTTCCGCTTTAGCTTTATTCGGACTCTTTTTATATAGTAAGAAAAATACCTTTTACCCTGCTATGCCGTTTATTAGTGCAGGGGTATTTATAGGATATGGGTTAGGATTATTGGTTTAAGAAAATTTATAAAATTAGTTGTTACTAAGGTTGTAGCATATTTTAAACCATTTCTCTTATTCTAAATATAACCACCGACTCAGCCAATAACCGTCCTTGCACCAATAGCTTAGATATTTTATTAACTTGTATGATGTCCCATTAAACTTTCTCTCAAGAAAAAAATTCAATAAACAAAGAAGGACAAGAATATCATTTCCTTAAGTTATATAACTTTTGATAGAAATCTCTTTTTCTCTGAAGAGACGAAACACTAGGTTCGTTCAAATCAAAATATGCGACAATTTTTCCTAGCAATGAATATTCTGCACGCTTTTCTGTTAGGACTTTGATTTCATCTTCTAACTCACAAACTTTAACTAATGCTTCTTCTGGAGAAGTCTCAGTTACCCTTCCGTTTATTGAAGAGCTTAAATCAAAATAGTTAACTATTGATCTTCGGATTTGTTTTATGCCCATTTTAAGGGTAAATATATTAGTTATATAAACCTTTCTATCTGTAACCACCCTAGAGTTTACTCTTCAATAAGACATCTTTTTATACTTAGAATTTTTCTTTTTTAAATGAATCTAAACTTATTAACTCCGCTTAATCAATTGGGCTATGGTATTGTTGGCTTAAATATTTTAAAAGAACTGGTTCGACAAGGACACGACGTTGCTTGTTTTCCTTTAGGTAGAATGGACGTCTCTGAAGAGGATAAAACACTCATTAACCCTGCCCTAGAACGCACTAGTTCTTTTGACCGAGAAGCGAGCAGTTTAAGGCTATGGCACCAATTTGATATGGCTCAACATGTAGGCAAAAGACTACATTGCGGATTACCTATTTTTGAGTTAAATAAATTTACTTCGCGAGAAAAACACCATCTTGCTAGTTTAGATAAACTTTTTGTAAGTTCTAAATGGGCTAAAAAAGTAATTGAAGAAAGTGAAATACGTACGGAGACGATAATCAGTCCTTTTGGGGTAGATAGAACTATTTTTAACGAGCTAGGAAATAAGGCTTTGAATAAAACCATTTTCTTAAATGTTGGAAAGTGGGAAGTAAGAAAAGGACATGATATTTTAATTAAAGCGTTTAATCAAGCATTTGACGTGAATGACCCTGTAGAGTTATGGATGATGCCAACTAACCATTTTCTTTCTTTAGAGCAAAGTAAGTATTGGGAAAACCTCTATAAAAAATCTAAACTAGGTGAGAAGATTAAATTTATTGACAGAGTTAGTACTCAACTAGACGTAGCTAACCTTATGAAACAAGCGGATTGCGGAGTTTTTCCTTCGCGGGCAGAAGGCTGGAACTTAGAACTACTTGAAATGATGTCGTGTGGAAAGGCAGTTATTTCTACTCACTACTCTGGACCGACTGAGTTTATGACCCTAGAGAATAGCTATGGGGTTAAGATTAAAGAGCTAGAGGCGGCGTATGACTCAATATGGTTTAATGGACAAGGAGAATGGGCGAAATTAACCCAGGAAACGATTAATGAGATCAGTGAGCATATGAAAAAAGTACACGAACTTAAAGAAAATGGGAAATTAACTCTAAATAAATCTGGAATAGAAACGGCTAAAGAGTTTAGCTGGAAGAAAACGGTGGAAATTATTACTCAACACTTAAAATGAATTAACAGACATTTTCTACATACCCCCAATAGACATCGAAAACTTTATATAGTAGTGTATGTTTAAAACATACATATGGATGTTAATAAAATACAATTTACAAAAATAGAATTACAGATAGCGAAGTACTTATTTAAACATTTCAAAGATAGATTCAATTCTAGGCAATTGGCGAAAGAGTTGAGCATAAATCACGCTCATGCAAACAAACTATGTAATTCACTGATAAAAAAGCTACTTCTGAAAAGAGAAGAAATCGGAAATGCAGTTTATTTCTCATTTAATTATGACGATAAGCTAGCAATCAAATTCATAGAGTATTTGTTTAGTTTAGAAGAAAAAGAATTTCCTAGATGGCTCTCTGTTGTCTTGCACAGCTTAAAAAGATTCAACGAACATATAATTTTAGGTCTTGTTTTTGGTTCATCTGTAAAAAATAGCAAATTTAATGATATAGATGTATTGCTTGTTTACGAGAAAAATAAAACAAAAGAAATATCAAAGATAAAAGAAGAAATAAGAAACTCGCAATTGATTGAACAACCCGTTCGCTATGTGGATGTTGCAGAAAAAGACATTTTTTTGAACAAAAATGATAAGATATTCTATACTATTTTATCAGATAATTTAATTTTTCATAATCCAGAAAAATATGTTGAGGTGATTAGAAAATGTCGCAAGTAGATACTCATTTGAAATGGTGTTTGAAGGATGAAAGAAGGCTTGTTAAAACAAATCCTGATTTTAGTTTAGCTCAGAAGCATTTTAAAAAATCAGAATATCATTATGACGTTGCACAAACTCTTGAAAAACTTAAAATATATGACTGGGCCTTGAACATTGGATTCTATTCAGTCTATCATTGCTTTTTAGCGATACTCTCAAAATACGGCTATCAATCAAAGAATCAGTCCTGCACAATAACGATACTTTTAAGTTTGATTGATCAGAAAAAATTGAACCTTGACAAAAGTTTAGTGCTAAAATTCGATACTCTTGAAATTGAAAAAGACATGATGCACCCAACCGTAAGGATGAAAAGAGAAATCTCAACTTATGGTGTAGAGACAAGTATTGATCTGCAACAGCTGAAGAATCTCAAAGAACTGATTGTCACGATACAGAGAGAAACAATAAGAATATTGGCTGAGTGATTGGTCGGGAAATGAGGGATTTTGCGAAAAAGTTAAATTTAAACAGAGCTGGAATAGAAACGGCTAAAGAGTTTAGCTGGAAAAAGACGGTGGAAACTATTACTCAACACTTATGAGTGGCGCAATTTTAACCAGTGCAGCCTTCTTCTTCTTTTTTCTTTTATGAACAAGAGATAGTGAAAATCCGAATCCTCCATTTTGGATAAAAACGTGGTATATCTCTTCTCACGGAATATATATTCTTTGTTTTTTAGCATGATTATCACCTTATGTAGATTTGCTTAAATAGCTCTTGCAGACAGTCTCTAGAGTGGATCTGCATAAGGTTTTTAAATTGAAACTTAACGTTGAACCTATCATGTTAAATATCTTATTTAGCCCACAGTGGTTTTATGACAAAGATATCTTAATCGATATAGTTAGTGTAATTGTATTAGGATTGATTTCCTATGTAACCCTTCGTTATTATCAACTAACTAGAAAAAGACAACATATGTTCTTCTCCCTTGCTTCTGCACTATTGTCTCTTTCTTTCATCTTTAAAATTATTACAAATTTTACACTTTACCACTATGTATTAAAAACTCAACAGATTGGTTCTTTTACATCTACCTCCCTGATTATTCAAAACTCTGACACCCTATTGTTAGCAGGAACTTTATTGTATCGTTTGTTAACCCTACTTGGTTTCTATTTGCTTTTTTCAATATATTATAACCAACAACCAAAACCAGTATATACTCTGATGATCTTCTTTATTTTTGTAGCAACCTGTTTTACCTCTACAAACTACTATATTTTTCATCTTGCAGTATTATTATTTTTAATATTTATCGTTAGAAAATACTATCAAAATTATATTAAAACTAGAGATAGACCGGCTAAACTGATCTTTATAAGCTTCGGTATTATTATGTTGAGTCAGTTTGTATTCCTATTTATTAATTTTACAAACGTACTTTATGTTCTTGCTGAAATTATCCAGCTATTTGGTTATAGCTTATTACTAACCTCATTCATTATGGTACTTTACTATGGTAAAAAAAAGAAGTAGAATGGAGATTGTCGGCGATATGCTCACCGCAATTCAGGAAAAAGGTGGGAAAATAAAACCTACCCACCTTATGTATAAATCAAATCTATCTCATGAACAGCTTAAATCTTATCTTGAGGAACTATTAGAAAAAGAACTGGTTGATGAAGTTAAATCGAAAGAGGATAACCAATACGTTATAATCACTGAGCAGGGTAGTAAGTTCGTACAAAGATTAAGAGAAATGAGACAGTTTGAAAGATCCTTTGGATTTTAGCTATGAACTAACCGTGCCCCTTAGTTTATCAATCCTCTAAAGAAACTATAGATTTTTGCGTAAAACGGAAGACCGGTAACGGTAGTCGTTATTTCCTGTTCTGTACTTAGAGAATTTCCCCGTTCATCTTTATAGTTAATATATAATTTCTTTGAATAGGGTACTTCTGAAGCAGATATCTCGAAGGCCAAGAAATGAGAACCTTCCAACTCGGTGAGAGTTGCTACTCTTTTGTCCCCTATGGTTAAAACTACATCTTTCACTTTAGTAGGAGAATCTAGAGTTAGATTTATTTTTATGATTGAACTATACGGTGCTTGTTTAGGGGACTCTATAGAAAGCACTTTTACACTCGCCGAGTCAAAAATACTAAACGACAAGCTATCTTCTACATCTATTTCATTTACCGAGGCCGTTACTTTTCTTTGCAGGGGTAGGCTCTCTGGATCTAAAGTAAATTTTACTTCCTTACTTTCGCTAATCCCTAACGAAACGCTTTCACAATTAGAAAAACATACTTGGATATTTGATAAGGGTTTATTGCCTGTATTCTTTAGGGAACAACTAACTTCTCCAGATTCATCTTTAAAATAATATTTTTTAGAGGATTTGCATGAAAGGCTTAACTCTTCGGAGTAAGATTTTGTAGGTTTTTCTAAACTTCGTATCGTTACTTCTGCCTCTTCTTTGGTTACTATTTTTTCTCCCAAGGCATAGGTTATTTCTGTTTCTGCTTCCGAGCCAAAAAGATCTTTAACGGTTACTTTTGTTGTATAAATAAACCCTTCTTCTGCTTCGTCGGGAATTTTTACTAACCAATAGGTTTCTTTTTCGGCATTCGGCTCTAATAATACGGACTTTACATTGCTCCCCATTACTTCAGGTGCTTTGGTTAAGGTTAACGTGGTGGATGTGAATTTGTTATAGGGTGTTTTGGTAATTACCTTAATTGGAACATAACTACCGGGGCCAACGGTAGACTCTAAAGATTCAATACTTAACTCATAAATAGGACTTAACGGATCACTAGTTGAAGTTATTACCGTATCAAGAACTAATTCTTGCGGAGTCACTTCTATTTTACTTGCCTTCCAGGTAAAACTTACGGCAGGTTCTCCTGCGTCTACGGTAGTTGATAACGCAATATGGGTGGGGTCAATCCATCCATAATGACCAAACGTGGGGTCATAGGGAACCCACCCTATGTTAGGGAAATACACTTCAGCCCATCCATGATTACCAAAAGTATAATTAAGATTAGTATATACCCTACCAGATACAAATCTGGCAGGAATTCCAACTGACCTTGTCATAGCAATAAATAAAGAGGTCATTTCATCACATACTCCCTCCCTATTTCTTAGCACCCATGATGCGGGAAGTGCTGCTTCTGCGGTTAACGTGTTTAGATCATAATTTATATTTGTTTTAGTCCAGTCTGCCAGAAGAAAAACTGCGGTGTACATATCCGTTTGACCGCCTACAATTTCATTTGCTTGATCCCTTATATCTTGGGTTATATCAATTAACTCTGCTGCTTTCGTATACTCTTCTATTTCCTCGGGAAGTTTATCCTCTAACGGAAAAGGAATGGGGGGAATTTTATAAAGAATGTTTTGCGTTTTTACTTTAGTCTTAATGGTATACGTATACTGAGAACTTAAGGTTTTCCACGTAAAGATCGTTGGTTCTCCTTGAGTTATGGATGCAGACGGGTCTGCCGTTTCTTTTTGAGACAAGCTAGATTGACGATCTGAATCTTTAGGAGTTATTTTAATTTCTGCCGTTAAATATTCTAAACTAGGAGAACTTCCACTGGTCTTTGTATCAATATTTGCTGTTAAAATCTGCTCCATCTCTAAAGAGCCATACTGGTGATAATTGTCTAATGATTGCGCGCTTGCGAAGGGAAGAAAAAACAACAACAAAAATAAGAGTAATGCTTTCATCCCGTTTAATTTATCTTTGTTTTTATATTTCTTTCTATTGCTTCTTTGAATCGCGTTAAGAATGTTTGGGCATCTTCTCTTTTTATTACTGCCCCACACGAATGATCGTGGCCCCCACAGGTAGCTTTTTCTAGATCTTTGGTTATTTCTTCTAGTATAGGGGGTAAGATTATTGGAGAGGAATTCGGAGAACGTATACTAAAGGTAACTGCCTCTTCTTTCTCTCTTCCCACTATAACCACCTGGCCTGGTTTAAAATATATAAGTTCGTTCGCTAACATGGCATTAAAAGAATTCTTCTTTGGCCGATACAAAAACGAGAAAACATTATCTTTTGGTGTTACTTTAAGAGCTTTTTCTAACACCTGGTTGTATTCTTTTTTTATATTTTCTACTCGTTTATAAATAAACTTCCCTTTAGGAGTCAATTGATCTAGAATTTCCTCTGGAGATTTTATCTTGGATAGAACGGTTACCGATTTTCGGATATCGGTAGTAGTGCCTTTTAGTAATAAACAAAAAATTTTTACCAACTCCCCTAGCTTAGTTTCATATAAACCTTGTTCCGGCGTTTTTATTCCTTTTTGAAACAAGTCAGGAAACTCTTTTGAAAACTCGTCGGTTATCTCTGTAAGTTCCCAATCTGAAAGAGAACCTACTGCCGCAATCCACAAATTCTGCTTGGTTACTTGATACGCCCAAAAGGTAGTCGATCGATTATCTTCTTTGTTTTTAGATCTTGGATTGTAATAATGCACGGTGGTAGTCTGTACGGGGTGGTGATCTATCCATAGCACTGGGCAACGAGCTTGACTTAAGAACTCTTCCTCTACTTTGGCTTCATCTAGGATAATAACTAGGTCTGGATTTAACTCTTCTAATTTTCTAACAAACACTTGCTCGGCGCTTAAGTTAGCCGACTTTACCGAAACATATTTTCCCTTATTAATATATTTAGAAAGAAGAAGATAAGCGCATAGTCCATCGGGATCTTCATTAAAATAAAATAAAGGATTTTCTGCCTTATTTAACAAATCCCTAATTTCTTGCAATTGTTTCTCTGTTAGCATAGAAAGGTTTATAATGACCCTTTTATATTATTTGTGGTATGATTCTTGAAATTGTTATTTACTTATTTTTATTGCTCTCTTTTGTTATTTTTATTAAGGCTAGTGAAATTCGGCTGTTTAAACGCAAACTTAGCTTAACTAGCCGGATTATGATTGCTTTAGTTTTTCCTATCTTGGCAGTTTTTTTATTTATTTTTGGAATTGTGATTCTTATTTTGATTCTCTTGGCTGTGATTATAGGGCTACTATTCTTTTTATTTGGTGGGAGGATTAAATTTAAAAAGACCTTATGAACAAGTATCTCCTCTTTGGACTGATATTACTCTTTATTGTTTCTGGATGCGCGGTAACCAAAGATAAACCAACGAAATGGCCACAGCCTAAGAATATCAGTGTAGGAGAATTTTTTTATCCAAGACTACAAGCCAATATTTTTAGCTCTTTAAGCAATACTCCTAGTTGTTCTTTAGCCTTAAGTAGCTATGATGCGATTACTACGGGGGCAGTTTATTCAACTAGCCTCGGTGGTGGCTACGACTATGGATCGTTATCCGGCTTTGGATCATGGAAAAACACCCTTTACGTTGTAGGAAAACATACGGACCAACGACAAAAGATTTACAAAGAGGCTAAAGAACTTAATCCTAATTTAAAAATATTTTCTCATCGGTCTATTAATAAAGAAGAATCCCAGCACTTTGATGATAGTACTAATCAACCACAACGTTGGTTTGTTGACGCATTAAGTCCACGTTGGTTTGCTTATACTCCTTTAATGGAATTACAAGAAAGCGTTAGCGATCCTAATACCCTAGAATTTAAATTTTCTGCTAAGAATGTTAAACCGTTACAAGACTGGGGATTAAAAGGTCAAAATCCTGCCACCTGGGCCGAAGACAATAAGTTTGATTGGTATTACTTAAGTTTTTTTGATAACGATGCAGATGGAGGTAGAGGAAGTTTTGAGATTATGGCAATTAAAGATGTTACGATTAACGGAAACTATGGAGTCATTACCGTAGCTAAAAATAAAAAGGGAGATAGGGCCATTTTTGGTTCTAGTCAGACTTACTCTACAGGAGATCGGGCAGGCATCCTTTCTTCTTCTTCACCTACTTTTGGATCTTTAGTTTTTTTAATGAACCGGGTGTGCATAAAGGATATTGAAGATAAGATTACTGGATGTAAAGAAACTAGGGTTAAAACCTCTAATAATCGAGAGCTTAACTGGATTGAAGCTAATGCCGAATTTGTTGATTTATTTTATATTCCTGCTCAACTAGATGGAATTTATTTAAATGACGGCATTATTTTAGATGCAGATCAAGAATTTTGGAGAGAATATGGTTTTAAACTTGGTGGAGAGACTCAAAATAAATATTATTTAGATCAAGATTTCGATGGGATGGTTGATGATTTAGAATATATTAATGAACGACTTTACTTTACCCACCAAGAGTACTATCGTTTAATTAAAGAAAAGGCTAAGGCTAGAGATAGACCGGATTTTTCAGTTATTGTAAATGGATACTTAAACCCCGGTACTAATGCAGAAGACCCCTTGCCGCACCCCTATGTAAATGGTAGGCGTTATGAAGATTTTAATGAGAATTTTGAAGGAACTTACCTAGAATCATTACAACAATATGTCCATAGTCATTACAATCCAGACTTTTTAGGAGAACCCGTATACTCTTTAATTTCTGAACGGGATCGGGAGTTTATTTCTCGCGGAGAAGTTAATTATGAGGAACACCGGAATATATTAGCGATGACTCTTGCTATGGGGGAAGGAATGTACGGCCACGATAGTGAACATGCTACGAGTATTCCTGCGTGCACACAACGAAAGAAAGATGATTGGTTTGATGAGTTTAGTGTAGATCCTAAGGGCGTATCTTCTAAACATCCCAATTATATGGGAGACGTTGTGTGTGAACAAGGTATTTGCCAAAAAAACCGAGTTCAGTACATTGGATGGTTAGGCAGAGCTTTAGGAAACGGTTATAATCTATCTAGCTCGGGTTATGAAAAAGTATATCGACGAGACTTTGAACGCGGAATCGTTTTGTTTAGTCTTGACCCTAAGGAAGTTACCCTTACGTTAGAAAAACCGTATAAAAAGATTAAAGGAGTAGACCCGGATAATAGGGGAAATTTATTTAATGATGGTTCTGAAGTAACTACGGTGACCTTACCGAAAAAAACGAAAGATCACCAAGGAAGAGGAATTATTCTTCTTAATACCCAGTAATTATATAAGGTTTCACGCCTTAAGTGCATAATGATTAGCTGTATCTTTTGCAAGCGGGGAAGAGTGTGTCCTATGCATCAGAAAGAAAAGCTTTTTCTTACAAGTAAGATTGTGGAAAAGGATGCATTTAATTCTGCTTCTCCACCCAGCATATTTATTGGTTCTAAATTAAAGTATCCAAAAGTAAGTATTGGTATTCTTTCCCCTCCTGCTAGGACTGAAGACGAATGGTTGTTTGATGCTCCTCGTTATTGGGCATCTAACGCTTTTGCCCTTTCTTCCATTTTAGCCCTACGTTCTTCTTTAATTAATGCTAACACTAGTGTCGAAGTTAAATCCATAAACAGTAGCATGATTCAGAAGTTTCAAGAAATAGGAATGGCCATTAAGCCCGTTGACGTAGAAATAGTTTTAGAGGGGAGAATTAAAGGAACTATCTCCTTTGAGAATATTGCTCTGCCCCAAGGGCCTTCTGCGCCCATAAAATCCCTTCAAACCTCTACTATTAAAATTCCTCAAAGAATAGAAAAAGTTTATTCTGACGTGGACTTAAAAGCTATTGAAGGAATACACTATCTGTATCAACATGATTTTGATGAGCAGAAAATTTCCCAGCTACTTTCGATAGGTACGTTAGGATTAAAGAAGAATCGGAAACTTGTTCCTACTCGTTATTCTATTACGGCAACGGATGATGCTTTGGGAAAATATCTTATTAATAGTATAAAAGACTTTAAGTTTATTTCTCAACCAGAACTACACATAGGGGGATATTTAGGAAACTATTATTTTATTTTGTTGTTTCCTGACCTATTTGCCTATGAATTATTTGAATCTTATTTACCCGATAGTTCTTGGAGTAGCGGAAATCTAGAGGTAACTACGGATTCTGAATCTCACTTTGGAAGACACACCTATGTGAGTGAAACTGCCGGCGGATATTATGCTGCGAGACTCCCTACCTTAGAGCATTTACATTCTATCCATAGACAGGCTGCTGCGTTAGTATTACGATTTATTAGTCAAGAGTATTACGCCCATTTAGGTGTGTTTGTCTGCCGAGAGGCAAGCAGAAAAGCGATTAATGCAAAATCTATTGTGTTTAATGACACTGACCTCATGCTTAAAGCAGTTACGGAAAATATTAAGAAGCGATTTAACCTAGATATTACGCCTATTCTAAAGAAGAGTAAATTGTTAACGACAGTTAATAAACAAAAGAAACTATTTAGTTATTTTTGAGTCATTTGGTGAAAAATATATCCCTTGGTAGATTTCTTCCCTTTCTTTAAATAAACGATCTACCCTAACTGCTGTCTCCTGACGTCTAAATTCGTCTCTTAGAATGTAACCCCTCGGATCTCCATCGTGGTTAAATTTATCTCCTTTTACTAGATAAGCTCTAATTTGATCCCCTAGTGCTACTTGGACTAATCCATAAAATGTAATATCTCTTACTGGATCCGCATTACTTAAAACTCTTAACTGAGTCTGCGGAACATATCCGGTTATTGGTGAACTACCCACCATTCTCTCCGAACTATCCAAATATAGGGGTACCATTTCAGTGTGTATTTCTAATACTTTAGCTACAATCGGCCGGGTAACTTCTTCTATTGTTTTATAACCCGGTCTTACTCTAACGTTGGGATTACCTACTCGTTCATCACCTGTATCTAATATAATGATGCTTTCTTCCAGCGTGGATTGTGTCATTTTTTAAATTTAGGTTTAGAGTTATAAATAGTTTATGAATTTCTTATTCTATGATATAAAAAATATTTTGTAATGGTTATTTCAACTTACTTATCCCCATAACCAGTAATATTAACCCGATTAGAATAAGTATTAGGCCAAAAGAACCTAACACCACCTTAATCAAAACCATTAACGCAGTTCTAAAATATTCTAGGGTATAGAGATAGAATCCTCCCGTAATACATAATAAACCTACCACTACTCTTTTTAACCCATCCATAGGAATGAATAACATAATCTATTTAAATGGATTTCTCTAAAAAAGAGTATGCATACCGATTACGGTCATTTTACTCGTTCTTTAGAAGAAAGAAAAAAAGATCTGAAGGAGATTTATTACACCGTCTCTGTAAGAGCTTTGGCTCTATCTATGGTTTTATTATTTATTCCCCTTTACTTGTATAAGGAGTTAAGCTATGGATTTGATCAAGTTATTTACTTTTATATTGCTATGATGATTTCTGCTATTATTATTATGCCGTTTGTTGGAATTTTAATTTCGGTGATGGGAATAAAACGTACCCTTGTGTTATCCACCCCATTTTATATCCTCTCTTTATTTTTATTATATGCATTAAACTCAACTAATCTACCTTATATTATTCCGGCAATACTTTATTCTTTTGGGTTTGCTCTCTTTTGGATTCCTTTTAATGTTGCCTTTGCTAAAGCGAGCGATAAAAAAAGTAGAGGGAAGGAGACGGGGATTTGGTTTGCGTTAAATAGTATTGCCTCAATTATTGGGCCATTAATTGGTGCTAGCTTACTAACTTACTTTGGAGGGTTCTTAGTTCTTTTTATTGTAGCTTCGATTATTTTTGCGTTATCTTCTCTTCCCTTATTATTTACTAAAGATAGTACCATGCCTGCGCCGTTCTCTTTATCTTACATGATCTCTCAAGATCATTTTAGAGACCTCTTTGCGTTTATTAGCTATGGTATACGAAACTGTACTTTATTGGTATTTTGGCCAATCTTTGTTTTTTTATTGTTAGGAACCTATTTATCGTTAGGAGAGTTTGGTACGCTGGTAGGATTAATTTCGGTTAGTTTTGCGTTGATTATAGGGAGACTAAGTGATCAAATTCCTAAAGAACGAATTATTAAGATTGGAGCATTACTCAACTCCTTCTCTTGGTTTATGCGACTGTTCGTTCGCTCATTTTTAGGATTAACGATTTTTACTGCAATAGGTATGTTTTCTTTTATGATGGTAGAAATACCTTTATATGCTAAGTCGGAAACACGAGCTGCTAAAAGTAAACCACGACTGGTAGAGTATATCATATTTAAAGAGATCTGGATTACTATTGGACGATTGTTACTCCTATTATTTGTATTAACAACGTTTTATTTGTTAACTCCTTATTTCACTGAGAGTCTTGCTACCCATTATGCTATTTTGGGGGGAGTACTTGTAGCGGCTATTGCACCGATAGCTTGGATGTTTTACTAATGTCACTTATCTCTGTTATCGACTCAGAATTGAGGGTTGGGAAAAACAACGATACTAAAGACAAAAATTCAAAGTTTTAGAACCCGAACTTTTTATCAATAATCTGCGAATCATACAATATTTTAAGGGTATCCGCTCATTTTACTTAATTCATGAGTGTTATAGATTTTAATTTTATTCTGATCTTTCAACTTCTTGTCATTGCTCCAGATTGCACAGTTCAATTTCAATGCGAGTGCAAAATAAGCCAGATCATTATGGTCAGGAGTAAGTTTTTCTGCTTCTTTAACATACAGTACTAACTCTTCAAGAGGAACAATAACAATTCTTCTTTTTAATGTTTCAACAAGCCTAAAGAATTCCTCTGTTGTCCGTTCTGCTTTATTCATGATTTCTTCTTTATGTTTTTCAAGTTCTGTAAAAATATATTCTGGTGTAAACAAGTGGAATTTCCCACTGAATAAGATGTTATAACTAAAACTGTCTTTAATCAAAGCTGCAAATAGAACATTGGCATCAACTACGAGATCCATATTACTTCGCCATTTTCCGCAGCTTGTTGCTCACTTCTCTGCTTACTTCTTTACCAAGTCTTAAGGCATCAGCTTCAGTAAGCTTACTCTTCTCTTTAAATTTTCTCAGAAACTCCATATCCTCTATCTTTTGCAGAAATGCCTGCCTCGCTACTTCAGACCAATTCATCTCTGGAAAAGAATCCATTTTCTTTTTTATTTCATCTGGGACCGCTAATGTTAGTGTTGTCATTTTTGGTACTTCATAAGTTATGTGTAATTAATTATAATAAGTGTAGGTATATAAAGATTCCTATTTGGCACCGCTGTGTAGTAAGGAGACCTATGTCTCAGCTAGACTAGAAGTGGTAGTATACATATTTATGTTCCAGCTACTAAGCAATTTCCTTGAGGCCTGTTCTAAGAGTTATTTCTGCAATTTCTCTAGCCTTAATATTATCACTAACTTCCCCGCCCGCTAACTCTCGAAGAGAAGTTATTCCACTACCCCCTAAAGTTTAGATGATTTTTTATATGAGCCTCTCGATAATGAAGGGCTTCTCTTCTAAAATATTTATTTTAATAAAATAACGTTTCCCATGCCCCTTCTTCGTTTCTCTACTAGTCCCTTACTCTCTAATAAATCTAAAGATCGACTTATGTTGGATTTAGAAATATGTGTCTTTTCAAGAATTTCACTCTGATTAATAATTCCGTCAGAATCGATGATTACTTTGTATATTTTTTGTTCGTCTTCTTTGAGCGTCTTGATAGTGTGTTCCCATTTTCTTTTCCTTTCTTCTAACACTGCCATACCTGCACCTGGTTTTTCGCGCAAATCTCCTAATAAGACTAGGGTGGCACTAATGGCTAACGCGATAGAAGCAATCATGAGCACTATCACATCAATTAGCCTAAACAATCCGGGAATTTGTCGTATAATTGTTTCTTCACCCCCGAGGATTATCTGTAAGGTTGGTGGATTAAGAAGTTTTAGACCGATAACAAATACTGAAGCTAAGAAAATCATTGCAAAGAATACCGTTTTCCCCGATACTTTTCTTGTTTCCATTTTTTTATTAAAAAATAAAAGTGGTGCTTATTGCACCGTTACCTCAACGTCTGTTTCTTCTTGTATGTCTAACACTTCTTGGCTATCTGTGTCTAAGGTTATCCGATATAAATTTCCTTCTACGTCTATGATGAGTTCAACCACTCCTTTTAGTGCTATTCCATGCACTAGGGAAGTAATCTGTTCATCGTCTTCCTCAAGACGTTCTATATCGTTGCTATTTGGAGGACCACTTACGTCTGGCGTAAGTTCTCTATTAGGGATTGCCTCTACGGTGTCTTCTTTACTCGCTGCTACAAGTCCTAAGGCTGCTATTTGGTAGTTTTTTCCTTCCAACAACTCTTGGACGGCACTATCTTTTTTAGCTATTTCTAGTGCCCTTTGTGCTTCTGTTTCGAACTTAAAGTCTAATTCTTCTGCGTCGTTATCTGCTACTTTTAAAATTTCTCCGCTTTCTGGAACTAAGAATGTTGCCTCGGTTCGGATACTACTTAAAAAGGTATTTTCTAGTTCATTTGCTAAGGTAGTTCCCGTTTGTGCTAACACAATACCTACTATGAGTAATACTCCTAGCAAAGCCGTTCTATTTTTTATCTCACTTTTCATGGTGTTTTTCTCCTTATTTTAGTAGCACTCGATGTGCCCTACTTTTTTGTAGCTTGGAACACCTTAACTAGCATGTAGGTGAAACTAATTGCCAACTACTCTTTAATAAGGTTTTTCTTTCAAGTTCTAATATTAACACGTGTTTTTCCCGCGTTTCATTAAATATTTTTGATGATATGCTTCTGCTTCATAAAACATTTTAGCGGGGAGTATTTCGGTGACAATCTGACCACTATAGTTTTTTTGCTCTCTTTCTTTTGACTTGAGTGCTAATGTCTTTTGACTTAAGGTATAAAAGAAAATTACTGAATTGTATTGACTTCCCACATCCGGGCCTTGTTGATTATACTGTGTTGGGTTATGCACTTTCCAAAAAACTTTAAGCAACTGCTCATACGACACTATGTCTGGATTAAACTCTACTTGACAAACCTCAATATGATCTGTCTCATTGGTACAGACCTCTTCATAAGAGGGATTTTCTATTTTACCACCCATATAACCCACTGCAGTCTTTATTACTCCTTTTATTTTTCTAAACTCTTCTTCTACGCGCCAAAAACATCCTGCACCAAAGGTTGCTTTTTCTATCACTTCTTCTCCTTAAACTCTAGCGCTATTGAGTTTATACAAAATCTCTTGCCGGTCGGGTTAGGGCCATCATCGAAAATATGACCTAAGTGGCCACCACATTTCTTACAGTTAACTTCTATTCGTTTCATTGCATGACTTAAATCCTCATTAAATTCCACTGCATCTTTTTTTGCATCATAAAAGCTTGGCCATCCGCATGATGAATCAAATTTTGTATCTGAATTAAATAATTCATTACCACATGCCGCGCACACATACTTTCCTTTTTTGTTAAACTTTACGTATTCTCCACTAAATGCTGCTTCCGTTCCTTTTTCTCTTAAGATGTGATATTGTTCTTGTGTAAGTTTCTTTTTCCAGTCTTTTTCAGCTTTCATTTTACTCCCCTACGGGTTAGAAAATTTAAAACCTATAAACCTTTCTGATTTTAATAGAAATATGTACGGGTGACCTATGCCGCCAGGCTACACACCACGGTTAGGGGCAGTAAAGCTTATAAAGGCTAATTTGTTCCAAAACGTCATGGGTCTTTATCACCATTTGCAGGTCTTAAGCAAAAAAATTCAGAAAGAACGTCTCTATAAAGAGTATCTTCCTGTATGGAGAAAAGAACCTAGTACCCTACGCCTAGAACATCCTACTAGACTTGAAAGAGCTCGTTCGTTAGGATACCAAGCAAAGGATGGATATGTCCTTGTTCGTGTCAAGCTCTTACGAGGGGGTAGACAACGACCCTTGATCAAAAAAGCAAGAAAAAGTGCTAATCGACGAAGAAACAAGATTGTATCTAAGTCTTATCAAACTATTGCTGAAGAAAGAGCCGCTAAGCATTATGTTAATTTAGAAGTATTAAATTCTTACCTTCTTGCCAAAGACGGAAGATATTCTTGGTATGAAATTATTTTAGTTAATCCGTATAGCCCCGTTATTAAACAAGACCCAAAGATTAATTGGATTTGCACAAGAGCTCATACAAGACGGGTATTTAGGGGACTAACGTCTAGTGCCAGAAAATCTAGAGGGCTTTTACAAAAAGGAAAAGGCAGAGAAAAAATAAGACCAAGTTTAAAAGCACATAAACGACTATCCCACTAAATCAACAAAAAGCTTAAATATCATTTATATTTCTGTTGAGTAATGAGGTGGGGTGTTTTAATCAGTGTATTTCTTCTTATTAGTATTGGGTTGAGTTATGGGAAGGAGATAACTATTATTGATCACGATGTATATACTGCTTTAGAAGATCAGTCTTATGTTCCCGTAATTATAGAACTAAAGGAAACTCTAGATATTACTTCAACCCAAGAAGCAGTATTAAATCGTTTATCTTTGGAAGAGTTTAACTTTAGACATCGTCTTACTTCACAATCTACCCTTATTGGAGATATTAGCCTTAAAGGGGTAGAAGAACTAAAGAAAGACCGAAGAGTCAAATCCATCTACTTTGATGCACCTATCCACCTTACGTTAGACATTTCCGTTCCTAAAATCGATGCACCTTTATTGTATAATCGGACGATTAATAATACCTTTCTTAATGGTTCGGGAGAAACCATTTGTATTTTAGACACGGGCATTGATTACACTCATTCTGGTTTTGGAAATTGCACCAATAGTAGTGTGCAAGATGGTACTTGCCATAAAATTAAGGCCATGTACGACTTTCATAATAATGATCTAGATGGTTATGACGATAATGGGCATGGGACTCATGTAGCAGGTATTGCTGCTTCTACTGACCAGAATTATACGGGAGTTGCACCTGGCGCGGCAATTGTAGCGATTAAAATACTAGGAAGTGATGGATCAGGAAGTGTAAGTAATTTAATTAGCGGCATTGATTGGTGTAGGAGTAATGCTACTAAATATAACATTTCTATTATTAGTATGAGTGTTTCTATTAGTGGAGCGGAAAACTCTACGTATTGTGACAGTGAGGGAGGAGCGGTTTTTTCCGCTAACCAAGCAGCTAACGCTGGACTCTTTGTTGTTGCTTCTGCAGGAAATAACGGTTATAGTGATAAAATTGCTAACCCTGCGTGCGCAAGTAATGTTACGTCCGTTGGTTCTACGACTATTAATGACGCTAAGTCTAGTTTTTCTAATGCTGCATCTATTCTTAATTTATTTGCACCGGGCGAAGATATTACTTCTTTAAAGGCTATGGATGGTGCTTTGACGGGATGTAGTAATAGCGGTTTGTACTCTAGTTGTTCAGGTACGTCTCAAGCTGCCCCTCATGTAGCGGGAGCTGCTACATTATTACTACAATATAAACGACAGGAGAGTAATCACATTTTGACCACATCTGAACTTAGATCTGCGTTTAAGGATACGGGGTTTAATGTAACTCTAAGTAATGGTACTAATATTTCTAGACTAAATGTGTGGAATGCCTTAATAAGCATTGATAGTCGATACCCTGATTTTACTGTCTTTATTAGCAATTTAACGGTTGTGCATGGGCGCGATAATGTGTCTATTAATTTTAACGTTAAGGATACTACCTTAAGAACATCTTATATTAATATTACTTTTAGCAATGGTTCTTTATTAACCCAACTAACTACAAATGCTACGTTAACTCCTACTAATTTAAGCGTTAAAGACGTTTATACTATTACTCTATTTGCTAGGGATGAAGCAGGAAACCAAAACATCACTAACTATAGTTTAAATGTTATTGATGGTTCCTCTCCTGAAGTGATTTTAAATAATCCAACCGAAGGAAGTGTAATTGGAACTAATAGTGTTACGTTAAACTGTTCTTATACGGACGACACTAATTTGAACAACCTTACTTTCTATCATAATATCTCTCAAAGTTTTGGCTCTGCAGAAAAATTTAATATAAGTGGGACTAATGGTTCTAGAAATGTTACTTATACTTCTCTTAACGATGGGGGCTACCTATGGAATTGTCTTGCTACGGACACAGAAGGAAATAAAAATTTTGGAGATATAAATAGGACTTTTTTTATTGATACTACTAATCCTACCGTCACTTTAAATAATCCGGCAGATGGAGCTAGTTTTACTAGTAGTTCGGTTACGTTAACGTACACAGTATCTGACGTCAGTTCGATTGCTAACTGCAGTTTATTGTTAGAAGGTGCCATTAATACAACGGACCCTAGTATTACTAAAGACATAGATCAAAGTTTTTCTAATATCAGTTTTTCTAAGGGGGACTATAGTTGGTCTGTACGATGTTACGACCCGCTTAACCATTTCCAGACTAGTAATTCTCGAACCTTTAGCGTTTCTACTACTTCTGGAGGCGGGGGTGGCGGAGGAGGAGGCGGAGGAGAAGATAGTGACAGTAATTCTAATAGTGATGAGGATAACTCTAACCCTATAGAGAAAGATGTAGATTTAGGTGAACTGGGAGATTCTGAAGTAGAAAGAACTCTAACTCGTAGTGGAACCATTACGTTTAGCGTGGATACAAAAAAATATGAATTAAAAATTAAAGAAATTGGGGGGAACTATGCAATTCTTACCATTGGAGATTTAGAGTTACTAATCCAAGAGGGTAGTGAAAAGGATATAGATCTAGATGGAGATTCTGTAGGAGATATACATTTTGGATTAGACTCTATTGTAGGATTTGCTAGTATTGATTTAAGAATCAAACGATTAAATAGTTTAGATAGTATTACGGGAGGGGTTTCTAAAAACAATGACAATACTTCTCTTGACCTTTTAAAAGATTCTAGTAACTTAGACAGTTTAGCCATTGTACTGCTAGGTATTTTGACGATTGGAATTCTTGAGTATTATATGTTTAGAGCGTTAATGTTTAATAAACAAGGACCTAAAATATTAACGCCTGGGCCACACAATCGTTTTGGGAAGAGATAGTAATATTTAAATACCAAACTCATCTGTTTATTCTTTGGTGAAATGAGGTGAGGGGTAAAAAAAATAAATTAACTTCTTTTAATGTTATAGTAATTTTAATAACTCTCCTTCTGTTTAGCTCTTATTTTTATTTTACTACTGAAGTTTTTGATACGTCTATTACTCTTAACAACTTACTAACTGGTTTAGCGATTGGAGACGTGGGCATTGATGCTGTAGGCGAGAATATTAATATAAGTACTAATACTACTATTAACACTAGCCAGATATATAATAATGTCAACATTCATAATAATTCTTTCTTATTTATTAATTCTAGCGCGAACAGTAATGCTACGATTGTCCTTGATGTGGTGAATCTAACTATTGAGGCAGGCAGCGGTATTTTTGCGGATGGGGCAGGGTATTATGGTACGAATTTTACAGGAAATGGCCCGGGCGGTGGGGGCTTAGATGCTAGCGGTACTACGGGGGGTGGAGGGGCTCATGGTGGGCAAGGGGGAGATGGTAACGCCTCCGGAAATCAAGCGGGAAATAACACTTATGGAAGTAGTTTACAACCTACTGCATTAGGAAGTGCCGGTGGAGGATGTTTTAATCAGAAGTTTGGTAGCCCTGGAGGGGGGGCCATTAGATTTAATATTTCTAATGAGCTTAGATTAAATGGAGTTATTCGAGCTAATGGATTTAATGGTGTTGTTGGAACCAGTAACCGTGTTTGTGGGGCTGGGTCGGGGGGGAGTATTTATGTTCTTGCTTACAATATTAGTGGTGCTGGAAATTTTACTGCAGTTGGCGGGAATGGAGTTGTAGGAGCATCGTTTACTAGTGGTGGGGGGAGCGGAGGAAGAATTGCCGTGTATTATAATGTATCTAATTTGAGTAACCCTGAAAATAGTAACGTTAGTGCTGGAGGGATTGCTAGCGGTTCTAATAATAGGGATAGGGGGGAAGCGGGGAGTTTAATCTTTATTGACCAAGATGATAAAGTTATTACTATTTATGGTGGATTTGGATTTTATGATGGTACGGGGTTTAATGGTTTTGATGTGTATAATGTTACTAATATTACTATGATCGGTGCTACCCATGTATATAGTAATTTGACTAATATTAGTTTTAGGTTGCAACATCTAATACTAGAAAACTCTAGTTGGAATGTAACTAACATCAGTTTAAATATTACTAATCGTATGCGACTTAATAGTTCTTCACTAAATGGTTCTACTATTAATATTACTGCTCCTAATCTTAGCATTGATGTTAATAGTGTAATTAGTACTATTGGTTTGGGGTATGTTGGTAGGGCGGGTGGAAATGGTACGGGCCCTGGTGGAGGGACGGCCGCAAGTAATTTTTCCGGGGGGGGTGGAGGATACGGTGGAAGTGGTGGTAATGGGGCCGGGGCTGGAGGAAGTAGCGATGGAGTTGGAGGTATAACTTACGGCAGTAATACTAATCCTACTGATGCGGGAAGTGCGGGAGGGGGATGTTTTGATACTATAGTTGGAAGCAGTGGGGGTGGTGCAATCATTATAAATGTCACCGATAGTTTTAAGCTAGATGGCAAACTTTATTCCGAGGGCAAGAATGGTTCTATAGGAACTAGTGCACGAGTTTGCGGTGCAGGGGCGGGAGGTAGTATCTTTATTAACGCTTATAACCTTAGTGGGCTAGGAAACTACAGTTCTATTGGTGGTTTTGGAGTAGATCAAGCTACGTATGATGCGGGAGCAGGGGGAGGAGGAAGAATTGCTATTTATTATAACTTTTCTAGTTTAAACGACTGGGGGAATGTTACTGTACAAGGGGGGGTGGGTAAAGGTGCAGGAGGAAACGGAAGTAATGGTACCTTTATTTTTAGTGATTTGGCTGGGCCTATTCCGACTATACTTACCCCCACTAATGGGAGCAACTCTTCAGGAACTAATTTAGTTGTTCCTATTAATTGGTCATATTTAGAAAGTGGGAACCTATCCAATTGTTTCTATAGTTTAAATGGTGCTACTAATGCTAGCATTAGTAATTGTGCTTTGAATTATACCAATGTTACGGCAATTGACGAAGCAAGAAATAATATTACGGTTTACTTAAATGATACTTCGGGTAATATAGGGCAAGAACGCGTTAATTTTATAAAAGATATCACTGCACCTTTTATTTCTATAACCCAACCTAGTAACGGTAGTAATTTATCCGGCACACTAAACCGAGTTATTAATTGGACCTATACCGAAGGAGGAATTGTTGTAAACTGCTTCTATAGCTTAAATGATGCTGCTAACACTAGCATAAGTAGTTGTACGTTAGGACACATTAATATTACTGCAATTGACGAAGCTAGAAATAATATTACGGTGTATGTTAATGATTCTGCTGGGAATATTGGTAAAAATACTAGCCGATTCATAGTTGATATTACGGCCCCTAGAGTTAATATTACTAATCCTGTTAATGGGAGCAATCAATCTGGATCCAGTCTTACAATGCCCATTAATTGGACCTATACCGAAGGAGGAATTGTTGTAAACTGCTTCTATAGCTTAAATGATGCTGCTAACACTAGCATAAGTAGTTGTACGTTAGGACACATTAATATTACTGCAATTGATGAAGCAAGAAATAATATAACGGTGTATGTTAATGATTCTGCGAGTAATATTGGTAATTATAAAATCAATGTAATTAAGGACATTACCGCCCCACAATTTAATATTACTACTCCTACTAACTTCAGCAATCTTTCTGGATCTAATCTTGTGGTGGCGGTAAACTGGTCTTATTACGAAGGAAGAAGCATTACTACGTGTTTCTATAGCTTAAATGGTGCTGCTAACGCTAGCATAAGTAATTGCGCACTAAATTATACTAATGTTACGGCCATTGACGAAGCAAGGAATAATATAACGGTTTACTTAAACGATACTTCTGGTAACATTCGGCAAAATACTATTAGCTTTGTAAAAGATATTACTGCTCCTACGTTTAATATTACTTTTCCTACTAACGAAAGCACTATTTCCGGGGATGATTTAGATATATCTATTAACTGGACCTATTCTGAAGGGAGAAGTATTGCTACGTGTTTCTATAGTTTAAATGGTGCTGCTAATGCTAGCATCAGTGATTGTACGTTGAGTTATGCTAATGTAACGGTAATACGGGCGAGAAATAATATTACGGTTTACTTAAATGATACATCGGGAAATATGGCACAAAGGGGGATAAACTTTTTGACCAACAACGCACCTGAAATTCCTACACTATCTGCCCCCATCAACGGTAGCACTAAACTGTATAATAATATAACATTTAGTTGGAACTCTTCTGATAGTGACGTCGATAGTCTAACCTATAATTTTGAGGCTAGCTTCTCTACTACTTTTAGTGGAGACGTAATCAATTTTACTAATTCTAGTACTAATCATACCCCAATAAATTTAACCGGAGGAGTTTTATACTTTAGAGTTCGAACTTATGACGGGATCAGTTATTCCAGTTTTAGCGATTTTAAATTTGTTACTCTTCTTAAACCAATTATTAATATAACTAGTCCTAATAATACTCAAGTAGTCGCTACGGGTGCTACTATAAGTTTAGCCGTTAACGCTACCAACCAAAGCAATTGGTTAAAAAATGTAACGATTGATGTGTTAGGAGATGGCATTAATGAGACTTATTTTCCTAGTAATATCTCTAGCGATGCATGGTCCTATAGCTATACCGTTCCTAGTACTTTAAGCCCGGGAAACCTTACGGTTATTGCCTATGGAAGAAATAGTACTAATTCTACCGAACAAGTTAACCATAGTATTATCTTACAAGTAACTAGATCGGTTGGGGGTGCGGTTGGAGCACCAGAAGTAAACTTAAGTATAGATCCTCTTAACCTTGCTTCTAATATCACTAAGACTAATATTAGCGTAGTGGCAGATCTAGATACCACTCTCAGTAGTATTGTTACGGTAGTTAAAACCCCGAACGGTACTAATGAGACCATAACTTCTAGTTCTACCCTTAAAACTAATTTAAAATATCAATATAATTATACCTATAATGCTACCCAAGGAGGAACTTATTTAATTCAAAGTACGGTTACGGATATTAATGAACAGGCATCTGCCCGAATTATTACGTTTAACTCCAATCCTCCGATTACCGTTAATTATACTATGAATAGCTCCAATAATCTTACCATCAGAGATCCTTTAACGGGAAGACAATTGGCTAGAGGACCTAATGTGTATGCTACCGATCTAGTTCCTGGAAAATATTTGGTAGATATGAAAGCTAATGACGTTTCTTATGTATATTTAAATAATGCTAGTTTAAACAGTACTTATTCTAGTGTACTAAATTTCCAAGATATTTCTGAAACCATTTCTCCCCCTACTGATATTGTTGCTATCGACCAAGTGATACTAACTTCTCCTCTAAGTTTTGATGCGGGAAACGTTACTTTCAACTACACAAGTAAGAACAGTTCTATCCATGTAGAGTCTAGCCTAAAAGTATACAAATGTGACTCGGTTAGCTCTTGCACCTGGAGTGAAATTAGCACTGCGAGTATTGATTCAACAAGTAATATTGTTTCTGCTCCGATTACCAACTTTTCTGTATTTATGCTGGCAGAGAATGTTGCTACGGTAACAACCACTAGTAGTGGTGGTGCTGGTGGAGGGGGGACCAGTGTAGAAAGTGCTTCGATACAACTAGATATGAGTAGTTTAGAACTAGTACTCCCTGGAGAAACCTTAACCATACCGGTTATAATTAAAAATGTTGGAGACTCGGTTTTAGAAGATATTAGTTTTAACACAGAATCTGATAGTGGAATTGACGCTAGTTTAAGCAAAAATCACATCGATAGCCTCGATGTAGGCCATGACGAAGAAGTTATTCTTACGGTCCAAAGCGGATCTGACGAAGGCAGGTATTTAGTTAAGATTTTGGCGGAAGTGGGTAATCCTTACTTAGAAGATAGTGCGGTACTATATTTAGATGTATTTACTTCTCAAAAACAAGAAGAGGTTCAAGATATCGAAGATAAAATTAAGTTTGCTAAAGAGCTATTTGAGGAAAATTCAGAATGTCTAGAACTGACAGAGTTACTTACTACTGCCGAAAAATCATTAAATGACGGAGATGTAGAAAAAGCTAATAATTATGCTACGAGTGCTATTGATGAATGTAAGGGTTTGGTAGGGATTACTGGTGGATTAATCGCTAGTTTAACAGAAAAGCCTGAAAGCATTACTCTAATTCTTATTGGAGGTGGGGGATTTATCTTATTAATCATCGGTTTAGTCTTAGGAAGAATACAACGTAAAACTAGAAAGAACTATTAGATTATAGATGTTTCTTTATATTACTCGTTAACGTATGAATTTCTTCTTTAGTTGGAACCTGAGTACTATATTTATATTCTACCACTTCTTCAATTAAGAGTAATAACCATTTTTTTTCTTTTAAATAAGGTTTTATTTCCGTTAAGGTTAAATTCTTATTTTTCGTGTACACCCGGGTGGTTAATAGAACTAAATCGTAAAGGTCTTCTATTAGTTTTTCTGTGATATTTTTTGACGATTCAATGTGTTGTATTTTTTTTATTATATCTTCCTTAATCTTCTTTCTAGACTCTCTTTTAGTCGTATCCTCTTTTTTCCGTTTAAAAAAAGATAAGTTCATGGGTTAATTTATGAATTTCTTTTTATAAAGATATTGCTGCTATTATTCTATAGTAGTTTAAAAAGGTATAAATAGACTATTCTAAAATAACTGCTATGATTGATAAGTCTGAGGTGAAACATTCTCTTGCACTACTCGATAAAACAAGGCAAGAGATTTCTAAAATTGTTGTGGATCAACACGAGGTGGTTAATGGATTACTAAAAGGCTTACTCTCGGGCGGGCATGTTTTAGTAGAGGGTTTACCTGGACTGGCTAAAACCTTAATTGTTAGAACTATGGCGACTGTCTCGGGATGTCAATTTAACCGAATACAGTTTACTGCAGACTTATTACCTAGTGACATTATTGGAATAACTTCTTATGAAAAAAGTAGGGGATTTTATACTATAAAGGGTCCGGTCTTTAGTCATTTTATTCTAGCGGATGAAATTAATCGGGCCCCTCCGAAAGTTCAAGCAGCCTTACTAGAGAGTATGCAAGAAGGACAAGTAACTATCGGGGGTAAAAGCTATGCTTTACCGCAACCTTTTTTTGTTTTTGCTACAGAAAACCCTATCGAAACACTAGGAGTTTATCCTTTACCTGAAGCCCAGATTGATCGTTTCTTATTTAAGGTCTATATCCAGTATCCTTCCCTTTCCGCTGAAGTACAGATATTACAGAAAAATATTACGTTAACTAAGTTTAATGACTATTCGATTAAACCCATATTAAACCCGGGAAAGATACTGCACCTTCAACGACTAGTAAAAGAAGTATATGTTAAAGACCATGTTATGAAATACATCATAACCCTCATTGATTCTACTAGAAATCCGGAACATTATTCTTTAAAGTATGGAAAATATATTCAAATCGGTGCTGGGCCGCGAGGAAGTATTGGGTTATATATCGGAGCTAAGGCGCACGCATTTTTACAAGGCAGAACGTATGTAACCCCTCAAGACGTTAAAGACGTTGCGTTGGACGTTCTTAGACATCGAATCCTTGTTAATTATGAAGGTCAAGCTAATGCTATTAAATCAGAAATGATTATTGAAGAACTATTAAAGAAGATTAAACCGCCATGAGAAAAGGGTTCATTATCAATTTAAAGCCGTTAACGGGTTTAAGCTTAAATGCAAAACGTTTAGTAGCTAATCGTGTAGTAGGGAGTTATAAATCGGTTTTTAGGGGGAGGGGATTAGAGTTTGGGGGATATAGAACGTATACTCCCGGAGATGACGCTTCCCTTATTGATTGGAAAGCTAGCGTTAGGACTGGAGAGACCTTAATTAAGGAGTTTGTCGAGGAGAGAAATCTGACGGTTTTTTTCCTTATTGATGTTAGTAATAGTATGCTTTATAGTAGTTTCTCTAAATTAAAAAGTGAATATACTGCTGAATTGGTTAGCTCTTTAAGTTTTGTTGTTCTTCATGCGGGAGATTCTATAGGATTTGTTTTATTCTCAGATAAAATTATTAAACAAATTATGCCTTTCAACGGAGAAGGTAGACATAGTCTAATTACTAAAGAACTCTTAAGAATAGACAATTATGGTGGGGGATATGACTTAGCTCACGCCCTAAAGTATACGGGATCCTTTTTACAACCCCAAAGCGTTTTGATTATTATTTCTGACTTTATTGGTTTAAAAGAGGGATGGGACACTCACTTAAAACTAGCTGCACAAAAGTATAGTATCATTGGAATGATGGTAAGAGATCCCCGGGATAAGCGACTGCCTGATATGTCGTTTGGATCTATTTTATTAGAAAGTCCTTATGGAGAAGAACAGATAGTAGTAGATCCTAAAAAGGTTGCTAAACCTTACCAGGATTATGTGGTTAAACAAGAAAAAAAGATAAAAGATACTTTCTTAAGAGCAGAAGCGGATTTTTTATCGTTGACTAGCGATAAAGATTTTGTGATCCCTTTATTACAATTTTTTAAAGAACGCGAGAGACGATTAACATGAGACTAGAGTTTTTATCTACGGAAGCATTATGGTTTTTATTAGTTGTTCCACTCTTTATTTTTGTCCACCTATTTATGTTAGGATATTATAAAGGGAAAGCTATCAAATTTTCTAATTTTGAGGCTTTGGCCAGAATTACCCGTGGCAGGGCAGGAGGGGGATTTGGTAGTGCCATTAATAAAGATTTATTTGTTTTAATTAGACGAGTAATCATTCTCCTTGTCTTGGTACTAGCCGTTACTCAACCTGTATTTTACTATGAAGGTAGAACTTCTGGATTTGATTATGTTATCGCTATTGATAACAGTCTAAGCATGAGTGCTAATGATTTTTCTCCTAATCGACTAGATGCTTCTAAACGAGCGGCTTTGGAGTTTTTATCTCGGGTGAAGGGAAGTAGCGACGTGGGAGTTATTAGCTTTTCTTCAACTCCGTTGATTATCGAGGAAGTTAGTAAGGTTAGTGATACGTCTCTTGATTCTATTACGTTAAACCCTTCTGGAGGAACGGCTATAGGAGATGCGGTCATTGTGGGAACTAATCTATTGAATGGTTATACTCGAGGAAAAGCAATTATATTATTAACCGACGGACAAAACAATGTGGGATCCCCTATAGATAAAGCGATTATGTATGCTAAAGAAAACAAAGTTATTGTACATTCGGTTGGCGTAGGTAGTTCTGAGGGGGGGCTACTAGACTTAGGAGTAATTAGCACCCTTAATGAAGAAGATTTACAACAATTAGCTAAAGAAACTGGTGGGACTTATGTTAGAGCTACTAACGAGAATGAACTAGATGCCGTATTTGGCGCTTTGGTTACTTTTAATACATCGGAATTACATCTAACTCTAAGTTATTGGTTGTTACTCGCTGGATTTTTATTACTACTCTTAGAATGGTTATTTTTTGGCACGTTTTATAAAGTGGTACGCTAACCTTTAGAGAAAGATATTTAAAGTATGTTATAAGGATTAGAGTAATGGAAAAAAGAGGGCAGGTTACTATCTTTGTGTTAATTGCACTTATTTTATTATTTGTTTTAGTTGGGGTTTATTTTGTTAAAGAAGTTTTTTTAGAACAGCGACTATTTAGTGAAATTCAAGAGCCGGGTTCTATTCCTAGCCAAATTCAATCGGTTAACCTTTATGTTGATACGTGTATTGACACCGTTGCTTTAGAGGGGGTAGGATTATTGGGATATCAAGGGGGGTATATTGATGTCCCTCAAGACCCCTTACCGGTGAGTGTCGCTAATCCCTTTTCTAATGGTGTTTTTTTGCCCGGCTTAAAAGTTCCGTATTGGTATTACGAAGATTTTAATGGAGATCCAGTAAATTTAGTTCCTAGTTTAGGGGATATGGAAGGAAGTCTAGCTCGTTATATGGAAGAGAATCTTGACGCCTGTATTTCTAATTTTGAAGACTTAGAAGAAGGTTTTGAGATCGATGAAGGAAATGTAGTTTCTGAGGTGGAGATAAAAGAAAATGAAGTATATGTTAAAGTTAGATACCCTTTAGATATTAAAAAAGAAGGAACGACTTATTCCCTTAGTGATCATGTTCAGTCGTATCCTATTAAACTTGGAAGAATGTATGAACAAGCCATTAGTATTATGGAATATGAAAATGAACGATTATGGTTAGAAAATAAGAGTTTAGATCTAATCTATCTAGATGATGAAAAAATACCTGGTGTTGTTTTAGGCTTTAGTTGTAGTCCTTTAATTTACAGTGAACGAGATATTTCTAATGATTTAAAACAGTCTTTGACCGTAGATGTACCTTTGTATTATGTGGAGGGAAGTAAAATAGAAGTTAGTGGCGAATTTGATACCTTAGCTTTAAAACCTAAAGAAGTAGACAAGGATCTGAGAGTAGACTTTGGGTATGATCTAGACTGGCCCATGGTGTTAGATGTTAAGCCGAGTAATGGGGATGTAATTCTCTTAGAACCATTTGAAGGTAATGCGGTGTTTGGAAGCTTATGTTTTAATTATGAACAACTGTTTTATGATATAAAATATCCTATCCTTGTTTCCGTAAGCGATGACTCCGGATATATTTTTCAATATGGTGTAATGGTAGTTATTAGGGGAAATGAGGCAAGAGGGAAGGTTAATGTTTTAGAAGACTCTACGGCAAGCTATTGTGAGATTAGAGAAAAAAATGTTGCAGTATATGTTGAGGGAGTAGATACTACGGGAGTAGTGGGCCCTTTAACCGATGCTGATGTGTTTTATCGGTGTGTTAGTAATAATTGTTATATTGGAAGGACGGACGAGAGCGGGCATTTATCCGGAATTTTTCCTATTTGCGGGAATGGAGAACTCAACGTAAAAAAAGAAGGATATGCTGACGGAATAATTACATTAACTACCTTTGATAATGGAGAAGACTCAGCGAATGTTGCTATGGATTCGTTTGTTGAAAAACCGTTTACTATTAAAATTTATGATTTAGTTAATGGTGTGTTAATAGGGCCACGAGAGCTTAAGGATGATGAAGAAGCAATGTTTCAAATTAGTTACGGAGATAGTGTATTTGGAGATGTGGGCATCGTTCCTGGAGAAGATACTACAATCAAATTAGTGCCTGAAGTATTTCACTTGAAAGGTAATTTAATTAAAACCACTCCTACCTCTGTTGAAGGAGAGAGCATTACACGCTGTAAGGGACCAGAAATTTTAGGCGTGTGTAGTGCAGGAACTGAAACTGTTACTATTCCAGGAGAGACTGTTGAACAAGTTATCTTAGGAGGAGTAGAGTTAGACTGGAAAATAGGAGTAAACGAATTATATTTCAGTGACTCAGTTGAAATTTATTTAATTAATAAAGGAGTGCCTAGCAAGTTAAGTGATTTAAGTTCTAACTTTGATGTTTTAAGCTTAACTAAGGGATTTGAAGAGAAAATGGAGCCTGCATTCCTATGAAACTAACCTTATTGCACGGGCTAATGATTCTTCTTTTAATCTTACCTATTAGTGAGGCTAGACATGAAAGCTTTTCACGAACGTTGGACGAAGATGTCGATGCCTGGATTGTTGAGGTAGCAGAGATTAAACCGTCGTTAATTCCTGCCATTGCTTTAGAACACCGAAGTAATGCAATGGTAAATGTTTATTTAAGTTTTACTCCTCTTTCTAGTTTAGCTAATTTGGACTATGATATTCGATCCATACGAGTAACCCGAGTAACAAGGACCGAAGGAGTGAGGTCTAGTTTTTATCATAGATTATATAATGAAAATGAAATAAATGAACTGGAAGCCGAAAAAGAAGAAGACAAAATCGCTACCGGTATTTTTGGAAAGTTACTGGGAGTTAAAGAAGCGGGCGTGGTCGGCGTTGGTTTAGACTATTATGGTAGTGCTCGACCTCAAGAAGCTAAAGAAGTAAGCGATAAAGATGCGGCCAGTATTTGTGCCTCTTTTGGAGACAATACTACCTTTGAAGATAAGGTTCCTGATTCTATTACTTTAGATTTAGTGGCAGATATTACGTTTTCTGCTAAAGAAAATGGAGATCTTGTTCCCGCAAGTATGTTTACTGCTGGAACAGAATACGCTAGGTATGAATTTTATATCGAAGAAGATTTAAGAGCATGGGAAAGTAGAAACGCTGATTTAGAAAGTAAAAATCCTACGGAGTTTAATACAAGACGAAAACAAGAAGAAGCTCGATTAAACCAACATTATTATGGAAAGGGAGCTATTATGCGAGACAGGGTTTATTTCAATGTTACAATTGGGGTGGATAAAACTAGAATTTACCCAAGTAGCCCTGAACTACTTCGAAAACAGATTTGTGGCACCATCACGTTACGAGAAAACTTAGCCAAGATTATAAAACCGATTAATACTATTAATAATTATGCTCAAGGAGTTTGTTTAGCGACTTTTGTAACTACGACTACGGGTGTGTTAACTGGAGTTATTGATAATGTGTGTGATGCTATTGATGTAAGATCACTTGGTTGTGATTGGGTAATGTGCCCGAATAATAAATGCAGAAATGGAATTAACCCCATGTATAGCTTGGTGGGAAGTTCTGTTCTTTGTTGGGATAAAGATCGTCCTTTCTTTGGTAAACAGTTATTGCCTGAACAGGAATGGAAGCGAAATGAAGACTATACTTATACTAATACTCCTGTTGATGTTCCTGGAGAATTTATGTGTAGGTACTCCGATGGTGCTAGCAGACTAAATCCTGTTGGTACCCCTACGGGTAAATATGTGCCTCTACCACACTATGCGTGTTTAACTGGTATTGAAGGCAACCTTGAAATTATTGATGTATTTGTTCAGAAATACCAAGATTGTTTAGTAGCAGCTAAAACGCAAGGACTAAGTGTAGGGCTATGTGACAAATTAAGAAGTTATTTCTTTTGCGAGCGAACGGTAGGAGAACTACTAACCTTAAGTCAGGCTGGAAGATTAAGCGATTGGGTGTCTGATGCAACTTTAGCTCGGGCGAAAGAATATACTTCTGTAGAAGATAGTGTTCAAAAAGCAGAAGGTAATTTTAAGAAAAATATAGAAGATGTGGCAATTTTAGGGAAAGATACGGTGGAGAGCTATAAGAACGTTCCTTTCTTCGCCTTACTTACTAATCAAAGACAATATGAGACTAATGCTATTTGTAATTTGTACGTTAGCGGTAAACTGTTTAGCTTAAAGGATTTAAAGAAAATGATAACGGCAGTGGTTCCTGATTCTTATTATGTAATTACAGAGAAAAAAGAGTGGAGTTACACGTCTGGAAACGACCCTAAACCGTTGAGTTATAGTTATGACGTTTTCTTTAGTTTGTATGCTTCTGAAGTGGATGCTACTCGAAGTGACTCTTATAGTGTGTGGTTACAAGGAACTGCTATTGATAAAGACGGAAATCTAAAGGGAGTATGTAGAGTAGATGTTGACTTTGGACGCGTTAGTGCCGGTAAAATGGTACAGAAAAATGCCTTTAAGGTCAAAGAGTGTGATGCTCAGACACAATGCATTAGATTTAAAGGACTTACTAGTTGTAGTCAGATTAATCAACCCTTAAGCTCTGCAGGTAGTTACGATCCGTTAGGACTTAGCTTATTATGGCAGAACCCGGATGATAAAGATAGCGATGGACTACCCGACGCATGGGAAGAACTGAATTCAATTAGTGAAGCCTGTAGGGACGAAGACGGAGATGGATTTTCTAATGCTGTGGAATTTTTGTATGGTAATAATCCTCGAGGAGATAATAACGCTCTAAATAATGTTGCCAAAAGTGAATCAGACTCTCTAAAGGGGAGTAAAGGATGTGATACTGCCCAAACAGAATTAAAAAAACGTTATGGCGAAACAAAAAAGAGTGATGAAGACATAGCTCGAGAAGGGAGGAACGTTGATGATGAGCTAGAAACCATTACATTTGGTGGAGACCCTAGTAAGACCTGTGATGAACAAAACGGATTTGTTTGTAATCAAGAGACCGATGAGTGTAAGGAAGCTTTGGAAAGCGATGATGTATATCCGGACAGTGGTGAAATCTGTTGTAAGGCTGAATGTTTGCCTAAAGAAGAAAACAAAATAAATTTAATTAGTTTTAAGATCGACGGAGAAGAAAACGATGAAATTAATCAAGGTGGGAAGTATACTATAGAACTGAGCTTTGATAAAGTCGTAAGTTCTTGTAAGATAAAGGCTAAGATCACAGAAGAGAAGGAGTATACTCTTAGTTTAAGCAGCGATAAAAAGACGTGCGCGGGAGATATTCTTCTTATAGGTAAAAGTACACCTGTGCTTATTTTGGCAGAACCTGAAGGTGGTGGTTCTTACTTCTATTCTGAGCAGAAAACGATTATTAATAACGAAAATAGTCAAACTGGAAATAGTTTAGTATGCAAAATTGGAACAGGAAGTGCCTATTACTATTTAATTGATGATGGACAAAGATGTAGTGACTATACCTTCAAGACTATGAAAGATAACCCTACTACATTTGGTATTTTAGATAATGACCAGCAACCTAATCCTATAGCAGCAGAAAGCTATTGTACCAGTCATGTAAGCGATCCGCGTTTTAATTTATGTGATAATATTGCTGACGAAAAAGAATTAACTTTAACCCAACTAGTTTAGGAGTTATTTAACACTAATAAACGAGTGCCCTGGTAAAGAAAGCCTCTTCATTTCCACAACTAATCTATCTTCGTGGTCTTCTTTATAGATTGATTTTTCGTAAGAACGTTCTGCTTTACGATAATCTACAGTATCTCCGTTTTGATAGGTCGTGATCGAACCATTATAGTTGTCTGCTGTTTCGAATCTAATTCCACTAGCTCCCCGTGTACAGGTTATTTTATAGACCACTCCTCTCTCCAATAAAACGTCTAGTTCTGAGCCAGTCATTCCCATAACGGCCTCACTTTCAACATAAGGGTAATTAATCGGAAATACTTCTTTTCTTCGTTCGTCACTCCAGTTATTCCATTCACCTCGACTGATCCAGTTTTCCGTTATGCACGCAGGAATATAAAGTATCCCTCTGTCCATCCTTATATCTTCAACTTCTCTGCTTAAGACAGAATCATATTTTGGGTCTTCTAAAAATCGTATATAACTATCTTGTATAGACTGTTGTAGACTTTCTTTAGGTGTTAATGGCTCCGTAGGGGTGATAGCAACTTGAGCCCCCGGTAATCTAGCTCCAGTATCTTGATCATACACTTCAATAGTAACTTTAGATAACCAAGTATAGACTGCTTTTTCTTGAAGTTCTTTTCTTAACTTAAACTCTTCTGTATCTTCCCTTATACACCATGCTTGTGCGTTTTCGGCTCCATATAACAAAAGAGCAGCTGTTCCTAGCACTTCTAGTGCTTGGTTTACTTTTTTTTCTAACCTTATCATTTTGTGGTTTTCCCCATCTTGCCACTAATCTTATTCTTTTAAATGTGTTTAATATACTATATAATAGTTATGTCCTTCTTTATAAACTTTTCTCTATCTAACAGTAGTAATAATACTCTTCCTGGCCCCTGTAATCCTAAAAAACGTACCCGTAAGTGCACCGAAAACCTTGGATTTTTTGCACGTTATGCCCTTTAGGCAGTGAAATGATTGAATAGCAAAGGAAAAAACGGCGTTATTGTAACTGTCAAAAGCTACATTTCCCAAGACGAAAACAAACCTACACGACAACGGTTTCTCTTTTTATTTTTAAATTCACGTACTAATTAGAAATTTTTAAGATTTTCCGTTACAGAATTTATAGGTCCTACAAAATTTTTTCTTTTTTCGATGTTATTTAAAATATAATCAGTTTAACAATTGCGTTCATTTATCCTAAATTTACTTTTTATTCTTACGGTAAAATTTTAAAATTCAAAACTAAACGAGATTTAGCTTATAACGGATAGTCCTTGTTCTAGTATCATGCTCTATTTTTTCATCTTCAGAGTTTTCAAACTGAATGGTTAATACCCTATTTAACATATCCTTTGGCAAGTATAGTTTAAGCGGATTAACTACAAAATTGCCCATTCTAATTTGTTTGTCAAGAGTATGTGCATTTCCAACATAAACAAAATACTTATCTGCTTTTATTGTATCTATAATTTTAATAAAATTTTCGACCATCACTCGATCCCGTTCATTCACTTTTAACAAGTTATAATCTTCTAAACCTTTAATTATGACCCCTTTACTATACAGACCCCTACATAATTCTAGGACATTGGCAGTAATTCGTTTATCCTGTACTGCATCAGAAATATAAGGCGAAGACAAAAATTCACTCTCTTTTAATTTGCCATTTAGGTAAAGGCATAATTCATCTTCAGCCTGCTCTGGGATTTCTAAACAGAATACGATCTTTTCATCTTTTATCTTGTCTAAAATTTCAAACAAAATTTTTGGTATTTTTTTAGTGCCGTGTACTTCACCAACCATAACATAGGAGTATTTCTTTATTTTGTTAATAACGCTTCTTAATTCCATATTAAGATTCAAAGCTCCTTGGTTCTGAATTTGCTAAATAATTTACAAATGCTTCAGTTATAGGAACGCCGGACATCTCTTCTGTCCAAAGATACTGACCGTTTGGATTAACTTCTAAAAATACATGATTTCCATGAGGTGTACATATTAAATCTATTGCAGCATAATGTAAATGATATTGCCGTGTTAATTCCAATACTTTAGCTGCGACATCATCAGGAATATTAACTAGCTTATATTTAACATTTTCAAAATCGTATCTTCTAAAATCATCCTTAGACCGTTCTGAACTTTGAGAGTATATTGCTATGGGTAACAATCTTTCTCCAATTACCGTCAATCTAATTTCATATGATTTATCTATCCTCTCTTGAAAACAGCAAGGATTATTTCTTATTCTTTCCACATTTTCATAAAACTCTTGGGATAATACCCTTGTTGTCATGATTGTTCGTGAAGTTTTGTCATCTCCTTGTATAATTGGCAGTTTTTGCATTTTAAATATAACCTCGCCATGATGGATTTCATAGAATTTACTTGCTTCTTCAGGATCGTTGGTTATTATTGTGCTAGGTACAACCAAGCCTATCTCTCTAGCACGCTGTAATTGCTCAATTTTATTGCTAGCTTTATGGTTATCAAATGGATTATTAACTACTAACCCTCTATGCGTAATCATTAATCCTTGTAAAGTACGCTTTGATTCTTCCACAACCATTTCTTCTAAATTTTTAGGAAAAAATTCTGGAAACGTTGGAGGGAATATACGCCTATTCCAAATGCTCCATTCTTGCGTTAAACTAACTACCTGCCTATCATAGCCTAATAAATTTCCTTTGCTAGAATCGAAGGTAATCATTGCATCGTAAGGATACTTATCTGTTGGAAATAAAAAATGGGGAATTGATTTAGCTACAAGAATCTTTTGCATATGCTCAGCATGTGCATCCCCGTTTCCGCTTACTATTAGTATTGGCTTCATAATTTAATTATTCACCAATTCTTATATAAAAAGAATAAATGTTTAATCGCCATCATCAATTAATGGTATACACTTAAATGTGCAAAAAGTCACACTGGTGTAATTAAGCATATCTCTTTCGGTATAGCCTATTGGTCTTGGCGTTTCAAGAAAATTTACACCAAATGGCAAATAATCTCTTGTTTCTATTTTTTTAGGATTACTTATTTTTACTTCATTTTCTAAGCTCATTTTTGACCCCCGTAGAGGATATAAAACCTAATTGGAAATTTATATGATTAATTGTAGTGCAAGATATATAATATAACCTTATTCTTGATAGGTTTCATTTCTAAATCATTATACTTGAAAGATTATTCTTCTTTTATGAAATTAAGAACACCCGAGACTGTGTTCTGGGAACGGCTAGAACCTTTCCTTTTGGAAACCGCTGGTAAATTTTTAAGGAGGTTAGACTATGAATAAACAAGTGGGAAAAATAATAGGTACTCCGCAGTGGTGAATGCCTTGATCAAATATAAACCAATGCCCTTTTTGGTTTTATTTTTGAGGACATAATTAAATACGTCACATTTAATAGTATTATAGATAGATTTATAAATATGTGACGTATATACTCTTTCATGGCTAATATTAGAATATTAACAAGGGGAACGAAGAAGTATTATTACCTAGAGCATACGGTGCGAACTGGAACCTCTTTTGAAAATAAGCGTGTCTATCTTGGCCCGCATCTCCCAAAAGATATCAGCAAGATTAAAGAAGAATTCATAGGTAATCTTTATGAAGGCGTTTATGGGAAAAAGATCGACACTATCAAGAAAAATTTCACTCGCGAGATAGCATCTTTTCCGAAGTCTGTTTATGACAAGTTCATCGAGACGTTCATGATCCGGTTCACCTATGATTCTACTAGGATCGAAGGAGGCACATTGACTTTAAAGGAAACTGCCGACCTCCTCCAAGAAGAGGTCACCCCAAAAGGAAAGAGCCTCCGTGATGTAAAAGATGCAGAGGCACATAAGAAAGTATTTTACCGAATGCTTGAGCATAAGGGAGAACTCAATCTTTCGACCGTTCTTGAATGGCATTATCATCTTTTTAAGGACATGGATTTGGATATCGCCGGCAAAATCAGAAAACATCCGGTAGCAATAGCCCGAAGCAAAGTAGAATTTGCACTCCCTGCCGAGATAGATACGCTGCTCCAAGAATTCTTTCAGTGGTATAAACAGAATAAGAAAATCCACCCAGTCATTATGGCTACGCTCGTTCACCACCGATTTGTTACCATACATCCCTTTAGCGATGGGAACGGCAGAATATCTCGCCTTATGATGAATTTTGTTCTCCACAAGAATGGATATCCTATGCTTAATATAGAATATGTAAACCGAAATGCGTATTATAATGCCCTAGAAAAGAGCCAGTTTCAGAAAAAAGAAGAACCATTTATCCAACACATTTTGAAAAGGTATATCAAGACCCATGAGAAATATTTAGAACCGAAAAAATAAAAGAATTACTAATAAAGAGTTTTATGAAATAATGGAAAAACATAAAGCAACCACCAGTGATCTAGCGAATGCATAAATTATCTCTTCTTCTTTCTTCTCTGCATCCATAAGT
>Ga0080064_1001246_pt1 | contig 53849 bp, 47 predicted proteins | sample Subgrocontami54m_FD_69260 | JGI IMG/M metagenome (GOLD analysis project Ga0080064, IMG submission 69260) | Subsurface groundwater microbial communities from S. Glens Falls, New York, USA - GMW46 contaminated, 5.4 m (SPADES assembly) (version 2) ...
CTACGAGGCCTTTATCCTGGTCATGCAAGGGCGCGGGGCGACGGAGATCTGGCAGGAGGGCGGTCAGAAGGTGACCTTCGAGTGGGGGGAGGGAAGCGCGTTCGCGCTGCCGCTCAACGCCTGGCACCGGCTGATCAACGGGACCTCGGAGCCGGCGTTGCTCATGGCGATAACGACGGCTCCCGAGGTGATGAACGCGCTCCATTATCCGGAGTTCGTCTTGAACTGCGATTACAAGTTTGCTGAAGAGTTTTCGGGCGAGCGGGACCACTTCACGCGCGCGGAGTCGTTTCGCGTGGGCAGGAACCGGCTTCAGTGGTTGACGAACTTCATTCCGGACACCCGCACTTATGCGACTGATAAAAATGATCCCATCAAGAACGACATGCGCCAGACAAAAGTCTGGGGAGGAGAGGCCTGCACTTTCCAAATGGGCCGATATTGGCCGAACGGCCATATCTCTCAATGGCCGGCCGGCGTCTACCATGCGGCTCACCGCCATGGTCCGGGCGCCGTCATCACCGCTCTGGCAGGCAAGGGCTATTCTTTGCTCTGGCCGGTGGACGCGGGCGAGCGTCCCTACGAGAGCGGGAGCGCGGACGAGATCGTGCGCGTGGACTGGGGGCCCTATTTCATCTATACGCCCCCGGATGACTGGTATCACCAGCACTTCAACACCGGCCATACGCCGGCGCGCGTCCTGGCGACTCATCCGGGAAACGATCGAACCGCCTTCATAGACTTTGGCGCATTCAAGGAGACCGCGGTGCTGGTGCGGGAAGACGAAGGCGGGCTCTTGATCGGTTATGACAGAGAAGATCCGGCGCTCCGGCGCATGTTCGAAGAGGAGTTGGCCAGAGAAGGGATCAGCTGCGTGATGCCTCCCTCACAGTGACCGAGTTTCTCCAAACAGGGCCGGTTTGCACGTGTTACTGGAACGACTGCGGTAGGAAGGGGAATGCAAATGACCACGGACGTCAACACGATTATCACACCCGAAATGCGAGCTTGCATCGGATATGCCAGCGAGGTGGCTGTGCTTACCGAAAAACTCGCCGGTTCGGACGTGCGCCGGTACGTAAACGCGACAGGCGATACAAATCCACTGTGGTTGGATGACGAGTATGCCCGGGCTGCGGGGTATCGTGGGAGAGTCATCCCGCCGTTGATGATCATCCAACTCTACCGCTGGATGGAAGGGAAACGCTTTACCGGGTGGGAGAAGGTGCCGGTTCCTGAGGGATATACGGACGTCCGAAACGCGGGACAGGAGGTCGAGTGGTTACGTCCTCTGTATCTGGGGGAGCAGCCTACGGTGCAACATCGTGTCGTCGATATCGTGGCGAAGGAGGGACGGAGGACCGGCGTCGGGATCTATCTCACCCGGGTTTCGGAATTTCGGAACGATGCCCAAGAGATTGTGGTTTCGGTGCGAGCGACGAGCGTACGGCTTCCGGCGCAGAAGTATTCGGAAGAGAGCCGGCCGAAAGAAGGATAACCGTTCATAAGCCCCGGGGCCATTTTATCGTCCCGGGCGACTCGGTGGGCATGGCGCGCTGGCGGACATAATCCTTGAGACTCGTCGAGCTGTCGATCATCTCTTCCCCGACAAAAATGTGACTCATGTCGTTCCGCTCGGGGCTTCGGATGACGTGGGGAGGATCTTTCCCCTCCTGAACCTGCCGGATCGCCTTCAATACGACGCGCCGGGCGCCGACAACGGGGCTATCGGCCATGCCTAAATGTTCCTTGGTCCGGTCCTGAATCGGGCCCGCCGTCTCCGTTGTGAAGTGGTCGCCGACCACAAAAACGTTGCTGAAGCCGGCGAACGTCGTCGTCTTCATCTCCTCCCGATTCTGGAGGTAGCGGTTCGATTTGTTGGGGATGAACTTGTAGTCGGGAGTGAGGACCGACAACCGGCGGTTAGCCAATTGCTTGTCGAGCGGTCCGGAGCGCTTGAAGGCGATGGAATAGCGCCAGTGGCGCTCGTCGTCGATCGGCACGTGCCAGTTGATGAAGTAGCCGTCCCCCTTTGGGCCTGGCCCTCCCTGAACTGCGCAGAGATTGGGCAGGATGAAATTCCCGAAACCGACGGTCCGCCGGTCTCCGCCGGGGATATTCATCAGGTTGTAGTAACGCACTCCGTAATCGGTTTCTTCCGTCTCCCAGTCGATGGGTACTCGCTTCAGGCGGTTGTCCGCATCCGAACGGCCGGTTTCGTCGGCGCGCCGCGCGTTCGCCTTTCTCCCTTCGTCCGTAGGCAAGAAGCCGTGGAGAAACAGCACGTGCGTCGCATCGTAATTTCCCTCGTTGCCCTGCAGGTAGCTACATTCGTGGTACTGCTTCGCGATCCACCGCTGCTCGTCGCCGACCTCCAGCGCCTCATAGGCCGGAAGCAGCGGCGGCTCCCCGGGCCCCAGGTAGGCGAATATCACTCCCGCCTTCTCCCGGCACGGATAAGCCGGGTGGCGGATCTTATCCTGAAATCCCCGGCCGGGAGGCTCATTGGGCTGCTCAAGACAGCTCCCATGAATGTCATAGAGCCATCCGTGATAAAGACAGCGCAGCCCCCCGTCTTCGATCCTCCCGTAGCTCAGGTCGGACGCCCGGTGTGAACAGTGGAGCCCCAAAAGCCCGATCCTCTCCCGATCGTCCCGGAAAAGGACCAGATCCTCGCCCAGTATCCGCACGGGAACCGGCGGGCCGCCCGAGAGCAGCTCTTCCGCCAGCGCCACCGGCTGCCAGTAGCGGCGCATAAACTCCCCTCCCGGCGTTCCCGGCCCCGTCCGGCAGATGAGATCATTCTCTTCACGGCTTAGCACCCCTCTCCTCCTATCTGTAAGAATGCGAGTTATCACAGCGGAAATAACGCGTCAATGCGCGGGCGGCGTGATGATATTCGCGGTCGTCCGGCGTACAAACTTGACAATCATGGAGAGGGAAGACTATGAAATCGCGAAGGCCGGTTACAAAATCGATCAAAAAGGAGTCCGGTAAAATGACCACTTCCGAAAAAAACCTGCGCATAGCGCCGCCGCCAACCGGTCCGCTCGACGCCTACATCGCCCCGGATCCATACGCTCTCTGGCAAGAGCGCGAAGGCGTCCCGGTGATCGTGGACTACGCCTTCGAAGACCTGAACGCGATCGAGCTTGGGCCGTGGCCGCGCAAAGGAGGGCGCGGGGCCATCATCAACATCCCCAACAACTTCCTGCGCACCGACTCCCACGTGGTCGAGATCCATCCGGGAGGAAAATCGGAACCCGAGCGCCACCTTTACGAAGAGGTCGCCTACATCATCTCGGGCCGCGGGGCCACGAGCGTCTGGTTGGACGAAAAAGAGAAGCAGACCTTCGAATGGCACGAGGGTAGCCTCTTCGCCATTCCCCTGAACGCATGCTACCAGCACTTCAATGCCGGCGCCGAGCCCTGCCGCTATCTCGCGGTCACCAACGCGCCGCCCATGATGCGGCTCTTCCGGGATATCGATTTTATTTTCAACACGCCGTACCTGTTCCGTAGCCGCTTCAAGGAGGCAAGCTACGGCGGGAGCGGCAAGCTCTACCAGAAGCGGGTTTGGGAATCCAATTTCATTCCGAACGCCCCGGACATGGGACTCTACGTCGACAAGGCGCGCGGCACCGGGATCAACGTCCAGTTGAAGATGGTTCAGAACAATCTGAATACCCATATCTCGGAGTTTCCCGTCGGGACTTACAAGAAGGCCCATCGCCATGGTCCCGGAGCGCATCTCTTGATTTTGAGCGGCGTGGGATATTCGATGCTGTGGGTGGAGGGGCACGAGTATCGCAAGGCCGACTGGAAGCGGGGCGGGATGGTCATTGTCCCGGATGATCAGTGCTTTCACCAGCATTTCAATACCGGAACGGTTCGGGCGCGCTATTTGGCACTGCGCGGCGGTGATCAGGGTTTCTATCCGCCGATGAGCGCGGGCGGGGAATCTGCGGCATCGACCAGTTTGACCGAGGGTGGATGGCAGATCGAATATCCGGACGAGGACCGGCGCATCCACGAGATCTTTGAAAAGGAATTGAAGAGGAACGGGGCGCCTTGCCTGATGAAGGCTTTCTCGCCCTGGTGCACCGGCAAGGTCGGTCCGACGCATGCACGCGATACCTGAAACGCCGCTGTGACCGACTCCACGAAGAGGGCGAAAACTTGACAAGGATGGAAAGGGAGAATAAGGACAGGGGACTTACAACGTCTCTCTTTTTTGGCCCGTCCAAGACAGGAGACTGAACGGGGTAGAGCGTGCTGACGCGAGAAGAGAACGAACGCTATACGCGAGTGGGGAAAGGGACGCCGTGCGGGGAGTTGATGCGCCGGTACTGGCACCCGATCGCGGCGAGCGCTCAGCTTCCCCAGCACGGGACCAGGCCGGTGAGGATTTTGGGAGAGAGCCTGGTGCTCTACCGGGACCGGAGCGGGCGGCTCGGGCTGGTGGAGGAGCACTGTCCGCACCGGCGGGGCGGGATGGTGTTTGGGATCCCGGAGGAGGCGGGGATCCGGTGCGCGTACCATGGCTGGCTGTTTGACGGGACGGGGCGTTGTCTGGAACAGCCCTATGAAGAGATCGTGGAACCCGGGAGCACGTTCAAAGACCGGGTACGGATCGGGGCCTATCGGGTGGAAGAGCTGGGCGGGTTGATCTTTGCCTATCTGGGACCGGAGCCGGCGCCGCTGCTGCCGCGATGGGACTTTTTCGTAGATGAGGGGCTCATCCGGGAGATCGGCGTGGCAGTGATTCCCTGCAACTGGCTTCAGTGCATCGAGAACGGAGTGGACGGTAGCCATGTAATGAACCTGCATGGCCGGTTATCAAAGTACGTGCTGGAACGGCTTGGACGACCTGATCTACGCCGCGATATCAGGGGACCAAACAGTCTGTGGTGGGAGGTTTACGAATTTGGGGTTTTAAGGTGCCATACCAGAGGCGGGAGGCCGGGTGAGGGTGAGCCCGTTGCGGTGCGCGCTCCTATTATTTTCCCGTACCTGGACCGGCAACCCGATGATTCCATGCAGATCCGGGTGCCGATGGATGACACCCATACACTGCATATCTGGTACTACACATTCGGCGCGGAGGGCCGGGCGGAGTTGGGCATTCAGGAAGAACTGCCACAGGAGTCCCGGCGGGTTCCCGTTCACGAGGTGCCGGTGCCGAAGCTCGACGAAGCGGGGAAGATTCCCTGGGAGCTATTGGACAACAACAGCGGGCAGGATTTGGTGATGTGGCATAGCCAGGGGAATATCGCGGACCGGACGGAGGAGCACCTGGGCCGGGGCGATGGAGGAGTGATCCTCTTTCGGAAGTTTCTGGAGGAGCAGATCAAGATCGTGGAAGAAGGGGGAGCGCCGATCAACACGTTTCGCGATCCAGAGGCTAACCGGTTTATCGACACCACGGTGGGTAAACCTGAAGAGTTCTTCGCGCGGCTAAGCGGCAGCGGGGTAAATCGGACCTTGGGCGCGCGCAAGTACAGCCCCGTTTACCGGGAGGCCACAAGGCGAATCGAGGGGGAAAAAGCCCTCTCTCGCCCCATCTCTTGATTATGGCCGTCTTCCAAAGGACTCTGCGAGCCGAGCTTCGGCCGGTCTGTACTGACTATGAGAACTTAGGAAGTGGTGAGTGTCTGTAGACGCTAATAAAGGAGGGACAGTTATGAAACCACAGGGACAGGAGACGCAAGGGGCTAGCGTGGTAAAAGTCCAAGGGATTCACCATGCGGGGATTGCCTGCAACAATCTCGATCGCGCCGTCGAGTTCTACTCCCGGGTGCTGGGGATGAAGGTCACGCTGCGCACGGATTCCGAGAGCATGCACGGCCATTTCGTGGGCACGAGGCTTCCTCCCGACGCGCGGCTGGAAAGCGCCGAAGGTGAGGAAGATATGCGCCAATTCGAGAAGGAATATCGACAGGTCAGACCTAACCGGCCCCGTCCCGCGACCAAGTTTGCCCGGATGAAGGCGGGCTCAGGCGAGGTGGTGCTGTTTGAGCGTCTAGACAAGGTCGAGACTGACACGCTCGTCGAGAACGGCATCTTCCATCAATCCTTCCATATCTCCCCCGCGGATATGGACCGGCTGGCTGAAATGAAGCGCCAGGGCGGGAGCGATATCCGTTTTCATACCGGGCCGGTTCTCCGCTGGCCGACCGGAAGGGCGCTGTATTTCTGGGACTCCGAGGGGAACTATATAGAACTCGAGTCCGATGAAGATCTCCCGGCGAAGTATGGGATCCAGGAGTCAGCTAAAAAGTAAGCTCGCCCAAAGGAAACTGAAAGCAAAATGCCAGAGCAACCCATCAAAGACAAAACCGCCATTGCCGGCATCGGATGGACGCCGTTTACTCGCGACTCTGGAACTTCCGCCGCCAATCTCGCCGCACAGGCTTGTCTCACGGCCATTCAAGACGCCGGGCTCACGGTTCGTGACATCGACGGGGCGATCACCTATTTTCACGAACACCAGGATACTTGCGCCCCGCGCGAGCTTGCCGAGATGATAGGAATGCCGCGATCGAATTTTAACGTCTACCATGACGGCGGGGGGAGCTGGAGTCCGGCATCCGTCCTGACCGCTGCGATGCTCGTTCACAGCGGGGTGTGCAAGAACGTGCTCGTTTATCGGTCTAAAAACGGCTACAGCGAGGGCAGAAAAACCCCCCGGGAACGCTCAAGCCACGTGTCGGGGCCCGCCCAGTTCACCGCGCCCTTCGGCACGAGTCATGCCGCTGTGGGAATCGGCCTTTACGCTACCGCCCATATGGCTCGATATGGAACTACTCCGGTAGATTTTGCCCATCTGGCGGTGACCCAACGCCAACACGCCATGCTCAACAAAAAGGCGATGATGCGTAAGCCCATGTCCATCGAGGATCATCAAAACTCTCGCTGGATTGTCTATCCGTTCCGCCTGCTCGATTGCTGCTTACAAACGGACGGGGCAGTAGCGTTGGTCGTGACCTCCGCGGAGCGCGCCAAGGACCTGCGGCATAAGCCGGTTTATATTATGGCCGGTGTTGGCGGAGCCGTCGGTCTTGGAGGGAGGGGCGAGGCCCCGACCCTCCTGGAGACCGCGGGGGCCCATGCGGCGCCTTTGCTTTTTGAAGGCGCCGGCATCAAGCCGGGGGACGTAAGCTTCGCTGAAGTTTATGATCCGTTCACAATGATGTGCATGGTGCACATCGAGGACTTCGGCTTTGTGAAAAAGGGCGAGATCGGAGGATGGGTGAGAGAAGGCCACAACAAACTGGACGGGCGCCTGCCGGTGAACACGCATGGCGGCCTTCTTTCCGAGGCGCACATCCATGGACTGAATCACGTCATCGAAGCCGTGCAGCAACTGCGCCCGGAGGGTGTTGTGGATGACCTCTGCGAGGGGCCCCATAGCTACGATCGCTCCGTCTGCCGGCAGGTCCGAGACCCCCGGATTGGCCTGGTCTGTGGAGAGGGTGGAGAGAGCGCCCTACTACTTCGGAGAGACGGGTGAATAATATGGACAGCTACGCAAAACCGCTTCCCGCGCCGGACGAAGATACCAAGCCCTTCTGGGATGGCTGCAGGGATCACACATTAAAAACCCAACAGTGCCAAGCGTGCGGTAAGCGCAGATGGCCGCCCCGGGGGCTGTGCCCGGCGTGTCACTCATGGAGTTTCGACTGGGTGGGCCTGCCCGGCACGGGAACCGTGTACTCGTACGTGATCGTTCATCATGCCACGAGCCCTGCTTTCGCCGCGGAGGTTCCCTATACGGTTGCGGAAATCTTGATGGACTCCGGCGATCAAGTCCGGATGACGAGTAATATCGTGGATTGCCCGCCCGACAAGGTCTATGTCGGGATGCCCGTCCAGGTCGTCTTCGAGGATGTGACCGACGAAATCACGCTCCCCAAGTTCCGCCCAGCCTAGCGACAAGAGGTTCATTCTAAGGAGGAATCCATTGGTACTGGCGCTTTCATACGCTGGGGCAGAGATCCCCCGCCCGGCTAGCGCTCGGAGGCGGTAAGCGATGCACGACGACCCTCTGGAGCATGGCCATTTCGGCGGCGGCGGCGTCGCTTTCAGCCCCATCGTGGACGACGACTTTCCCGTTAATCCCGACTGGCTGCGGCTGACCAGCGTGGGCATCGACATTGGGTCGTCCACGTCGCACCTCATGTTCTCCAAACTGATCATGCGCCGGAAGAGCATCGAGAACTCCAGCGAGTTCGAGGTCGTCGTACGCCAGGTACTCTACCGCTCCCCCATCCTGTTGACCCCCTATTTCGATCCGGACACCATCGATACGGATGTCCTGGCAGCATTTGTTCACAAGTCGTACGAGGAAGCCGGGATAACACCAGGGGCGGTAGACACCGGGGCCGTGATCTGCACCGGTGAGGCCGTCCGAAAACACAACTCCGAGAACATTATCCGCATGCTGTCCGCCCAGGGAGGACGATTCGTATGCGCCACCGCCGGTCCCTACCTTGAGGGAATCCTTGGGGCCCATGGGTCCGGCGCAGTTCTTCGCTCCTGTACGAATGGAAACGGCATGAACGTGGACATGGGCGGTGGAACTACTAAAATCGCCATCGTCCAGGAAGGCGAAGTCGTCGAGGTCATGGCCATCAATGTGGGGGCCCGGCTGATCGCCTGGGACGAGAAGAACCGCATCGTGCGCCTGGAAGAGGCCGGCAGGCGCATCGCCGGCAGCATGGGCCACGAACTCAAGCTGGGCGACTCCATCAGCGCGGAGCAGAAGCGGGCTATGGCTGAGAACATGGCTGATATCCTGTTCGAGGTTCTCCGGCGCGACGCCTACTCGCCCCTGGCGCGGGGTCTCGTTATCTCCGGCCCCCTCAAATACGACGGCCCGGTGAATGAGATAAGTTTTTCGGGCGGCGTGGCCGAGTACATCTATGACTATGACCGACACGACTACGGCGATCTCGGCCCGCTTCTCGGCGCAGCCGTCCGGGCGCGCCTCACCGGCCTGGGGATCCCCGTGGCCGGCAGCGCCGAGCGCATTCGGGCCACAGTGATCGGGGCCTCCCAGTACACCGTACAGGTCTCTACCAGCACGATCTTTATTTCCCGGCCCGGCCTGCTCCCCTTGCTGGACCTGCAGGTCGTACCGGCATACCTACCGGCGGATCCTACCGAGCTGACACGCGAGGCCGTGGAGAACAGCGTCTCACGCGGCTTCAATCGCCTCGACGTTGCCCACCGCGATCTCGGCCGGATTGCGTTGGCGTTGATCGGCCCCATCATTCCCACGTACGAGTCCATTAAGGCCGTGTGCGACGGCATCGTCTCCGGCATGCGGGCCATCAACGGGCAACCGTGGGCGATTATCCTTACAGCGGATGTCGCCGGCCTCGTAGGCTTCATGCTGCAGCGTGAGTACCAGCCGACCCCCGACATCGTTGTCGTGGACGGCATCACCGTTGGCGAGTTGAATTTTGTGGATCTCGGAGAACCGCTCGAGTCCGTGGAGGCGATACCCGTCGTGGTCAAGTCCCTCGTATTCGATCGGTAGGGGCGTATGAAAGTAAAAAGGGGAAAGGGGAAATTAAGAATCCGGCCATTTTTACTTCATCAGCTAAACCGTAAATGAGGTGCGTATGATCTTTTTTTACTTTTTACTTTTTACTTTTGCCTTGATCCCCCCCGCCTTTTCCCAGGCGAAACCCGGGTGGGAGGCGGAATGGGAAAGGACCGTGAAGGCCGCCAAGGGAGAAGGGCAGATCGTCGTCTACGCTTTCGCAGGCGGCCCGGAACTCCCCATCGAGGCCGGCGTATTCCAGAAGAGATTTCCGGAGATCAAGGTCGTCACGGTCAGCGGGGACCCGGTCCCCCGGATTCTGGCCGAGCGGCGGGCCGGGAAATACATCGCCGATGTCGTCATCGGAGGCGCCACCACGCCCTGGACCCTGTATCTGGCTAAGGCCCTGGACCCGCTGAAGGACGCGATGATCTTGCCTGAGGTAGTGGGTGAGTCCGGGTGGTGGCACGGAAGGCATGGCTGGATCGATGCGGAGAAGAAATACGCCCTCCCCTTCCTCGGCAACCCTCTGAGAGGGGGGATTTTCTACAATACCCAATTGGTCCGTCCCAAGGATTTTCCGTCCTTCTGGGACTTCGTCAATCCCAAATGGAAAGGAAAGATCGAGGCGCGCGATATCCGGGCGGCCGGGCCGGGCACCGTCAACGCAAAAATTTTTCTCCATACCCCCGGGGTTGGGGCGGAGTTCATCAAGCGTCTTTTCGGCGAGATGGAGATTACTCTGTTTCGGGATCGAAGGCAGGCGGTGGACTGGCTCGCCAGCGGCAAGTACCCGATCTGTTTTTTTTGCAGCAGCACGGACGTCGGGAAGGCCAAAGAGCAGGGGCTGCCGGTGAACGAGTTCGGGGAGATGAAAGAGGGAGTGGGTGTGACTTCGAGCGGCGGCAGCCTCGGCCTCTCCAATCGGGCCCCGCATCCCAACGCCGCCAAAGTCTTCGTTAACTGGCTCCTTTCCCGGGAGGGACAGATCACGGTGCAAACGTCCTACGCAAAAGCGGGGAACCTGGTCAATTCTCTGCGCATCGACATTCCCAAGGACGGGATCCCGCCGGAGGGCCGGCTTCGGGAAGGAGTCAACTACATCGAAGGAGAGACCCCGGAGCGGATCTCGATGGAGCCGGTGCTCAAAATCTTCAACGAAGCCCTGGCCGAGGCTGAGAGGAGAAAGAGAGAGCGCTAGCCTGGCCGCGCAGAAGCTCGCTAAATATCTCGCCCGCCCGTTTTCGAGTTGCCCTTTGCCAAGGAGCGGAGCAGAGAGGATTTCCGTGTCCTTGCAGGGCCTGATCTCGTTGACAGTTTTCAATAGCCGGACTATATAAACCCAGAGTTAATTTCCCGCAGCCTAGGAGGTTTAAGAAGACCGTGGCCAAGCAGATGGCGGAACAGACTGGGCGACAAAATGAAGTATTGGACGTATGGCACACCGGACCAGGGACGCTGGCCGGGAGATATCTGAGAACGTTCTGGCAGCCGGTGTACCGGGCAGAAGATCTTCAACCGGGCCGGGCGGTCCCGATCGAGCTCATGTCGGAGCACCTTACCCTCTACCGCGGCGAGGGCGGCACGCCTCACGTAGCGGCGTTTCGTTGTGCTCACCGGGGGACGCAACTGTCCACCGGCTGGGTGGAAGGAGACAGCATCCGGTGCCGCTATCACGGCTGGAGGTATGACGGGACGGGACAATGCGTCGAGCAACCGGGCGAGCCGGAAAGTTTTGCCGCGAAAGTGCGGATTCGGAGCTATCCGACGCAGGAGTACCTGGGACTGATCTTCGTGTACCTCGCGGACGGCGAGCCGCCGCCGATCCGGCGCCACCCTGACTTCGAGGGACCCGGCTTCCTTGACCTTGAGGTGCCGGAGTACTGGCCGTGCAACTACTTCAACCGCGTCGAAAACGCCTGTGACGCCGCGCACGTCCCGTACACCCACTACGAGTCGCTGAAGCGCGCCCGGGAGAAGCGCGGCGACGCCGCTATTCCCGCACGCGGAAGAGACCTCTATTTCATGACCGAGCCCGAAGAGACGGTATACGGCATTCGCTCGAAGGCCACGCAATTCCACATGCCCAACGCAAACCAGGACGATGAGGTCGGCGCCGGCGCGGTCTCCGCGAGCGGGCGGGCGCTCAGCCGGCGCGGCGTCGTGAACGCGTCCACTGCGGCATCCGCCTCGCGGATCCGGTGGCGGGTGCCGGTGAACGACGGGATGAATGTTACCTTCAGCGTGACCAAGCTGAGAATCTCCGAGGAAGAGAAGGAAGCCTATCTCAAAAACCACGATGAGTACCAGGCGTTCTTCCAGAAAAATTCCCCCGCCGATGTGGGCGAGAAGATCCTGGCCGGCAAAATGACCGCGGAGGAGATCGATCGTAACGCTACGATCGCGAACACCTTCTCGACCGAGGACTATCTCACGCAGGTTGGCCAGCCGCCTATCGACCAACGAGAACCCGAAATCCTGGGAAAGGTCGATCGGGGCGTCTTTTTGCTGCGCAAGATCTGGCAGCGAGAGCTCCGGGCGTTCGCCGAAGGGAGGCCGACGAAGCAGTGGGGACCCAAGGAATAGGGCTGGAAGGCAAATCACTATGGAAAAAATGTTAGCGGCAGTGAAGGTCGGACCCAAGCAGACGGAGCTTCGGGAGTTTTCTCTTCCTCAAATCCCCGATGATGCCGGATTGCTCAAGGTGGACGTCAGCGGCGTTTGCGGGACCGACGTTTCCACGTATAGCGCCCCGTTGCACGGGGGCCTTTTCATCATGGGCCATGAGATCGTCGGCCGAATCGCAAAGCTCGGGAGGGCCGCGACGCTCAACTGGGGGCTCAAAGAAGGCGACCGCGTGGCGGTCGAAGGCTATCGCGGCTGCGGCCACTGTGAATCGTGCATCAGCGGCTATATGGGGCATTGCCCGAGCGAGCGCGCGCTCGCCGACAGGAGCGCGGATCCCCGCTCCGAGACGTTGCCCGATTTCCAGCCCTCCCGCGGGGGCGGCTTCAGCCAGTATCTCTACCTGTGGCCGACAACCCGGTTTCATAAAGTCCCCGACCACGTCCCCGACAAGCTGGCCGCGCTCGCGATTCCGTTCGGCAACGGCTGGCAATGGGCTTATTCGGAGGGAAACGTCGGGCCCGGAAAAACGGTCCTGATCGCCGGTCCTGGACAGCAAGGCCTCGCCTGCGCGGTGGCGTCGCGACAGGCCGGGGCCGACCAGATCATCGTCACGGGACTCTCCTGCGACGCGAAGCGTTTGGAGGTGGCGAAGCGCCTCGGAGCGGACCACACGATCAACGTCGAAACGGAAAATCTGCGCGAGCGGGTGCTTGAGTTCACCCACGGCCGCGGCGTCGATGTCGCTATTGATGTGGCTGCCGGGAGCGCGGACACGATCTTGCCTCTCATCGACAGCTTGAAACCGAGGGGAATCCTGGTTGTGGTCGCGGTGCAGGGAAATCTCCCGAATTTTCCGCTGCTGACCGTCTCGCGCAAAAGCCTCACGGTGAAGGGCGTGGTGGGCCACAGCTACCGTGCGGTGGAACTGGCGCTCCAGACCATTGCCTCAGGGAAGTATCCGCTGGAAGAGGTCGCCACGCATCAGTTCGGTCTTAAAGATGTCGATGCTGCCATCCGCGCGATCGCGCGCGAGACAACCCCCGACGCGATCCATGCCACCGTCGCAGCGTGGAAGTAAAGAGCGGGCCACGCAGAACCCTTAGGGGTGCAGGATGCGCCGTTGAGAGATTGCCCTATCCCACCGACCAGGAGCTGTTGGCCACGCCTGGGGACGCTTGGCTGCACCACCGCCCTTCTGGTGATGCTTGCGTCTTTTGGAGCGCGCGCGGCCACTTCGACGCCCGCGCCTCGGGACGCGCCGGGACCGGCCCCGAAACCTCCGTCCTCGAATTTTACCCGTGACTGGGCTGATCTCGTCGCAGCCGCCAAGCGCGAGGGTAGGCTCCTGATGAATCCGCCGCCGACCTGGCAACGGGTGGAAGGCTTAGGCCAGTTATTGGCGGCGTTTGAGAAAGAGTTCGGCATCAAGGTCCAGAGCAGCAGGGGCACCGGCGCCGCGCAATCAGAGAGAGTGCTCGCGGAGCGGCGGGCCGGTATCTATAACTCGGACATCTTTATCGGCGGAGCGGCGACGTTTGGGACCCTGTTGTCGGCGAAGGTTTTGGATCCCATCAAGCCCCTGCTCTTCCATCCCGAGGTGGTCAACCAGTCCTTGTGGAAAGGCCGGGTCCACCGGTATCTGGATGCGGCACAGGAGTTCGTGTTCATCTATGGGGCCAGGAACGCACCGATTGGAATATCGATCAATACCCGGCTTGTGCGGCCGGGTGAAATTAAATCGTTTTGGGACCTCCTGAACCCGAAATGGAAAAAAAAGGTCGTGGCCTACCAGCCAAGGACCGCCCAGGCCGGAGTGACCTACTCTCAGGTGTACTGGAGCAAGGAGTTGGGACCGGAGTTCCTCCGCCGTATTTATTCCTGGGAGGGAATTGTTTTCGTCACCACAACCCGGGAGTTTGCAGACGGGCTGGCGGCGGGCGCGTATGCCATCGGCTTTTTGGAGGGGCCGGCACAGCGCGAGATTCGAGGCTTGGAGATTCAAGGGCTGCCGGTGAAGATGTTCATGGGCCAGGATGTTGGGGTGAAAGTTCCTAACGCAAGCCCTGGAGGCGCCTCGACGTTCGCGGCGGTTCACAGGGCCGCCAACCCGAATGCCCAAAAGCTTTTCATCAACTGGCTGCTGACGAAAAGGGTGCAGCTTCTGTTCAACCGCCATGGCGAGGGTGAGTATGAATCCTTGAGGGCGGATGTGCCGAACGATGATGTCCTACCGCTGTACCGGATACCCAAGAACTTTTACCTCGCGGAGGCGGATCCCGAATCGCAAAAGAAGGAAGAGGTCGCCGTGAAGTTTATCCGGAAGCTTATCAACGAATTGGGGCTTTGATTCGATCAGGGCGGCCTGGAATAGGAAAGGAAGCGTAATGCAGGCGGAAGAAGTTCAAAAGAAGGTAATGGAATCGCACATGCGCTGGCAGAAGCTCGACCGCCATGTGCGGCGGCCCGGCGCCTATGAGCGCTGGATGTATGGGGAAGGCATCCCGGTCTTTGAGACGATCGCGGGGGTGAGCGATCCCCGGCAACTCCCGCGGGAGGACTGGCCGCGGACCGGCGGACGCGGGACATTCATCCAGATGATGGGGCTGTATCAATCCCAGAGAGGGATGTATGTGGTCGAGATTCCGGGCGGGAAGACCTTGAATCCGGAGCGCCATCTCTACGAGGCCTTTATCCTGGTCATGCAAGGGCGCGGGGCGACGGAGATCTGGCAGGAGGGCGGTCAGAAGGTGACCTTCGAGTGGGGGGAGGGAAGCGCCTTCGTGCTGCCGCTCAATGCCTGGCACCGGCTGATCAACGGGACCTCGGAGCCGGCATTGCTCCTGGCGATAACGACGGCTCCCGAGGTGATGAACGCGCTCCATTATCCGGAGTTCGTCTTCAACTGCGACCATCGGTTTGCGGAAGAGTTTTCGGGAGAGCCCCATCACTTCACCCGGGCGGAGGCGCATCGGGTGGGGAGGAACCGCCTCGAGTGGGAGACAAATTTTATTCCGGATGCCCGGACATACGCGACCGACAAGGAGGACCCGCTCAAGAACGACATGCGCCAGACAAAGGTCTGGGGAGGACAGGGTGCCAGCTTTGCGATGGGCCGATATTGGCCAAACGGCCATATCTCGCAGTGGCCGGTCGGCGTCTACCACGCAGCCCATCGTCACGAGGCGGGACCGGTGATCATCGCCCTTTCGGGCAAGGGCTATTCTTTGCTCTGGCCGGTGGACGCGGGCGAGTGTCCTTACGAGAACGGAAATTCGGAACGGATTGTGCGGGTCGACTGGGGACCGTATTTCATCTATACGCCCCCGGACGACTGGTATCACCAGCACTTCAATACGGGGAAACAGCCGGCGCGCGTCCTGGCAACCCACGGGGGGAATGACAGGACCGCCTTCATCGATTTTGGCGCGTTCAAAGAGGCCGCCACCCTCGTCCGGCAAGACGAAGGCGGGCTCTTGATCGGTTATGACAGAGAAGACCCGGCGCTCCGGCGCATGTTCGAAGAGGAATTAGCCAGAGAAGGGATCACCTGCGTGATGCCCGCGTCGGAAAGTAAAAAATAAAAAGGCAAAAGGAGAAAATCGTGAATCTGGCCCTTTTTACTTTATCAGCTCTATCGAAGTGAGGTACGTATGATCTTTTTTTACTTTTTAATTTTTACTTTTGCCTTGATCCGCCCTGTCTTTCCCCAGGCGAAACCCGGATGGGAGACGGAGTGGGAAAGGACCGTCGCCGCGGCTAAAGCGGAAGGGAAGCTCAATGCCTACACCTTCTCGGGCGGCTCCGAGCTCATCATCCACACGGGGCTATTTCAAAAGAGATTTCCCGAGATCAAGATCGTCACGGCGAGCGGGGATCCGGTACCCCGCATCCTCGCCGAGCGGAGGGCCGAAAAATACATCGCCGATATCGTCATCGGGGGCGCCTCAACCCCCTGGGACCTGTACCTGGCTAAGGCCTTAGATCCGCTGAAAGACGCGATGATCTTGCCTGAGGTGCTGGACGAGTCGAAATGGTGGCACGGAAAGCATAGCTGGATCGATGCGGAGAGGAGATACGCCCTCCCCTTCCTCGGCAATCCTCAGAGAGGGGCGATTTTCTACAATACCAAACTGATCCGTCCCAACGATTTTCGCTCTTTCTGGGACTTCGTCAACCCGAAGTGGAAAGGAAAGATCGAGGCGCGCGATATCCGGGCGGCCGGCCAAGGCACGGTGGTCGTGAGATTTTTTCTCCATACCCCCGGGTTGGGGGCGGAGTTCATCAAGCGCCTTTTCGGCGAGATGGAGATGACCCTCTTTCGGGATCGAAGGCAGTCCGTGGACTGGCTCGCGAGCGGCAAGTACCCGATCTGTTTTTTTTGCAGCAGCACGGATATCGGGAGGGCCAGGGAGCAGGGGCTTCCGGTGAACGAGTTCGGCGAGATGAAAGAGGGGGTGGGGATTACATCAAGCGGCGGGAATCTCGGCCTCTCCAACCGGGCCCCACACCCGAACGCGGCCAAGGTTTTCGTCAATTGGCTCCTCTCGCGGGAAGGGCAGATCGCGGTCCAGCAATCGTACGCTCAGCGAGGCAACCCGGTCAATTCGCGGCGCATCGACATTCCCAAGGAAGGAATCCCACCTGAGGGGCGGTTACGGGAAGGAGTCAATTATATCGAAGTGGAGAGTTCGGACCGGATGTCGATGGAGCCGGCGCTCAAAGCCTTCAACGAAGGGCTGGCTGAGGCGGAGAGAAGGAAGAGGTAGCGGTCTCCCTATGTAGGAAGTCGGATGCCCAGGCGCTATGCCCTTCCGGACGGAGCTTCAGCCAGACTTTGCTGCCTTCTTCCACGGGATTGTGCCGCTCTCCATAGATTATAATGATCCCTTGTTCGTGGACTTCGACCTGGTATTCGGTTCGTTCACCGATAAACAGCGCAGCCTGCGTCGTGCCGCCGATCATCCCTGAGGGCGCCACGGGCCCCATCGCCGGGAGAATTTCCACATCTTCGGGCCGAACCGCGATATAGACCGACTCGCCGGTCTTGATGCCATCGGGATTGTAGTTGCGGCCAAAAACAACGCAGTCCGGCGCGCCCTCGATGGCGATCGCCATCTGCCCCGATGGATTGCTGCTTTGCACTTTCCCCTTGAACAACAAAGTCCGGCCAAGAAAATCCCGCACGAATTCGTTGGCGGGCTCTTCGTAGAGAAGCCGCGGGGGCCCCTGCTGCTGCACAACGCCCGAGTTCATCACCGCAATGCGATTCGATAGGCTCAGCGCTTCAACTTGATCGTGCGTAACGAACAGTACCGCGATCTGCAAACGCCTCTGCAAAAGCTTCACCTCCAGGCGCATCTGCTCGCGGAGCTTGGCGTCGAGGTTGCTAAACGGCTCATCCAAAAGCAAAACCCGAGGCTCGGTCACCAGCGCCCGCGCGAGAGCGATACGCTGCTGTTGTCCCCCGCTCAACAGGGGACCGGGACGATCCTCGTATCCGGCCAGGCCGACGAGATCCAGCGCCTGGCGCACGCGCTCCCGGATTTGCTGCCGTGGAAATTTGCGCGACTTGAGCGGAAACGCCACGTTCTGCGCCACCGTCATGTGCGGCCAGATGGCGTAGGACTGAAATACCATGCCTACATTCCGTTTGTCGGGCGCTAATAGCAATCCGCGCGAGGTCATGACGACGGGGCGCTCGCCAAAAAAGATGTCGCCTTCATCGGGAACTTCCAGACCGGCCACGATGCGCAGAGTGGTGGTCTTGCCGCAGCCGCTCGGCCCCAGCAAGGTCACGATTTCTCCATCATAAATATCGAGAGAGAGATCCCTTACCGCAGGCTCCTTGCCGCCGGGATAGGTCTTCCACAGCCCCTTGAGCCGCATGGCCGGCTCGGGCTTGCTGGCGCCTTCCCCATTTTTACCGGCAGATGGCGCCTCGAACCTATCTCTCGGTGAGAAACCTTTAAGCATGCTAATACCCATCCCCTGCACTGGAATCGTTCGTACAGCACATGCACGTCAGAGCTGAGGGGCCCTCCGAGGAACGGCATGATTTTCGCTCCTAGATAATCTTTCCGTTCCCTTGTTGTCAAGGGAACGTACTCGTTCGCCAAGCCGCTGGTGGAGGTCCGAGCGCGATTGATTTAAGAGAAGCTTTTATGGGATAAGAATTCTTCGACCGACGCCGCGCAAGGAGCTCGATGGTGGATAAGATGCGCTCCGAGCTTTGGACGGCAAAATAGAAAATTTACGAGGAGGTCAAGCTATGACAAAGCAGTCTCTTCCCGGAACTCTCCTCCCGGTTCTTGTTCTCCTGGCCGCCGTGGTCTGCGCTCCCCGCCTGGTCTCTGCCGCCTCGGCCCGCCCAGAGACGAAGCCCGCCTGGCAGATAGAATGGGAAAAGACGCTGGCGGCGGCCAAGAAAGAAGGGAAGGTCTCGGTCTTTGGCCCTCCGGGAATACAGGCACGGCAGATCCTCGCGGACTCGTTTCAAAAGAAGTTCGGCATCCATGTCGAATATACGGGGATCTTCGGCCGTGATATGGCCCAGAAGATCCTATCCGAGCGCAGGGCGGGCTTCTATGGGGTCGATGTCCATTTAGGAGGCACCACGACCATTATGACCGTTTTTGAGAAGGGCGGTCTGCTGGAGCCACTGGAACCTATGTTTATTCTTCCGGAGGTCAAAGAGCCGCAGCATTGGATCTTGGGTCATCTCTGGACGGATAGCGCAACGAAGACCGTCTACCTCGCCACTGTCCAATTGAATTCCTCTACCGCTATCAATACTACGCTGGTGAAGCCTGACCAGCTTAAGTCTTTTACGGACCTCCTCGATCCCAAGTGGAAAAAGAAGATTGTCTTCTTCGAGCCTCGCTCGCCCGGACCCGGAGCCGCTACTTGGAGCCACTTAGGGCGCACTTTGGGAGAAGAATACTTAAAACGTCTCGCCGCCCAGGAGTTGACGATCTTTCCCAATAGCCGCGACATGGCGGAGGCTGTGGTCCGGGGTCGTTTCCCCATCGGCCTCGGAGTGTCGGGTGAAGATGTGGCCCCATTTACCAAGCAGGGACTGCCCATCACACTTTTAAGGGCCAGCCACATGAAGGAAGGAAGCTACGCCAGCCCCGGTCCAAGCGCGGTGGTGGTCTTTAAAAACGCGCCGAACCCCAATGCCGCGAAGGTCTATCTGAACTGGTACCTGAGCAGAGAGGGGCAGCTCCTCTTTGCCGAGGGTGTTGGCTATCCCCATAGGCGAGCCGATGCGCCTGCCATAGAAACCTTGGGGAGAGAACCGATTCAACCGCTCGTTGCCAGAGGAGAGCCGCTTCCGTGGTGCAACGGCTGCGACATGAGGTCGATTCAGGACGCGCAGAAGTACCAGGAGTTGGCCCGGCAACTGTTGAGATAGGCTAAGCTGGGGTGACGGGATGCGAGCTTCGAGGGTGGTGGAGCCGATCCGAATCCCACGAGGCTTAATGGATCGCTGAGGCGGATGGAGTTGAAAGACGAGGCTGTCGTGCGATTTTGGGGGCGATCTTGCGCCATTGAATCAAGGCGATGTCCGTGGCGGAAAGGGTCTCGGGATTCCGATAGTTTTGCGATTCAATGAGCCGCTTATCCTGACCGACGAACTGGCGCTGCTCGAAGCGGTAGAAAGTCTTAAACCATGTCTTCAACAGTAGCTTATGGATGACTGACTTGGGGAAGATCATGGTGAAAGAAAGCACCCGCGTGTGGTTCTCATCCACGGGAACCGGCCACTGCAGCGACGTCTTTAATTTTCCCTGTCTGACCACCGCATATCCAGGCATGATCACGCCGAGGCCCCCCTCCCAGTTATAGCTGGACTTCGCTCTTCTCCGCCACCACTTGCGCCGCCACCAGTAGTGTCTGGGAAATTTACCCAGCCCGGGGTAGTCCGCCTGGATGCCCCCGTAGGTGACGCGCACTTGTAAGCCGTTGTTATCGGCCAGCGGCTTCATCAGTATTCCGCCGCAGACCGGGATCGGCGAAAAAAACATCCTCCAGGAGGTCCGATGAACAAGGCACGCGTGGAGCAGGTCGGGATAATTCTCCGTTACGTTCCGCCAGTCGCATGTCCAGTTCCAGAAGGTCACCTGCGGCATCATGTTGGGGTCATTGGCTTCGGGAGGGAGATCCTCCTCGAGGCGGGGAGGTTCTCCTTCACCGATGAATGCCCACACAACGCCAAAACGCTCCTCGGTGGAGTAAGAGCGAACCCGAACCTGGCCTGGAAGGCGGGACTCCGGCCCCTCCACAATCGCCGCCACGCATTCCCCCTGGGCATTGAAAGTCCAACCGTGATAACCACAACTCAGCGTGCCTGGGAAAACAACCCGGCCGCGCGACAGCAGGGTCCCCCGGTGCGGGCAGCGATCGACCAGCGCCGCAACCTTATCGCCGGCACGGAAGAGCACTAAATCTTCGCCCAGTACCCGCACCGAGACAGGACGCCGGCCGACCAGGCGAGATTCGATGAGAGGGTACCAGTAGTTGCGAAACCCTAGGAGCGGCAAATCCGGCAAAACACTAGGAGTGCCGGGCTCTTCGTTCACCTGTGCTTCCATGTCGCTGCACCTCAACGGCCAGCTAGGAGCGCACCGGGAGGGAGACGATGGCCTGTCCCCGCGCGGCTTCCCCCCGCGGGTTTTGTACCCAGATCTCCAGAGAGACCCGCCCCTGGTTCTCGATCACCTCTTTGTTCACGACCCGGCCCCGGCAAGTGAGCGTGTCCCCAGGGTGGCTGTTCTTCACCATGCGAAAGGGCCCTAATTTTTTGAGTTTCCCATCGAGCCCGATCCACCTTCGAAGGGTGATCTCGTAAACCATCTCATAACCCCGCGTGTTGAAGATGATATCATCGAGGCCGGCGGCGCGCGCCGCGTCGCGGTTGTGATGGATGGAGCCCCACATGCGGTCCACGGCCACGCTCATCACGATGCGCTGGTAGTTCATCCAAACGCTGTAGGGCGGCACCTCGTCTCCGACATTCACGCTCTCGAACGAGAGTTGTTGATCCCAGTCGACCTTGGGATTGCTGCTCTCGGGAACTTGCTCGGACGGCGGCGCCTGCTCCCGAGGACCCGCCTGAGCGGCTTCCACCCGCTCCGGAAGGGGATTGTACTTGTAGCCCGTATTTCGCTGGATGGCCACCAGCTCCCCCGTTTGCTTTGAGATTCTGCTCTCAGCCGTCAAAAAAACCCCGTCACCCAGGCGAGTGCGCTTAGGCGTGACTTCCGTAAGCTTCGTCGTCCCGCGCAGCCGGTCGCCCGGATACAAGGGCTCAAAATACTCCACCTCGCTGGAGGCGTTGAAGCCCTTGGAAAAAGGAGTGGGGACGTCGACCCGGAACGTGCCGTTTTTCTCCTGCAGGCCGGGCGCGTAAATAGGCGGCTCCCCGGGCGACCAATAGGGAGGCATCGCCCACAGAGGCGTCATGGCCCCGGGCGCGATGATGGTGCGATAGCCATGGGCCCTCGCCACAGCTTCGTCATAGTGCAGAGGACAGTCGAAAGAGTATACCTCGAGCTTCCGGCGGATGTCATTGCGCGAAACCTCGTCGACGCCTTCATAGGCCGTCTCGCGCCCCAGCCATTTCCGCGTCTCTTCCAGTGAGGCGCTCTCAGTATCGGCTCGATCTTCCATCATGCCACCTCATTTGACAATAGTCCTGCGTGCCGCGCATTTCCATAAACGCTTATCGAAGCGGGTGAGACCAGCACCGGATCGCCCGCAGGCAGTTTCCGGAGATGGCTCGATTTTTTTCTCCACCTCGGCATACCGGATTAATAACTCAGGGGAATTAAATCGGGTCAAAGGTAATCTCTTTTTTACAAACGCGCAAGCAATGGCTTTGCTCATATTTCCGGCGCAACAATCAACTCCGCTGAGGAGGGATTCTGACTGTTGGTTTCTATGTCTCGATAAGCGGGAAATTCGGGCTGGTCCGGCGATCGCTCAGTCATCCTCTACTTTCGTCCCCGCGGTCCCGGAGGACCGGGATCCTGGTCTTTCTCTTGTTCCTGCCCCTTCCGGGCTCCTTCCGGAATGATCAGCAGCCGCCGGTAGGCCCCTTGACCGATGCTTTTCGTGGTCACCCAGGGGTCATCTTGAAGAACGGCGTGAATGATGCGGCGGTCGCGCGCGCTCACGTCCCCCACGGTCACCGGCTTTCTTTGCCTTTTGGCCTTTTCCCCCAGACGCAAGGCCATGTCTTCCAGGTTCTTCCTTCGGCGCTCGCGGTAACCTTCCGTATCCACGACGATCTGGAGCCCCTCTCTCCCCTCTCTTCCTCCCGCGATTCGAGTGAGAAGATATTCCATGGCCTCTAAAGTCTGTCCCCTGTGCCCGATCAGAAGACCGGAGTTGTCGGCGCGAATGTCGAGGACGACCTCGCCCTCGTCTTCCCCCGGTCGGACATCGATCTCCGCCTGCACGCCCATCAAGCGGACAATCTGAGCCAATACGGTTTTGGCCTTCTCCCCCGCTTCCGCGGCCCCCTCACCCACCACCTTCTCTTTCGGCGGAGGAGACTCTCTTTGAGTCTCGGTGAGCGTGAGGGACTTTCTCAAGGAAGCGCGCACGCGCGCCTTTTTGGCCCCGATGCCGAGGATTCCCCTTTTTCTCTCGCCCAGAATATCGATGGTGACTTTATCCCGCTCCACACCCAGCATTCGCAGCGCGCTTTCAATCGCTTCGTCGATGGTATCGCCTTCGGCTTCCACGTGTTCCATGAGTCAGGCACCTCCCCTACGCCGCGTCAGCGGCTCAAACGATTGATGAGATACTGCTGCGCGATGCTCAGCACATTGTTCACCAACCAGTAGATGGTCAATCCTGCCGGAAACGTAACGAACATCACGGTAAAAACCAGGGGCATCATGAGCATCATCCGCCTCTGGTTGGGATCTCCAGCGCTCGGCGTCATCCACTGTTGCAAAAACATGCTCGCGCCCATGAGCACGGTGAGAACAGGTATGCCCATGTTCCAGCCTGCAATGTGAAGCGGAAGAGACTCCCAATCGGGACGGGAAAGATCCTGGATCCAGAAGAACGGCGCGTGCCGAAGCTCGATCGGTGTCAGCAACGAATTGTAGAGACCGATAAAAACCGGGATCTGGAGCACCATCGGTAGACAACCGCCGAAAGGATTCACTTTGTTGCGGCGGTAAAGCTCCATAATCTCCTTATTGAGCCCCTCCTTATCGTCCTTGAATTTCTCCTTGAGCCGCTCCATTTGGGGCTGAAGTTTCTGCATTTGCTTCATGGAAACGAAGCTCTTGTGGGTCAATGGCGCCAGCAAAAGCTTGATCAACACCGTCAGCAGGATAATGTCGGCCCCATAACTTCCGGTAAAGCGATGAAAAAATCTGAGAACGGAAAGAAGGGGAAGCGCGACAAAAGCAAAGTAGCCGAAGTCGATGGACCGCTCCAACCCATTCCCCACCGACTTCAGCACATCGAGATCCTTGGGGCCCACAAAAAGCGTGTAGCGGCCTTTCTCTCCCGGGGCCAGGCCGGCTTCCCCCTGGAGCCTCATCACCGGACCTGCGCCTTCCTGCCGCACGGTAACCCGCTGGGCTCCGCCATTCTCCGGCAACAGAGCGGAAAGAAAATAGGTATAACCGAATCCTGCCCAGGAAATTGCCCCCTTCAATTCCTGACCGTTTGCAATCTCGTCTCCCGGCAGTCGCTTGATGCGGTTATCCACCAAACCCAATAAACCCTCGAAAACAGAGTCCCCCTTGGAACCCTTGTTCTTCCCGTCGGAGATCAGCTTGACCCCGGCCGGGACCTTTTCTGATCCATCCACGGAAAGCTCCATCTGAATGGGATAACTCGACCCCGCAAAGGTAAACCCTTTGACGATGGTCCCGCCGCCGGGAGTCCGCGCGCGAAAAAGAAGGTGTCCCTTCGCCTCCCCCGTGAGTCTCAGGTCACTCCCTTCGACGGTGTAGAGAATCTCCCCGTCATCGGAAGGGTTCGGCGTCTCCAACTCGACACCCAGCGGCAAAGGGAGACCCGGCGCTACGGAGACCATCTCAAAAGGGCGGCTCTTCGGATCTACCTCCATCCGGTAATGCTTCAGGATAAAGCTCTTGAGCCGCGCCCCCCGGCTGGTAAAAACGGCGATGTAGTGATCCGTTTCGACGCGGACTTCTCTTGCGGGTCCGTCCAAAAATCGAGGCGTCTGAATCTTCGGTTGTCCGCCCGGGGGTGACAGAGGCGTTGACGTGATTTTTTCCGGCTCTTTGGGCTGCTTTTGCTCTGTAAGGGGCGAAGGCGGAGGTGTTGTGTAGTAACGCTTCATCCATTCCTGATAAAAGATCAGTATCAGGATCGAAAGAACGACGGCTATCAGGGCATTCTTTTCCATAATCAATTGTCTCTTTCAAAGAACCGGATCATGGCCTCCAGGATTTCCAGGATAACAGCGGAAGATGCGGCTGAGACCCATCCATAGCCCTCTTGCCGCTCCATATCGCTCAATAGCTTCTGCGGCGTAGGCCGAACAAGTGGGAACAAAGCGGCAGGAAGGGGGCAACCATGGCGACAAAAGATAGCGGTAGCCCGAGAGAATGATGATCAGTCCTTTTCTCCACCATCTAGCCCTGTCTCTGACGATATTCTCCATGGACAAATGGCCCTCTGAGCTCCTTCGATACTGTCTCCAGCGAAAGACGGCCTAACCCGCGACGGGCGATCACAACGATATCCTGAGACGACGGGATTTCCCGGCGATGGCGCCGAAAAAATTCCCGGACCAGTCTTTTAATCCGGTTCCGAATGACGGCCTTTCCCACCTTGGCGCTGACCGTGATGCCGAGTCTCGTCTGCCCTTTGTTGTTGGCTTTACTAATGACCACGAAATGGGAGGTGTGGACCCTTCGTCCCCCACGTGACAGGCTCAAGAACTCAGAGCGTCTGGTAAGGTGGGCTGCCTTAGGAAAGCTTTCCTTGCCCCGGGACAACGCCTCCCTCGTGCTCAGGAGCGGGCCCGCTTCGGCGGCACCACGACTGTCAATCTTTTACGTCCCTTGGCCCGCCTCCGTTTGAGCACCTTTCGGCCAGTCGGCGTCGACATTCGGGCAAGAAAACCGTGCGTTCTCTTGCGTCTTATATTGCTCGGCTGATACGTGCGTTTCATGCAGACGAAACTCCCTTCTGAGAGAGAAAAGCAGAACTGTTCATTTCAACCATAGAGGTCCCCCATTGTCAAATTTGAGCTGATCGCTGACAGCTATCTCATTTCCGCCTTGAGAGAGCGCTGCATCAGGTCTCGCGCCGCTTCCGACGCCTTCTTGCCCCGGTAAAGCACCTGGTGCATCTGCTCCACGATGGGCATTTCAACCCCAAGACGATCCGCCAGAAGATAGACGGCACGGCTATTCTTGACCCCCTCGGCCACCATCCGCATTCCTCCGACAATCTCCTCTAGTTTTCTTCCCCTGGCAATCTCCAAGCCAATCCTCCGGTTGCGGCTCAACTCCCCGGTACAGGTCAAAATCAAATCCCCCAGACCGGGCAATCCAGACAAGGTCAAGGGATCTGCTCCCAGGATAACGGCCAAACGGGTCATTTCCGCCAGCCCCCGGGTGATCAACGCGGCCCGCGCGTTCAACCCTAACCCCAGGCCGTCGCTGATTCCCGCCGCGATGGCGATTACATTTTTAACTGCCCCGCCTATTTGCACCCCGACCACGTCTTTAGAGGTATAAACCCGAAGATAGGGAGTGCTGAGCGCCTCCTGAATTTCCCTGCCCACTTCCTCCCTGAAGGCCGCAACCGTGACGGCGGCCGGGAGACCCTGAGCCACCTCCAAGGCGAAAGTCGGGCCGGAAAGAAAAGCCAATCTCTCTTTTTGAGATGGGCCGAGAGTCTCCCGCAAAACTTCATCCATGGTCTTGAGACTCTCTTCTTCAAGGCCCTTGGTCCCGCATACGACAACGGCATCCGATGGTCCGGACGATACGGCAGCGCGCATCACTTCACGCACCGCATGGGAAGGAACAACGCAAGCCAGAATCTCTTTATCGGAAAAGGCTTCTTGGATCGATCGAGTGACTCTCAGCGTCGGGGGGAGAACAACGCCGGGAAGGTAGGAGCTGTTTTCTCTCTTCTCGTGAATTTCTCGGTAGCTTTGCTCGCCGTGGCACCAAAGAGTGACCTCATGGCCCTTCTCGCAAAGTAACTTGGCCAGCGCCGTGCCCCAACCTCCAGCCCCGATGATCCCTATGGCGCGACCCAACTATTCTTCCTCTTCACTCTCTGCCAGCCGGGCTAAGGAGACCACCCTCTCTCCCTCTTCCAAATCGATGAGACGCACCCCCTGGGTATTGCGGCCGATGACACGGAGGTCTTTGATCCTCAAGCGGATAATCTTGCCGGTGTTGGTTACGAGCATCAGCTGATCCTCGTCGGTGACCTGTTGGACCCCGACGACCCGTCCCGTCTTTTCGGTCGCCTTCATGGTAATGATTCCCTTGCCACCCCGCGATTGGAGCCGGTACTCTTCCATAGGGCTTCTCTTGCCGTATCCGTTTTCCGCTACGGTCAGGATACTCGCTCCCGGGCTGAGCATCTCCATGCTCACGATCTCGTCTCCCTCATCCATCCGCATCCCGACCACGCCGTAAGCTTCCCGGCCCGTCGGGCGCACCTGCTCTTCTTTGAAGCGGATCGACTGGCCGTCCAGAGTGGATAGGATCATCTCCTGCTGCCCGTCGGTTAAGCGGACTCCGATCACCTCATCTCCCTGCTCCAGGCCGATGGCCCGAATCCCGTTGGAGCGGGGATTGGCATAGGCCATCAACTCCGTTTTCTTGATCAGTCCTTTTTTTGTGGCGAACACCACAAAGCGCCCCGCCTGGAATTCCCTGACCGGCAGAAACGCGGAAACCCTTTCTCCCTGCTCCAGGTTGAGGAGATTGACGATCGGCTTGCCTTTCGCCGCCCGGCCGGCCTGGGGAAGCTCGTGGACCTTGATCCAGTAGACCTTCCCGACCGTAGTGAAGAAGAGGATATGGGAATGGGTGGAGGCGACGAAGAGGTACTCTACGAAATCCTCTTCCCTCGTGGTCGTCCCGATCTTCCCTTTTCCTCCACGCCGCTGGGCCCGATAGAGGGTCACCGGATTGCGCTTGATGTAGCCCTCGTGGGAGATGGTGACCGCCATATCCTCTTCGACGATCAAGTCCTCGATGGAGAGCTCTTCGGATTGATCCACGATTTTCGTCCGACGGTCGTCGCCGTAACGCTCTTGAATCTCTTTCAGCTCCTCTACGATGATCCGATAGACCTCTTTTTCATCGGCGAGGATGACGCTCAACTGGGCGATCAACTCGGTGGTCTCCCGGTGCTCGTCCAGAATCTTGTCCCGCTCGAGGCCGGTCAGTCTTTGCAGGCGCATGTCGAGGATCGCCTGGGCCTGGATGTCCGTGAGGCCGAAGTTATCCATCAACCCTTCTTTGGCGCTCCTGGGATCCTTGGAGCCGCGAATGAGCGTGATCACTGGATCCAGATGATCCAGGGCGATCTTCAGCCCCTCCAGGATGTGAAGCCTCTCCTCGGCCTTGCGCAAGTCATAGACCGTGCGGCGGGTCACCACTTCTCTGCGGTGATCCAGAAACGCCTTCAGCGCGTCTTTCAAGCTCAGGAGCTTGGGACGCCCGTCCATGATGGCCAGCATGTTGACGCCGAAAGAGTCCTGCAGCGCGGTGTGCTTGTAGAGCTGATTGATCACCACCTCGGAGACGGCGTCGCGCTTGAGCTCGATCACGATCCGCATGCCCTCGCGGTCTGACTCGTCGCGCAAGTCGGCGATCCCTTCGATTTTCTTCTCCTGAACCAGGCCGGCGATCTGCTCGATGAGACGCACCTTGTTGACCATGTAGGGGATCTCGCTGATGATGATCTGCTCCTTGCCGGTGCGCTTGACCGTTTCGGTAAAGGCCTTCCCCCTCATCTGGATGATCCCCCGGCCCTCCGCGTAGGCCTGAGTGATCGTTTCTTTGCCGTAGATGAACCCGCCCGTGGGAAAGTCGGGGCCCGGGATGTAGGCCATGAGCTCCTTCATCGAGATATCCGGTTTTTCCACCATGGCCACCAGAGCGCCCACGACCTCCCGTAGGTTGTGCGGGGGAATATTCGTGGCCATACCGACGGCAATCCCGGAGGCGCCGTTGACCAGGAGATTGGGAACACGAGAGGGGAGAACGAGCGGCTCCCGGAGGGAGTCATCGTAGTTGGGCGCAAAATCAACCGTCTCCTTCTCGAGGTCGGCCAGGATCTCGCCCGCCAACTGGGCCATCCTGACCTCCGTATACCTCATGGCCGCCGGCGGATCTCCATCGATGGAGCCGAAATTTCCCTGTCCGTCTACCAGCGGGTAGCGCATGGAGAAGTCCTGCGCCAACCGCACGATCGTGTCATAGACCGCCACGTCCCCGTGGGGATGGTACTTGCCGATGACATCCCCCACGACGCGGGCGGATTTCTTGTAAGGCGTGTTCCAAGCGTTGTTCATGTCGTACATGGCGTACAGGACGCGCCGGTGAACGGGCTTGAGCCCATCGCGGACATCGGGAATCGCGCGGCCGATAATCACGCTCATCGCGTAGGCCATGTAGGACTGCCGCATCTCGTCTTTGATAGAGACGGGGATTTTTTGCTGCTTGAGGGTGGCTTCCATAATCTTTGAGAACTGTTCAAACGATTCAAAGGTTCAAGTGTTCAAACGTTGAACCCTTTGAACTTTTGAACCTAGATGTCCAGATTCCTCACGGTGAGGGCGTGCTCCTCGATGAATCTGCGCCGGGGCTCCACTTCATCACCCATTAATGTGGAAAAGATCACGTCGGCTTCTATGGCGTCCTCAACCCGGACCTGCAACAAGATCCGCGTCTCCGGGTTCATCGTGGTCTCCCAGAGTTGCCCTGGATTCATCTCCCCGAGCCCTTTGTAGCGCTGGATGTATTGGCCCTTTTTCCCTCGCTCGAGAATAGAGCTCAACAGCTCGTTCAGCGAGCGGAGCTTCGCTTGCTCCCCTCCGTTTTCCACCAGGTAAGGGGCGCTGCCCAACCCCATCAAATCTGAAAAAAGACGCCTGAGTTCTTTGTACTCCGGGCTCGCGAGAAACTCGCGGTCGATGACCGTCCGCATTCCCGAGCCGTTTGTGCGGGTGGAACAGATGAGCTTGAAGCAATTATGCTCCGGATCCTCCTCGAGCATGCACGAGAGCGGCGCTTCATCCGGCGCCAAGAGGGAGATATAAGAAGCGATCTCCTTTGAGAATTTTTTGAGCGCCTCCGCGTCCTTGAGGCTTTCCTCGGAGAACTCGTCCGCGAGCAGGAGGCACTCCAGGATCGCTCGGCTCTTCTTCTTCCGGGTCACGAGCCCCATCAGCTTCTCCCAGCGGAGCACTTTCTTGATGAAACCCTGCAGGGGCTGGCCCGTGAGACCGCTGCCGTTCGTGTTGTCCGCCGAAGAGACCCGGACATTTTCCGTGCCGCTCTCGATCAAGTGGTCCTCGAGGTTACTCTCGTCTTTCAGGTAGCGCTCCTGCTTGCCTTTTTTCACTTTGTAGAGGGGAGGCTGCGCGATGAAGAGATGGCCGTTTTCCACCAGATTCGGCATCTGCCGGTAGAAGAAGGTCAGAAGGAGCGTCCGGATATGAGACCCATCCACGTCCGCGTCCGTCATGATGATGATCGAATGATAACGGAGCTTCGCCGCATCATAGTCGTCCTTCACTCCCGCGCCCAAGGCGGTGATGAGCAGGCGGATCTCCTGAGAGGATAGTATCTTGTCGAAGCGGGCTTTCTCGACGTTCAGGATCTTCCCCTTCAGCGGCAGAATCGCCTGATTGCGCCGGTCCCGCCCCTGCTTGGCCGATCCGCCGGCGGAATCGCCCTCTACGATGAAAATCTCGCTCAGGGCCGGGTCCCGTTCCTGGCAGTCCGCCAGCTTTCCGGGTAAAGAACCCGAATCGAGCGCGCCTTTGCGCCGGGCCAGATCCTTGGCCTTGCGGGTCGCTTCCCGGACCCGCGCCGCCTCGACCCCCTTCATGACGATTTTTTTGGCGTCCCCGGGATGTTCCGCCAAATAGGTCCCGAGCCGGTCGTTGATCAACGTCTCCACAATGCCCTTTACCTCGCTGTTGCCGAGCTTGGTTTTGGTTTGGCCTTCGAATTGGGGCTCGGGGACTTTCACGCTGATCACCGCGGTGAGCCCCTCCCGGACATCTTCGCCCTGGAGGTTCTCCTCGTCTTTCTTGAGCAATCCGCTCTCCACCGCGTAGCTGTTGATGGTTCGGGTCAAGGCCGATTTGAACCCGATCAGGTGGGTGCCGCCTTCATTAGTGTTGATGTTGTTGGCGAAAGAAAAGACGCTCTCCGCGTAACCGTCGTTCCACTGCATGGCGATTTCAACATCGACCCCCTCCTTTTCGCCCTGCAGATAGACCACATGGGAATGGATAGGAGTCTTGGCCCGGTTGAGATGCTCGACGAAGGAGACGAGACCGCCTTTATAGAGGAACTCGTGCTTCTTTTGGTTCCGCTCGTCTTCGATCGTGATCTTGACCCCTTTGTTCAAGAAGGCCAGTTCGCGCAGTCGTTGGGAGAGCATGTCAAAACTGAACTCCAGGGTTTCGAAGATCTCCGTGTCGGGCCGAAAGGTGACTCGGGTGCCTCGCTCCTTAGAGCGCCCCACTTCTTTCAACGGCTCCTGCGGCACGCCCCGCTTGTAGCGCTGCTGGTAAACTTTGCCCTCACGCTTGATCTCCACTTCCAAAGACTCGGCCAACGCATTGACGACCGAGAGTCCCACGCCGTGAAGTCCTCCGGAAACCTTGTAAGAGTTCTTGTCGAATTTGCCCCCGGCGTGAAGCATGGTCAGCACTACTTCCGCGGCGGACTTTTTTTCTGTGGGATGGAGGTCGACCGGAATGCCCCGGCCGTTGTCGATCACCGTCACGCTGTTATCGATGTGGATCGCGACATCGATCTGATCGCAGTGGCCGGCCAGGGACTCATCGATAGAGTTATCCACAACCTCATAGACGAGATGATGGAGGCCCCTTTCCGAGGTATCGCCAATATACATACCGGGCCTTTTTCTGACCGCCTCAAGGCCTTCCAAAACTTTGATTTTATCGGCGTTATAATCGGACTCTGAGGAAGATGTCATGGAGACCCTTTCCTGCTATTGAGCAATGTGGAGATTACCCTGTAAAAACAATTAGTTAGATGATTAAAGAAGCCCAGAAAGATTATACTTAAAATAGACTTGAAAGTAAAGAAAAAAATGCAGTAAAATCCAAGGGTTGGTTTTTAAATTAGGAGGCGGATTAGGGAGGAACGGCCGGCCCAAAGGAAGAGCCGTCAGGGATAGACAAATCCGATGGACCAGCCTAAGTTATCAACAGCTTATTTTACGATCTCTCCGAGGAGCTTCAGAATATCTCCTTTGAGACGGACGAATTCCTCCTTGTAATTGGGCTGGTACTCCACCCGCTCTTTAGGGACCAACATGGAATTGAGATGATCCCGGGGGGCGTCCAGCCGGCGGCTTGGATAACCGCTCAGCTTGGTCCATTGGGTTTGTCCGTCGCGGGTGAGAAGCCAGTTCAGATAAAGCTTCGCCGCGTTAGGGTGAGGCGCGCGCTTCATGAGGGCCATGCTGCCAAAGGCGGCCGTCAGGTAGCTCCCTTCTTTGAATTGCTCCGCCCCTAACAGGTCGATGTTGATTCCTTTGCTTTTCAAGTCGGTGGCCTCGAGCTCGCTCGGGGAGATGACAATGGCGTATCTCCCGCGCACCACCCACTCCAAGAGCTGGCGGTCATCGCGCGAGAGAGTCACCTGCTGCTTATTGAAAAGATCCCGCATGAATTTGACCCCGAGCTGGGGATGCGCATACCAAAAAGTGGCGGTCGCGAGGCCCGGTCCCGCCCCCATGGGATCTCTCATGGCGATTTTTCCGGACCACTTGGGATTCAAGAGGTCCCAATAGGAACGAATTTCGCTTTCCTTGACCGCCTCAGGATTAATGGCGACAGGAACCTTCACCGCGGCGGTGAAGACCAGGTTGTGCTTCTCGGCGCTATCCGAATAATCCAGTCGGCCCTGGTACCATTTGCTCAAATCCGTCACCTCGGGAAGGATTAAAGCGGGAGGTATCGGGTCGAGCGCCTTAGCCGGCACCAGGGATTCCAGCATGGTCGTAGTGCCTCCGACATGGACATCCACCGCATAGATGCCGGACTTTTGCTCAGAGAGGATCCGTGGGGCCGTGGTGGCGCCAGTAGCCCCCTGATACTCGACTTGAATTTCCGGGAATGCCTTTTGAAAGCTGTCTGCCAGGGCTTGCCGCGCGTTGGCGCCCGGAGGCCCGAAAACCACGACTTTCCCCTCCTTCTTCGCCGCCTCTAAGACCCGGTCCCATTCGGCTTTTCCCGAAGAGCTTGCAGCCCAAGCTTGGGGCATCAAGACCGCCAGTGAGAGCAGTCCGAGGGCAAAACTTTTCCAGATCACGCCCCATGGTCTATCAAACATAGAATTTTCCTCCTGAGAATTTTTGAATTCCACCGTCCTGATCGCCGCCTCTTCAAACGGCCTGGCTTGCAGTAATCTAGCGACACTTTCTTGTCAAGGGCTGATCGAGCGTCGCAAGGCCCGTTTTTCCGGCCCTCACATGCCCAGGATGACTTTGTACGCCAATCCTACGATAATTCCGCCCGCCACAACCGGCAGGATATCCCACTTCCAACGGACGAGCCCAATAAAAGAAACAACGACAATTGACAAGGCCATTCCATCGAGATAGGCCCATGCCACCCTTCCTTGAGGCGGGAAAAAGACATGGAGGCCAAAGAAAACTGACAGGTTCAGAATCACACCCACCACCGCCGCGGTGATCGCCGAGAGTGCGCTCGTCAGCGCCACGTTGCCGCGCAATTTTTCGATAAATGGAGCGCCCAGGAAGATCCAGAGAAAGCAGGGGGTGAACGTGACCCAGGTGGTCATGAGCGCTCCCGCAATCCCGGCGGTCAACGGCGCGAGTCCCGTCGCGTTTTGCCAGGCGGCGAGAAAGCCGACGAATTGCGTGACCATGATGAGCGGCCCGGGCGTGGTCTCCGCCAGACCCAGGCCGTCGAGCATCTGGCCCGGCCGGAGCCAACCATAGCGCTCGACCGCCGCCTGCCCGATGTAGGCAAGAACCGCATACGCGCCGCCAAAGGTCACCATAGCGGCTTTGCTGAAAAACAGGCCGATTTGAAAAAAGATGTCGTCCGTGCCCCGCCACCAGGCCGCCGCCACGAGCGGCGAGGCCCACAGAGCGCCACAGACCACGATGACTTTCATGGCCCGACTAAAGCTCGGCCGGGTATGATCGGCCTGAAAATCGTCCGATATGACCGCCTGGGACTTCTCTCCCCCATGCGGCTTAATCACATAGAATTTTTTTCGCCAAAACTTTCCGCCCATAAACCCGAGCAGGCCGGCGGACAAGACAATGGCGGGGAAGGAGATCTTCAGAAAATAGATGCCCAAGAAGGCGAGTAAGGCGATGAGCGCCATGACCTCGTTCTTGAGCGCGCGTCTCCCGATCTGGATGGTGGCGGATGCAACGATCGCGGTCACGACCGGTTTGAGGCCATAAAAGGCGGCCATCACCGCCGGAACATTCCCGTAAGCCGCGTAGATCCAACTGAGAAAAAGCAGGATGAAAATAGAAGGAATGACAAAAAATGCGCCGGCCACAATTCCTCCCCACGTTCGATGAAGGAGCCAGCCGATATAGATGGCCAGCTGCTGCGCCTCCGGGCCGGGGAGGAGCATGCAGTAGTTGAGGGCATGGAGAAATCTCTCCTGGGAGATCCAACGCCGCTTGTCCACCAATTCGGTATTCATTATGGCGATCTGTCCGGTGGGGCCGCCAAAGTTGATAAAGCCTAGTTTGACCCAGAAACGGAACGCCTCCCAAAAAGTCGGGGCTTCGGGCGCTGTTTCCTGTCCCGGGACGGAGGTGGTTATTTGACTCATATGGTCACGGCATCATAGGCATATTTGCCCGACCCTACAACTCTCAGGGTGATCTCCTTCATGGCGCTATTCGTGGCTAAAATGGCTCTGGAGTCAGTTGGCCAGCCGTTGTATAGTAAGAGTTGCTTGAACAGGCACTGCACGTTAAGTCACCGCAAAAATCTTCACCGAAAAGGGGAGGAATGATATGACCAGGAACGGTATACGCGTAGTCGATGGCGACGGCCATGTCATGGAAGACTGGGACTCTCTGTGGGAGTTTATGCCAGCGCCTTACCGGGCGGACGGCCGGCATGGCGGGCGCCTATTCCCCCCACTCGATCACCTCCACGCCGGCCATCTCAACAAGCTCGTCCCGGGCGCCTTCCGACAAGTCGGCGTCCCGGGGTGGATCGAATTCATGGACAACGTCGGAATCGAGCGGGCGGTGCTTTACACCACCGGCGGCCTCGCCTTCGGCAAAGTGATCACTGTCGACTTCGCCATCGACTCGGCCAAGGCCTACAACAATTGGTTCTCTGAAACCTATCTGAAGAAAAGCGCGCGGTTCCAAGGGCTCGGGTTGATCCCGATGCAGGAACCTGAAGAGGCGGTTAAAGAGCTGCGCCGGATCGTCGAGGAGCTGGGCTTTTGCGGCGCGATGATTCCCTCGATGGGATTAAAGGGCCACCTGGGCGCGAAAGAATACTGGCCGGTCTACGCCGAGGCGAACCGTTTGGGCTGCTGCCTGGCGGTCCACGGCGGGGCGCACGAGGGCTTGGGCATGGACTATCTCAGTCCCTATGCCCCGATTAACGCCTTAGGCCATCCCTTCGGCCAAATGGTCGCCTTCGCGGCGATCGTCTTCAATGGCATCTTCGACAAGTTCCCTAATCTTCGCATCGGCTTCATGGAAGCGGGCGTTTCGTGGTTTCTAACCTGCATCGAGCGATTCGAGCGCGGGTGGGAGACGCATATCCCCTACGATCCCCGCAAGGAGTTCGTCCAGCTCGAGCGGGGCGAGGGCGCCAGCGCTTATATCAAGCGTCAGATTGAGGCGGGAAGAATCTTCGTGGGTTGCGAGGGGACCGAGCCCACGCTCCACCACGCGATCGGAATGGTGGGGAACAAGCCGTTTATCTTTTCAAGCGACTTCCCGCACGAGGTCAACAACGAGTATTGCCGCCACGAGATCGAAGAGATCGCGGAGCACCGCCACTTGAGCGACGATGACAAACACGCCGTTCTCCACGGAAACGCGGAAAGATTCTACAGTCTCAGGCCGCTGGGGTAACGCTCGACTACTGTTTATCTAACCCAGCCAATGCTCCACGGGCTGAAGCAAGAATTCTTCCAGCGGAACCCCGTCTCCCCCAACCAGCAATTTCCTTTTCAAGTGGATTTCCCGGCCGAGAGCTTCCATCCCTGCTAAAGATTCCCTCGCGCGGCCGCTTTTTATCTCAATGGCGACGATTGAGCGGCCTGATTTGAGGATGAAATCTACCTCACGACTCCGCTCGCGCCAATAAAAGACCTCCATGCTCGTGCCCCTCATTCTATTGACGAGGTGGGCTCCCACAGTGGACTCTACCAATCTTCCCCAGAAATCACGGTTCTTCCGAGCCTCGTCAAAATTCAGAGCGGACGGCGCTGTCATCAAGGCATTATTCATCACCTGGAGCTTCGGGCTGGAGCCGCGCTGGCGCACCCGTGCGCCGGAATATTTTGGCAGACCCGCGACCATTCCCGCCCCCGCAAGCAAATCCAGATAATGCGCTAAGGTGGTCGTGTTGCCTGCGTCCTGCAGCTGGCCGAGCATCTTCTGATAGGAGACGATCTGTCCTGAGTAGTCACAGGCAAGTTGAAAAAGCCGCCTTAAGAGCGCGGGTTTGTCCACGCGGGTCAGCAACAGAATATCTCGAGAGATCGTCGTTTCGATGAGGGAGTCGATAATGTATCGCCGCCAGCGGTTCTCATCCGGAATCAACTCCACGGAGCCCGGATATCCGCCATAGAAGAGATAGCGGTCCAGATCCCATTTGAAAGCATCGCGCATCTCGGCATAGGACCAGTGCGTGGCGGGTATGACCTCAAAGCGGCCAGCCAAGCTCTCGGTCAGACCTTTCTGAATCAATAAGGGAGCCGATCCCAAAAGCACAACCTTGAGCGGTCGCCGCCTGGCGCTGTCCTCATCCCAAAGACGCTTGACCACCTCGGACCAATCAGTGACTTTCTGCACCTCGTCCAAAACCAGCAGGGCTTCTTTATTGCCCTTCTCGGAACCTACCCGCAAACGTGCCAGGTCCCACTGCTGCTCAATCCACGTCCGGTCCCGCAGAGTGGGCTCGTCGGCTGAGGCATAGTGGCTGGGAATCGAAAGGTCCTCGATGAGCTGCCGCGCCAGGACGGTCTTTCCGACCTGCCGCGGACCCGCCAAGACTTGAATAAACCGCCGGGGTTCCCCGAGCCGGCTCAAAAGCTGCTTATATATCGGCCGCTTATACACGACTTACAATTTACTCAATACACTGAGTAATTTTACTCAATATGATGAGTAAATCAACCGGGGGCGGCTTTCCCCATACTTTTTCCGAAGTGGGTTATTTTGATCAGGGTCAAAAATCGCCGTGAGTGATTTTGACCGTAGTCGAAAATTGCCGCAGGCGTTTGCAGCAAGGACTATCTTACTCCCGAGGGGATTCGAGTCAGTCCAGCGCTGGCTTTGCTGGACCGGCTCATCTAACCGCCGACTCTTTTTTTCGCCAAGACATACAAGTATCGGCAAAAGAAGTGAAGCCGCATGCAGCTCTTATTTAGTCCCGCGCTTTCTCCTGCGGGGTCACGCGGCCACGATATCCACCTGGGCCGCGTAGCCGAGTTGCCGGAGCAACTGCTCGCAGTCCTCCCACGTCAAACCGAAAGCGCGCACGTCGGCCACACCGAGTCGCGACACGACGCCAGACACCACAGCCGTTTCCTGCTCCGCAAATTCCCCCTCCATCAGGGAAGCCGCAGCGAGGCGTCGTGCGGCGCAACTGGATCTCCTGCCGCCCGATTTTCACCGTGCGCGACGGTCCATCCGTCAGGAATACCGTCTTGGCCGGCACTTGCTCGGACAACCCAAGAAGGTTCGTCGCGTGTGCCCCCGCCAGTTGCAGCCGAATCCGATGTTTCCCCGCCCGCGCCCGCGCATTCTACCCCGCCACTCCTCTCTCACGCCGGTAATCAGCTTGACATCATCACGCATCACGTTACTATGTTCTGTGATCAAGACGTTCAAATGTGTCGATACCAAGGCTTTGGCCGAAGGCGAGCGAGTCAAGCGATTCGCGAACATCGCAACCGTGGCGCGGCGGAAGTTGCGGCAACTGGAGATCGCGGGCCGACTGGACGATCTCCGGGTGCCACCCGGAAATCGATTGGAAGCGCTGAAAGGCGAACGCGCCGGGCAACATAGCATCCGTGTCAACGATCAGTTTCGTGTGTGTTTCCGTTGGACAGAGACAGGCGCCGAAGACGTCGAAATCGTGGATTATCACTAAAGGAGAATGATCATGCCTAAGCTCAAACCCGTAACGCCCGGCGAACTCTTGCTCGAAGAATTTCTGAAGCCGACGGGCATCAGCCAGTACCGGTTAGCAAAGGAGATTGGCGTGCCGGCGCAACGTATCGGCGATATCGCGGCCGGCAAGCGCGCCATTACCGCTGATACCGACTTGCGTCTGTGCCGGTTTTTCGGTCTTTCGAACGGCTACTGGCTGCGCGCGCAGGCGGCCCATGATACGGAAGTCGCGGAGCGCGCTTTACGTCCCGCATTGGCGAAAATCAAACCGTGGTCGCAAAGGGACTCGCGGGAAGTCGGGCCTTGACCCGCGGCCAGGCGGCCGAGTCAAGGGGCAGTCACTCAGATCTTAAAAGGCTATTCCATCGAGGTCTTCAACGCCGTTGGTGACACCATCGCCGTCACTGCCGTCCTCGCCAGCGCACTCGAACCGCTCCGGGAAGACGAAATCCTCTGCGCGCGGTCAATGACCGGTTAGCGTCTCGGCTCAGCAGAGGCGCTCATTCGCAGGATTGCTCAGGATTTAGGCTGTCACGCAGGATCGTGCGAAAGTTTTTGGAACCCGGCCCACAGCCGGCTGGCGAGAGCAGCCCGCCTACTGTAGCGCCGGAGGCGGAACCCGTACCGGCAATGACTGAATCGGCTATAAGGACATGAAAGGGCGGGCGTCATTCAACGTTTTTTTAGAATTGTTGAGTCGTGGAAGCCTGACCCTGGACCGGTTCCGCCACCAAAAACATAAACACCAATCAGGCTATACCCGACCCGCTTTGACGGAATTGCTCATACCGCATCTCAAGCAACGCAGGATCAGGTCGAAGTGGCTTTGAGTTTGGGACAACAATCCGCTCACCATGAAGCGCTTGAATAGCGTGCACAAGCGTCGGACCGTCACGTTCGCGACGGATGTCAGCTCGAACCTCGATGACATAGTCTGGCCGTAGACCGAGAAAACAACGATCAAAAGCCGCATGATGCAAGGTACAAAGGGAGATACCGTTACGAACGTGCGGCTCACCCTCGGGGTGAGAATCGGGGATGATGTGCGCCGCGTCGAGTAGTTCTTCATGTCGAAGTCTGCAGAAGGCGCATTGTCGGCGGTATGCTTCCAGTACGCGCTCACGGAATACTCGCTGGTGCAGCCGAACGCGAACAGCCGCCGTGATATATGCGCGACGGATTGACTCGGAGTCCTCGTGAACCACCAAGGGACCCTTCTCGTCGGCAAGCTCCAGCGATAGGTGCGTGCTATCATCAACGGCAATCGAAAATGTCAAATTCGCAGCATCATCGCCAATAACAAACACTGGCCACTCCGCGACATACCGCCCCGGAACAACACCATGAAAATAGATCAATGGGAGGTGGCGTTCCATTGCCAGACGAAGGCCAACATTGTCCTGATGATTGCGATTTGTTCCACGATACCGGTACCGCAACATACCGTCGGAACCAAATGCGTCGTCATACGGACCCTCGGGAGCAGTCATAATGGATAGGGGTACTTCTCGAAGTATCTTCGGTTTGAAGATGCCTTGTGGCCCAATGAGTGGGACTCGAATGCCTTCGAAGTTAAAACCATCCACTAGAACTTGACGAGGTAGAACATCACCGAATTTAGTTGCCTGCTGTGAAAGCCAGTCGAACGCGGCCGCCCGCACGCGTGTATCATGGATTTGATCAAACATTTGCCCGCCCACGACTCTGTTTTAACTGAGACCTTTTCTCGTTGTGGCCAATCTTATAGCTGTTTTCAACACCTAACAAGGAAATTTTACACCTCAGAATCGTGTAAATGCTCATATGTTTTGGGAGCGATCTTAGAAATGAGCCGGGATGGAAATGGACCTAATGAGATATCGGACCGCGTCTACATCACCACCACGCGCTCTTTGATTTTTCCCTTCGCCGCGGGGTCGAGAAGTCTATCGATTTTTGTCTGAAGCTGATGGCCGATCTCTTCGTGGCCGCATTCTGAACAGAGTCAGTTTCAAACCCTCGGCCAAAACAAATTGAGAAACTCTACCCGCCCGCGGCGCGGTACACGGTAATGGATAAGGATATTGCCTGCGGGTGACAAGATCATCCACGCAAGGGGCCTTTTTTGCGGGCGCTCGCTAGGATGCGGCCGACTTTGGGAATGACGGCTTTGGGCACCCCTCGCTTGGTGATGATGATCGGATCGCCTTCGCCGACTTCGTCGATGAGAGTTAAAAACTTCTGCTGCGCTTCGCTTGTGGTCAGATATCTTTCCATAGGACTCCCTTCGAAAACCCCCCTCAAGCCTTTTCGTAGTGGCTTAAAAAACTCGCAACGGTTACGAGCGGCATCCCTTGGAAAGATCGCAGCCCGAGCAGTTGGAGATCGCCGGTGATAATCCACTCGGCGTGGCCCTCGGCGGCGCATTCCAGCACCCGGTTGTCCTCTTCATCTTGACATATGCTGAGACGCTGCCGGGGTTCGACGATTTCCGCCAGATCGCGCATCGCAGCCACAACCTGTTCGGCTTCTGCGACCGACAGTCTAAAGGGCTTATCCTGTCGGGTAAGAATCTCCTTTAACTCGGCTAGTAAGGTTTTAGAGGTAAGGAGGGTTAGCTTCCCGAGACGGACCTGATTGAGGAGATGCTTAGGCTTGCCTGTCCAAAAGATGGCAGAGATCAATACGTTGGTGTCGATGACGACCCGCACTATTTTTCGCTTCGCAAGTCACTGACAAGGCGGGCCACGTCGTTTTCCGTAAGGTAATCAAAGCCTTTCTCTTTCGCGAGATTCAAAGCCCATTCGTCAAACTCCAGCCATTCTTTCGCCTTTCCGCCCGATGACAGGAAATCGAGAAAATCCATGGCCTCTTTTTTTCTCTCCGAAGGAAGGCTGCGGAACTTCTCAAGAACAGTCTCTTCATCCCGCTTTTTTGCTTTCGCCATGTTTCACATCCTATTTTAAAGTGAACCAAAATTCAACAATGCTTGATGAGCTTCTTGCCTACATTACGATAATGCGCTCTTTGATTTTCCCCTTCGCCGCGCGGTCGAGGAGCCTGTCGATTTTTGTCTGGACCTGATGGCCGATCTGCTCGTGCCCGCATTCCTGGCAGAGTAGTTTCAAACCCTCGGCCAAAACAAATTGAGAAACTCGACCAGCCCACGGCGCGAGACGCGGTAGTGGATGAGGATATTGCCTGCAGGTGACAAGATCATCCACGCAAGAGGCCCTTTTTGCGGGCACTCGCTAAAATGCGATTAACCTTGGGAACGCCGGAGAGTTGGAGGGTCTTCCCTTTCTTGAGGTCATCCATGGATTCCCGCATGGCCTGCAGCGCCTCGGGATCTTGCCAGAGACGCGCCAAGGCCCTAAGCGTCTCCAAATGATCCACGTTAATAATGACGGCTTTCGGCACCCCTCGTTTGGTAACGATGATTTGATCACCTTCACCGACTTCATCGATGAGAGTTAAAAACTTCTGCCGCGCTTCGCTCGTGGTCAAATATCTTTCCATAGACTCCCTTCAACTGACCGCCCATCTGCTCATGCCGCATTCCTGGCAGATCGTACAGGGGACATTTTGGATCTACGCCGCTCTCTTTGGAACAATAGCTACTAGGACATCGGCATCGAGGGCCACGGCAATACGCCGCAAAAGAGGGAGGGAATGGCGAGTATAGCCTGCCTGCTCTATGGCCGAGATGGCCTGCTGGCTGCAGCCCACTTTCTCTGCCAGATCTTTCTGCGTCCATCCCTTGCTTTCCCTTAGCCGGCGAATCTGAAAAGCCACCTCTGCTTGCGCTCTCCTCTTGTCAAAGGCCGCGGCAAAAATGGGGTTTTTTCTTAATCGGCTGATCTGATTTTGGAAATCGTCCATTTATTTTCTCCTCAAATATTCATTCATGCGGCGAGTCGCAATCGCGGTTTCAGACTGCGGCACTTCCCGCGTTTTCTTTACGAAGGCATGAAGCAAGACAAAGGTCTTTCCAGTATGAAGGAAATAGAGGACCCTCAATTGACGCCTCGATCTGATCCGCAACTCCCAGAGACCCTTTCCCAAAGGGGCCACCCAGGGTCGCCTGAGGGTAACGCCGTGAGCGCGGAGCATATCAATCCCAACAGCCATGTCGACTTGCTCATCTTTCTCCAGCCTATCGATAAATTGCTCGATGGGAGATCGTCCACTTTCCTCCCTAAAGTAAACAATCCGCCAATCCACTGAAAGAGTATACAAGATTTATCTTGTACAATCAACGAAAAAGATAGCTGTTCGCCACTGGTCTCGAATGAGATCTGCGCTTGCCTACATTACGATAATGCGCTCTTTGATTTTTCCCTTTGCCGCGCGGTCGAGAAGCTTGTCGATTTTTTTCTGAACCTGCCGGCCGATCTGCTCGTGGCCGCATTCCTGGCAGATCGTGCAGGGGACATTTTGGATTTCGATAAGATCAGTCTCGATTGTCGTCCGGCCTAGATAAGTCCTCGAGCCGCACTGCAGGCACTTCCCGGGCATAACAATCTAATGCAGCGTCGGCTTGGTATCGTCGTCCTCGTCGCGCTCGACGATCCGGAGGCGCCGCCTCCGGCGCTGAAGGCGATACCGATCCCAATGGATCTTCGCCCAGACCCAGGGATTACCCCAACGGAGATAGAGGTAGCCGAACGCCATCCCTCCCAGGTGCGCGAGGTGGGCGATCCCGGATCGGGTCGCGACAATCGAGGAATAGAGAGAGATCGCTCCGATGATCATCACGAAATGCTTCATCTTGAGCGGGAAGAAAAAGTAAAAATAGATAATCCGATTGGGATACAGGAGCGCCTGGGCGAGCAGAATCCCGTAGATCCCGGCCGAGGCCCCGATGCTGGGCGCGACCTGATCGGGCAGGAGAAGCACATTCAAGATCGCCCCGCCGGCAACGCAAACCGTGTAGTACTTGAGAAAAAACCGGCTTCCCCAGCGGCGCTCCAGATCGCATCCAAACATCCAGAGCGCGAGCATATTGAATAGGATGTGAAAGATCCCCCCGTGAAGAAACTGATAGGTCAGGATCTGCCACAAATAAAGTTCGCGCCAGACGAGATAGGGGACCAGGCCGAACATCATGACGAACGAGCCGTCCGTTACCGTCTGAAGCATGAAGACGGCAACGTTGGCGATGAGCAACGCCTTTATCGCCGGGGTGATGGACCCTCCGCCAAAGGACATGGTCCTAGTCTGGTAATACATAAGTTGGTTCTCTCTAATGAGATTAAACGAAGTACGAAAGACGTGAAAGAGAGGCGGTTAAAGCTTAAAGCGGCGCACGTAGGTTCTCAGCACGTAAGCCCAGAGCTTGACGGCCATCTCCGCGGCATAATCCATGCTCCAGTTGTAACGGGTCTCCGTCAGTCCCTCCTCAAAAATGCGCCTGAGGAGGTAGGCGTTTTCTTGCCGCGTCCCGAGGGCGCCGCCTCCGCTCTTTTCGCGATCCAGCGTGGCGTTCATCTCCCAGTAACGCCGGGCCTCGTCGGGTAGACCGAATTGGCTCTTGAGGGTCTCGCGCCAAATGCGCGCATAAGGCGCAAAAACGCTGCCCAACTGCGAGGACATCACTTCGGCAAAGGTGCCGTTGGAATGGAGCCGTCCGTAAAAGCCGATGAGACCGCGCAGCTCCCCGGTTTGGGGCGAGCCGTTGATCCGGGCTTCAGGGATATCCAGGGCCCGCGCCAACTGCCGGAGAAGCAGGGTTCGCCCGCCCGCCTTGGGTTGGGTCATTTCGTGCGAGATTCGCTCCAGCAACTCTTCTTCAATATCCGGAAACGTCCGGCTGATATGGATGAAGCGCTCGTACAAACGGCTGGTGCTGGCCGCAAATAGCCGTTGAAAAAAATACCAGTCAAGGACCGCCGCCTGGACCGCCTCCTTGGGCAGGTCGCCCTTCTTCAGCCTCACCGTAAACGGATGCTCAAAAATATAGACGGTGGCCTGGCCGTCCATATGCTCCAGGAGAAGCCGGACCCGATCTTCCGCTTCCTCCTTCGGCAGGCGGACTCCCTGCGGCGGACTAGCGTCGGGTTTGTTCGACATCGCTCAGCCCTTTGGCCGGATGGTAGGTATAATAGAGCCCGTCGAGAAAGTTGATGTAGGTGTCGATCGCGCTGGCCCGTAACGCGAGATCGGGGAGATCCTCAGCCTTGACCTGCCCCTCTTCCACCATCCGCACGGTGATATAGCGGTTGCCCTGCGCGTGGCCCATTACCTCGTGGCCGATGGATTCGCCCCCCGCGTGGTCGCCGAAGGCATCGGCCTCCGAGTGAAGCTGCATGTAGAAAGCCTCCTTCTCGCTCAGGCCGTAATGCCGGGTCAGGCTCTCAAAGAAAACGCCGCTCCACGTCCCGAACCACTCTTCGAAGGTGTTGGCGACGCCGAACTGGAGCTTCACTTCATTGCCCCACACGTTGCTGTCGAGCATGCCCCGCATGGCGGGAATCTGCTTGAACTCCTGCATCTCTTTCGGGTCCAGGCCCAAGGCCTTTCCCATGATATCCATGGTCCTTTGGTGCCCTCCCCGCACCGGGGTCACGAATTCATCCGCGTAGCGGTCGGCCAAAAGCTCCAGAAGGTCCGTCTTCTGGCTCAACATCTCGTGGAAGAGATAGTACCGGTGGGGAAGGGACATATTGATCTCGAGCGCCCAGGCATAGCTGTTGAGCACCCAACCCCGGATGCACTCGATCGGCAGGGTCCCGGCCTTGAGCTCCCGCGTGAAGGGGTGATTCGTCACGCGCTCCAGGCAGACCTTTACCGCCGCGTCGACCGCTTCGTTCACAAGTTTCCAGCACTCCTTGCGGCTCAATTTCCTCTGCCCGGTCGGTTCGACGGTTGCCATGGTTCTTTCCCCTTTCCGCGAGCTCTCTGAATGATTTTCTTATATGGCGTTTTGGCCCGCCTTTCAACTCTTGTCCGCGCGGACTGCCTTCAGCTCCAAAATCCGATCCACCCGAAATACCCTTTCTTCTCTCCGGCTGTGGCAATAGGCCTTGACCCCGAGGAAGGATCGCGCTTGGAATTCCATCTCGCTGACCATCATCGGCGTCACCCGGCGGCGGCTTTTTTCATCCGAGCTTTTCAGATAGACGATCTCAAGATCCTGCCCGTTTTCAATCGCCTCCCGGATCGATGCGATTTTCTCCTCCAAAGGACGCCTCGCCTCGGATAACCCGTATTGATAGCCGGTGATGAATTTCTGGATGCGGCGGTCGAGGAGTATATGTCTTTTCTGGACCGGGCTGGTCAGGGTCAGCCCGGAGAGGGTCCTCAGGCGGCTCAAGGCGACGTAGAGCTGCCCGTGCGCGAAGGTCCCGCGCCACAAATCGAGGACAATCTTATCGAAGGTCAGCCCTTGACTCTTGTGGATCGTGATCGCCCACGCGAGCCTGACCGGGAACTGCGTGAACTGGCCCACGGAGAAGGGGACGAGCCGCTGCGACTCACGGTCCAGCTCGAAGCGAAACATATCCCAACAGTAGGGCCCGACTTCCTCCTCGTCGCCTTCCGGCAAGGTCACGATCAGCCTTTCCCTCTCCGCGTCTATCTTTCTGATCTTCGCGAGCGTGCCGTTCACCCACCGGCCCAATCCGTCGTTATTGAGCAGCATTACCTGGGCGCCTTCCTTGAGCGCGAGCTCCCGCTCGGTCGGGAAGGAGCCGGCGTCGAAGTCTCCCGAGATCTCCGCCATAAAGGTCTGGCCCTTCGAGGGCAATCGGTCGAGCTGCCGGTGGTTGATCGCGCTCGCCCGGTCGTTCGTCGTCGTGAGAAAAATAGAATCCTCCAGGTCGGCGATATCGATCTCTTCCCGCACCCGGCCATTGAGGAGGACGAGGTCGCGATCCGATACCGTGTCGTTCCTTATGCGGTTCAGGATATCGAGGAAGGTCTCGTCGGTCTGGCGAAAGACTTTGGTAAGATCGATCCATTCCAGCTCCGTCCCCTCGAAAGCTCGGGCGCTGAAAAAGTAGGGACTCTCGTAATATCCCGAGAAGAGCCCCTCTTCTTTTTTTGGCACCACCGGCGGGAGCTGGTAGAGGTCTCCGAACAGGACCATCTGAGCCCCGCCGAACGGACTTTGGGGAGCCTTGCCGTTCAACGCCAAAAATCTCGCGACCGAGTCGAGCAGGTCGGCGCGGACCATGGAGACCTCGTCGATGACCACGGTGTCGATCTTCTGGTAAAGCTCCTGCTTGGCCTTACCGAGCTTCTTGACGCGGTCGGGCGTAATGTCCGGCTTGAAACCGAAAAAGGAGTGGATGGTCTGGCCTCCCACATTCACCGCGGCCACGCCGGTCGGAGCCAGGATCGCGACGTTTTTGTCCGTCGTGGCCCGAAAGTGCTGGAGGAGAGTAGACTTTCCGGTCCCGGCCCGGCCGGTAATGAACAGGTTTCGGCTGCCATGCTCCAGAAGATCGAGGGCGCGCGAAAATTCGGGAGTCAGATCAAGCTCTGTCGAGGATAAGACCATCACTGGCGGCGGGGAAGATCCGGCAGGGCCACAGGACCCTCGAGTTGGCGCAGGGCGGCCGTTAGAAAATTGCCTTGAAACAGTCCCGCTTCCCTCCGAAAAACCTCGGGGAGCCGGCGCCATGGAATGGCGGGGTTTCGATGATGAATACCGTGCAAATTGAAATAGAGGAGGATCTTCGAGAAGGTCGCGGGCAGCCGGAGGTTATCGGCGTGGAGAAGATCGTTCACCGGCGTTCGGTAATGATAGACGTTGTCGAGAAAGGAGATGAGGAAGGCCCGCGTCACAAGAGAGATCGCCAGCAATCCCCACTGTTCTCCGTAGCAGAGGGCGCTCAGGCCGAACAGGAAGAGAATCGCAACGCCGTCTTGCCGAATTTCCCGGATCGATTCATCGTTCATCAAACTCTTGACCAGGCTGCGCGACAAACCTCCCTGGTCAAAAAATCTCCTCTCGATCCATCTGAGCAGGCCCCGCGGCAGGAGAAATGGCAGCAGGCTCACGGCCTCGAACAGGTAAAGACCCCCAAAGATGTAAAAGTAATAGCCCGGGCTGGCGCGGAGCCGGGAGCTTTTATCGGGATCGTAGAGTTCCGTTCCCTCTATCGGAGAGCGGTTCAACTTGTGGTGAAGAAGGTGGCTCAAACGGAGCACTCGAAAAGGGGCGCCGAAAAAAATCGCCAGCAATCTCCCAACGAATCCATTGATCCGCGCGAGGGGATGAAACAGATCGTGAATCGCCTCGTGGATCAGGCTCCAGAAGGGGTTGCTCAGGAGCGCGACCGGCGCCAGAGTGAGGGCCCAGGCGGGATGGAGCGGCAGGAGAAAAATTGGAAGGACAAAGAACTGGTAGAGGTTCATTCCTACGTGCGCCGCCGCGAGGGCAAAATTAATCGCGACAGGCGGGGCTGACTCCGTTGGTTGTCCTTCTACCATAAAACTCCGTCCACGGCCGGCCGCACTCACCTGCCCGCGGGCGCAAACGGGTCCTGTCCCTTGGAGAAGACGAGACGAAAAGCAAGCATGGCCACACCGACGGTGATGAAGCTGTCGGCGAAGTTGAAGGCGGGCCAGTGGAATTGAGACCAATAGAAATCCAGAAAGTCGATGACCTCCCCATAGAGAAAGCGATCGATCAAATTTCCCACCGCCCCCCCCAGGACCAAAATGAGCGCGAGGGCGACTGCGCTTTCCTCCTCGGGCAGCCGCCTCAACAAGTGGACAATAAAGCCGATCGCCAACAAAGAGAAGAGAATGAGAAAGGGACGGCGAAAAGAGCCGCTCAATTCGGCAAATATCCCGAACGCGGCCCCGGGGTTCCGGATATAGGTCAAATTAAAGAAACCCTCGATCACAGGAACCGAGCCATAGAGCGGGATGATTCGATCGACGATGACTTTAGAGGCCTGATCGAAGAAGACCAGAGCCGACAACAAACCCCAGAGGGGTCCGGCTTTACCGCTCAAGAGCTTACTCCAGATTTCAAGACGGTCGCGCAGCGGCCGCAGACCATGGCGGGATCACTGTCCGCCTTGACCTCCTCACTATACTTCCAGCAACGCTCGCATTTTTGGCCTCTGGCTTTGGAAATAACAAGGGGTCCGCCGAGGACGGGACTCTCATAGCAGACCGCGACATCCGCGCCCCTCTCCGGCTCCCCCTGCGCAATGAACGTAACGCGCGATACAATAAAAATGTCTTCCCAGCCGACCAAGCCCCTACCCGTCAAGAGGCCCTCCAAAGTCTGATCCTGCTTATACAAGCCGGGGTAGAGAGTGATTTCAGCATCCAAGGAGTGCCCGATGTTTTCCTGGCTTCTCGCCGCCTCGAGGGCTCTGAGGACTTCTTCCCGGACCTTCAAGATAGCGTCCCATTTGCTACCGAGCCTCTCATCGATCAGGGCCTTTTCCGTGGGAGGGATTCGCGACATAAAGACGCTCTGGACCCATTCTTTCTTCTTCGGCATGTGTTGCCAGACCTCTTCGGCGGTAAAGGAGAGAACCGGCGCCATGAGATGAACCAAGGTCTCCAGAATCTGATAAAGCGTTGTTTGAGCCGATCTTCTCTCTTTTGATTTCGCACCTTCACAATACAGCCGGTCCTTGACGATATCGAAGTAAAGGGCGCTCAAGTCCACGCTGCAGAAATTGTTCAGCGCGTGGTAGACGACATGGAACTCAAATTGATCATATGCCTCCCGGCATCTGGCGAGGAGCTTCTGTGTTCGGTGCAGGATCCAGCGGTCGAGCTCGTCCAATTCATCCGGCCGAACCGCATCTCTCTCAGCATCAAAGTCGTAGAGATTACTAATTAAAAAACGGGCCGTGTTTCTTAGCTTCCGATAGGCCTCGACCAGACGGTTGAGTATCTCGTCGGAGATTCTCACGTCCTCACGGTAGTCTTCGGCCGAGACCCAAAGTCTCAACACCTCCGCGCCGTGCTTCTTCATGATTTCCTGCGGGGCGATCACATTGCCGAGAGATTTGGACATTTTGCGCCCTTTTCCGTCCAGCGTGAAGCCATGCGTGAGCACGCCCTTGTATGGCGCGCGGGCACGAGTGGCCACGGAGGTCAAAAGGGCCGTGTGGAACCATCCGCGGTGCTGGTCGCTTCCTTCGAGATAAAGGTCCGCTTTGTCGCCCAGACGCGGGTCCGCTTCCACCACGGCGGCGTGGCTCACCCCTGAATCGAACCAGACATCCAGGATATCCTCTTCCTTGGAGAGCTCGCGCCCTCCGCATCCGGGGCAGGAGAGCCCGGGAGGAATCAGCTCGGAAACGGGCCGTGAAAACCAGGCGTCTGATCCCTCCTTTTCGAAAATGGAGGCCACATGATCGCAGATCGCCTGGCTGAGGATGGCCTGATGACATTGCTTGCAATAGAAAACCGGAATCGGCACGCCCCAAGAGCGCTGGCGGGAGATGCACCAATCCGGCCTGCTTTCCAACATTCCTCGAATGCGCTCACGTCCCCAGGGCGGAATCCAGGCTACCTGATCGATGGCCTCCAGGGCGCGGCGGCGCAAATCGTTTTTTTCCATCGAGACAAACCATTGCTCGGTGGCGCGAAAGATCACCGGCTTTTTACAGCGCCAGCAATGGGGATAGCTGTGCGTGAGTTTTTCCTCTTTGAGGAGGACGCCCCGGCTTACAAGCTTCTCAATGATCTTCTGATCCGCCTGGAACACCGATTCACCGGCAAGGTCTCCGGCCTCAGAGGTGAAACGGCCTTCAGCGTCGACCGGCGCCATGACTTCCAGCCCATAACGCTGCCCGACCTCGTAGTCCTCCTGTCCATGGCCCGGCGCGATATGGACACAGCCGGTTCCCTGATCCTGGGTAACAAACTCTCCCAGGATCACTTTGACCTCGCGGTCGATCCAGGGGTGGCGGCAGAGGATTCCCTCCAGTTCTTTTCCGGTCAAGGTTCTGGAAGTTAACTCGTATTCGCCCTCCTTAAAACCAAAAGTATTCATGAGAGACGGAATCAGGTCCCGATGAAGAATCAGCTCGCCCACGGGCGTCTTGACGAACCCGTACGTGAAAAGGGGATGAACCGCGATGGCTTGATTCGCTGGAAGGGTCCACGGCGTCGTCGTCCAGATCACCAGATAAGTCCCCTGGACGGGATCCGGAGAAAACCTACCCGCCGGACCCTTCACCGAGAACTTCACGTAAATCGAGGCCGAGGTGTGCTCCTCATATTCCACTTCAGCCTCGGCCAGCGCCGTCACGCAGGAGGCGCACCAGTAAACCGGCTTCTTCTGCCGATGGAGAGCGCCGAGGGCCATGAATTTTCCCAATTCCCGGACCTCGATACCCTCATAGGAAGGATCGATCGTCCGGTAGGGATTTTCCCAGTCGCCTAAAACTCCCAGCCGTTTAAACTCTTCCCTCTGGATCGAGATATACTTTTCCGCGTATTCCCGGCAGAGGCGCCGGACTTCCGACTTGCCCAGCGCCTGCTTCTTCGCCCGGCCTATATTTTTTTCTACTTGCAGCTCGATGGGCAGGCCGTGGCAGTCCCAACCCGGCACGTAGGGCGCCAAAAAACCGCTCATGCTTTTGTACTTGACGATGATGTCCTTGAGGATCTTGTTGAGAGCATGGCCCAAGTGGATGTTGCCGTTGGCATAGGGCGGGCCGTCATGGAGGATATATTTCTTTTGTCCCCGATTGGCCTCGAGGGCTTTAAAATAGATCCGCTCGCTCTCCCATTTCTTCACCTGCGCCGGTTCGTTCTGGGACAGGTTCGCCCGCATAGGAAAAGCGGTCTTCGGAAGGTTCAGCGTCTCTTTGTAATCCATGAGCGATAAAGGACCGGCGAGCGAAAGTGGATTTTTTTACTTATCATAAACGACCTCAAATAAAAACAGGCGATGCAGCCACGAAGCCTTTGCGACGATTGGTTCTCAAAGACATCTCAAAAAGATCTCTCCGATCCGATCCTATTCCGGGAAAACACCGCCGGTAATTGTAAATCCAGTTCGTCATATGGTATGGCGTAACGGTGCAGCTCTCATTATTGGACAAGATCGCCTATTGGACTCTATGGTTCGCCCTGGAAACGGGACGGCTGATTGCGGCGGCGCTTCCGCGCCGCCTGACCGATCCCGCATCCAGGGCTTTCGCCGGGATTGGATTTTATTTGTTCCGCGGTTTTCGCGAGCGTTCCATGAAAAATCTTTCCTTGGCCTTGGAGGACCGCTTGGATACGCAAGAGCGCACCGTGATGACCCGCAAAACGCTGAGAAATGTTTTCTGTGATTTAGTGGAAATCGGCCGTGCCCTCTCTCGCCCTCCTGAGGAACTCCGCGAGGAGATCCCCTTCGTGGGAGAGGAGCATCTGAAGGCTGCGCTGGCGAAAGGACACGGGGTGATTGTTCTGAGCGCCCACCTGGGAAACTTTTTTTTATTGGGAAGCCGGCTGGCGATCGAGGGGTACCCCGCTTACGTTCTCGTGAACCCGCCCAAGAGCCGGAGTCTCAGAGAGATTTTCGACCATTACCGGTTGAAGATCGGCCAGAGGACCATTCCGGCGCGCCCCCGACAGGCCGCGTTCGGCGAGATGGTCCGGGTCTTGAGGGAAAACAGGATCGCTATTGTGATCGCGGATGAATATCGATCCGGAGAAGGCATCTTCGCGCCTTTCTTCGGGCGCACGGTCTTGGCCCGCCGCGGGCCGGCGACTCTGGCCCTGAGAACCCGGGCGGCGGTAATTCCCGCCACCCTGGCGAGAGGAGCCGGCAACAAACTCACCCTGATCATCGAGCCGGAGATCAAGATGTCGCGGTCCGGCAACATCCAGACCGACGTGCGGGACAACACGGTCCGCATCACCCAGTGGGTGGAACGGATCGTTCGGGCGCACCCGGATCAATGGAATTGGATGAATGTCCGCTGGCAAGAGCCTCCCGCCGGCGCGCTCGCGGAAAAGGAGCACGGGTATGAAAGACTTGCGTAGCTATCTCGCCTCGTTGAAGGCGGAGCTCCCCGACGAGCTGGTGGAGATCGAGGCGGAAGTGGATCCCCTCTGGGAGGTCTGCGCGATCGCGCAAAAATTCGAGGAGAAAAACCAGTACCCTGTGCTCTATTTCAAGAAACCCAAAGGCTCCCGCTTTCCCCTGGTGATGAATCTCTTCGCCAGTCGAAGGCGCTGCGCGCACATGCTGGGAGCTTCCCCTGAAAACGCGGCCGCCAGCTACACCCAACGCCTCGGGCGCAAAGGGGATACCGTTTATATAGAGCCGGCGGAATCCCCGGTGAAACAGGTGATCCGCAAAGGCGAAGAGGTGGATCTCTTCTCCCTACCCATCGTGACCCACCATGCCTGGGACGCGGGCCCGTACCTCACCGCGGGCATGGCCACGATGCGCTGGCAAGCGGAGGGACACGCCTACAATACCGGGCTCTATCGCTGCTATGTCAAAGAGCGAAAAAGGATGGGGATCTTTCTCTCGGTCGGCAAACACAATTGGCACATGGTACGGGAAAACAGCGCCAAAGGAGAAGCGACCCGGGTGGCAATCTGGATCGGCCATCATCCGGAAGTCTACTTCGGTGCGCAGGCGAAAAACCCCTTCTTCCACGACGATTACTCGGCTACCAGCGGATTTATCGGCGAGCCGCTCCGGCTGACGGCCTCGGAAACGTGGGGCCGCGACTTTCTCGTCCCGGCCGACGCGGAGATCGTCATCGAGGGGATCATCCCGGCCGATGTCAAAGAAGTGGAGGCGCCCTTCGGGGAGTATACGCGCTATTATGGAGAGCAGCGCTACGGCCCGGTGGTCGAGGTGGCCGCAATGACCCATCGCCGGGAGCCCATTTACCAGGATATCTTCGTCGCCCATCCCGATAATCAGATCTTTGGGGCGTTCCCCATCGAGGACAAAGTCTTCAAGGCGGTCCAGGAGGTGGTGCCCAACGTCAAAAGCGTCTATCTCCCGCTTTCCGGCTGCTGCCGTTTTTTCTGCTACATCTCCATCGGCAAGCGTATCGAGGGCGAGGGAAAATTAGCCCTGACGGCCGCCATCCCCGTGGATTCACGAGTCAAGTATTTCGTGGTCGTGGACGAAGATATCGATGTCTTCAACGAAGCCGAGGTCCTTTGGGCAATCGCCACGCGCACGAAGATGCCCGACGACTTGGTGATCGTAACGAACACCATCGGCGAGGCCCTCGATCCTATGGCGGAAGGGGAGCACCTCGTGAACAAGATGGGCATCGACGCCACCCGCCCTCTCGCCCCTTTCCCGGAGCGGGTCAGCATCCCAAAAGACGTCCTCGATCGGATCGCTTTGGAGGATTTTATCCCCGCAGGCAAGCTCGCCAGGGTGGCGACGGAAAAATAATCTCGCGGAGAAAAAAATATGGGGAAAATATTCTGGGTTGTTTGTCCGAAATGCAGCGGAAAATACTACGTGACCATCAGCCTATTAGGAAAGAACCTGAAACTCTTCTGCCCCTTTTGCAAAACCTTCTTTCGGGAAAAAGAGGCGAAAGAGATCATCACCTAAAGGCCGGGGGAGAACTCTGATCGCCGTTCGCGCTCGTCGGACACGAGCGCGAACTAACGGATCGCCTCTTCTCCCCTCTCGTTCGTTCGAATCCGGATGACCTCTTCCACCGAAGAGACAAAAATCTTCCCGTCTCCGATCTTTCCGGTCTGAGCGGATTCCACAATGGTCTCGATGATCTTGGGGGCCATCTCATTCGTAGCCAGGATCTCGATCTTGACCTTGGGAAGAAAGTCCACGGTGTATTCCGCCCCGCGATAGAGCTCCGTGTGTCCCTTTTGCCGACCAAAGCCCTTAACCTCGCTCACGGTCATACCGGTAATCCCGATGGAGGTAAGCTTCTGCTTCACCTCGTCCAGCTTGAAAGGCTTGATGATCGCCTCGATCTTCTTCATGTTAAGCCTCCTCTCACTTCGTGTTCGTCACTAACACGAACACAATCTTAGATATCGAAATAGAGAGCGAACTCATAAGGATGGGGTCGGAGACGGATGGCATCGACCTCTTTCTTTCTCTTGTACTCCAGCCACGTCTCGATCAGATCCTTGGTGAACACATCCCCTT
>Ga0080064_1001248_pt1 | contig 53742 bp, 51 predicted proteins | sample Subgrocontami54m_FD_69260 | JGI IMG/M metagenome (GOLD analysis project Ga0080064, IMG submission 69260) | Subsurface groundwater microbial communities from S. Glens Falls, New York, USA - GMW46 contaminated, 5.4 m (SPADES assembly) (version 2) ...
CCTCCGGAAGACAAAAAAAACAGGGCCATCAGAAGACCGCCGAATCCCCCCAAGACTTTTTTCCCCATTCTCCGATCTCCCTATGGATGAATACGGCTCTGAGCTATATCAAAACCGGATTATCGTGTCAATGACAAAAGAGGCGGGACTCTCTAGGCGTTCGCAATCCCGGCCCCCGCGCGAGCCGATGGTTATAAGGCCGCTGAGGACTTCCGCCTTCATTTCTGCTTGACTCCTATTGATTTGACATGCTAACGTTTTAAAGCAACCTCGTTCCAGCTTATAGATAGAAAGGTGCATCTCTATTTAGTTTTCGATTCAGCCTACGATAACATGAGAATTTCATCCAGGAATCACTCTAGCAAAAGGAGAGCGCATGATTAAAAAACTGGTTCTTGCAGCAGTTGTGGTTGCTTTATTTCCTGTCTCTAACACCTTCGCTCAAGGTTACGGCAATGGGCCGGGCTGCGGATTGGGAGCGATGATTTTCAACGGCAACAAAAAAGTCGTTCACCAGGTTTTAGCCGCTACCACGAATGGAACATTCGGGAATCAAACCTTCGGGATTTCAACCGGAACGCTTGGCTGCACCAATGACGGCCTTGTGAAGAACGAAGAGAAAGTGAACGTCTTTGCCGATGCTAACCTGGAGAGCCTCTCCCAAGAGATGGCACAAGGCCGGGGAGAACATCTCGCTTCTTTGGCTTCCCTGATGGGAGTTTCTGCAGACCATCAAACCGCTTTTTTTACACTGACCCAAGAAAAATACACATCGATCTTTAAAACCGAGCAGACCACTTCAACCGAAATGCTCGTATCGCTCAAGAGCGAAATGTCGGCTCATCCAGATTTATCCAGCTACACCATCCGTCACTAATCGGGTTCGATTGATTTTGGGGCCCTTGTTTTGGGGCCCCAAAATCACCGGTGCCCTCTTTTATTCATGCCTAAATTTCGCTTGAGCGCCTCCTTTTGCTTTTTAAAATCGTTTCGCTTTCTTTTTGCTCTGTTGATTCTTCTTCATCCCGCCCCTCTTTTTGCCGCGCAGGAGACCGACTACCCTTCCGAACTGATTCGTCAGTCAATCGAGAAAAAACTTTCAGAGAAACGATATTGGCATCTTCTTCTTCATTACCGGGAAACGCTCTTTGGAGGGCATGAAAGCGAGGCCGGAGAGGCGCGATTTTTTCTCGCTCCGGATGGAAAGACCGATCCGCAGGCGGAACTGGAAGCGACCCTGACCCAATTTTTCAGCGGTCAGCCGGTCGGGACCTCGGGGCAGCCGGCCCAATGCGCCTTCATCGCCCGGTATCGTTGGCTGAAATCGGAGCTGGGGTTTGATCCGGAGCGCTTGCCGGAGCAAACCTGTGATCGCTTCGACGCCTGGTATTCCACGCTCAATCCCCAATCAATTACACTCATCTTTCCATCGGCCTATATGAACAATCCGTCCTCGATGTTCGGCCATACGCTCCTGCGAATCGATCAGAAGGACCAACCAGAGCGGATTTTGGATTACACCATCAATTATGCCGCGACGGTGACGACCGACAACGGCGTCCTTTTCGCCGTTTTGGGAATCTTCGGGGGATTTAATGGAAATTTTTCGACGATCCCATATTACCTTCAGGTCCAAAAATATAGTAATTTGGAGAGCCGCGATATCTGGGAATATCAATTGAACCTCACCGAAGCGCAGATCGAGCGGATGTTGATGCACGCCTGGGAGCTTGGAAATACCTACTTCACCTATTACTTCTTCAACAAGAACTGTTCCTTCCAACTTCTTCCCCTCCTTGAGGTCGCCGATCCCGACCTCCATCTGGCCGAGTCTTTTCAGTACTGGGCGATCCCCGCCGACACGGTCCGAAAAATTGCGGGGCAGCCGGGACTGGTGAAAGAGATCCGCTATCGTCCGTCGCGAAGCACGCAGATTAGGCAAAAACAAGCCTTGCTTTCACCCGAGGAGACCGCCTTGATTTCAGAAATTACCCGGGATGTTGCCTTTCTCGAATCCGGTCGCTTTAACAAACTGCCACTGGAGCGGCGGGCGCTTATTCTGGATGTTGCCTATGACTATACCCACTATCAGAGCGCGTCCGATGAGAGAGAGTCGCAAACCCTCAAGAAGAAACAACGGCTGTTGCTGGAACGCCGAAGCCGGCTCAAGGTTCAAAGCGAAGCGGTCGCCTTTGTCCCAAGCACCCTCCCCCCCGAAAACGGACACGAGACGGCGCGGGCCGGGGTGGGGTCCGGTTGGCGGGAAGGGGAGCCCTTCGAGAGGCTGACAATCCGTCCCGCGTACCATGACCTTCTGGACGATGAGACCGGTTATCTGCCGAGGGCCCAGATCGAGTTGCTCAATACCGAATTTCGATATTATCACCATGCCGGTCGATTCGAGTTGCATCGGATCTCCTTTGCCAACATTTTTTCTCTCTTTCCATTCGATCCTCTTTTCAAAAAACCTTCGTGGAGAGTAAGTGCGGCGATTGAGCCGCTCCCGAGCAGCCGCTGTGATTATTGCCGCCACTTCGAGCTGAATGCAGGAACCGGAACGGCGTTCGAAACCGGCCTGCTCCACCGTGAGGTTTTCTATTTCTTCGTTCAAGCGGAAGCAGATTACGGCCGCATCTACGAACGGAACTATCGCGCCGGGGCGGGCGGCACCGTCGGCGTCCTGACCGACGGGCGGAGCCGATGGAAGGCGCACCTCTTTGCAACCTATCTCTCTTATCCTCTGGGGGAGCGGTCTCACGATCTGAAGATGTCGCTTCACCAACGATATCGCCTCCAAAAAAATCTTGCGGTCCGGGTCGATCTCAATCGGCGGCAGGTGCTGAATCAAAAGCGTTATGAAGAAGAGGGGATCCTCACTCTTCATTTTTATTTTTAGCGCCCGCACCCCGGAGCCGAAGCGGCCTGGCCGCCACTTTGACAAATCTCAATCATCGGTTATACTTTTGCAATCGGGTTTGCGCAAGGGTGCGTTCATCATCGCGTTCATCATCACAGGGAGGAAACAATGGCGTTTGGAAGAGAGGAAAACGGAAAGAGACCTTCTGACGAAATTATCATTTACATGGGAAAAAGCGTCGAGATCAAAGGCAACGTCAGCTTTGAAGGATCGGGCCGGATCGACGGAAGGGTCGAAGGAAAGATCACGGTCAAAGGGAGCCTCATCCTAGGAGAGGGGGCGATGATCTCCTCCGAAATTGAAGGGGATACCGTCGTGGTCGGCGGAAAGGTCACCGGTAAAATTACAGCCCATCAAAAGGTCCAGCTTCTGAAGACCTCTATCTTTAACGGCGACATCACCACCCCTTCCCTTCTCATCGAAGACGGCGCTCAGTTCAATGGAACCTGCAAAATGACCAGCGTGAGCGCCATGCCCTCCTTCCAGCATTCTCAACAAGAGGAAAAAAGACCGGCCGTCATGGCTGTAAAGTAACGCCAGAGAAATAAGTGAAGGCCCTGTCGCAGCCATCGACAGGGCCTTCACTATTCTACCGTATATTGTGGTTGGATGAGCGATCGAATCAATTACTTGGTCTTTTAATGATCCCCCCACCGACCACTTCATCTCCGTCATAAAAGACCACCGACTGGCCGGGGGTGATTCCCCGTTGCGGCCGGTCAAACAGCAGCCGCACCTGACTTCCTGAAATTGGAATCAACGTCGCGTCCTCTTCCGAAGTGCGGTACCGCACTTTCCCCTTGACCCGGATCGAAGCGGTCGGAGAACCGATCCCGCCCCAGACCAAACTTTCAGCAACCAATTCTTTTTCAAGAAGAGATTCTTCCGATCCGATCACCACCTCTTTCCGATCAGGATCGAGCCGCGTGACATACACCCGCTCTCCCAGTGAGATGCCGAGGCCTCGACGCTGGCCCACCGTATAGAAAGCCACCCCCCGATGCTCGCCGACGACCTCGCCGGACTCGGTGACAATCTTTCCGGGGGCTTCCGCTTCAGGGCGGTTTTCCGCCAGAAAGACCCGATAGTCTTTTTGCGTGACAAAGCAAATCTCCTGGCTCTCGAGGACCTCTTCGTAAGGAAGCCCCAAGGCCGCCGCTTTTTGATAGACCGCCTCCTTCTTCATCCCTCCCAGTGGAAAAAGGGTCGCCGCCAACTGCTCCTGATGGAGGCGATAGAGAAAGTAGCTCTGATCCTTTGCAAGGTCGGTCCCTTTAAAAAGGGCGTGCCGGTTTCGATCGGGCTGATATTGGATGCGGGCATAATGACCGGTCGCCAGCAGATCGGCCCCCAACTCCCGCGCAACGGTTAAGAGCCGCCCGAATTTCATCCGCTCGTTACACCGGACACATGGGTTAGGCGTCTGACCCAGCAGATAGGCCTCGCAAAAGTCGTCGATAATTTCTGCCTGAAACTCGCTTTGAATATCGATGGTATGGTGCGGGATCGACAGCTGCTTCGCCACATGCCGGGCCAGACCGACTTTGCAGCATGATCGGTCCTGCCATCGCTTCTCCTCTTCCCCCTCATCTTTCCAGAGGGTCAAGGTGACGCCGATGACCCGATAGCCGGCCTCTTGAAGAAGGGCCGCCGTGACCGCCGAATCGATTCCGCCGCTCATTCCGACGACGACGGTGGTTTCAGCCGGCTTCATTGTCAACCTGTTCCTTCCTAGTTTTGTGTGACCGCTTGCAAAGGCGCGGCGGTCGACGTTTCCTTTTCGGTGCGGTGCATTTCACACCGCCCGTTAAAGCTGACCCCCTCCTCAATGACCAGGTTCGGCGTGGTGACCGAGCCGCTGAGGACCGCTTTCGGTAAAAGATGGACCTTCTGATGGGCCTGGATATTTCCCGTGATCTGTCCGCCGCAGATGATGCTCCCTGCCGAGATTTCCGCCTGGATGACGGCCGACTCTCCGACGATCAGCGTTCCCTGCGTAATAATTTCCCCCTCGACCTTTCCATCAATCCGGATCGTGCCCTCATAGGTGATCATCCCTTTGAACTCGGTCCCTTTTCCAAGAAAAGCGACAATTTCTTCCGACGGTACCCCCTTTTCATCTCTTCTCAAGTTTCCCTCCATGGCGGACCGGGAAAGACCTTTTAAAAGATTCCTTCCCGGGCTGAATCACCTTGCCGGAATAAAACCGGCGCTTCCCTTTAAAGTAGGTTCTCAGGCGAAAGATTACGGCGTTCCCTTTAGAGTCGCCCTGCAGTCTACCCGCAGATCAGCGATCTCCGGCAACCGAGATCATGTCAGTCTTTCCAGAAGCCGTTCCAAATCATCCAGAGAATAATACTCGATCCGGATTTCTCCCCCTTTTTCCTGCGGCCAGAGACGAACCTGCGTTCCCAAGGCATGGCGGAGCCGGTCTTCAACCTCCGCGACTTCCGGAGAAGAGGCGTTTTTTATTTTTCCCCCTTTGGGGGCGGTCGTCCCTTTCATCTTCTGGGCCTGCGCCTCTGCCTGGCGGACCGATAATCCCTTCGCTTTGATCTCTTCTGCAAAGCGCAACTGTTCCGCTTTCCCCTCCAGGGAGAGGATCGCTTTGGCATGGCCCATCGTCAAGCGGCCTTCCGCAATTTCTCCCCAGATCCCTTCGGGCAATTGGAGCAGACGGAGAAAATTGGCCACAGAGGACCGGTCGATTCCCATCCTGGAGGCAATGGCCTCTTGGGTCAGTGAGAACTGAGACATCAAACGGGCATAAGCCTGCGCCTTCTCTATCGGGTTGAGATCTTCGCGTTGAAGGTTTTCCAGCAGGGCCCATTCCATCAGCTCCTGTTCGCGAACCGCTTTGACCATGGCGGGAATTCTGGAAAAACCGGCCAGCTGTGCGGCCCGCCATCGGCGCTCTCCGGCGATCAGTTCAAACTTTCCGTTTTCTTCTTTTCGAACGGTAATCGGCTGGATCAAGCCGTGGGTCTTCAGCGAGGCGGCCAGAGAGGCCAGCCCTTCGGGATCGAATGTCTGTCTGGGCTGATACCGGTTTGGGATGATCTTATCAACGTCGAGCTCTTTGATCTCCCCCTTCATCCCTTCGGCGGCGGGGACCAGCGCGGTTAACCCGAGCCCTTTTCCCAATGCCTTACGCTCCATGCGCAATCACCTCCTTGGCCAATGCAAGGTAGGCTTGCGCTCCGCGCGAGACGGCGTCATAAAAAAGGGCCGGTTTCCCATGGCTGGGCGCCTCGGCCAAGGTGATATTTCGGGGGATCGCGCTTTTGAAAACCTGATCCCCGAAGTGGGATCGGATTTCATTGAGGACCTGGTTGTTTAAATTGTTCCGGCCGTCAAACATGGTCAGGACGATTCCCTCGATCCTCAAGCCGGGATTCAGCGATTTTTGGACCAGCGCCAGTGTTTTCAAAAGCTGCTTGAGCCCTTCCATGGCATAATACTCGCACTGCATCGGGACCAACAACGAGTCGGCCGTCGTCAAGGCATTAAGGGTTAAAAGACCCAGTGAAGGGGGACAATCGATCACGACGAAATCATATTGATCGACCGACGGCTTGAGTTGATCTTTTAGGACCCCCTCTCGCGCGTTCATGCTGACCAGTTCCACTTCGGCGCCGACCAGATCAATATGTGCCGGCAGGAGATCCAGCCAGGGAACATCGGTGTGAATCAGTATATCAGCGAGAGGCTTTCGACCGATTAAAAGGTCATAGATACTTCCTGTCAATGCTTCCCGATCAATTCCAAGGCCGCTCGTTGCATTTCCTTGAGGATCAAGATCGATCAGCAGAACCATCTTTTCAGCGACAGCCAGGGAGGCAGCCAGATTGATCGCCGTGGTCGTCTTTCCGACCCCTCCTTTTTGATTCGCAACTGCGATGATCCGTCCCATTAAAATAGGCCTTAGCGCGGAAAATTAATTGAACGCCGCCGGGTAGGTCGGCCCTGGAAGCATGGCCGTGATAAATTTAGCTTAAGGGAACCTATTTTAACGGCGCCCCTCTTTTCAAAATCTACAGATGATGGTCTCGTAAAAAGTCTATTTTGTCACCCTGAACGAAGTGAAGGGTCTTTCTAGCTATTTGACAATACAAGATTCTTCGCTTTGCTCAGAATGACAAATTCGGCGGTTTTCGACTTTTTACGACTGCATCACAGGTAAAGGCTGACGAAAATCGGGTTATGGTAGCATATTCCCGATATGAAATAAAGTCTGTCTCCGCGGCCAAAAGCGCGAAGAATGCTTGCTTTCGAGGAACCTTCCCCTCAGGCTACCTTCAACAAGACGAGGGTCCGGGGAGTGTCGCTAAAGGGAAGGCTCACCGGCGCCATCCGCTCCAAGAGCACGCCTGGATATTCTTCCAGCCGGTGCTCCCACACCGTGCGGTCCGGCCTGGCTTGAAAAAAAAGAATCTTCCCTCCGGGAAGAACCAAAGGTTTTCCCTTATCCAATACCAGCAATGGGTTCAGCGCACGGGAGGTCAGGAGATCGAATCTCTTTTCCCATGTTGACCCGGTCAGTCGCTCGAGGCGGTCGTGAATCACAGAGATCCCGGTGAGGCTCAATGACCCAATCATATGGTGAAGGAAGGTCACTTTCTTCTCAGCCGCTTCTACCAAAGTAACATTCAATTCAGGGCAGGCGATTTTGAGAACCAGGCCCGGAAAGCCGGCCCCGGATCCGACATCGATCCAATTTAATCCCTCCTCAGGATCCAGCACCGCCAGGGGGGTCAGGGAATCGAAAAAGTGCTTAACAACTATCTCCCGCTCCTGACGGATCGCCGTTAAATTAACCTTTTGATTCCAACGGATTAATTCTGAAAGGTAGACAACAAATCGATCGATCTGGAGCGACGTGAGGGAAAGGCCGAGTCTTGCGGTCCCTTCCGTTATCAGCTCCTTTGGGTTTTCCTGGATGGCCTTATCCTTGGCAGCCGGCGATATCGTCTATTCCCTCCATGCCGGGAGCCCTTTCCGGAGGACGCGGCTCCTTATTTTCCGACCGCGAGAGGAGCGCCGTAATCTTTCGCTTGAGGGCCTACTTTAATCCGCCCTCTTTTAAAATAAGCCCTAGCGCGGAAAATTACGGCGCTCCTCTCGTTTTCGCTTTTCCATGGCAATCATCAGGATCGAAATCGCCGCCGGTGTAACGCCCGAGATCCGCGAGGCCTGCCCCAGCGAACGGGGCTGGATCTTCTTTAGCTTCTCGCGAACCTCCCGAGAGAGACTGCTCACCCCATCGTAATCGAAGGAAAAGGGAATCTTCTTCCCTTCTGTCTGCTGGAAGCGAGCAACGTGGGAAAGCTCCCGCTGAATGTAGCCCTCATACTTGATTTGAATTTCAATTTCATCCGCGACGGTCGGGTCAAAGCGCTCCTGAAGGCCAAACCAAACAAGCATCTGTTCATAATCCACCTCGGGTCGCTTGAGTAACTGCGCGAGGTTCGAAGCCGGGAGCACGCCGCGAACGCCTTCCGCTTCCAGTTTTTGAGCGGCCCCGGGAATCCGCCGGATCTGAGTCTCCTGAAGCCAGGTCGTTTCCTCTCCGATCCTCTCTTTTTTAAGAAGGTATCGGTGGTATTTTTCCTTCGGCAAAAGCCCGATTTGGTATCCTTTTTCCATCAGTCTCAGATCGGCATTGTCGTGGCGGAGCAGGAGCCGGTATTCGGCGCGAGAGGTAAACATCCGGTAAGGCTCTTCCGTGCCGAGCGTCACCAAATCATCGATCAGCACACCAATGTAGGCTTCCGAACGCTCAAGAATGAGCGGGGGTTGACTGCGCAGCTTGAGCACGGCATTGATTCCCGCCATGATTCCTTGTGCGGCGGCCTCCTCGTAGCCCGAGGTCCCATTGATCTGCCCCGCATGATAAAGCCCCGATACCGGCTTGGTTTCCAGGGTCGGATGAAGTTGGGTCGGCGGAACATAATCATATTCGATCGCATATCCCGGGCGGAGCATCTTGACCCTTTCCAGTCCGGGAATGGTTTGAATAAAGGCCAGTTGCACTTCTTCGGGAAGACTCGTCGAAATTCCATTAGGGTATACAACTGATGTTTTTCGCCCCTCCGGCTCTAAAAAGACCTGATGGCGGGGATGCGAAGAAAATTTCACCACCTTGTCCTCAATAGAAGGGCAGTAGCGGGGTCCGATTCCGGTAATGACCCCGGAGTAGAGCGGAGACTCTCCTAAGTGGGCTCGAATAATTTCATGCGTCTTTTCAGACGTATAGGTGAGGTGGCAGGGAAGCTGCTCCACTTCCAGCCGCTCTGTGGAATAAGAGAAAGGAACCGGAGGGTTATCACCGTGCTGAGGCAAAAGCACCGAATAATCAATGGTCTCTCCTTCGAGGCGAGGGGGGGTTCCCGTCTTCAGGCGGCCCAGAGTAAAGCCCAATTTAACCAAACTCTCGGATGCCTTTTCAGCCGGGGCTTCCCCCATCCGCCCTGCCGGAAAACGCTTCTTTCCAATATGAATCAGGCCACGAAGAAATGTGCCGGTCGTTAGAATGACGAAGGAAGCACGATACTGTTCCCTGTTGGCCAGCCTGACCCCAAGGACCCGTCCTTCTTCAACGAGGAGTTCCTCAACCATTCCTTCCACCACAGTCAGGCTGGATTGGCTGAGAAGCGCTGCTGTCATGACGGCGCGATAAACTTCGCGATCCGCTTGTGCTCGAAGCGCGCGAACGGCCGGCCCCTTCCTCGTATTCAACATTCGGAATTGGATGCCTGCCTGATCGATCGCCCGGGCCATTTCTCCCCCCAGCGCATCAATCTCTCGAACCAAATGCCCCTTTGCAATCCCGCCAATCGCTGGATTGCATGACATTTGGCCGATATTTTCGAGATTTAACGTAAAAAGGGCGGTTTTTGCTCCCATCCGGGCAGCAGCCAACGACGCCTCACACCCTGCATGGCCCGCACCCACCACGATCACTTCAAAATCTGTCTCACTCATATCGATCCACTCTTTGTTCCACGTGAAACGTTCCACGTGGAACAAGTTGGCTATTTTCCAATGCAGAACTTACTGAAGATCTCGTCTAAAACGGCGTCGGTTGTGATTTGCCCCACGATCTCTCCCATGGCGTCCGCGCTTTCCCTTAAATCGGCAGCCAGAAACTCCCAGGAGCTCCCGCCCTGGATGGTGCGAATCGATCGATCCAGGGCTTTTTCGGCGCGCTGCAGAGCATCTCGATGCCGCAACAAAGCCACCAGGGGTCTTTCCTGCTCCGGATGGGCCATCAGCAGCTCTTTGATCGTCCGCTTAAGATCTTCAAGCCCTTCCTGGCTGACGGTAGAGAGCGGAACGATCGGCGCATCTGGCCATCGTTCAGCAACGGGCGTGATGTCAATTCGGGACGGAAGATCGGCTTTATTTAAGATAACCACCTTCTTATGACATAAAATACGTCCGAGTAACGCCTCGTCTTCGTTTTGAAAAGGCTCGCTGGCGTCTAAAACCCAGAGGGCTAGATTGGCTTTCTTTAAAGCCTCCTCGCCGCGCCGGACCCCTTCTGATTCAACGAAGTCGGCTGTTTCGCGATAACCCGCTGTATCAATTAATTTCACCGAAACGCCATGAATATGGGCCCACTCCTGAAGGAGGTCCCGGGTGGTCCCCGGAACAGGGGCCACAATCGCACGATCCTCCTGCAAAAGGAGATTCATGAGGCTGGACTTCCCGACATTGGGACGGCCGACAATGACCGCGGTAAACCCATCGCGGATCTGTCTCCCGTCTTCGTATTGCGCTAAAAGCGACCTAATCTCATTCAAGACGCCGGCGGCGTGTGTTCCCATTTCATCATTCGTAAAAAAAGTGATCCCTTCCTCTGAAAAATCGATAGACGCTTCGATCTGGGCCAGCATAAAGAGGAGTTTCCCGCGGAGGCCATTTATTCTCTGGGAAAGCCGACCTTTTAACTGGCTTAGCGCCCACCGATGACGTTCCGCGCTTTGCGATGAAATCATTTCCATGACGGCTTCTGCTTGGGCGAGATCCATCCTGCCAGAAAGAAATGCCCTGCGGGTAAATTCACCCGGGCCCGCCAGTCGGGCGCCATACGCGATCACCAGAGAAAGGATTTCCTGGAGAAGAAATGGGTTTCCATGCGATTGAATCTCTACGACATCTTCCCCCGTATAGGAGCGGGGGCACTTCATCACCAAAAAAAGTGCCTCATCAACGACTCTCTCCGCAATCGGATCCCATACTTCGCCATAGTGAGCCGTATGTGATTGAAATAATTCTAATTTCCCCTTACCCTTAAAAATAGATTGTACGGTCTCGAAAGCCTGAGGACCACTCACGCGGATCACGCCTATTGCGGACTCTCCCGGAGGAGTGACAATCGCACAAATCGTATCGACTTCACTCGAATACGCTCTGATCAAGCGGTCCCCTCTTTAGGAATAGAGACCCCTTCCCGGCCCATCAAGTATTGCTGCGCAATACTCAGAACATTGTTCACCAACCAGTAAAGCACGAGCCCTGAAGGGAAATTCAAAAAGAAAAAAGTATAAATGATCGGAAGAAACAGCATTACTTTCGCCTGGGTGGGATCCATCGTTGAAGGCTGTGTGTACTGCTGAACAAACATACTGATCCCCATGATAATCGGCAATACATAATACGGATCCTTGTCGGAAAGGTCATGAACCCAGAGAATGAAAGGGGCTTGTCTTAAATCAATCGTGGTATACAGTATGTTAAAAAGTGCAATAAAAAAGGGGATCTGTACCAACATCGGTAGGCATCCCCCAAGGGGATTAATTTTCTCCTCCTTGTAGAGATTCATCAGCTCGCGGTTCATCTTTTCTTTATCATTTGTCCACTTCTTCCGAATCGCGACCACTTTTGGCTGAACGGACGACATCGCTTTCATCGAAACCAGGCTTTTCCGGGTAATGGGAAAGAACAGGGTTTTTACCAACACCGTCACCAGGATGATCGCAACGCCATAATTATGGGTAAACTGATAGAAAAACCGAAGGAGATAAAAAATCGGCTTCGCCACCAGTCGGACTGGAAGCCAGCTCCCAAAAATGAACCACCCGAAATCAATACTTTCCTCTAAATGAACTCCGAGGCCGGTCAACCGATCATATTCTTTTGGCCCTGCATATAGAGAAAATGCATTCGTCCGATTTGTAGCTGGGTCTCCCATTTTAACCCGAACCGAAAGGGTGTTCTCTCCTTCTTTTTCCACCAAAATGGGGCCGACCTTCTCTTCTCCCCTGGGGATCAAAGCGCCGAGAAAATATTTATCCTGTAAGCCGAGCCAGGCAGGCATGCCTTCGTGCGTAACCGTTCCAGTCACCTTCGCCGGACTGTCTTTAACGAGTTCTCCATTGATCAGGCTGACGGCTCCCAGACTTCCACCAAACTGCTCCCCCCAGTTATGTACTCCGAAATTCGTTCCCAGGGATAGGCTTAACTCCTCTCTATACCCCTCTGTTTGGACCTTGACATCGACCAAATACTGATCATAACGAAAATGCAGTTCTTTCCGGATCTTTTTTCCATCCGTGCCGGTGAAGGTCATCTCAACGGTCGTCTCGGGCTGCTCCTTACTTAATTCAACCGGGCTTTCATTGAACGCATAAGCCTTTTGTTCCTCCACTGTTCCAGAGGATCCGACCAAGGTTAAAGGAAAGGTCTTGGACCTCTCCGGAACCAGTTGAATCGGCTCCAAGGCGCCGTCGGCTCCTTTTTTTGTATATTTTTTTAATTCCCATCGTTTAATCGTTCCGCCCATATTCGAAAGGGTCACACGGTAGAGATCGCTTTCAACGACCTTCTCCTTTTCACCTTCTATGGCTTGGGGGGTCTGTGGGGTATCTGCAGTAGGAGAAGGAGCTTCCACTTCCTCGCCTACTTTCTTGTTTTTATCTTTATTTTCAATGACTTTAGATATCTGCTCTTCCGGAGGCTGGACTTGGATTTTTGGGCCAGCAAACCACCCTATAAAATAGGGATAGGTAAAGATGATAAAAATTGACAAAACTAAAAAAATAACAAGACGCTTCTCCATAACTAAAAGTCTGCCCTTTCTAAAAAAAGCTATTTGACCGGATCGTAGCCACCCGCGCAAAACGGATGACAGCGAAAAAGGCGTTTAAAGGTCATGGCGATTCCGATCACGAATCCATATCGGTTAATCGCCTGAATGGAATAGGACGAACAAGTCGGATAAAAACGACAAGCGGGTGGAAGAAAAGGAGAAACGATGCGCTGATAGAAACGTATTATTGCTGTGGAAAAAAGGACCATCACCTTTTTTTTGAAAGACCTGTCTTAAAAAAGACCTGTTCTAATTGATGAACAGCTTGATGAAAGCCTAAATCTTTCATTTTTCTTCTCGGGACAACAATAACATCATACCCAGAAATGAAGTCTTTAAGCTGATATAAGGCGGCGCGGAAAACTCTCCTGATCCTATTCCTTTCCACTGCCATTCCAAGCTTTTTTCTCGTATGAATCGCATAACTGGATTGTTCGGAGTGGTTTCCTAAAAGATAGAGAATGAAAGAATCGGAAACACATTTTATACCCTGGCTTAAAATCTTTTCTACCTCTTCTCTCTTGGCGAGCCTTTTCAGCGCGATCTTAGACGGCAAGCCTTTTTCGACCCTTGTCTCTTCTTTTCTTAATAACCCTTCTTCCATTTGCAGTTTCCATTCTTTTTAAGAAGCCATGGGTTCTTTTTCGTCTGAGTTTGCTTGGTTGATACGTGATTGACATCGTCTCTCCTTTATATGAATTGTCTATCATCTTAAATTTTTATCTTCTTGTCAAGCCTGAAAGTAAGTTTTAGTTTCAAAACCTAAAAAAATAGTAGTAATAGTAAGTCTCTTAAAATTCCGGATAAAGTAGAAAAGCCATTCATAGTAAATGAAAAAGAGAGAGGATAGGAATGTGGATAAAAGTGCCAGGATAAATGGCTTGATTCATTTTTAGGGATTTAGTATAATTAGTCGGTTTTTTACCAAAGCCGTTTCATTAGAATTCTTCATTGCGAAGTAAATATACATTAAACCATTGAAATACAATATTAAAATAGTAATTAACAGCTGTGGATGGCACTGTTCGTAACTCCAAAGGATTTCAATGCAACTCGACCTTATTTGGAAGCAACTTCTTGCCCAAATCGAACCCCATATTAACCGCCAAAGTTTTGAAACATGGTTAAAACCTACAAACCTTCTTTCAATTAATGGTAAGGAAGCGCAGGTCTCCGTCCCGAATCGTTTTTTCGGAGAATGGATTAAAGAACATTATTACAACTTGATACAAGAGGCCCTTGAAAAAGGATTATTCGAAGAGGGTCTTCGCATTCAGTTTGTTGTTCAGGAGAAAGGGTTAGAAGAGACCAGTCCGGAACACAGGGAAAGAAAAAAAGGAAATCTGAATCCACGTTACACATTCGATTCTTTCGTCGTCGGTTCGAGCAATCAGTTCGCTCACGCTGCATCAAGAAAGGTTGCGGAGCGACCCGGAGTTTCTTATAATCCCCTTTTTCTTTACGGCGGCGTCGGTTTGGGAAAAACGCATCTTCTGAGCGCCATTGGAAATTTTATTCAACTCAGAGACCCGCAATTAAGAATCACCTATCTTTCTTCGGAACAGTTTACAAATGATGTGATTAATTCCATCCGTTACGATAAAATGATTGAATTTAGGAATAAATATCGGAACGTGGATGCCCTCTTAATCGACGACATCCAATTTATTGCAGGAAAAGAGCGGACGCAGGAGGAGTTTTTTCACACTTTCAACACGCTTTATGAGGCAAATAAGCAGGTTGTGATTTCGAGCGATCGTTCGGCCAAGGAGATGTCGGATATCGAAGAGCGGCTCCGATCACGGTTTGAAATGGGTTTGATTGCCGATATCCAACCTCCCGATCTCGAGACCAAGATCGTCATCCTCCGGAGAAAGGCTGAAGCGGAGGGAATCCCTCTTCCCGATGATGTCGCGCTTCTGCTGGCCACCCACATCAAGACGAATATACGGGAGTTGGAGGGATCTCTGATCCGGTTAGGGGCCTTTAGCTCTTTGACGGGACAGGAGATTACGCTCGAAATGGCAAGGCGGGTTTTAAGAGATACCATTCAAGAGAAAAAGAGAGTGGTCACGATCGAGGACATCCAGCGAGCGGTCTGCGAGCGATTTCAAATTAAAATTGTTGAACTCAAATCAAAAAAACGAACGAAAAATTTGGTTTTTCCCAGGCAGATCAGCATGTATCTCTCTCGTGAACTGACAAGCCTTTCCTTTCCGGAGATTGGAAAACATTTCGGAGGGAAAGACCATTCCACCGTGATTCATGCCTGTAAACAGATTGAGAAAGGGCGAGAAGAAGACTTCAATCTGAAGACAACGTTAGAAAGCCTGACCCAAAATTTGAAGGAGGAGTGAGAATGAAGATAAGAATCGAGCGAAAGAACCTCCTAAGCGGCATCCAGCGGGTCCAGGGGGTGGTTGAAAAGAGAAATACCATGCCGATCCTCTCTCATATCCTCATGGAGGCTCAAGAGGAAAAGATCGCCCTCTTTGCCACCGACCTGGAGATTGGGATCCAAGGTTCGTATCCCGCACAGATCGTCGAACCGGGACGGATGACTTTCTCCGCCAAAAAGCTCTACGAGATCGTCCGGGAGTTTCCGGAAGGGATGGTCGAGATGACCACGCAGGCGAACCACTGGGTCGTCATCGAGTCGGGAAAGAGCCACTTTCGAATCGTCGGTCTGCCGCCCGAGGAGTTCCCGACCCCTCCGGCCCTGGATGCCGATAAGAAAATTCAAATCGACCCTCTCCTTTTTTCGGGCCTTATTCGCCGAACGCTCTTTGCCTCTGGAGAGAACGACACCCGGTATATTCTCAACGGAATCCTGATTCAGCTTCAAAGCGGGGCCGGGAAGAAAAAGACGATCCGGTTTGTCGCCACCGACGGACATCGGTTGGCAGTGGCCGAAGGAACCATCACCGGCGAGGAAGCCGCCGGGGAAGAACAGGTCATTGTGCCGAAGAAAGCGATTTTGGAAATTAAAAAAGCACTGGAAGAGGGGGGAAGCGAAGGGACGCCCGAATTGTCGATCGGCAAAAGTCAGCTGGTTTTTCGATGGGGATCGTTTGTGCTCACCTCTCGTTTGATGGAAGGAAACTATCCCAATTACCAGCAGGTCATTCCGACGGGAAATGACAAAAAGGTATCGACCCGGAAAGGGGACTTGGAAGGGGGGCTGCGCCGGGTTTCCATCCTTGCGCGGGAAAAAACGAATGCCATCAAATTTCAATTGGAAAAAGGGCGCATTGTGTTAAGCTCAAACAATCCGGACATAGGGGAAGCCAGCGAAGAAATTACCACCTCGTTTAAGGCGGAGGGGTTTTCAACCGGGTTCAACGCGCGCTACCTTCTCGATGCCCTCTCCGCGCTCGAGGGGGAGGAGGCGACGCTTGAGTTTAAGGATCCGCTCTCTCCTTGCTTAATTAGGGAAGAAGCGACCGGCTTCCTGGCCGTGGTCATGCCGATGCGGGTTTAGCCGGGCGGCGAGGGGTTCCCGACCTTCTCGATACCGGGAGAGGCGGGGTTGGGGGGCATAGCCCTCCTCCGAGTTCACTTATTTGGGGTATGAAGTCAGATATGGCGGAAGAAAAAGATCCATCCCAGTACGATGCAGGAAAAATTAAAATTTTGGAAGGGCTCGAAGCCGTTCGGAAGCGTCCCGCCATGTACATCGGGAGCACCGGGCCCGACGGGCTGCACCATCTCGCTTACGAGGTGGTTGATAATTCGGTCGACGAAGCGATGGCCGGCTACTGCACCGAGATCGAAGTGATCATCCACATCGACAACTCCGTGACGGTCATCGACAACGGGCGGGGCATCCCGACCAAGCCCCATCCGGAGAAGAAGGTCTCCGCGGCGGAGGTGGCGCTCACCTATCTTCACGCCGGAAGCAAATTCGATAACGAAACCTACAAAGTCTCCGGCGGGCTGCACGGGGTCGGGGTCTCCGTGGTAAACGCCCTTTCCGAGTGGCTCGAAATGGAGATTAAACAGGAAGGATCGGTCTATCAGCAAAGCTATGAGCGGGGGAAACCGCTCGGCCCGCTGGAGATGACCGGCAAAACCAAGAAGCGCGGAACCCAGATCACATTCAAGCCCGACGCACAGATTTTCGAGCAGATCGAATATTCATACGATGTCCTGGCGCAGCGCCTTCGCGAGCTCGCCTTTCTCAACAAAGGGCTTCAAATTTCGATCGAGGACGAGCGGTCGGAGAAAAAACAGGACTTCTGCTACAAGGGGGGAATCGTCTCCTTCGTCGAAATGCTCAACGAAAATAAAAGCCCGCTGCACAAGCCGATCTTTGTGGAGCGGGAAAAAAATGGACTCCTGCTCGAAGCAGCGGTGCAATATAACGACAGCTATTCTGAAAATCTCTTCTCCTTCGCGAACAACATCAATACCAAAGAGGGAGGGACCCACCTGGTCGGTTTCAAGTCGGCCCTCACCCGGACGGCCAATACCTATGGCCAGGCGAACGGCGTTTTGAAAAACGGGGAGACGGTGACCGGCGAGGATGTCCGGGAGGGGCTGACCGCCGTGATCTCCATCAAGCTCCCGAATCCGCAGTTTGAAGGGCAGACCAAAACCAAACTGGGCAACTCGGAGGTGAAGGGGATCGTCGAGGCGGCGGTCAACGAAGCGCTTGGAGAATATTTCGAGGAGAATCCGCCGGTCGCCAAAAAGATCATCGAAAAAGCGATCACTGCCGCGCGCGCCCGGGAAGCGGCTCGGAAGGCGAAAGAACTGATCCGCCGGAAGAACGCGCTTGACGGCGGCTCGCTTCCGGGGAAGCTGGCCGACTGTTCCGAGAAGGACCCCGCCCAGAGCGAGATTTATCTGGTGGAGGGGGACTCGGCGGGCGGCTCGGCAAAACAGGGCCGCGATCGGCGCTTTCAGGCGATCCTGCCGTTGAAGGGAAAGATTCTCAACGTCGAGCGGGCGCGTTTCGACAAGATGATCTCCTCTGAAGAAATCCGGATCCTCATCACCGCGTTGGGATGCGGGATCGGAACGGAAGATTTCAATGTCGCCAAGGCCCGCTATCACCGGGTGATCATCATGACCGACGCCGACGTCGACGGCGCCCATATCCGGACGCTGCTTTTGACCTTTTTTTACAGGCAGATGACCCAGATGATCGAGAAGGGATATATCTACATTGCGCAGCCTCCCCTCTTCAAGGTGAAGCGGGGAAAGAGCGAGCGGTACATCAAGGACGAGCCGGCGATGCGGGAATACTTAACCGGGATTGCAGGAGACGAAATTCAGCTTTATCAGGAGAGCAGCCGCGAGTTTGTCGGGGGGGCGAAGGTCAAGGGTTTTTTGAAAAAGTTGTCGGCTTATGAAGCGATCATCGACCACTTTGCGCGGAAGGGAATCGCGGCCGAGGTGCTTCGCGGTCTGACCCAGGAGGGAGAGTTAGATCGGGAGCTGTTGCGGGACCGCAACCGGCTCAATGCCCACCTGGAAAATGCACAGCGTTATTGGGCGACGTACTATTCCACCCACGCCATTCAAGCGACCATCAGCCGGGACGAAGAGCACGAATCGCATCGGATTGAAGGGCAGATTCAAAAAAACGGCGCGCCCCAACTATTTAGGGTTGATGAAGCGCTGGTCAACTCTCCGGAATTCCGGGAATTGAGGAACCTCTCCCCGCAGAAGATCGGCCTTGGGAAGCCCCCTTACCGCGTTTCGGATTCGGACGGAGAAAAAGAGTATCCGACCGCGGCCGCCATCATTCAGCATGTCTTGGAGCGGGGGAAAAAGGGGCTCTCCATCCAGCGATACAAAGGGCTCGGCGAGATGAATCCGAATCAACTCTGGGAGACGACCATGAACCCGGAGACCCGCACCCTCTTACAGGTCCAGTTGAATGATACGGTCGAAGCGGAAAGCGTCTTTTCGGTGCTGATGGGGGATGAAGTCGAGCCTCGCCGGAACTTCATCCAGAAGCATGCGTCGGAAGTGAGGAACCTGGACATCTAAGAACAGGGGCCGGGTGAGAGGGGCCGGCGTTTCGTTTTCCGGCGCCACCCCCGGCCCGGAAAAGTTTTAAGGAGCGATCATGCCGGTAGAAGAAGGAAGAACGACGGTCAATCTTGAGACCGAAATGAAGTCGGCCTACATGGCGTATGCCATGAGCGTGATCGTCGGCCGCGCCCTCCCCGATGTCCGGGACGGGCTCAAGCCGGTGCACCGTCGGATTCTTTATGCCATGTTCCGCGAAGGGCTTCTCTCCAATCGCCGCTACTCGAAATCGGCCGGCGTCGTGGGGGAGGTGATTAAAAAATATCATCCGCATGGAGATTCGGCGGTCTACGATTCAATGGTCCGGATGGCGCAGGATTTCAACATGCGGTACCTGCTGGTCGACGGCCAGGGAAATTTCGGCTCGGTCGACGGAGATCCCGCCGCGGCCTATCGGTATACCGAAGCGCGCCTGACAAAAATAGCCGAGGAGATGCTGGCCGACATCGACATGGAGACGGTCGATTTCAGCCCCAACTTTGACGAGCAGGTTTTGGAGCCGGTCGTCCTGCCGACCCGGACCCCGAATCTGTTGATGAACGGCTCTTCCGGCATCGCCGTCGGAATGGCGACGAATATTCCGCCGCACAACCTCGGCGAACTAATTGACGGGCTGGTTCTTCTCTTGAATGACCCGGCCCTTCCCATCGAAACGCTGATGCAGTCGATTAAAGGACCCGACTTTCCGACCGCCGGTTTTATCTATGGAATGAAAGGAATTCAGGATGCCTACCTGACCGGCCGGGGCTCGCTCAGCCTGCGGGCGCGCGCGGTGATCGAGGTGACTGAACGGACCGAGAAAGAGACGATCGTTGTCACCGAGCTCCCCTATCAGGTCAACAAAGCGCGGTTGATCGAAAAAATCGCCGAGTTGATCCGGGACCGGAAGATCGAAGGGATTTCCGATCTCCGGGACGAGTCGGACCGCGACGGGATGCGGATCGTGGTTGAGTTGAAGCGGGGCGAGATCGCCTCGATCGTTCTGAACCAGCTCTATAAGCACACCCAGATGCAATCTTCATTCGGGGTGATCATGCTGGCGCTGGTCAACAACCAGCCGCAGGTGTTGAATCTCAAGCAGATGCTCCAGCACTTTTTGGATTTTCGCCGCGAGGTGATCCTCCGGCGGACCCGCCACGAACTTCGCCAGGCGGAAGCGCGGGCGCATATCCTCGAAGGCCTCAAGATCGCGCTTGACCATCTCGACGAAGTGATCGCCCTGATCCGGCGCTCCCCGACTCCCGACGAAGCGAAGAGCGGATTGATGCGGCAGTTCAACCTTTCCGAAATCCAATCTCAGGCGATTCTCGACATGAAGCTGCAGCGCCTGACCGGCCTGGAGCGGGACAAGCTGATCGCCGAATACCGGGAGGTGCTGCAGAAGATCGAATCGCTCAAGGCGCTTCTGGCCAGCGACGCGCTCATCCGGAAAATGATCCAGGACGAAATGACTGAGATCAGAGAGAAATATGCCGACGAGCGGCGGACCGAGATCATCCCGGAGACCGGCGAGATCCAGATCGAAGACCTCATCGCTTCGGAAGAGATGGCGATCACCGTCTCGCATACCGGCTACATCAAGCGCAATCCGGTTTCGCTCTACCGAAGCCAGCGCCGCGGCGGGAAGGGAAAGATCGGAACCGGCCTGAAGGAAGAAGACTTTGTCGAGCACCTCTTCGTGGCATCGACCCACGACTATCTCCTTTTCTTCACCGACGCCGGCCGGGTCTACTGGCTGAAAGTCCACCAAATCCCGGAGGCGGGGCGCGCCGCCAAGGGGAAGGCCATCGTGAATCTCCTGCAGGTCGCCCAGACCGAAAAAATCACGGCGATCCTGTCGGTCGATCAGTTCCAGGAGGGACGGTTCGTGGTCATGGCGACCCGGAAAGGGCTGGTCAAAAAGACCACCCTCTCCGCCTACAGCAGCCCGCGGGCCGGGGGGATCCGGTCGATCAATCTGGAGGAGGGGGACCGCCTGATCGCGGTTCGGCTGACCTCCGGCAGCCACGAGATCTTACTCGGCACCAAAATGGGGCTCTCGATCCGCTTCCCGGAAGAGGAGGCGCGCGCCGTGGGGCGCGTCGCCACCGGCGTCTGGGGAATCCGGCTGCGCGATGGGGATGAAGTGATCAGCATGGAGACCCTGGCGGAGAACAGCCGAGCGACCATCCTCACGATTACGGAAAAGGGATACGGCAAGCGGACGGAGCTCTCAGAATACCGAACCCAGGGGCGTGGCGGACAGGGAATCATCACGATCCAGACCAGTCCCCGAAATGGATGTGTGGTGGCGGCGTTTCAGGTGGAGGCCGAGACCGAGGTGATGATTGTCACGACCCACGGAAAGATCCTCCGGCTGCGGGCAAAAGACATCCGGGTCATCGGCCGGAATACCCAGGGAGTTCGCCTCATCGACGTGGAAGCGGCCGGACGGGTCATCGGGGTGGCGCGGTTGGCGGAAAAAGGGGACCGGGAGGAACCAGAGGGGATACTGGACGTCTCCGAAGAAAGCCCTGCCGAAGCCCAGGAAGAGGATGCCGGGGCGGGAGAGTGAGTCGCCGATTGAAGGTCGTTGGATGGATGCTTCTCGGGCTGGGGGCGCTGAGCTTCACGGTCTGGGGTGTCTGGTCCAGTTTTGAGCGGACCCCGAAGCGGTATCTTGACACCGCCGAGCAGAAATTGCTGGCGGACGATTATCTGGGGGCCGTTCGGGATTACGAGAAAGTCGTCGAGGAATACCCCCGCAGCCGATGGGCGCCCGAAGCCTATTTCTGGTCGGGAGTCATCTACTTCCTCTATCTTGATGATCCCCCAAAAGCCATTCGCTCTTTACAGAAAAGCATCCAGATGACCGACCTCCATCAGGAACAGCTGGTCACCGCCCGCCAATATCTTGCTGAAATTTATCAGAAAAAACTGAATCAGCCGAAAGAGGCGATTGCGCAGCATGAAAAAATCATGCAGGAAAGCCTCGACGCCGAACAGGTCCTGGAAAGCCGATATAAGGTGGGAGAGCTTTATTTCGACCTGGGCGATTTCGAGCAGGCACGGACAGAGTGGGATCTTCTGCTGAAGAAGAATCCCAGTAGCCGATTGGCTCCGGCGGCGCTCTATCGCCAGGGGAGCACCTATTTTATCAAGGGAAAATGCAAGGAAGCAATGGCGGTATATGAGCGGCTGTTCAACGACTATCCAAAAAATGAAATGAGCCATTATTATGCCAAGTTTGACAGGGCCCACTGTCTTGAAGAGGGTCAGCGGCCGGCCGAGGCGCTTCAACTTTACAAAGAATTAGAGGGACATTATCCGAATAAAGAGCTCCTCTCCGACAAGATCAGACGGCTGGAACAAACCCACGGCGCGGCAAAGCAGGAAAGTTAAGGGGCCGGCGTCCGGCGTTTTTCTGAGCCGTCATCAGGGGGGAAGCGGGGGCTTGATCAGCAGATGTTTCCGTATCGCTTTTTGGATCGCCTTCTTCAAGTCATCATCCAAAACCGGTAAAAGGAGTTGATTGAGAAGGGCGGTCTCTTCCGCGCCGATCTCCCCCTGCAGGGAGCGGCTGCCGACCGGAAACGGCGCCGGCTTCGGGGGGAGGAGGCCTATTTTAAAATGAATGTTCCGAATGCCGGTTTTCCCAAGAATCCGATTGATTTTTTCAATCAGCGTCTTCTTCAGAAAAGAAAGCTCGTGCAGCCAGACGGCGCTGTCGACCCGTATCGTTAAGGTGTCGAACCGGATCTCCTCGGGATGGGTGTGAGAGGCGATCGCCTCCCCGACGACCTCGTTCCATCGCGCCTCGAGCACGCCGGAGGCGATCCCCTTTTCCCACCCGAAGCTTTGAGCCAGTCCCTGGAGAACCGGCGAAATAGAAGAGAATGCCTTCAACATGCAAACGATGATATAATGGCACCGGATCGAAGTCAACCAGATAGCGCGCAGACCGGACTGGAACCGGATGCCGTCCCCGGCCCCTTCTTTCGATCGGCCGATCCTACCAAAATGAGCGGATTCATCTCTAAAAAATGAGCGCCGTTAAAATAGGTTTTCTTAAGCTAAATTTATCACGGCCATGCTTCCAGGGCCGACCTACCCGGCGGCGTTCAATTAATCTTTCGCGCTAGGGCCTATTTTAAAATGATGGTTGAAAAAAAAGCGGAAGACCCGGTCGTTGTCACAAACCGGAAAGCCTTCCACGACTATTTTATTGAAGAGACCTTTGAGGCCGGCATCTCCCTGCGCGGCACCGAGGTCAAGTCGCTCCGTGAGGGACGGATCAACCTGAAGGAGAGCTTCGCGATGGTTGAAAAAGAGGAAGTTTTCCTCTATAATTGCCACATCAGTCCTTACAGCCACGGAAACATCTTCAATCACGATCCGACCCGAAAACGAAAGCTCCTTCTGCGGAAGGGCGAGATACAGCGGCTTTTGGGAAAAACGCAGCAGAAGGGGCTGACGATCATCCCGCTGAAGATCTATTTCAAGCGGGGTTGGGCTAAGGTAGAGCTGGCGCTGGCAAAAGGGAAAAAGCTCTACGACAAGCGGGATACCGACGCCAAAAGATCGGCTCAGCGGGAAATCGAAAAAGCCGTCCGCGGCAAAAGAAAAGAAGGTTAGCAGAAAAACCAGGGGGATTTTTAAAGGACAGATTCTATTAAATAACAAAGGGGGCGATTGGATTCGACGGGGGTAAGAGGTTAAAGATTGCATGCCGAGGTTCCATTGGGCTCGTTAAACAAATGGAAAAAACATAATTGCTAATGAACAATTAGCTCTCGCTGCCTAAACGCAGTGACATCGACTTTCCGTCGCCTGTGCGGGGGGAAGATGCCAGATAGCAGGCTGGCCTGACTTTTTCGCTTCAGGAAGTTGGGTGAGATTTTTGAGGCTAGCGGAAGATTCAACCTGTCTCTGAGTGGGATCCGACGCGAATTTCCAAAACAGAGTCTAAGCATGTAGTGGTCTTTTTCTGAATATCTTCGGACGCGGGTTCAATTCCCGCCGCCTCCACCAATAAAACAGCCGTACAGGGATTTCTCTGTGCGGCTGTTTATTTTTACAATCCGCTCTGAAAGATCATGCGACCGCCTCGCGGGGCGGCGCCCCTTTTTCGATCAGCGCTTTCATTCGCATGAGGTCTTCATTTATTTGGCTCTGGGGTCCGTTCCGAAGTAAGATCCCTCCCCGGCTATTTCGTCAGAGCGCAGTTGCAAGAGGACGGAGCCGGCTCGAATTACGACCCAATTCGAACTTTAGCAGCGCGCGTTTCCGAGCGAGGCCGCCAGCATATCCGGTGAGGGCGCCGTCGCGGCCGATGACGCGGTGGCAGGGGACGATCAACGAGATCGGGTTGCGTCCCGTTGCGCCTCCGACGGCGCGCACGCTCGATGGAGCGCCGATGCTCTCTGCAAGCGCGGTGTAGCTTTGGGTCTTTCCGAACGGAAGGGCCGCGATTGCCTGCCAGACGCGGGTCTGAAAAGGGGTTCCCTCCAACCGGACCGGAACGTCGAATGTTTGCAGCTGTCGAGAGAGGTATGCGGCGATCCCGGCTTCGACCTCCCGAAAGAGCCGAAGCGCCGGATCATGTTTCCAATGGGCGGCAGGCTCCGGGTAATACTTCTGGCCGATGAAGTAGAGGCCGGTTAATGTAGAACCGTCCGAGACCAAGAGGATCGGCCCCAGCGGCGTATCAAGATCGGTATAGATTCTCAATCGTTCCTCCCTCTCCGGCAGGCCGGTAATGTATCGGGCAAAGATCCCCGGCTCTTTGCCGGGCGCTCATTCTCCCGCTTCGATGCAGGTCACCCCTTCCGCTCCGACTACGGCGCCGTGCCGGGTGGCGGGGGGGAGGATCAGCCGGTCGCCGGCGCCGAGCGCGATGTTCTGTTTGAGATCGGGGAGCGAGAAAGTGATGCTCCCCTTCACGCAGAAAAGGGTCTTTTGATAGGAATGGGAATGAACGGCGTAAACGTCGCCGGGGCCGTTCGACCAGCGGGTCGAGGCCAGGCTTCTGCTGTCGAAAAAGGCGGCGATCTCTTTTTCGGGAAGGGGATGGCGGTGGGGCCAGCGAAGCACCTCAATCCCCTCCGGAAGCGACTCATGATGAGACGGATGCGGCATGGTGATTCCTCTTAAGACGACAGCGCTACCATAATGAATTTCAGGAGGCGTTGTCAAACCGCTTCCGATTCTTGAATTGACACTTCGGCCCCGTTCTCTGTAGAATGACGCCATGAAATCTCTCCGGATGGCTGCGGTTTTGATCCTGGCATTTCTCCCCCTGACTTCGGCCTGTGCCCGGTCGGCCCGCCCCCATCCAAGCCCGAAGAGAACCGGTCTGAACGCGGCCCTGGCCGCCTCTTCCTCCGACTCGGCTCCTGAAGCCTCCTTGTCGTCCGAATCGCCATACCGAAATATCGACCAGATCCCGGAAGGGAAGATCATCCATGTTCCGACGGGGGTGGAGGTTTCGGAAGAGCGGCTGATCGACCTCCTGGCGCCGGCGCGGGTGGTTTACGTCGGAGAAGTTCACGACAGCCTGGAAGATCATCGGGTTCAGCTGACGATTCTCAAAGGGCTGTTCGAGCGCTTTCCGGGGAAGGTGATGGTTGGAATGGAGATGTTCCGGCGGCCGGCGCAGCCGGCGCTCGACCGCTGGGTGGAAGGAAAATTAGACGGAAAAGATTTCCTAAAACTCTGGTACGAGAATTGGGGAATCGACGAAGGGTACTACAAAGAGCTGCTCAGTTTTATCCAGGAGAACAAAATTCCGCTGATTGCGCTGAACGCCTCCCAGGAAATGGAGATGAAGGTCGGCGCCAAGGGAATCGGCGGCCTCCCCCCGCAAGACCAAAAACAGCTTCCGGAAATCGACCAGAACGATCCCTATCATCGCCAGGCGCTTCAGGCGATCTTTAAAGGACACGGCCCCGGAACGGAAGGGTTCAACATTTTCTACGACACGATGCTCCTCTGGGATGAGACGATGGCCGAGAGTGTGGCCAATGCCCTCTCCTCTCCGGAAGGGGCCGACAAAAAGATGGTCGTCTTCGCGGGAGGATTCCATGTCGGCTACGGCTTCGGCATTCCCCGTCGCGCCTTCCGCCGCCTTCCCGAGCCGTACCAGATCGTCATTCCCCATACCAAAGATTTTCCCGAGGAAAAGAAGATGATGAATGTCGAGGCGCCCGATCTTCCCCTGACTCTTTCCAACTACGTCTGGGCGGTCGGCTATCGCGTTCTCGAAAACAAGAAGATCCGGCTCGGCGTGCAGATCGAGCCGTTCCAGTCGGGGATCCGGGTGAGCGACGTCTCGCCGAATTCGACGGCGGAGACCGCCGGCATCCAGCCGGGGGACATCATTGTTTCGTTCGACGGCGAAACAATGGAAAACCCGTTCGATCTCACCTACGCCGTGCAGCAAAAAGCGCCGGGCGACCGGGTGAAATTAAAAATCATCCGCGACGGGAAAGCGATCGAGACCGAAGCGGTCATGAAGCCCTCCCGGCACCCATAAACCTCTGCGATTGAGACCCTCCTCTCAACACGATCGTTAAAAATAATGAACGCCGTTAAAATAGGTTCCCTTAAGCTAAATTTATCACGGCCATGCCTCCAGGGCCGACCTACCCGGCGGCGTTCAATTAATCTTTCGCTTAAGGGCCTATTTTAATGGAATCACACCACGCTCAAATCCCTTCCCCGCTTCTGGTCGAACATCTCTCTCGTTTTAAAATAAGCCCTAGCGCGAAAAATCCAATGGAACGCCGGAAATCTTCGCTTGAAGAGACTTATGTTCACGGCGCTCCGATTCGAACAGGATGCGACACTGCACGTGAAGGAAAAGCGCTCGATATTGCCACGGGGTATGGACGGAACGCCCTCTACCTTGCCGAGCAGGGATACCGGGTGGAAGGGATGGATCGGGATGAAAGCGCTGTCGCCTTCTGCAATGCGGAGGCGGCGCGGCGCGCCCTTCCGTTTATGGCCACCTGCACCGATCTGGAAAAAGAAGTCTCCTTCTCAAAAGAGGCCTATGATCTGGTCGCCTGTTTTTATTATCTCGACAGGAAAATCATGCCTCAAATGAAGGAGACCGTCCGCAAAGGGGGCGTAGTGGTGTATGAAACCTTCCTGATCGATCAGCACCGGCAATTCGGGAAACCGTCGCGGGCGGAATTTTGCTGGGGGCACAATGAGCTCCTTCGCCACTTTCTCGATTTTCGGGTTCTCTTTTACTTCGAAGGGCGACTCCCCCGGGGAAAAGGGGGGGCGGCAGAAGGGGACCGGTGGGTGGCGCAACTCATTGCCGAACGGACGGCCCCCGCCCCACAATTGGAAAATAGGTGAGCGCGTTTTAAGAGAGGCCTAAAAAGGCGCCGAAAGAGGGAAACCGATCCTCTCGAAGCTTGTCCCAAACATAGGCCTCCTCGTAAAGGAAGAGGGGATAGTCCGATCCGTCTATTTTCCGGGTGCCGATCACCCGTCCGGCGATGGTCATCACCTTCCCCTTTTTAAAAAAGTACTGATCCAGCCGCTCCGGGTAGATGACGAAAAAGTGCTGGCCGGGATCAAAACCGAGGGCGGGATGTCCCCCCTTGTAGAGCGGGATTTCGGCAAATTCCACTTCAGTCTTCCATTCCTGGTATCGAAGCTGTCGGACCTCTCCCCCCAGAATGACGACCTTTCCCTTATGGCTGCCTGGATTTTCAAAGATTTCTTCAAAAAGGGTTTCTTCGTCCGCGGTGGATCGAGTCTGCTCGGAGACGACGGATTGGCAGCCTGAAAGCGCGATGAAAAGAAGGAGCAGCATGGAGCAGGAAAGGGATCTTTCTACCTTCATGGGATATCCTCCGGCGGTAGGTTCCAAATTTTAGCAAGGTTGAGAATAAAGTCAAGCTTTATATCGCCAGGTCGGCCCTTCTTCTGCGGTATGAAAAGGAACGCCGTAATTTTACGCTTGGGCCTGCTTTAATCGATCTTCTTCGTTTTAAAATAGGTTCTAACGCGAAAGATTAATTGAACGCCGCCGGGTAGGTCGGCCCTGGAAGCATGGCCGTGATAAATTTAGCTTAAGGGAACCTATTTTAACGGCGCTCCCTTACTCCTCTTCCTGGCGAAGCTTTGCCAGGACCGTATAGTCTTCCAGCGTGGTGGTGTCCCCGACGGTTTCCCGGCCGGCGGCGATATCGCGGAGAAGCCGCCGCATGATCTTTCCGCTTCGGGTTTTCGGAAGGTTGTCCGTGAACCGGATCTCATCCGGCCGCGCGATGGCGCCGATCTCCTTTACCACGTGAGCCCGGAGCGCTTCCTTCAGTTTCTCGCTCGGCATGTTTCCCATCTCCAGCGTGACGAAGGCTGAAATCGCCGTTCCTTTGATGTCATCCGGCTTTCCGACCACGGCGGCTTCGGCCACGGTGGTGTGAGAGACCAGCGCCGATTCGATCTCCATGGTTCCCAGCCGATGCCCGGCCACATTCATCACATCATCGACCCGGCCCATCACCCAAAAGTAGCCGTCCTTGTCCCGCCGGGCGCCATCCCCGGTGAAATAGCATCCCGGGATGTCGGACCAGTATTGCTTTTTATACCGCTCCGGGTCGCCCCAGACGGTCCGGAGCATCGACGGCCAGGGGCGCTTGATCACCAGGTATCCCCCGACGTTCGCCCCGACCGATTTTCCCTCTCGGTTGACCACATCGGCGGCAATGCCCGGCAACGGGAGGGTGCAGGAGCCCGGCTTGGTCGGAATCGCCCCCGGAAGCGGGCTGATCATGATGGCGCCGGTTTCGGTCTGCCACCAGGTATCGACGATCGGACATTTCCCCTTTCCGATCACGGTGTGATACCACATCCAAGCCTCGGGATTGATCGGCTCGCCGACCGTTCCCAACAGCCGGAGGCTGGAAAGATCGTGCCGTTTCGGCCACGCTTCCCCGAGTTTGGTGAGCGCGCGGATCGCGGTCGGCGCGGTGTAGAAAACATTCACCTTATATTTATCGATGATTTCCCAGAGGCGGTCGGGCTGTGGATAGGTCGGCGCCCCTTCATACATCACCGTCGTGGCGCCGTTGGAGAGGATGCCGTAAATGACGTAGGAATGGCCGGTGACCCAGCCGATGTCGGCGGTGCACCAGTAGGTGTCGGTCTCTTTGAGATCGAAGATCCATCGGGCGGTGATCGTCGTGCCGAGGAGATAACCGGCGGTGGTATGGACCACCCCTTTCGGCTTCCCGGTGGTTCCACTGGTATAGAGGATAAAAAGGGGATGTTCGGAATCGAGCGGCTCGGCCTTGCAGCGGTCCGACGCCCCCTTCATCAGATCATGCCACCAGGCGTCCCGCCCCCCCTGCATCTGAACCGGGGTGTTCGTTCTCCGGACCACGACGACCTTTTGAACGCTCGGTGACTCCTTCAGTGCTTCGTCGATCTTTTCCTTGAGGGTGACGACCTCCCCTTTCCGGTATCCCCCGTCGGCGGTGACCACCAGCTTGGCCTTCGCGTCATTGATCCGGTCTTTGACGGCGGTCGCTGAAAAGCCTCCGAAGATAATCGAATGGGTCGCGCCGATCCGGGCGCAGGCAAGCATGGCGATCGCGAGCTCCGGGATCATCGGCATATAAATCGCCACCCGATCTCCTTTGACGACCCCCTGCGTTTTCAGGACATTGGCAAACTTGCAGACCTCCCGGTGAAGGTCCTGGTAGGTCAGGGTTCTGGAATCCCCCGGTTCCCCCTCCCATATAATTGCCGCCTTGTTCTTCCGGGGTCCATCCAGGTGCCGGTCGAGGCAGTTGTGAGAAATATTGATCTTGCCGCCGACAAACCATTTTGCGAAGGGAAGCTTCCATTCGAGCACTTTCTTCCAAGGCTTAAACCAGGAGAACTCCTTGGCCAGGCCGGCCCAAAAGGCCTCGGGGTCTTTTTCCGCTTTTCGATAGAGGCGCTGGTACGCTTCGAAGCTGTTGATATGGGCCTGCAGGCTGAATTCTTTTTTGGGCTTGAAGAGACGGCGTTCATTGAGTACAGAGGTGATGTCTTTTTCGGCCATGCTTCCCCCTAAGCAGTCGATTTGGATGATGGTCTCTGAAAAGGCGCTTAAAAAGAGTTTAAAGAAAGCCGAAGGAAGTTGTCAACGCAGAAATGCGAGAAAGCCACAACCCGGATATTTTCAGCCACTATGCGGCAAGCCGCTGCTCCAACGCGGCGATCCGTTCAGAGAGGCCGTCCATGGTCTGATGGGCCTCGTCCTCCATCTCTATGACCTTGGTCGCAAGGGTGTCGACTTGATGGCGTTTCCCCTCCAGACGATTGACTTTATTGAGGATTCCCTCCAGAGACCGATTTAACTGTTCGTGGGCCGCTGTTAACTCGGAGATGTAATCCTTGATTTCTTTCAAGAGCCCGCCCAATTCATTGGTTCGGATCGACGGCCCTTCTTGCGCCTGGGAGGCAAACGTCGACTTCTTTGTGATCGCTCTTTTCTGAGCGGATGTCATTTTCATAAACCCCTCCTTCTCAATGATTGAAGTCATTCCTAACCTCATCATGAGTAAAAGGGGGTGGTCTGTCAAGGGGGACTTGCCCGCCACGAAAACGATACCCGTACCGGGGAACGGTCGCGCCATGGGGAAAATTAAGGACGCATTCTAATAGGATGAGCAAACTGTCCTTTTCAATTGAGTAGAGGAGGGAATACCGAAACTTCCGAAGCATGCGCTTCCGAATGCCCGGGCCGAATCTCTTCAGCCGATTCCGGGAACTGTGCAATGAAGCCTTCGGCTCTCCGAATCTCTGCAAAAAAGCGTCGGCCCGATCCTTTCGTTTGAAGTTTGAGGTAACCGATCTCATTCAGCAACTCGTCTTCGGCAGCCTCGTGGTACCTGATGGCTATCACTGGAAGAGTTTTTCCGCCTTGTCGTGCACCCCTTCCGCCCGAACCGCCTTGTCGCGGCCCGCGCGGTACTCCTCCAAGCGCCTTTGCCCTTCCTGCGCCCAAAGGCGCTCTGCCTCCTCCTCGCTTAGCTCCTCCAGGCTGGCAAGGAGCCTTTCCGCCAGGGCTGCACGATCATGGACGTCTAGACTCAAGGCGTTTCTAAGAATTTCGGCTAGATTTGGCATTTTGACCCCCGTTTCCCTTCTATATATCATGACGGGGGCTCGAACCTCAATAAGTGTTTGGTGCAGGGCAACAGTCCGTAAAGATTTGACCCCCCTTTGTTGGTTTAAATATCAAATATCTAGGCCCCTGCCCGTGCTGCCCGTGACAAGAAAATAAATCTGTCCCCGTTTCTTCTTTCTTCGGTCCCAAAACCATAAGGGATGGTCAAGTCTACTTTCTTGCCAATCAGTGGTCTGTCAGTAGTAGATTGTTAAGCAGATAACTTAATGACAAGAAAATAGACCTGACCCTGTGTAACCCTTCCTAAAATGTGACGGCCTCCTGCGGTCGGCTCCAGCGAGGGTTGGGCCGCTTTAGAGTTACCCTGTCACTTTGGCTACGGGGCGGATATTCTTCAGGTCGGCTCGTTCTACTTGCTGCACGTTATATAGATCCCACCGCAACTGCACATTCATCCAGAAATCTGCTGACGTGCCGAAAAACTTTGCTAATCTTAAAGCTGTGCTGGGCGTGACACCTCTGCGCTGGTGGATGATCTCGTTGATCCTCTGATAAGGCACATGAATCGCGTCGGCTAATTCACGTTGGGTTAAGCCCATCGGGGTCAGAAACTCTTCCAAAAGCATTTCGCCGGGATGAGTTGGAGGTCGGTGAGTTGGAACACGTATCATGACCGTCACCTTTACGTTCGTTAATGATAATCTACAATTTCAACTTTATCCGGACCAGAATCCGTCCATAGAAAGCATATCCGATACTGGTCGTTGATACGAATGCTGTGTTGACCTTTGCGGTTTCCGGTCAGAGTCTCCAGCCGATTCCCTGGCGGAATTCGCAACTCGTTCAATGTGATCACAGAGTCGAGTTGATCCAGTTTTCGGGCGGCAATTTTCCAGAGAGACTCCCGGCATGTTTTTCGTGCATCTCTCGTGTTTTTACCATCGAAGATGTCTCCCGTGCCCTTGTCTTTGAACGACAGGATCATACGGATAGGATAGCATGGAAGTCATGCTAAGGCAAACACGTATTCGGATGCTAGCGTTGGAAGCCCAACGGCCAAGCTCATTTCCCGGTATGAAGCGCCAGCGGAATAGCGGTCAGGTGGAGCGCATTGTTATGTGGACTGATCTTTCGACTGTTTCTTATAAATCGCGGCGATATCCCTAAAAAGATTCTCATCTCTTAGAGCAGCAAGGGCTTTGCTAGAATCCAAATCCATGATCATTTTTGTTATTACTTTCTTTGGATCAGGCACATCTCCAATAACATCAACGATTCGTTTAAAATCGCTCTCACTCAAATTTTTTAATTTTGGACAAGTTCCAAAAACCGACAACGCTTTTCGTAAAGCATCTTTTCGAGAACCGTGTTCTTTAAAAGCTAAATCGTATACACTTTCAAATTTAAAAACATGCACCCCTATAAGATGTCCGATACGCATTTTGTAAATAATGAATATTACAATTGACGACAAAGCAACCCCGACTATTGCAATTATTACGATTTTCATTTTAATCTTCTATTTCTCCGGTTTCATTCTCAGAGAAGTATTGCCATAAGCGATAGCATATTTTTTTAAACTTATCCGGTCCAGTGTCTTTATTTTTTAGGACATATTCAGGTCACAATAGGCACAGGGTCAGGTCTATTTTCTTGTCATTAAATTATTTGCTTAACAACCTGCTACTGACAGACACTGATTGGTAAGAAAGTAGACCTGACCCTATCTGTGCTCTTTTTAGGCCACGCCGGAATAATTGATGCGAAGGGGTCACATCATGCCATCTTTGCACCATAATTAATTAAACCAACTAAACCAAAAAATAAAGATTAAAGATTTGCTGGGATCCCTTTTGCTGGTTTTATCTTCGCACCCCCCGATGAACCATTGAGGGGGGGCTGAACCCCAATAAGTGTTTGGCGCAGGACATTTCCTGCGCCGTATGGCGAAACCCAAGTCAGAACAAACGCTCTGTGTGAGGCAACTCAGCATTTAAAAAAAGACGAAAGAAATTTCGTCACAGGCATCTTTTACCCTTGACTCCCGGAGGTCTTATAAGTGTTGGGCCGCCGCCTTACATGTCGCCAGAACTGAAATTATTTCCTTCATGAGTCCAACCAATAACACCGTCCGTATTTTGAACTTGGACCCACCACTTAAAGTTCAATTCCTGTTCCAGTTCGCCCCAGCAGGACCTTTCTACCTCACAACGGGACCCGGCCGAACCACCCCAAGGACTGAATCCAAGCTTCTGTTCTGTAAATTTGCCATTGAGCCAAACTTTGAAATATCCCTCTCCGAGGTACGTGTAGACCCAAATGACGTCACCAGGAACAAAAGTCCCCTGCTTCTTCTTGACGGTAAACTTCCCCGCAACCGTATGGACCTCTCCCGTCAAAGCTGTTACTTCAGAATCAACGCTACACTTGCCGACTACATTTGACTCTATATTTGGCCGTGCGCGAAGAACTGTCTCCTTCTGAACTTTCCATTTCCCATAACTACAGCCCTCTCCAGGGCAAGCCCCTACGTCCAGAAAGACCGAAGGATGCCCAGGATTTTCAGCGTTCAGTCTTGGCGCAAACGCAAGCACAAAAAACAGGCAAAGTAGGGATCGTAAGGTCATTTATTCTAGCGCCCAACGAGCCTGTAGAAATAGTCCCCGGAGCATTGAATCAATGGACCTCAGGGGTCGCTTGACCCCTCCCAGGGAATGCGATCGTTCAATACAGGCCATTCTACGCGGTCTCTTTTTTTAAATTTCTTCAAACTTTTTCGTTCGGAGGTTTTCCTACAGCCTCAAACGCCCGCCCTCAGCGGCGGCCGCCAAGCACCGTAGCTCTGCAAGGAGGTCGATGCCTGCGCCTTCCACAGAGTTCGGCTGTCCGCTGCACGGCGAAGTTAGAAGGCAGCGATCACGCACTCCCGCCTGACAGATCACTGAGACGGCTTCGCTGCCACAACGTATTTTGAATGAACGTCGCTGAGCAACCCACCCCAGCGCGTTGTCGGATCGTCCTCTGCCGAGTACTGCGCCCGCCCGAGCGGTGCCATGAATTGCACCGGACTCGGCTCCATGATGGCAAACGCTTCCGGGCTGATCCCGCACACCATTGCAATGCCGTCGGCGACAAGGCGTTGTATCGCGCGCATATTTGCGTGAGCCATTTGAACAGTTTCAACGTCGGTGTCGCCGTGGGCAATCCTACCGCGAATGGTTGCAAGGGTACGGCGGCCTTCAAGCGGCAGGTTGCGTCGTTGCAAAAGAAACTTAACCGCCGCGGCCTCTGGACTTTCCAGGCCCGCCTCCTCTTTGCCGGCGGCGTCTCTGCGAGGACCGCGCTCCACATCGGGTACGTGCCTTGCGATGCTCTCGAGTGCAATGTGGTAGAAGAGGTACTGATCCAACGTCCTGGTTGCGAGCATTGCGTGGCGAAACCAGCGTAGTGCTTCAAGAGCTACGGCAGGCGGCATCATCAGACCTGGAAGGTGCGCGTTCTTTGGAAGCTGTGTGCGGAACGTCTCTTCGCCTCCGGTAGTTGCTTCGTACTCTGTGATCTCGCCAGCAATACACCGTTTCAGCATGTCCTCGTTATAGGTGTAGCGAACGGCCACGACTTCCACAGGGTACCCACTAAGGAGGGTTAATCTGTCGGCCACGTGCTCATATAGCTCCATGCCACGCAATAATGCCAAGGTAGCCTCAGGGGCGCGGACCAACGCGCGGCATTCGTAGATGATGCGTTCGCTTGGCGACCACCACACGGAACTCATGGCCCGCTCACGGTCTAGCGGTCGCATTTGCACGAACCCGTCCGGATCCTCACCGCCCAGGCTTACAAACACATGCGCTACGGGCTTGGGCGGTTGCGCATTGAGCTGAATGGGAAGGTCGACCGTGCCTTCGACGACGTATAGAGCTATCATCTGCGTCTTTTCAGTCATTGGGCGGCTCGGTTGGTCGTAACATTGCAGCCTTCTAATGTTCGCCATAACCGGCGTGCAAAAGCAGAGCGAAGCGGCGCTTTTGCGAGTCCGCGTTGATGGCGGTGTTAGGCGTCATTTTCTGCTGCCCCAAAAAGATGATGACCCATTAAACGCTCGTAATCCTTCCACGCGAGCTTTCGAATGCTCTCCCGAACACCCTCACACACTTCATTCTCAGCACTAGTCCAGTCCGGCTTTTCAAGATAGATGCGTCGTTCGATACGCGATCCGAGCGGCTCGATTTCTTCATAGTAATAGAGGCGCGCAATGGGCAATGTCATAGCCCGCGTCTGATCGAGTACAACAAAAGTTAGGCCCGCCGGCCTCACAGTTGGTTTCACTTCTGTGTGAGGCAACCGCACCCGTTCTGGCTCAGGAATACGGCCCTTTAGGGCTTCATATATCGAGTCAAGATCGATCTTGAGTTTTGGCTCTATGTGATCCGCCCCTACTCGAATGACTTGTTCTCGCAGTTGATGCTCACCGCTGTAGTGGTAACCGTATCTAACTTCCAAACCCCACAGTTCGAAGCAGTGCGGACCGTAGTCCAGATGGATGTTGAGCTGATGCTTAAGTGCCATCCATTTTTTCCTGAGCGCCCAACATATAAATAGACAGAAATATTTCTGCCTTATTTTACGGAAACTTTTCTGTCTATCTCCGGCGAGTTATTCCTAAGAGATTGAAAAGATGAAACAGTTAAAGACCGGCCCGGAGATAGGCGGAAATTTTTGTGCTTTAATTTAAAATGATGGACCACCGTAGCATATCACATGAAATTTCTAAAATCAATACAGTATGTGTAAACCCGTGGTAAAGGGATGATCGGTCAAAAGCTGCTCGACCCGGTTTGGGAATTCATCCCCTTGACACATGACGCCATCCGGACCGTTGATAAGTTGCCCGGCCATCAAGACGTTGCGGCCACGGTGATCTACACCCACTGAAGGTCGACGTCTGGCCCGATTGCCTGATGCCCGACCACGTTATTTGATGGCGCACCGCAAGCTGAAGAGGGTTTGCGAAATGCGAGGGGCTGGCTGGTTTGCCGCTGTGGAAAGCGGTCTACCGGTATCGGGGAACGGTCGGGTCGGCCGTCGCCGAGTAGGCATCGATTCCGCCGGTGAGGTTCTTCACGTTTTTAAATCCGGCCCGAGCCAGGAGCGACAGGGCGGTCTGGCTTCGAATCCCATGATGGCAGAGCGTGACGATCTCTTTGTCGGGATCAAGCTCGTTGAGGCGGGAATGGAGCTGGCCGAGGGGGATCAGGACGGAACCGGAAAGGTGCACCGTCTGGTACTCCCACGGCTCCCGAACATCGAGGAGAAGGAACGGCGCCCTCGCCTCTATTTTTTCTTTTACTTCCACCGGTGAAATCTGATTGGGGCTCACGCGGACCTCCGAACGGTTTTTAAAATGGGTCGACAAAATCTATCCTAACCCTCCCGCGCTTCTCTCGTCAAACGGAATTGACCATTTTTTGAAAGTAGGATATATATAGGCAATGCCGCAGGGACTCGATCGATTACAGACGGCTCCTGTCGATCTGGCGATCATCGGCGGGGGAATCCAGGGGGCCGGCATGGCCCGGGAAGCGGCCCTTCGGGGACTCTCCGTCGCCCTCTTCGAAAAAGGGGATTTCGCCGGCGGAACCTCGAGCCGGACCTCGCATCTGATCCACGGCGGCATCCGCTACCTGGAGCAAGGGGCCTTGCGCCTGGTTCATGAGGCGGTCCGGGAACGATATGATCTGACCCAACTGGCTCCCCACCTCGTCCGTCCGACTCCCTTTATCTTTCCGATTTATCGAGGGGAGGGAAGGGGGAAATGGAAAATCCGCATCGGAATGATCCTTTATGATCTTTTGGCCGGATCGAAGACGGTTGGAAGGCATCAGATGCTTGACGCGGCAGCTGTTTTGGACGAAGAGCCCGATCTGCGATCGGACGGTCTCGTCGGGGCCGCCCGTTTTTACGATTGTCGAATGGATGACGCGCGGCTTTGCCTCGCCACCCTCCTTTCGGCGCGCGAATGGGGGGCGGCCGTTTTTAATTATGTCGCTGTCACCGGTTTAATCCAAAAAGAAGGAAAGATCTGCGGCGTCCGGGTGCGGGAGGCATTGACCGGCGCCACTTACGAGATTTATGCCCGCGTGGTGGTGAATGCCGCCGGCCCTTGGGTCGATTCCGTCTGCCGGATGGAGGGAACCGCCGTTCAGCGGCTTCGCCCGACCAAGGGGATTCACATCCTTCTCCCTCGGCTGACGCGCAAGCATGCGGTGGTGGTTTCGAGCGAAAAGGACGGGCGGATTTTCTTCGTGCTTCCCTGGAAGGGGAAGAGCCTGGTCGGGACCACCGACACCGATTACCCGGGGAACCCGGACGAGGTCCGGGCGGAGGAGGATGAGGTGCAATGGCTCGTCCGCGAAACGGGCCGGCTCTTTCCGCGGATCGGCTTAAGTCCGGCCCAGGTGATTGCCCGATTTGCAGGGGTGCGGCCGCTGCTTCACGCCACCCGCGGCGCGGCTTCCGATCTTTCCCGGGAGGGGAGGATCGACTGGACCCCCGGCGGAATGATGGTGCTCGCCGGCGGAAAATTCACCCTCTTCCGGGCAACGGCCCGCAAGGGGATCGAAAAGATTTTGAAAAAAGTGCCGGACTTATCGATCCAGGAACGCCCCGCCCCCGAACCCCCCTTCTACGGTGGAGAGATGGGATCGCTCCCGGAGTATTTGAAAAGCGAGATTCCGGCCGCCCGGGAACGTTATCGAATCAGTGAAGAGACGGCGCACGCTTTAATCGGCGCTTATGGGACGAAATACCACGACGTGCTGGCGCCGGCGCGGCAGGATAAAGGGTTGCTCAAGCCGCTCACCCCGCTCGGATCGCCGATTTTGGCGGAGGTGGTCTATGCCGCCCGGTTCGAAATGGCGCTTCGCCTTTCCGATTTCATGCGGCGGCGCACCGCGCTCGCCTTGGGCCCTTTTAAGCGGGATCCGGCGCTGCTGAACGAGGTGGCTGAACAGATGGGAAAAGTGCTCGGATGGGACCACGACCGGAGAGAGGAAGAGATCAAAAGCTATCTCGAGGAGGTGCAGTAAGTGGAGCAGGATATGGAAGCGGTCCGCAGGGCAAACGACGTCTTCTACCAGGCGTTTGAGAGGCTTGATATCCAACAGATGGATGCCCTCTGGGTCAAGGAGGATTATGTCAAATGCGTTCATCCCGGATGGGAAGTCCGCCTCGGGTGGCAGGAGGTCCGCGACAGCTGGGTCCTGATCTTCAATCACACCTATGAGATCAAGTTTTCGGTCAATCTGCTCGACGTGGTCATCAAAGGGGACTGGGCCTGGGTGGTCTGCCTTGAAATGATTTCCACGCAGGACCAGGGAAACTGGGTGGAGGGGAGGGTTCTTTCCACCAACCTGTTCGAGCGGCGGGACGGACAATGGCTTCTCATCCATCACCACGGCTCCCCTCTTTTAACCCTTGAAGAAAAAGAGGACAGCCTTCCGCCCGGAGAACTGCCGATGGTCGACGAAGAGTCTCAGCCCCCGGACACGGATTAGAAGGAAGCCCTCCGCTCACCGAGAGAATAATGAAATAAGGAGCGAAACGGCCATCCGGCCTGAACGCAATTAGAGAAGGATAGGAAGATGGGTCGGATACAGGAGATTGCATTTTTGGTCTTTGGCCAGTTGGCCGTCGGCGGGGTTTTTTTGCTTTCTCTCCCCTCTCTGGAAACGGTCGGCCTCGGTTTTTTCAGAACCAACGGACTGGTTTTTCTGGTGACGGTTCTGCTCGGCATGGCGCTGTTTCCCGTTTCGATTCCGGAGAGCCCGGCGGCGCTCTTTGGCTTGGGCTGGATCAGAACGATCTTTCTTTTTTTCTCTCTCTTTTCCCTGACCCTGTTCATCTATAACCTGCGCCTCTGGTTTCGCCACCCCCATCATAGCCGGCCGCTGCTGCTGACCGCCGCTTCGTTCGGGGCGATCGCGATCCTGGCGAGCGTCGGGTATTATCTTCCCCGGCCTTTCGGTCCGATTCGGGCTCTTTCCCTTTCGGTCTATTTCATCACGTCGAGCCTTCTTTTGGGGGCCGGCGTGTTGGGAATGCTCCTCGGGCACAGCTACCTGACCCGCCCGTCCCTTTCGATTGTCCCTCTTCGAAACCTGGCGACGCTCTTTATGATTCTTGTTTTTGTCGAAGCGGCATTGGCGATCGCAAATTTATTGATCATGGCCCCCTTCGACCGATTGCGCAATGCCCTTCTTTTGAATACCTTCGAAGGGCTTTATCTCTGGATCCGGCTTTTAATCGGAATCGTCGGGCCGCTGATTCTGGCGCCGATGATCCTGCAGACCGTCAAGGAGCGGGCGACCATGTCGGCGACCGGCCTTTTCTACGTGGCGATGATGATGGTGATCATCGGAGAGATCTTCTCCCGATTTTTCCTCCTGGTCGACGCCGCATTTTTATAGCATGTAGAGCGTGCCCACATACAAGGGTGTGAGGCATGGCGCACCTGGTGTGTATCTCTAGAACTAACAGGCAGACCTTCGCGCCGGCCCCACATACAAATGGAGAGAGTACGATGCAGGTCTTGAGCATTGAAAAGATGAAGGCCTTCTCTTCTGAGAAGATGAAGAAGCTGAACCTGTTTGACACCGAACGGATGTTTTGCGATCTTTACTGTTTTGAGCCGGGCCAAGCGCAGAAACCGCATGCGCACGAAGGGGAGGACAAGGTTTATTACGTCCTGGAAGGAGAAGGGGCTTTTCGGATCGGGAATGAGACCCAGACGGTCAACGCCGGGTCGATTCTCCTGGCCCCTGCCGGGATAGACCACGGGGTGACCAACGGGTCGTCGCAGCGGCTGGTGGTCCTGGTCTTCATGGCCCCCAAACCGCATCACTAAGCAGGTCGCTGAAAAAGTCCATCTGGCTGCGTTGTCGCCTCCGCTTCGCGTCCTCACGTACGAAGAGTACGCTGCGGGGCGAAGCTCCGGCTCCGCCTTGCAGATGGCGCTTTTTGAGCGGCCTGAGCTGTTCTGGCGAACAGCTCAAATAAAAAACAAAGAAAGGGAAAAAAGGAGTTACCGATGTTGAGAGATCCGGTGGCGATTGAAGAGGCGAGTTTGAAGATGATTGAGGAGGAGATCGGGCCTCACGATTTTAATCCCGGTCAGCTTGCCGTTGTCAAAAGGGCGATCCATGCGACGGCCGATTTTGACTTCGCCAAAAAGATGGTCTTTCACGCGATTGCCGTCGAGGCGGGCGTGGCCGCCATCCGTTCCGGCGCCGACGTGGTGGCCGATGCCCAGATGGTGGAGGTGGGGATCTCCAAAGAGCAGTTGCGGAAATATGGCGGAAGCGTCTGGTGTTTTATTTCGGATGACGACGTCATCAAAAAGGCGAAAGAAGAGAATGTGAGCCGCGCGATTATTTCAATGCAAAAGGCGGCAGAAATGAACGATGGGGCAATCTATGCGATCGGGAGCGCGCCGGCCGCGCTTTTGGAATTGATTCGCCTGGTTCAGGAGGGAAAGGCCAAGCCGTCGCTTATCGTCGGGGTGCCGGTCGGGTTTATCTCGGCAGCCGAATCGAAAGAGGCCCTTCTTTCGATGTCCACGCCGTTTATTACCTGCCGCGGCCGAAAAGGGGGGAGCGCCGTGGCCGCTTCCATCATCAATGCCTTGAGCCTTCTGGCCACGAAGATGTGACCGGACGATCGAACGGCGCGAGGTATTTTATCCGGGCCCAAAGTGACGATGCTCCGGGAAGATCGAACCCGGAGCATCGCTTTATTCAATCATCCTATTTTTTCTGTCAATGATCCTTTGTTTTTTCAGTTCCTTTTCCGTGAGCGGCCGGTTTTTTCCCGTTGTAACCGTCGGCCAACTGGGTATTCACATGGACGACCGCTTTGTTGATCTCACGGAACGGGTAATCCTCCGTGATCTCGGGAAGGGCATCGGCGTCGGCCTGTTTCGTGATGATGGCTCCGGTCGGCACATAGCGGCCGGCGGGGATTTTCACGCCGATGATCTTGGCGCCCGGCTCGATGACGACCCCTTTGCCGACGCTTGCTTTGAAGACCAGGGCCTGCATTCCGATGAAGGTGTCGTCTTCCACCAGGGCCGGGCCGTGAACCTGCGACTGATGGGCCATGGAGACCCGATTCCCGACGTACACCGAGTACTTCTTTCCATTAAACTCGACCTGGTTTTTTTCAATCGGCTTCCCGTCATCGAATGTTTCCAGTCCATGAAGAACGACCGCATCCTGGACATTCGTATCATTTCCGATGTAAATCCCCTGCCCTTCGTCTCCCCGAACCGACGCGTTCGGCGCGACATAAACCCGTTCGCCCAGGGTCACATCACCGATGACCGACCCGATCTGGTGAATAAAAGCCGATTTCGCGACGACCGGTTTATTGATATCGGGATTGAACGAGGTTAAGACATTCGGCCCGATAAAGCCCATTAAGATAAATGATGCAACGATAATATTAAAGGATAAGCTGACCGTCAGTAGCCATTGATTTCTTTTTGTCATTGTTCCCCCCTGGTTTTGAAACGACACGGTTCCTCTTTTAGAGAGTATTTTCCTAGCAGAATTTTGCGCTCCCTGTCAAGAAATAAAAACCGACTGTGCCAGTCAGGAGCGGCACTGAAGCCGTATACTCCCTTTGGGTAATTGATCGCCCGTTGGCTTTCTCGTACGATATAACCATAGGGGAGATCCTAAATTTTATTTCCAGCGAAAGGAGACGTGATGATGAAACAGATCGGTATTGGAATGCTGGCCGGTTTGGCCGGTACGGCCGCATTGACGGCGGTGATTGAACTGGAACGGAAGGTTTTGCCCTTCGGACAGAAACATCATGCGATGTTTCAACACAAAGTAATTAAAAAAGCGGAAAACCTCTTTGGTATCCGCGGCCGGCTCTCGAGCACTTCGGAGGCCGCCGCCGTTCATGGTTCCAGCTTCGCTTATGGTATGGGCATGGGCTCTTTATACGGCTGGTGGGCTTCCAGGGTGGAGACTTCGCCATGGGTGACCGGCCCCGCTTTCGGCCTTTTTCTCTGGGGAATCGGATTGGCCGGATGGCTTCCCGCATTCGGCATTCAGCGGGTTCCCTGGAAAAAATCGCCGGTCCAGGCGGCCCTGCCGATTATTTCCCATCTTGTGTACGGCCTCGCCGCCGCCGCCGTCCTTCGGATGGCGGAAGAGCAGGAATTCGCGTCGAGAAAAAAACGCCTGAGCTCCGTATAATTCCATTCCTCTGTCTCTTCAATTCAAGGAAGGGATCGGCCTAAAGGGCTGTCCCTTCCCGGGGCCGAGTCATTCCATCGAAACGGTGGCTCACCTCGATCATGATCCGGAAAATTATGGGGCAATCAAAGCAATTTCCCCCCGGGAAGCTGTTGAAGCGCGCGCCTCTGTTTTTAAGTTTTCGTGTATACTTTTAACGAAAACCCCAACAGAGGAGGAGAGAATGAATAAGCGTATCGTGGGTGCCATCCTTTCTATCGCATTGCCGGGAGCAGGACAGATCTACTCTCACCAATGGATGAAGGGGAGCCTTTTTCTGGTTTCGGCCCTGTTCTTCAGTGGGATGGTCCGGCGGGTCAGTATGGGAGAGACCGCTTCATTGGGGCCGATTTTCGGAAACAGTGTTCTCATTCATTTGATTCTTCTCGGGTTGGCGCTTTGGAGCGCCGTCGATGTTTTCCGAGCGCCGGCGAAGGGAAGAAGATCGTAATAAATTTCTTGATTCTTCTCGCCGATTCAAATTATACTCCGGCTGAGTTTTAGCGCGTCATCGTCCATCTGTGGGTAAAAGCACTATGCGATCCCTTTCGTTATCTTTGTTGATCTTCATTGTCCTGACCGTTCCCGCCCCACTGTTGCTGGCCGCACCGGATCAGAAGGAGGGTAAAATAGAAAAATTTGAAAAAACAGAGAAAACCCCTTCGGGATTGGAATATGTCGATCTCGTCAAGGGCGAGGGGGTGAGCCCTCAAAAAGGCCGGACCGTGGTGGTCCATTACACCGGCTGGCTCACCAATGGAAAGAAATTTGACAGTTCGGTCGACCGGGCAGAGCCGTTTGAATTCCAGATCGGCGTGGGACAGGTGATCCAGGGCTGGGATGAAGGGGTGGCCACGATGAAGGTCGGTGGAAAACGAAAGCTGATTATTCCGCCGACACTGGCGTACGGAAAGAGGGGGGCCGGAAATGTCATCCCCCCCGACGCGACCCTGATCTTTGAAGTGGAACTTCTTAAAGTAAAATAAGCGGAGTTTTTCCTCCGACTCTCTTAATCACCCCCACTATTCCGCCTTGACATCCCTCTGCCCGTTTGGAATAATCGATTTTAACCGACGGGATGGACAAGAGGCGAAAGATGCAAAGACTTTTTTTCCTTTTTCTGATAGGATGGATGACCCTTCAAGGGCCGGGCTGGCTTGGAATCACGGTTCAAGATCTCACCCCGCAGATGGCGATGCGCCTGGGCGTTCCGAGCAAAGAGGGGGTTTTGGTGACCGGCGTACAATTTGGGAGTCCCGCCAAAAAGGGGGGTCTGGAACAGGGAGATGTCATTCTCTCGTTGAACGGAGAAAAAATCCCGAACTCGGAGGCGCTTCGAAAAGAGATCCTCCAAATCCGCCCCGGGACGCCGATTCAGCTGACCATCATCCGGAACCGGTCGGAAAAAAAAATCGAAATCGCGGTCGGAACCCTTCCGAGAGAAGCAGCCTAAGATGAGCCTCCAGCGAAAAGAGAGGATCCGCTTGGTGGCCGATCTCCGGACACTTCTTCCTGAGTTGCTCTCGGTGTTGGGATCGGTTGAGCAGCTTCATCCGCCACCGGACGTTTCTTCCCGGATACGGTCCGTCCGGTCCCGGCTTGAAGCGCTTGTGGCGCGGGCCCGCGCGATGGAAGAAGCAACCGATTGTATGCCTGCGGCTGCGAAAGGATGGCAGGGTGAGCCTGGATCAAACCTCGAAGAGGTTTTGAAGTCACATACGAATCCGGGTGAAATTTGATTAAGAGAAAAAGAGGGAAAGCATCCCTGTCGCAAGATGTGGTTGCAACCAATCGGTGGGGCTGTGGTTGCGTCACATTTATTTTATTCGGAATCGTCGTCGCCATGCTGGTCGCAGGCTATATGCAGGCCCCTTTAAAATAAGTTCGGTTCCACTTCCCCGCCCCGTCCTGCAGATCTGTAGGTAACAGAGGAGTGCCGCAATGGGGAGAAGGCCTTTGGTCTCCGTGACCGTCGCGCTCCTCATCGGGTTTTTCTCGGCCGAGTTCTTTTCCTATTTTCCCCTGATCCTTTGCCTCCTTCTTTCGCTCCTTTTGGTTTTAGAAATCTTTTTGGGACCCGATCGTCTCCTCCCCCTCCCGCTTTTCGCGATCGGGGTCATCGGCTTTGCCGTTTATCAGGTTCTTTCCACCCCGTTCTCTCCCGGCGATTTAAGAAAGCATGCCGACCAGGGTCCAATCCGTCTGGTTGCTCAGGTGGCCGGCGCCCCCGAACATTTCCCAGGAAAGGTAGTTTTCTGGATGAAAGGGGTGACGGCCGACTCCCCCTTAGGCATGCAGCCGGTCCAGGGGGCATTCCGCTTAAGCATTTACACCCAGGAGGTTCCTTTCGAGTATGGCGACCGGCTCGAAATGGAGATACGGCTTCGGACCCCGCAGCAGTTCCGGAACCCAGGCGCGTTTCAATACGCCGATTACCGGGAGCGGGAAGGCTGGAGCGGCGTGGCGGGACTAACCGATCTCACCCGGGTCAAAAAGGTGGGAGAGGCGGGAAACCGATTCTTCAAACAGCTTTTTCGGTGGCGCGAAGAACTCCGCCGGCAGATCCAAGGCCATCTCGGGGGGGCGCCGGCGGCGCTCCTGATGGCCTTGATCATTGGGGAGTCGGGGTATCTTACCGATGAAATCCGGGAGGTCTTTTCGGCGTCGGGTACCACCCATATCCTCTCTATCTCAGGGTCGCATCTCGCGCTGGTGTCGTTTATGATCTACGGGGCCAGCCGATGGCTCTTCCTTCGTCTTCCCCCCTCTTTTCTTTTGCGGATCTCTCTTTGGAAAATTCCTTCGCAGTGGGCGGCATTGATGACGGCAGGTCCGGTAACCTTTTATGCCTTTTTGGCGGGTGGAGAGGTCGCCACTCTTCGCTCCTTAGCGATGATTTTAGTTTACCTCCTTTCAATCTGGATGGGCCGGCGCGGGGAGATCAAGATCAGCCTTGCCTTTGCGGCGCTGCTGATCGTCATCGTTCATCCCCAGTCTGTTTTTGATCTCTCTTTCCAACTTTCTTTTCTCTCTGTTTTATCGGTTGCGCTGGTGATTGAATGGTGGCAGGCGGCCTTTCCGCCGCCGGTCGAGGCGGTCCCTTCCCGGTTTCAAAAATACATTGCCAGGCCGGGCCGACTGATGCTTCTCACCACACTCGGCGGGACGCTGGGGAGCGCTCCGCTGACGCTCTATTATTTCCACCAGTTCAGCTGGGTCGGCTTTATCGCCAACCTGATCCTCATTCCGCTGGCCGGGTGGGTGATCATCCCTTTCGGATTGGTTTCGGCGGTGGCTTCCCTCTTTCTCGAAGCGCTTCCGTTTGCTTCGTTGCATCAAGGGCTCGGGATCTTTTATTTTCGGATGACTTCTTTTTTTGCTGATTTTCCAGGCGCCGATCTTCACTTCTCTTCCCCGCCCCTTTCAATGGTGTTGCTTTTTTATGGGGTGATTTTTTCGCTTCTTTTGAAACAGGCTTCATGGAAACGGCTTCTTCCGATCACGATCGCTTTTTTTCTCTTCTTTCTGGGATGGGGAGGAATCCGGTTCCGCCCGGAAGGGCTGCGGGTCACTTTCATTGACGTCGGTCAAGGAGATGCGACCCTGATCGAGTTTCCCCGGGGAAAAACGATGCTGGTCGACGCGGGGTCGGGGGGGTTTTTCAATATGGGAAAGATTGCGGTTGCCCCTTATCTACAGGAAAGACGGATACGGCAGATCGACTACCTGGTCGGCACCCATCCTCAAATGGATCATATGGGCGGCCTCTCTTATATCGTTCGCAAATTTAAAGTGGGCGAGGTCTGGACCAACGGGGTGACGCGGGATATCCAATTTTATCGTGAATTTTTGAGCGCGCTCGACCAAAAAGGACTCTCTTCTCGAAAGATCACCGGGTCGGATCCGCCGATGGAAATCGACGGTTGCACCGTCGATTTCCTCAATCCTCCGGAGGGAGGGGTGCAAAATGAGAAGGGGCTGAATAATCACTCGATTGTGCTTCGCCTCTCGTGCCCCGCCCTTGGAAAGAGCGGGGTCTCTTTTCTACTTACCGGAGATATTGAGGTGAACGGAGAAGAGGCCCTTATAGAGCGGCAAGTTCCATTAAAAAGCACCTTTTTAAAAGTGCCGCACCATGGGAGCCGCACCTCTTCCGGGGAGGCGTTTGTTTCTCAGGTCTCTCCCGACGTCGCCCTCTTCTCCGTAGGGCCCCATAATTCGTACCGGCATCCCCACCCGGAGACGCTGGACGCTTATGAAAGGCGCCGCATAAAAGTTTATCGGACGGATCAAGATGGCGCGTTGATGGTGGAAGCCGGCCCTGAAGGAGAAGCGCCGCGGGTCAAATCGTACCGGGAGAGCAGGGTCGAAAAAGTGAAGTGGCGCGTTTCTCCGGCCGTCACGGAGTGGAACAATGTAAAAAAACTCTTTTCGTTCGTGAACTGATTTTAAACTTCTTAAGAAATTCCCCTTTTAGTTTTCAGTCGGACCCCCTCCTCTTCGATCAATCGGATCCTCTGATTTTCTGCCATTGGCAATGCCCCCCGCCCGGGGAGTCGGGGCCGTCGAGGCGCATTTGACAATTCGGGATTTTATTATAAACTTTATTCAGATCGTCATGATTGACTGTAAAAAATCCAGAGGACCCGGCCCCGTAAATAAGGAGTTCAGAATGGACAGTGAAGATACCATCCTTCCCGACTCAAGTTTGACCACCGATCCCCAAAGAACCCTTCCCTGCCTGGTTGTGATCTCCGGAAAAGCGCTCGGCCGAAAATACCTTTTGGATCAGAAACAGATTTTAGTCGGAAGAGGCGACGAGGTGCAGATCTCGCTCGATGAAAAAACCGTCTCCCGAAATCATGCAGAGTTTTACAGAAAAAACAACCAGACGATGGTAAAAGACCTTCAGAGCAAAAACGGAATCTATGTCAATAACATCAAAGTAATCGGTTCGGCTTTGAAGGATGGCGATTTAATCCGGATCGGCGCCACGGTTTTTAAGTTCGTCGGCGGGGGTAAAATGGAAGGGCAGTATTACCAGGCGTGATCTTGACTCATTCAATCCTCATGTAACCAGAAGACCGGTCTTCTTTCCACTTTGTCCGTCCGGATAAACCACCTTCCCACAATGTTGGACCGATTCAGGCAACTCAGAGGGAATCACGAACAGGGTGTTGAAAACTCTTTATCAGTCATTCCCGAATGGTTAATCGGGAATCCAGTTGTTTAAAACCAATGCCTTCTGGATTCCCGCTTTCGCGGGAATGACGGCATGACGCACAAACAGATACTTTTTCAACAGCCTGCTAATATTTCCGCTCTCCCAGAGGAACCCGGGTGAGGGTGACCGGGCGGTAGTCGAGGCGGGGGCCTTCTTCCGTTCGGCGCGCCAGTGTATGCTTGAGCCAATGGGCGTCGTCGCGTTTTGGAAAATCGGGGCGGGCGTGCGCGCCGCGCGATTCTTCCCGGGCGGCGGCGCTTGCGGCGATCGCTTCGGCCAGATCCATGATCGATGAAAGCTGGAGGGCATCGACCTGCTCTAAATTGAAGACCTTCCCCTTATCCTGAAGGTAAATATCTTTCAGGCGCGGACGGATCGCCGCCAGCTTTCTCTTCCCCTCCTCCATTCGCTCCCGCGTCCGAAGGATTCCAAAGTGCTCCGCCATCACCGTTCCGATTTCCTCCCGGATTTTCCCGATCCGCTCTCCGTCTTTTCTTGAGACCAGCAAAGCGAGCTTTTCCATTTCCCGCTCCAGCGTCCGGCCGGAAAAGTCGACCTGGCGGTTGCGTTCGGCAAACTCGGAAGCCCGGGCGCCGGCCCGTCGCCCGTATACGATCGTCTCCATCAAGGCGTTTCCGCCGAGGCGGTTGGCGCCATGGACGGAAACGCAGGCACATTCCCCGGCGGCATAAAGCCCGGGCAGCGGCGTCTCGGCATGGATGTTGGTCTGGATTCCTCCCATGGAATAGTGGACTCCCGGGGTGACCGGAATCGGCGCCTCGACCGGATCGACGCCGGCATAGGAGAGGGAGAGCTCCCAGATCTGGGGAAGCCGCTCCATGATCTTGGCTTTGCCGAGGTGGCGAAGATCGAGCATGACGCAGCCGTCGACGCCCCGCCCCTCCATGATCTCCTGGTATTCCGCCCGCGAGACGACGTCGCGGCTGGCCAGTTCCATCGCTTTCGGGGCGTAGTTCTCCATAAACCGCTCTCCGCGGGAATTGAAGAGAAAGCCCCCTTCGCCGCGGGCCCCCTCGGTGATCAGGATGCCGGTCTCTTTCAGGGTGGTCGGATGAAACTGGACAAATTCCATGTCCTGAAGCGGAATACCGGCCCGGTAGGCCATCGACATCCCGTCGCCTGTGTTGATCAATCCGTTGGTGGAGATGCGGTAGACGCGGCCGTAGCCGCCGGTCGCCAAAATCACCGCCTTGGCCCTGATCGCCGAGAGCGCTCCGGTGAAAAGGTTCAGAACCGTCACGCCGCAGCAGACCCCTTCCTCGACGATCAGCGAGGTGACATACCACTCCTCGTAGACATGGGCGGCCCGCTTGAGCAGCTGTTCATAGAGGAGGTGGACCAGGGCATGACCGGTCCGGTCGGCCACGTAGGAGGTGCGCGGGAATCCCATCCCGCCGAAATTACGCTGCGCGATCCTTCCTTCCGGGTCGCGCGAAAAAAGCGCACCCATCCGTTCCAATTCCATGAGATCGCCCGGCGCCTCCCGGCAGAGGATCTCGATGGCGTCCTGATCTCCCAGCCAGTCGCTCCCCTTGACGGTGTCGTACATGTGCGATTCCCAGGAATCTTCGGGCCGGATCGCCGCGTTGATTCCCCCCTCCGCGGCGACCGAGTGGCTCCGCACCGGGTGAACTTTTGAGATCACGCCGACGCTCAGATGGGAGGGGATCGCGACGGTCGCCCGCATCCCGGCCAGTCCGGCGCCCACGACTAACACGTCATGCTGCATGCGCATTCCTTCGGGTTAAAATAGGCCCTGAAGCCTAAGATTATGGCGTTCAGGTGGTTGTCACTGCGGACGTCTCTGGTAACGGACATCCAGCCTTTTCGCCGCCTGGACTTCATCCATCCGGCCGATCGGACGGGTATGCGGGGCGCCGGTCACCTTTTCGGGGCTCTCGTCGATCTCCTTGCGGATTTTCAGCATTACCTCTGCGAAGGCGTCGAGCGTCTCTCGCGGCTCGCTCTCCGGCGTCTCGATCATCAAGGCCTCCTCGACGATCAGCGGGAAATTCACGGTCGGCGGATAGAAGCCATAGTCGATCAGCCGCTTGGCGATATCCCAGGCATGAACCCCTTTATCGCGGAATTTTTTGGCCGATAAGACAAACTCGTGCATGCAGGGGCGGTTGAACGGAACGGGGTAGCTCCCTTCGAGCCGTTTCTTCAGGTAGTTGGCATTGATGATGGCATTCCGGCTGATGGCCGAAAGGCCGACGGCGCCGAGCCGGCGGATATAGGTGTAGGCGCGGACCAGAATGCCGAAATTTCCATAAAATCCGTGGATCCGGCCGACCGACTGGGGCCGCTTGGCGTCGAGAAAGTACTGCCCTTCTTTTTCGCAGACTATCGGAGACGGGAGATAAGGAATGAGCGGCGCGGCCACCCCGACTGGCCCGGCGCCGGGTCCGCCTCCCCCATGGGGAGTCGAGAATGTTTTGTGCAGGTTGAAGTGGACGATGTCGAATCCCATGTCGCCCGGCCGGGTCAATCCGAGCAGGGCGTTTAAATTGGCCCCGTCGAGGTACATCAGCGCGCCGACCTGATGGACCATCTCGGTGATCTTCCCGATCTGCCGCTCAAACAGGCCGAGCGTGTTTGGATTGGTCAGCATGAGGGCGGCGGTCTCTTCATCGATGACCTTGGCCAGATCGTCGAGGTCGATCATCCCCTCGGCATTCGACCGGACGGTTTGAATGGTGTAGCCGGCCAAGGCGGCGCTGGCGGGATTGGTTCCATGGGCTGAATCGGGAATGACCACTTTCTTCCGCGGCCGTCCCCGGCTTTTATGATACGCGCGGGTGATCAGCATACCGATCAGCTCTCCCTGCGCCCCCGCGGCCGGCTGAAGGGAGACCTGCGCCATCCCGGCGATCTCCGCTAGAACCCGTTCGAGCTCATAGAGAAGTTGAAGCGCCCCCTGAACCGTCTCTTCCGGCTGGAGGGGGTGGATCCGAGAGAACCCGGAGAAACGGGCGACATCTTCATGGATCTTCGGATTGTACTTCATCGTGCAGGAGCCCAGGGGGTAAAAGCCGGTATCGACGCCGTAGGTATCGTGAGAAAGACGGGTGTAATGGCGCATCAGCTCATTCTCGCTGACCTCCGGGAGGTCGAGCGGGATCTCCCGCTGATATTTTTTCGGCAGCACCGGGTCGATCGAGAATCCTTGCAGTTCTTCGATGGGAAAGGTGACCCCCCGCCTTCCCGTGACACTCTTTTCAAAAATCAGCTTTTCCGACAAATTCGTTCTCCTGGTTATGTTTATATGCGGGGATCCGGGGGCCCCAAATCCCTCTTAAATCAGCCTTCCCTTTGTAAATCTCTCTCGGTCCTTTTTCCATCAGGGCGCCGGTGGAATCTTCAGGTCGGCCAGGTCGATCACCGCCGCCGCCAATGCCCGCGCCACCTGCGCGATAAAGGGAATGTCCAATGTCTCCAGCCGGTCCCCCTTGCCGTGATAATGGGGGTTTCGGAAATTGGCCGTGTCGGTCAGCATCACCGCGCGATAGCCCCGATCCCAGAACGGAACATGGTCGGAGCGCCGTGTATCGGGGAGGGTCTCTCCTTTTCCGGGGACCAAAAAACTGACGTAGGGGAGATCCGTACAATAGGTCGATGCGGCCGATTCGTACGCCTTCTGAATCGGCTCGGCCACGGCGTTGCCGACCAGCCCGATGAAGTCCCCTCTGTCGGGAAGCGGAATCGGGAGCCCCGGCGGGGTCTTTTGTGATTTCGGCTTTCGGTTCGTGTAGCCGACGCACTCCAGAACAATCGCCCCCCAGAGGGGGATCTTGTTTCTGCGGACCTGCCGGGCATAGTGATCGCTTCCCAGGAAGCCCTCCTCCTCCAGCGAAAAAGCGACGAACTGCAGCGTCAGCTTTCCGCGCAGCGGAGAGAGGACCCGGGCCGTTTCCAGAAGGACCGCCAGGCCGCTGGCATTGTCGTCGGCGCCGGGAGAATCGGGGATCGTATCGTAATGGGCGCCGATCACCAGGATTTTCTGGGCTGCGCGGCTTCCGGCCAGGCGGCCGATCACATTCGTAAACGGGTTGTCCACCTCCCCCTCGATCTGCTCTTCGACCGGGTCGAGGCCGAACGATTTCATCTGGTCCAGGATATAATCTGCCGCGGCGCGGAGCGCTTTCGGGGTGGCCACCGGATGCCTAACCCCCTCCAGCGCCCGGATGTGATTGAATATCTGCTCTTCACTGATTCCCGAAATCTGCTTTGCAATGAAGGCCCGTTGTTCAACGGAAAATCTTTCCTGATTCTGATTCATTTCGGTTCCCGCTTTTCTTTTTGCGATCTATGCCGGCGGAACGCCTGCGTTGGCCCGGAGCTGTTGAACCAGCCGCTCAATCTCTTCGGTCCGATGCATTTCCGTGACACAGATCAAAAGGTGATTTTTTAACTCGCGATAGTGGCTCCCCAAATCGATGCCGGCCAGGATCCCGGCGCGCAGCAGCCGTTTTAAAATCCGGGTGGCGGGAAGGGGGAGGCGAACGACAAATTCCTTGAAAAAAGGACCGTTGAACGGGGCCGAATACCCGGGGAGGGCGGTAATTTTCTGTTGCGCCAGATGTGATTTTGCGAGACAGAGCATCGCCACCTCCTTTAAGCCTTCTTTCCCGACGGTGGCCAGATAAACCGCCGAGGCGAGGGCGTTCAGCGCCTGGTTGGTGCAGATGTTCGAGGTGGCCCGTTCCCGGCGGATATGCTGCTCGCGGGTCTGCAGTGTCAGGCAGAATCCGGGACGGCCTTGCGCATCGGTCGTCGCCCCGACGACGCGGCCCGGCATCTGCCGGATCAGATCACGCCGCGTTGCAAAAAAACCGACATAGGGTCCGCCGTAGCTGATGGCGTTTCCCATCGACTGTCCTTCTCCCACGGCGATATCGGCCTTGAATTCGCCCGGGGTCTTCAGGAGGCCGAGTGAAATCGGATCGACCGCCATCACCAGAAGTCCTCCTTTGGCATGAACCTGCCGCTCGATCGCCTCGACCTCTTCCAGTTGTCCGAAAAAATTCGGATGCTGAATAAGGACCGCGGCCACCGTTTCGTCCATCCCTTCCGCCAGCCGATCGACCGAAGTGGCTCCCTCTTGAAAAGGGATTTCCTTCAGTCGGGCGCCCGGAAGGCCCGAAAGATAAGTTTGGACCACCTGCCGGTAATGCGGGTGGACGCTGCGGGAGATCAACACCTTATTCCGTTTCGTGACCCGCATCGCCATCAAGGCCCCTTCCGCCAGGGCGGAGGCGCCGTCGTAGACCGACGCGCTCGCCACCTCCATCCCGGTGATCTGGCAGATCATCGTCTGATACTCGTAGATCGTCTGAAGGAGTCCCTGGCTCATTTCAGCCTGATAGGGGGTATAGGAGGTATAGAACTCGGAACGGCGGAGAACATGATCGATGGTGGTCGGGATAAAATGGTCGTAACTCCCGCCGCCGAGAAACGATAAGTGGGAAGTGGCGTCGCTGTTTTTTCGGCTGATCGCTTCCATCTCGCGGCGCAGCTCCATTTGCGAGAGCGGGGGGGGAAGCGCCAGGGGACGATTGAGCCGAAATTCGGCTGGAATGTCGAGCAGTTGATCGAACGAGGGGACGCCGATCGCTTCCAGCATCGCCTGTTCTTCCGCCGCCGTTTTTGGAATATATTCCATCGGTTACTCCTAACAGGGTGTTGAAAAACTCTGAATCCGTCATTCCCGAATGTTTAATCGGGAATCCAGTTTATAAAAGCCTCCTGTTGAATACCCGCCTGCTCTGCGGGCGGGATGAAAACAGGACTCGCCGAAGGCGAGATGTCGTAAGCATCAACATCAGGAACTTTTAGTTTTTGAATTTTAAATACCTCGCCCCTCTGGGGCGGGGTATTTAAAATCAATGACCTCCGGGGGATGGTTGAAATAGGCCCTGGCGCGCAAGATCCGAATGAACGCCGGAAATCTTCGCTTGAAGAGACTTATGTTCACGGCGCTCCACTTGGAGGCGCAACGGAAACCATGACTTCTAGATT
>Ga0080064_1001249_pt1 | contig 53741 bp, 45 predicted proteins | sample Subgrocontami54m_FD_69260 | JGI IMG/M metagenome (GOLD analysis project Ga0080064, IMG submission 69260) | Subsurface groundwater microbial communities from S. Glens Falls, New York, USA - GMW46 contaminated, 5.4 m (SPADES assembly) (version 2) ...
GGTCGCGCGGCGCAGGCCTGCTCGACGCAGGACTCGAGCCCGGGGATCGCGCCATCTTCCAGGCAGGCCCCGTGAAGGAACTGGTCATCGCCTTGTTCGGCTGCTTCAAATGCGGCGTGATCCCCGTCTGCACGCTGCCTCAATTCCGGGAATACGAGATCGGCCAACTCATCCGTCTCTCGGGCGCGAGCGCGTATTTCGTTCAGGGCGATTTCAGCCCCAGCTTTTCGCAAGCGGATTTTGCGAGGGACATGGTTCGCAGGAACCCGATGATCGAGAAGCTCATCGTCATGCGGGGAGCGGCACGCAGCGGCGAGATCTCTCTTGAAGACCTTGTCACGCGATATCCGGCACCGCTCTCGCGCACGCGGACTCGCGCGGCGGACCCGGGTCCGTGCGACGTCGCCCTGTTCCAGTTGTCCGGCGGCTCGACCGGGGTGCCGAAGATCATCCCGCGCATGCACGCGGAATACCTCGGCGCCTCTTCGGCATGGCAAGCCCGGCACCGGCTGGGGCAAGGCGACGTTTCGCTCTGGGCCCTGCCGCTGATTCACAATGCCGGGATGATCCTGATGATGTTTCCGGCGCTGCTGGCAAGGGGAAAGCTGGTCCTCCAGCAACGCTTCGACCTCGTCGCGCTGCTGACGGCGATCCAGACCCGCAAGGTGACCTACACCGGCAGCATCGGTCCCATCGCAGCGAGCATGATCGGTTACCCCGACATCGGCCGATTCGACCTGTCCTCGCTGCGCATGATGTTCACGCTGACGCGCGCCGACGGGCTGGAAGAATGCACGGGAATCCCTTCCCAGCTCACCTACGGAATCACCGAGGGGATGCTGATGGCTTGCTCGCCGGACACGCCGGTATCGATCCGGCATCGCAGCGTCGGTTGGCCGATCGGCAACGGCGATGAGATCAGGCTGCTCGTGCCCGGCAGCGAACGGCCGGTTCCGCCGGGGCAAGCGGGGGAACTCTGCTTTCGCGGCCCTCACACCTTCAACGGCTACTACGACGCGCCTTCGCTGACCGCGGAGAGCTTTACCTCGGACGGCTTTTTCCGCAGCAGCGACCTGGTGCGGGAGATCCTGCTCGACGGCCGGCCGTACTACGTGTTCGAAGGGCGGCTGAGGGACAACATCAATCGGGGGGGCGAGAAGTTCGGCGCGGAGGAAGTGGAGAGCTTTCTCTGCCGCCATCCTGCCGTGAGCGAGGTGCGCGTGGTCTCGATGCCGGATCCATTGCTCGGCGAACGGGCATGTGCGTTCCTGATCCTCAGGCCGGGACATGCCGCCCCGAGCGTCGCTGCCCTGGGTGAATTCCTCCAGGCCCAGGGGCTCGCGAAGTTCAAGATTCCCGAGCGCGTCGAGATCACAAGCGAGTTTCCGCTCACGCGCGTCGGAAAGATCGACAAGCAGGCGCTTCGGTCCCGGATTCGGGACATTCTGGCGGACGAGAAGATCGCCCAAAGCTAGCCGGCCTATCCACGTAAGCCGCTGACTGCAATCAGGCTTTGTGCTACGGGCCGGCTCCGTTCGAATGCGGGAGTTGACGAAATAGTCTGATATTAGACATACTCGTCAGGTATCATGCTGGATTGGCGGTGGAGGTGCCGGCTGGGGAACGGCACGCTGTCCCGACCCGCCGACACACGCCCGCCGGCACCCGATGCCGCCGGCCGACAATTCATGGAGGAGAAAATGAGATACGTCGTTGCAATCCTCGCTTTTCTGCTGTGCACGGGAGCCCAGGCACAGGCCGTCCTGAAGGTCGGCTACATATCGACCATGTCGGGCCCGCTCGGCGGCCTCGGCGTCGAAGTCCGCGACGGCTTCAATCTCGGCCTCAAGCACTCCGGCGGCAAGTTCGGAGGGCTCGAGGTCAAGATGTTCATCGGCGACGATCAGGCGAACGGGGACGTAGGACGCCAGCTCATCGACCGATTCGTCAAAGGGGAGCGGGTTCACCTCATCACCGGAGTGCTCGCCTCCAACGTCCATGTCGCGGTCGGACCGGCCGCGTTCGCGGCGCGGGTGCCGTACGTGATCCCGAACGGCGGCCCGTCCCAGTTCGCCGGCGAGGGATGCAGCCCCTTTCTCTCGAGCACCGCGTGGCAGAACGACGCCTACCACGAGGCGGCCGGGCAACATGCGACCAACAAGGGCCTGAAGAACGTCTATCTGCTGGCCGCCAACTATCCCGCCGGACAGGACGCACTGAAGGGCTTCAAGCGCTTCTACAAGGGAAAGGTGGTCAGCGAGACCTACACCAAGCTCGGGCAGCTCGACTACGCAACCGAGCTCGCGCAGATCCGCGCGGCGAAACCGGAGACGCTGTATGTCTTCCTTCCCGGCGGCATGGGAATCAGTTTCATCAGGCAATTCGTCGCTTCGGGGCTGTCGAAGGACGTCTCGCTGCTGCTGCCGGGATTCTCCGCCGATCAGGACACCATTCCAGCGGTGGGTGATTCGCTGCTCGGGATCTTCAACTCGGCTCACTGGGCGCCGGATTTCGACAATGCCGAGAACAAGCGCTTCGTCGAGGAATTCCTGAAGGAGTACAAGCGGCTGCCGTCATCGTACGCCGCCCAGGCCTACGACGCCGCGCGCCTCATCGACGCGGCAGTGCGCAGCCTGAAAGGGAAGGTCGAGGACCGGGCGGCGCTCGCCAAGGCGCTGCGCACGGCGAAGTACGGGTCCGTGCGCGGGTCCTACTCGGTGAACGTGAACGGCTATCCCGTCCAGGACTACTTCCTGCGCGTGGTGACGAAGGACACGTCCGGACGCATCACGAACCGGACCATGGGCAAGATCTTCGACAACCACAAGGACGCCTATTACACGGCGTGCAAGAAAACTTCGTGACGCAGTTGCGGTAGGCGCCTCGGGAACGGCCGGGGCGACCGGACTCGAGCGAGCGTCACGCGCTCTTGCACGCGATTTCGCGTTGGTTCGGTCCTTGCGCACCACGCCCCGACCGGGCTTGCGTTGCTGTGGCAGGGAGAATATGGATGCGCTCGCGCTATCGAGGACCGAGCACGTGCAGCACGGCGGCGACGATCTTTTCCGCGGTTACGGTCAGCTCCGCTTCCAGCGGCGGGCTGTAGGGAACCGGAACATCCGGCACCGTCACGCGGCGCACCGGCGCCTTCAGCGACGCCAGTCCCTCCTCCGCCAGCGTGGCGGCGATCTCGGCGGCGACGCCGAAGCTGCGGTTGCATTCGTCGGCGATCACCGCCCGCCCGGTCTTCGCCACGGATTTCAGCACCGTGTTGCGGTCGAGCGGCGCGATCGAGCGCAGATCCACGACCTCGACGGAAACGCCGTGCTCGCGCTCCATCGCCTGCGCCGCGGCAAGCGCGCGCGGAACCGTGATCGAGCTGGCGATGACGCTCACGTCGCGACCCTCGCGGCGAATGCGCGCCTGTCCCACCGGCAGCATCGGAGCACCCTCCGTCAACTCCGCCGTCTCTCCGAGCAGCAGCGCGTGGCTGATGAACACCGCCGGGTTCCGGCTTTCCAACAGCGCCCATTTCAACAGGTGGTAGGCGTCGTCGGCGCCGCCGGGCAGAAGGATCTGCAATCCAGGCACCTGTCCCAGCATCGCCTGGGTCCGATGCGAATGCTGGGCGGCGCCCGCGCCCCGCATCCCGGCCAGCGAGCAGAACGTGACCGGAGCGACGCTCTGGCCCCCGGACATGTAGTGAACGTTGGCCGCCTCGTTCACCACCTGCGCGAACGCCTGAAAGATGAAGCTTCCCGTCGACAGGTCCACTGCCGGGCGTTGCCCCGCGAGTGCCGCGCCGATTCCGGCGCCGGCGAGCGCCAGCTCCGATACCGGCGCGACCAGGATGCGGTCGGAGAACTCGCGCAGCGCCGGCTCGAGCAGCGCGCGCGCCTCCGTGTTGAGGCCCACGAAGCCGCTGCCGATCAGCAGCACGCGCGGATCTGCGGCCAGCGATTCGGAGATCGCCCTGGCCAGGCCCTCAGCGAAACTGATCCTCATCGCGCCCCTTCCGCGAGGACATGCCGGTAGGCTTCCTCGGCATCGGGATACGGGCTGACGAGCGCGAAGCGGACGGCAGCGGCGATTTCTTCCTTGACGCGTGCGTCCAGGGCCTGCGCCTGCGCCCGGGTCAGCTCGCCATCCGCGACCCGCTTGCGCAGATACATGAGCAGGGGATCGCTCTGCTCCAGCCAGGCAGCGAGGTCGGCGCGGTCAGCGGTCTGGCCGAACGCCCAGGCAAGCTGCCATTCGCCGCTCGGCAACTCCGGCCACAGCGGAAAGTTGCCGGGCCAACGGGTGCAGCGCACCTCGACGAAGCGCGGGCCGCCGCTGCGCACCTCCGGCACCAGCCGCCCGAAGCAATCGGCCAGGGCGTCTGCATCGGCGCCGTCCACGACCTCGGCGCGGATCCGCAATGCCTGCGGAACGTCCACCATCCCGGCCGCGGGCAGGGTGGAGGACGTGTACTGCCCGCGCTTGCGTTGCGCCGGCGGGATGCTGTTGTTCTCGCACACGAACAGGATGGGCAACTGCCACAGCGAAGCCAGGATCATGGCCTCGTAACAGGCCCCCTCCTCCAGCGCGGCGTCGCCGAAGAACGCGACCGCCATCCCCGATCCCCGCCGCTTGCATGCCAGCGCCGCACCGGCCGCCAGGGGGAGGCTCCCGCCCACCAGGGCCGAGGTCGAAGGAACACCCAGCTCCCGCACGGCCATGTGCAAGGTACCGCTCTTGCCGCGCGCATAGCCGCCGGCCTTGCCGAGAATTTCCGCCATCATCCGGTCCGGCGCGGCGCCGCGGGCCAGCAGGTGTCCGTGGTTGCGCCAGGTGCTGAACACGAAGTCCTCCGCGCTCAGTGCGGCACACGCAGTCACCGCCGTGGCTTCCTGGCCGATGTAGACATGGTAGTGGCCGGGGAATCTCCCTGCCTTGGACAGCAGGATGCACTGCTCCTCGAACCGGCGGATGCGCAGCATCGCCGCGACGCGCTCGGCTGGATCAGGTTTCTGCACGGTGCCCTGTTCCCTGGATGATGGTCGCGGAAAGTCTCCGGCTCGCGCTGCGGCGATCACTTCGCCCGCAGCACGAGATTGTGATACGCATCCACCTCGCAGGCGAATCCCGGGGGCACCAGCACCGTGGTGGTCTTGTCGTCGATGAGCGCGGGACCGTCGAGCCTGTGGCCCGGCTCCATGCGGTCCCAGTCGTAGGCCGGGGTCTCCACGCGTTGCGGCTTGCCGTCGAACAGACACCGGCGCGAACCGCGGCGCGCGGCCTCGACGGGCGTGGCCGAGCGCGCACGCACCGCCATCTCCACCGGCCGCCGCGGCGCGGTCACCTTCAGGCGGAAGGTGAGGAACTCCACCGCGCGCCAGGGCATCGAGTAGGTGTACATCTTCTCGTACCTCGCATGGAAGTTCGCGAGCAGCGCCTGCAGCGACTCGGCATTGAGCGTCTCTCCGGGCAGGTCCATCTCCACCTCGTGGAACTGGCCGACATAGCGCATCTCCACCGTGGGCTGATAGGAGAGCTGCGACTCCAGGATGCCGATGCGCGCGAAGTCCCCGTGGGCGCTTCGGCGCATTTCGGCATACAGCCCGCCGATCTCCGCGAAATCCACTTTGTTCTGCCGGCGCGCGCAGGAGCGGGCATATTCGAGGCCGAGGTCCTTCGCGAACATGCCGAAGGCGCTCATGAGCGCCGCCACCCGGGGCACGATCACCATCGGGATGGTGAGCTGGCGCGCGATCGCCGCCGCGTGGATGCCGCCCGCGCCGCCCCCGGCCACCAAGGTGAAGTCGCGCACGTCGTGGCCTTTGTTGGTGCACCCTTCGGTGATCAGGTTGGCCATCACGGTGTTGATGGTGGCGAACATCGCCTGCGCGGTCCGATCGACATCGAGCTTCAACTGGGCACCGGCACGCGCCACCGCCTGGTGCGCGCGCTCCACGTCCAGCTTGATGTCCCCGCCCAGGAAGTAATCGGGAGGGATGTAGCCCAGCACCAGGTCCGCATCGGTCACCGCAGCCGTCTCGCCCTTGCCGTAGGCCGCAGGACCCGGATCGGCTCCGGCGCTCTGCGGGCCCACCCGCAACAGCCCCAGCGAATCCATCCACGCGAGCGACCCGCCCCCGGCTCCCACCGTGGGCACGTCCACCATCTTGATCGCCACCCGGTGCTCCCCCACCCACGAATCGGTGGTGGTGGGTATCTCCGCATCCTTGATCACGCACACATCGAAGCTCGTGCCCCCCATGTCCACCGAGAGCAGGTTGCGCTTGTCGTGCAGCGCGCCCAGGTACACCGCCGCCGAGGGCGCCGCCGCCGGACCCGAGTTCAGCAGGTACACCGCCCGGTCCACGCATTCGTCCACCACCTGCACCAGACCGTTGGCGAGCATCATCAACAGCCGCCCGCGAAAGCCGCGCTCGCCCAGGCTGCTCTGGAGCTTGCGCGCGTAGCGCGTCACCGCCGGCCCGATATAGGCGCTCACCACCGCGGTGGAGAAGCGCTCGAACTCGCGCCACACCGGCAGGATCTCGTGCGAGGCGGTCACGTACACCTCGGGTGACAGTGCTTGGACCAGGCGCTTGGCCTGCAGCTCGTTCGCGCCGTTGGCGTACGAGTGCAGGAAGCAGATCGCGATCGCCGTGCAGCCCTCATCCAGGAGCCGGCGCGCCGCGCCCCGCAGCTCCTCCTCGTTCAGCGGCGTGAGCACCTTGCCCGTGTACAGCGTGCGCTCTTCGACCACCCGGCAAAGGTAACGCGGAACCAGCGGTTTGTACGGCTCGATGAACATGTCGAACATCGATCCGTGCAGGTTCCTGATGCCGCGGCGCATCTCGACGACGTCGCGGAAGCCCTTGGTGGTGATCATTCCCACCTTGGCGCCGCGCTCGGTGATCAGGATGTTGGTGCCCAGCGTGGTGCCGTGCACCACCTGCTCCACCTCGCCCAGGAACCGCTCCAGGGTCTGCCCGTAGTGCTTCGCGGCCTTGCCCACCGCATCGAAGAAGCCTCCGGTCGGATCCTCCGGCGTCGTCGCCGCCTTGAACCGCTGCAATTGCCCGGCTTCCTCGAGCACCAGGCAGTCGGTGAAGGTTCCGCCTACGTCGATCGTGATTTGCTTCACCGTGCATCCTCCGTCTGCGATCCGACAGGCTTGAGCTCGATATCCAGGGTCTCCTCGTTGACCACGCCTTCATAGCGCTGGGCAGGCGGTGCCGAGCGCAGCTTGCGTGTCGCGGCCTCGTCCACCTTCAGCGTGACCGGATCCACGACCACGCCATAGATCAGCCGCGCGGCATCCGCGGTCACCTTCTCGTCGCGCACATCCATGACCACCTTGTCGACCGGCCGCTCGAACGGATCGCCAACGCCTGCGCCGCCGGCGCTGAGCTTGACGACGATGTCTCCCTGCTTGATCTCGGCCATGCGGTGCGGCTTGACCCGGATCCTCTGGTCGCCTCGCAGGATCAGGGTCCGGCAGCGGGGAACGGGCTGGCCGCCCTGCGCGCCCTTGCCCTGGGTCACGTCGCCGTCGGAGCTGCCGGTCGCCATGCGTCCGTCGCTGCCCTCGTTGATCGCACGCCAGTCGATGCCGCCGCCGCCCCGCCAGCGTCCGGCGCCGTTGAAATTCGAGCGCGCCTCGAGCTTCAGCATCCGCCAGGGAAAGCGGATCTCCGCCTCTTCCACGCTGCCGCGCTGCACCGAGCCAAGCGTATTCAGCGTCGTCGGGCCGGTCATGCCGTCGTGCCCCCAGACCGCTCCCGCGCTCCCGTCGTAGTCGAACGTGGTGCGCACGTAGCGCTCCCCGGTCCTCGGGTCCACGGCGAAGGTGTAATCGCCGCGGTGCTTGCCCCAGCCGGCGATGGACCTGTCAGGCCGAGCCTTGCCCAGCGCCTCGATCACCGATTCGATCACCTGGCCGCCCACGTTGACGGGGCTCGCGCCCACCGTCGCCGGATAGTTGGCGTTGGTCACGCTGCCCGGCGGTGCGATTACCGTGATGGGACGAAGCGAGCCGGCGTTGTGAAAGTCCGCCAGTGCGGGATCCAGATTGATCAGAACCGCCGCAGACGCCCGCGCGTAGGTGACCGCATAGACACAGTTGACGAAGCCGGGACGCTGGGCGTCGCTGCGCGAGAAATCCAGCGTGATCGCGTCGCCCTTGATGGTCGCGTCCACGCGCACCGTCACCGGCTGGTCGAGGATGGTGCCGTCGTCGTCGGTCGAGGCCTCGCCGCTGTAGGTGCCGTCGGGCAGCGCCGCGATCTCCGCGCGCACCGCGCGCTCGGTGCGGTCCATCATCGCGTGCACGGCGCCGAGTACCGTGTCCTTGCCGTAGCGCCGCAGCAGCTCGACGATGCGGTTCTCGGCGAACTTGCTGGTGGCGATCATGGCGTTGCTGTCGATCCTGATCTCGTCGGGCCAGCGCACGTTGTTGAAGATCAGCGCGAACAGGTCGGCGTCCTCCACCCCGCGCTTGATGATCTTGAGCGGCTGGATGCAGAGGCCCTCGGCGATGATGTCGTAGGCATTGGCGAAGTACCCGCCGGGGAACGACCCGCCCGTGTCCATCATGTGCCCGCGCACCAGCGTGAAGAACAGGAGCTCGCCTTCGTAGAAAATGGGCCGGATGAAGCCCCAGTCCGGCAGGTGGGTGTTGTGGCCCCCGTGGTACGGGTCGTTGGTGAGGATCACGTCTCCCGGATGCAGGTTGTCCTTGAATTTCTCGCGGATCGACTCGATCGCGAGGTGGGTGCCGAGAAACTGGCCGGGCAGTCCCTCGGGCACCGCGACGGTGGATCCGTCGGCCAGCCAGACTCCGACCGACAGGTCCTTCAGGGTCGCCATCAGGTAGCTCTGCGCGGTTCGCGTCACCATGCCGCGCATCTCGCGGCACAGGGACTGGAATCCGTACCAGACGGTCGAGAGCGTGATCGGGTCAATGGTTGCCAAGGCTGATTCCTCCGTGATCGGCGTGCAGGAATGGGACCACCTGCAATGTGACTGCGCTTCGCTGCATCAATCGAGCTTCACGTTCGCGGCGCGGATCACGCCCGCCCAACGCTCGGTGTCCTGCCTCACGATCTCGGCCATCTGCGCCGGGGTATTGCCCACCGGCTCGGCGTTGAGGTCCGCGAGGCGCTTTGCGACCTCCGGCACCTTCACCGCCTCGGCGACTGCGGCTGCGATCCTCGCGGTGATGGCGGGCGGGGTCTTCGACGGCGCGACCAGCCCCATCCAGGTTTCCGACAGGAACCCGGGCAGCACTTCGGCAATCGCCGGCACCTCCGGCAGCGCGCGCACGCGCTGTGCGCCGCCGACGCCGAGGATGCGCAGCCTCCCGCTCTTGATGTGCTGCATGGTCGCGATGAGGTTGTCGAACATCATGTCGACCTGCCCCGCCAGCAGGTCGGTCAGCGCGGGGCCCGTGCCCTTGTAGGGCACATGCACCATCCTCACACCGCCCATGGACATGAACATCTCCGCGGTCAGGTGCGAGCTGGTCCCGTTGCCCTGCGAGGCGCAATTGAGCTTGCCCGGATTCGCTCTTGCGTAGGCGAGCAGTTCCTGCAGCGTCTTGGCCGGCACCTTCGGGTTCACCAGCAGCACGTTGGGGTAGGTCGCGATGATCGAGATCGGCGCGAACGCGGTCGGGTCGAACGAGAGCTTGTAGAGAATGTGATTGGTGGTGAGCACGTGCGGCGCGGCGACCAGCAGCGTATGGCCGTCGGGCTCGGACCGCGCCACCAGCTCGGCGCCGATGTTGGCGCTCGCGCCCGGGCGGTTCTCGACGATCACCGACTGGCCGAGCACCGCCCCGACCTTCTCGCTGATCAGCCGCGGCAGCGCGTCCGCCGTGCCGCCGGGCGGATAGGGAACGATGACGCGGATGGGCCGGGTGTCCTGGGCCCATGCCATCTGCCCCGACCCCGAGACGAGCAGGAATGCCGCAGTCAGCGCAACAAGCCATTGGATGCGTTTCATGTTTCCCTCCCTCCTTCCGGCCCTCTTCCCCTGAACGGGAATGACGGGCGCCCCCCCGAGCGATGTGTTGGTTCGCCGCCCATCCGGGACCGACGGTTGGGCGGGACCGGCTCTTTTCGATTGCCGATACCTGCAACCTCACAGGCTACTAGCCCTGGGCGATAAGGTGCATATAACAAATTGCGAGACTGATATAACATTGATCTTATAGCCCGACAGACGGACCGCCGATGCCCAACCTTCACCACGCGGGCGCGCTATCCCGCCATCTCACGACCCGCCAGATGCGCATGCTGCTGGCCATCGCGGAACACAGGTCCGTGGTCAAGGCCTCGCGGGAGCTCAATGTGGCGCAGCCCGCACTGTCGCGGTCGTTGAGCGACCTGGAGGGCGTGCTCAACCTGAAGCTCTTCAACCGCTCGCCGCAGGGCATGGCGCCGACGGTATTCGGCGACGCCCTGATCCGGCGGCTGAAGTCGATCATCGGGGAGCTGCACGACGCCGATGAGGAACTCGGCGCCCTGCGAACGGGAACCTACGGCCACGTCAGCATCGGCTGCATTCCGCTGCTTCCTGCGGGCATCCTCCCGCACCTGCTGTCGGGCGTGGTTCGCACTCGGCCGGGCTTGACCGTCAGGGTCACGGACGGCGGCGGCATCGACAGCCTGTTGAGCCAATTGCGCGATCGCAAGCTCGACATGGTCCTGTGCATACGTCCGAAATCCAACGAGCAGGACAGCGATTTGGAATTCCAGCCGCTTTTCAACGACACGATGCTCCTGGTGGCGGGCAGGAATCATCCGGCCACGCGTGCCCGCAATCCATCGCTCAGGACGATCGACCTGGACCCCGTGGTGCTGCCGAACCAGGGATCGGTCTACCGCCAGCACATCGACGAAGCCTTCCTAAGGCTCAACCGGCCGGCGCCGACCGCCGCAATGGAGGCCAATTCGCCGATGTTGCGGCTGGGGCTCGCCGAGAACAGCGGCATGGCGACGTTCATCCAGGCATCGGTCTGGTCGGACAAGGGCTCGCGTTACCGCATCAAGGTGATACCGATCAAGGAGTCGATCGAGTACGGTGCGATCGGCTACATGGTCCTGCGCAAATGGCAGACGACCCCCGCGGCGGCCGCCTTGATCGAATTCATGCGCTCCAAGGTCGGCACGCTCGCGTTCCACGCGCATTCGGGGAAATGAGTATCGATATGAGCGGGACCTGCCCGCTCGAATCTACGTACAATCGAATCCCTTGCAGGGCGGCATCCCCGCATAGCCAACGCAGGAGAACAAGGTGACCGGACTGACCGAATCGCTGTCGCGCTTCGTCGCAAACCCGCCCGTGCTTGCCGATGCAGCCGCGCGCATCGTACGCACCGGATTCATCGACACCGCGGCGACCATGCTCGCCGGCAGCAACGAGCCGGTCGTGCAGATCGTGCGCCGGTTCGTCGCTGCGCGGCAATCGTCCGTGCGCGAGTCCCGGCTGCTGCTCGGCGGGGAGATGACCGCCGCCGCCGACGCCGCGCTGATCAACGCCACGGCCGCGCACGCGCTGGACTACGACGACGTGGCCCTCGGCGGGCATCCGAGCACGGTCCTCGTGCCGGCGATCCTCGCCGAAGGCCAATGCCTGGACGCATCCGGCGCGGATGCGCTGCACGCCTATCTGATCGGGTACGAGGTATGGGCGGAGCTGTTCTCGCGCGAGCCCGACCCCTATCACATCAAGGGATGGCATCCGACCGCGGTGCTGGGCACGGTGGGCGCCGCCGCTGCGATTGCGTATCTGCGCAGGCTGCCGGCCGAAGCGTGCCGCAGCGCGCTCGCGCTCGCAGCGAGCATGGCCAGCGGGCTGGTCGCCAACTTCGGCACCATGACCAAGCCGCTGCACGCCGGACGCGCCGCCGCCTGCGCGATCGAAGCGGTGCGGCTTGCGGCCGCCGGCCTGACCGCGGCGCCCGACGCGCTGGAGCATCACGCAGGCTATCTCGCGGCGCTGTCGCCGCAGGGGCGCGCGGACCGGGCCCGCCCGGCGGACGGCCTGGGCGCCCGGCTTCGCATCCTCGATCTCGGCCTGTCGGTCAAGAAATATCCCATGTGCTATTCGACCCACCGCGTCATCGACGGCGTTCTGGATCTGGTGCAGGCAAACGACCTCAAGCCCGGGGACGTGAAGGCGGTCCATGCGAGCATCGGCGTGACGGAGGATTCGATGCTGCGCAATCACGCGCCCGTCACCGGGCTGGAGGCCAAGTTCAGCCTCGAGTTCGCCGTGGCGTCGGCGCTGGTGGCGCGCAAGGTCGGGCTGCAGCAATTGACCGATGAATTCGTCGCCGAGCCGCGGGTCCGAGAGACGATGGCCAAGGTCCGCACGACGACGGTCGACACGCACTGTCCGGTCGAACCCACCTTCGCGCTGACGAACCGCGTCGCATTGGACCTCGTGGACGGGCGCAGGCTGGATTCGGGCGAAATCCGCTTCGCCCGGGGCAATGCCCATCTGCCGCTGAAGGGCGAGGAGCTGAAAGCCAAGTTTCTCGATTGCGCCGCGGGGGCCCGCGGAATCGACGCAGCCGCGCTCTACGGGCGGCTCGACAGGCTCGCAGAGCTCGACAGCCTGCGCAAGCTGACGTAGCGAACCGGCCGGATTCCGGAATTTCCTTGTCTATATCCTAGCAGCCGCGTGACACGCCGGCGGCCCTCCCGCCGAGCGGCTTCGAGCCTTGGCTCCCTGCTCGTCGAGATTGGCGCGCCCCTTATTTCCGTCGCCTAACACAAATCCTTCACGTGAACGCAACAAAGCGGTCATGGTGCAGTAATGATCGCGCCTCAGGATGGCGGCACGGTTCCGAAGGAGCATCCGATGTCCCCGTCGATCATCGTGTCCCATGTGAGCAAGACCTTCGGCTGCTGCAAGGCGCTGGCTCGAGTCAGCGTCTCGGTTGCCGATGGAGAAATGGTCGCGCTTATCGGGGCGTCGGGTTCCGGCAAGTCCACCCTGCTCAGACAGATCGCGGGCCTGAGCGCAAGCGACCGCGGCACCGAGTCCTCGTCCATATGTGTGCGCGGGCGCACCGTGCAACGAGACGGGCGCTTGGCGAACGATGTGCGGGATATTCGCGCCGGAATCGGATTCGTCTTCCAGCAATTCAACCTGGTCGCCCGCCTGCCGGTCATCACCAACGTCCTGGCCGGCATGCTGCACTGCGTGCCGACCTGGCGCAGCACCGTCAAGTACTTCACCCGCGACGAGATCCGGATCGGGCTGGAGGCGCTGGCGCGGGTCGGCATCGCCGACCTGGCGCTGCAGCGTGCCTCGACGCTCTCCGGCGGGCAGCAGCAGCGCGCCGCCATCGCACGTACCCTGGTGCAGCGAGCCGGGGTCATCCTCGCGGACGAGCCGATCGCCTCGCTCGACCCGGAGTCCTCGCGCAAGGTGATGGATACCCTGGCGCGCATCAACCGCGAAGACGGCACCACCGTTCTGGTGTCGCTGCACCAGGTCAACGTCGCGCTCAAGTGCTGCCCGCGCACCATCGCCCTGCATAAGGGAAGCGTCGTATACGACGGTCCATCGGCCGTGCTGACGCCGACGCTGCTGCGCGAGCTGTACGGCGCGGAGGCCGAGGAGATTCTGCACCGGCCCGATTCCGCGGCCGCAGAACCCGCGTACGTTGTCCCGCCCTACGTCGAATCGCCCGTGTATGCCAGGCACGGCAAACCGGCCGTGCAGGCCCATGCCATGTAGTCCATCGAGAGGAGATCGATTCATGTTGCGCAAGCTGCTTACGACGTTCACCCTGGCCGCCGCTCTCGCGGCGCCGGCCGCCGCCGAAGTGCCGAAGGAACTCGTCTTCGGCATCATCTCCACCGAATCCTCGCAGGGCCTGAAGCAGGATTGGCAGCCGCTGATCGACGACATGTCGAAGCGCCTCAATGTCAAGGTCAGCGCCTTCTTCGCCCCGGATTACGCAGGGGTGATAGAAGCCATGCGCTTCGGCAAAGTGCATCTCGCCTGGATGGGCAACAAGTCGGGCATGGAAGCGGTCGACCGGGCCAGCGGCGAAGTATTCAGCCAGATCATCTATGCCGACGGCTCCCCCGGCTACTGGTCGCTGCTGGTCACCCACAAGGACTCGCCTTACAAGTCGCTCGATGATGTGTTGAAGCATGGCAAGGCCATCAATTTCGGCAACGGCGATCCCAATTCGACCTCGGGTTTCCTGGTGCCGAGCTATTACGTATTCGCACTCAACAACATCGACCCCAAGACCCATTTCAAGACGGTGCGCAGCGCCAACCACGAAGCGAACCTGATGGCGGTCGCCAACAAGCAGGTCGACGTCGTCACCAACAATACCGAGAGCTGGGACAAGTTCAAGACGCGCTTTCCGGACAAGATCGGCGATCTGCGCGCCATCTGGAAGTCACCGCTGATTCCCTCCGACCCCATGGTCTGGCGCAAGGATCTCGATCCCGACGCAAAGGCGAAGATCAAGCAGTTCTTCCTCGGCTACGGCAGCGGCCCGAACGCGGAGCGCGAAAAGACCATCCTGCTCAAGCTGACCTACAGCGGCTTCAGGGATTCCAACAACAATCAGCTGATTCCGATCCGCCAGCTCGAGTTGTTCAAGCTGAAGACCAAGCTGGAAAAGGACACCGCGATGAACCCGGCCGAAAAGAAGACGAAGCTGGACGACATCGCGAGGAAACTCGCCGACCTCAATCAACAGCTTGCAGCGATCAAATAGCAGCGGTCCATCCTCCGGCGGTCCCGCTGCAAGCGGGCCGCCGTTTTTTTGAGTCCATATCATGACGGCGCATGTTCGCTCCTCTCCCCTGATCGATCCCGCGGCGGGATATCCCCGGCGCAGCTTGATACAGCTCGTCGGCTGGGGCCTGGTGCTCGCAATACTGGCCGCGTCCTGGAAGGGCGCCGACATGCGCCCCGCCGACCTGTTCCGGGACGCCGGCAACATGGCCACTTATGCGTCCGGCTTCTTCCCGCCCAACTTCGGCGAGTGGCGCATCTACCTGGAGGAGATGCTGGTCACTCTGCAGATCGCCATCTGGGGCACGGCCCTGGCCGTTCTGTTCGCCGTGCCCTGCGGCCTGCTCTGTTCCGCCAACGTCGTGCCCTGGTGGATCTACCAGCCGATGCGCCGCGTCATGGACGCAGCGCGCGCCATCAACGAAATGGTGTTCGCCATGTTATTCGTCGTGGCGGTGGGCCTGGGCCCCTTTGCCGGGGTTCTGGCGCTGTGGATACACACCACCGGCATCCTGGCCAAGCTGTTCTCCGAGGCGGTGGAGGCGATCGACCCGCAGCCGGTCGAGGGCATCCGCTCCACCGGCGCTTCGGCGCTGGAGGAAGTCGTATTCGGCGTCATTCCCCAGGTGCTGCCGCTGTGGATCTCGTATTCGCTCTACCGCTTCGAGTCCAATGTGCGCTCGGCCACCGTGGTCGGCATGGTCGGCGCCGGGGGCATCGGAGTGATTCTGTGGGAAATCATCCGCGGTTTCTATTACGCGGAAACTTGCGCGGTCATGCTCATCATCGTCGTCACGGTGAGTCTGATCGACCTGCTGTCGGCCCAGGTCAGGAAGCTGTTCATCTAGCCGTGAGTCGACGCCTGCCCTTTGGTGCGGGCTGTGCACTACTCCCAGCCTGTGATGAACCTGAATCGACCCAAGATCGCCGAGACATTCATTGATCCGAGCGCGACACTGCGCGAGGCGACGGTCGGCCGTTGCTGCGAGATCCTGCAGCGCACGCACGTCGAATACGCGGCGCTCGGCGACTACTCCTATCTCGGCCCCGACTGCATGGTGAGCGACGCCGCAATCGGGCGGTTCTGTGCGATCGCCGCAAGACTCGCGCGCATCGCCTGGTGGGACTGGCCGTTCGAGACGACCGTGCAGCGCCTGGCCGACTTCCGGTCGGTCGACATCGAAGCATTCTGCGACCGTTGGGACCCCGAGCTGCGCGCGTCCTGACGACGCAAGGGGTGCGCGGGTCTAGCCCGCTGATTCGGCAGCGAAGGGCATATCGTTTGCCGCAGCGGACAGCTCGCGCACCAGGCGCTCGCCCGCCTGCTCCAGCGGGCCGTCGTTGTCGATGAGGATGGCGCCGGGCGGAGGTGCGCAGCGTTCCAGGCGGGCAAGCCGCGCCTCGATCGCGACGGCATCCTCGCGGCCGCGCCGGGCCAGACGCGCGCCCAGCGTGGCGGGCGAAGCCAGCACCCAGACGACGGTCAATTCCGGATAGCGGGAGCGGGCCGCGTCGAGGTATTCGCGCGAGCCGTTCACCACCACGTCGAGCCCGCTCGACAGCCAGTGGTCGATCTCCGCGCCGATGCCGTAGCGATGGCCGTGGCTGGCCCAATGCATGGCGAATGCGCCGCGGCGCGTGCGCGCCTCGAACTCCTGCTCGCCCAGGGCGACGTGATTCTCGCCGCCGGCTTCGCGCGCGCGCGTGATATAGCGGTGCGCGAAGGCGACCGTGCCGCCGGCCAAGCGCTCGCGCGCGTACGCAAGCAGGCTGTCCTTGCCTGCACCCGAGGGGCCGACCACGTAGAACAGGCGTCCGCCCGATTCCGCGTGGCGGTACACGGTCACGACGCCGTCGAAGCCGAAGCGGCGGGTGAGCCTGAACGGCATGCCTTGCGCCTGTTGCTCGAAGACGCAGATCGCATCGACCGCGAGCGGCTCGGCGTTCAATCGGCGGACCCGCGAAAGCAGCGGGGTGGAGAGTCTCGCGCTCTGCGCCTCGGTGAGGTTGCGAGTGAGCGACATGTGGAAGCGCCACTCGTCCATGACGTAGGGATAGCCCCAGCGCGCAAGCAATTCCTCCTGGCAGGGCGTTAGGCCGGCGGCGCGCCGGCGCGCGAGCTCGGCCGCGGCAGGAGGCGCGCGCAGCGCGTCCAGGCGCTCGACGCAGGCGCGCGCCAGGGCGCAAAGCCCGGGTGGCTCCGCTGCCGGGCCCAGCGCGAGGAATCCACCCGGGCTTTGCAGCATCAGCGGGCCCAGCTCGAATGGCCGCTGCGTTCGCGCCAATGCCGCGGCTGACCGATACAGATCGTCCGCGCTTCTTCCGTCAGCGAGAGCGAAGGGTGGTTTGAGCGTGGCGTGAAAGCCGTAGCGGCGCGGCTCGGCGGTGAGATCGGCCAGCTCTTCCGGCGTCACGTCCGGCAGCTTGGACTGCTCGAGCGCGTTTCCCGAGATCGGATCGCGTCCCAGCCATCGACAGCCGAACCGCCACCAGCGGCTGCCCGGCGGCGGCGCGTAGTAGACCGCGTAGCGCGCCGCACCGCTCATCAATGCGTGCGCAGCGGCCGTGCCACGTAGCGCGGAACGCCGGCGACGAGGGTCGCCACCACCTTCGGCAGGCCGGGATGCGAATCGTCGACCAGGACGAGATCGGCGCGCAGGCCGGCGGCGATCTCGCCGCGATCGGCGAGGCCCGCTGCGCGCGCCGGGTTGCGCGACACGACGGGCCAGGCGGCGGCGAGCGGCGCGACGCCATCGGCAGCGAGCCGGAACGGCGCGGCCAGCAGCGCCGGATAGTAGTAGTCCGAAGCGAGCACATTGCACAGCCCCTCTTCTATCATGTCGGCGGCGCGCGTGCCGCCCAGGTGGCTGCCGCCGCGCACCACGTTCGGCGCGCCCATGACGATCGCGTTGCCGAACTCGCGCGCCGCCAGCACCGCCTCGCGCCGCATCGGGAATTCGGCGATGTCGCAGCCGAGGCTCTGGTAGCGCTCGCGATCGGCGCGGGTCATGTCGTCGTGCGAAGCCGTCGCCACGCCGCGCCGGCGCGCCTCCCCGGCAAGCCGCTCCACCGCCTGCGGCACCTCGGCCGATCGCACCGCGGTGCGTGAAACGAGGGCGCGAAATTCGGCCACGCTCAGTCCGCTCCGCTCGGCGTACTTGGTCATCTTGTCCGCGTGGTCGAGCTTCTCCAACATCCCGGGCAAGTGATCGTTGAACGCGAGAAAGTCGATCAGCCCGCGCTCGAGCCACTCGAGGACGTTCTCCACCGCGTCCAGATTGTGATTCTCGAAGCGCAGGTGCACGCGGTTGTCGGCGCCGAAGCCGTTCTGCCGCGACAGGTGTTCGATCAGGTTCCAGGCCATGTCGTGCCCGCGCAAGCCGCCCTCCCAGGACAGGGTGATGCCGTGAAAAGCGGTGGTGATGCCGTTCGCGAGCAACTGCCGATCGGTGTCCGCGAGCGCCATGTCCACCGGGAAGGCCGCCTCCGGACGCGGCAGCAACTGGCGCTCGAAGGCATCGCCGTGAATGTCGACCAGACCCGGCAGGACCAGCAACCCGCGCGCATCGATGCGCCACCTCGCGCCCGCGTCCGCGCCGACGGCGGCGATGAGCCCGTCTTCCACCAGGATATCCGTGACGACCACCCCACTATCCGGCGACAACACCCGGCCGCCGACGATACCGAACGCGCTGTTCATCGAATTCCGACAGGTGAGTTCCCGAGAGCATCCAAGCTACGCAGCCGCCGTTACGGGATTGTGACGAGGGACCGCATATGCGGCGCCCCTGCGAACTTTCGACATCGCTGTAAGAAAAGGGTCATCGAAGCATGTTTAACTGCTTGCCTATGACTCGAACCGCCGATACCGATTCACGCGCGGATGTCGATGCGCGTCGGCACTGGATGGCAGTGCTCGCCCGTGCCCCCGTCCAGGAGCTGGAGGCGGCATGGCGCGGCCTTCGCGCACCGCCCGAATACGTCTGGCTGCGCCGCCCCGAGACCGGGCTCGCGATGCTGCGCGGCCGCGCCGGAGGGACCGGCGCCAAGTTCAATCTGGGCGAGGCGAGCCTGACGCGCTGCGCGCTGCGCACCGCGCGCGGCCAAACCGGCATCGCCTACGTGCTGGGGCGCAGCCACCGTCATGCCGAGCTGGCCGCCGTATTCGACGCCATGCTGCAGGACGCCGAGCTGCACCCCAGCATCGAGCACGACGTGATCGCGGCGCTCTTCGCCGCGCAGGCGGCGCGGCGGGAGGCGGCGGGCCGCAAGACGGCGGCGACCAGGGTCGATTTCTACACCCTGGCGCGCGGAGAGGATTCGTGATGCTGAGCGCCGCTGAAGATCTCCTGCCCGGGCTGCCCGACCCGGTCTTCGACAGCCAGCGCGTGTTTCGCGCCGCGCTCGACGCGCTCGCCTGCCCCGGCAGCATTCATGAAATCCCGCTGGCAGTGCGGAGCCCCGCGCCGCTGGCGCCGGCCGCGGCGGCGCTCGCCCTGACGCTCGCGGATTTCGAGACGCCGCTGTGGCTGCAGCCGCCGAACGCCGCCGCGGCCGATTACCTGCGCTTTCACTGCGGTTGCCCCATCGCCGCCGATCCGGCTGCCGCGCGCTTCGCTCTCGTTCACGACGCGCGAACGCTGCCGCCGCTTGCCTCCTTCAACAGAGGCGAGATCGATTACCCCGACCGCTCGGCGACGCTCATCGTGCAGGTGGCCGCGCTCGCCGCGGGCGCCGGCGTGAAGCTGCGCGGCCCGGGCATACGCGAGCACGCGCTGCTTGCCGTCCAGGGCCTGCCCGCCCGCTTCTGGAACGAATGGCGCGAGAACGCGCAATTGTTCCCCTGCGGCGTGGACGTGATCTTGGTCGCGGACGGCCGAATCGCCGGCTTGCCGCGCACGACCCAAGTGGAGACCTGACATGTACGTCGCCGTCAAGGGCGGCGAGACCGCCATCGAGCCGCAAACGAGCAAGGGGGCGATGCCCCCTTGCATATCCCCCAATTCAGCCGGTCTCGCCGCCGAGCGAAAGTCCGAACCATGTACGTAGCCGTCAAGGGCGGCGAGACCGCCATCGAGAATTCGTGGAAACTCCTTGCCGAAACCCGGCGCGGCGATCCCGCGGTGCCCGAGCTCTCGCTCGCGCAAATCGCCGGGCAGATGCCGCTCGCCGTTGCACGCGTGATGGGGGAAGGCTCGCTCTACGATCCCGGGCTCGCCGCGCTGGCCATCAAGCAGGCGAGCGGCGATCTGGTGGAGGCGATCTTCCTGCTGCGCGCCTATCGCACCACGCTGCCGCGCATCGCCGTGTCGCTGCCCCTGGATACCTCGCGCATGGCCCTGCGGCGCCGCATCTCGGCCACGTTCAAGGACCTGCCCGGCGGGCAGATCCTCGGCCCCACCTACGACTACACCCAGCGCCTGCTCGATTTTTCGCTGGCCGCCGACGAAAGCGGGGCGCAGGCGACGCGTGCCGGGTCCGCCGCCGAGCCCGTGCCGGACGCCATGCCGCGCGTCGCCGACCTGCTCGGCGACGAAGGCCTGCTCGAGGCGGAAATCCCGCCGGCCGGCGATCCTGAGCCGGCCGACCTCACGCGCGAGCCGCTCGACTTTCCCGCCGCCCGCGCGGCGCGCCTGCAGAACCTCGCGCGCGGCGACGAAGGCTTTCTGCTTGCGCTGGGCTATTCGACCCAGCGCGGCTACGCCTGGAACCATCCCTTCTCCGGCGAGATCCGCATGGGCGAGGCGGCGGTGGAGATCGTGCCCGAGGAACTGGGCTTCGCCATCGACATCGGCGAGATCACCGTGACCGAATGCCAGATGGTCAATCAGTTCGCGGGCGCGGCGGGCAAGCCGCCGCAGTTCACGCGCGGCTATGGCCTCGTGTTCGGAGCGAGCGAAAGAAAAGCCATGGCCATGGCGTTGGTGGATAGGGCGTTGCGCGCACGCGAGTTGTCGGAAAGCGCGGGCTCGCCCGCCCAGGACGAGGAATTCGTGCTCTATCACAGCGACAACGTCGAGGCATCCGGTTTCGTTCAGCACCTGAAGCTGCCGCATTACGTGGACTTCCAGTCCGAGCTCGAGCTGATCCGCAAGCTGCGCGCCGCGGCCGGTGCGAAAGACGAGGCTGCATGATGAACCACGGTACTGCCGCAGACGCGACTGCGGGCTACAACTTCGCCTACCTGGACGAGCAGACCAAGCGCATGATCCGGCGCGCCATCCTGAAAGCGGTGGCGATCCCCGGCTACCAGGTGCCGTTCGGCTCGCGCGAGATGCCGCTTCCCTACGGCTGGGGCACCGGCGGCATCCAGGTGACGGCGGCGGTCATCGGTCCGCACGACGTGCTCAAGGTGATCGACCAGGGCTCGGACGACACCACCAACGCGGTCAACATCCGGCGCTTCTTCCGCGCCACCACCGGCGTCGCCACCACCGAGCGCACGACGGAAGCCACGCTCATCCAGACCCGCCACCGCATCCCGGAGACGCCGCTCGCCGAAGGCCAGATCCTGGTCTACCAGGTGCCGATCCCGGAACCGCTGCGCTGGCTGGAACCCTCCGAAGCCGAAACGCGCAGGATGCACGCGCTCGCGGAATACGGCCTGATGCACGTCAAGCTGTACGAGGACATCTCGCGCCACGGCAAGATCGCCACCACCTACGACTACCCGGTGCGGGTGAACGGCCGCTACCTGATGCGCCCGTCGCCCATTCCGAAGTTCGACAATCCGAAGATGGACCGCAACCCGGCGCTGCAGCTCTTCGGCGCGGGCCGCGAGAAACGCATCTACGCGGTGCCGCCCCACACGCCGGTGAAGAGTCTTGACTTCGAGGACCATCCGTTCGAGGTGCAGACCTGGGACCGGTGCTGCGCCTTCTGCGGCGCGACCGACAGCTTCCTCGACGAGATCGTAACCGACGACCGCGGCGGGCGCATGTTCGTGTGCTCGGACACCGACTACTGCCGCGGGCGGCGCGAGCAAGCGCATGCCGCACCCGCGCCGGTGGAGAAGGCGACGGCATGACCACGCCCCTGCTTAGCGTCGAAGGGCTCGGCAAACGCTACGGCGCCCAGGTCGGCTGCCTGGACGTCGAATTCGAGCTGTGGCCGGGAGAAGTGCTCGCCATCGCCGGCGAGTCGGGCTCGGGCAAGACCACGCTGCTCGATTGCGTCTCCGGCCGCATGCAGCCGGATGCCGGCCGCGTCGAGTTCAACACCCGCCACGAGGGCATGCAGGACATCTACCGTATGTCCGAGCCGCGCCGGCGCCTGCTCGCGCGCACCGATTGGGGCTACGTGCACCAGAACCCGCGCGACGGCCTGCGCATCGGCGTCAGCGCCGGCGCCAACGTCGGCGAGCGGCTGATGGCGGTGGGCGCGCGCCACTACGGCCGCATCCGCGACACCACGCGCGACTGGATGGGCAAGGTGGAGCTGGATACCGCCCGCATAGACGACCTGCCGGCCACCTTCTCCGGCGGCATGCAGCAGCGGCTGCAGATCGCGCGCAACCTCGTGACCCATCCGCGCCTGATGTTCATGGACGAGCCCACCGCCAGCCTCGACGTCTCGGTGCAGGCGCGCCTGCTCGACCTGCTGCGCGGCCTGACGCGGGAATTGAGCCTCGCCGCCATCGTCGTCACCCACGATCTCGCGGTGGCGCGGCTGCTGGCGCACCGCCTGATGATCATGAAGGAAGGCCGCGTGGTCGAATCCGGGCTGACCGACCAGGTGCTGGACGACCCGCAGCATCCCTATACGCAGTTGCTCGTCTCCTCGGTCCTGCAGGCATAGCGATGGAAGCGATGGTCCGCATCAAGGGCCTGGCCAAGACCTTCACTCTGCACCACCAGCACGGCGCGGTGCTGCCGGTGCTCGCCGGCATCGACCTCGATGTCGCGCGCGGCGAATGCGTGGCGCTGTACGGCCCTTCCGGCGCGGGCAAGAGCACGCTGCTGCGCTCGATCTACGCCAATTACCGCGTGCAGCAGGGCAGCGTCGAAGTGCGCCACGACGGGCGCTGGGTGGACATGGCGCGCGCCGGGCCGCGCGAGTTGCTGGAAGTGCGGCGCACGACCGTGGGCTACGTCAGCCAGTTCCTGCGGGTCATCCCGCGCGTGCCGGCGCTCGCCGTCGTCGCCGAGCCGCTCGCCGCCGCCGGCGTGCCGCGCGAGAGGGCGGAGGACCAGGCGCGCAGCCTGCTTGCGCGGCTCAACATACCCGAAAAACTCTGGTCGCTGCCGCCCGCGACCTTCTCCGGCGGCGAGCAGCAGCGCGTCAACATCGCCCGCGGCTTCATCACCGGGCATCCCATCCTGCTGCTCGACGAACCCACCGCGGCGCTCGACGCCGACAACTGCGACGTCGTAGCCGAACTGATCCGGGAAGCGCGCATCGCAGGTGCGGCAATCGTCGGCATTTTCCACGACCAGGAAGTCATGCGTCTCGTGGCGACGCGCCTCTATCCGCTGCAGGTATTGAGAGAGGCGGCGTGAGCGGCGAACGGGTCATCCGCAACGCGCGCATCGTCGCACGCGACGAGGAATTCCTCGGCAGCGTGCGCATAGCCGGAGGACGCATCGCCGGCATCGATCCTGGCAACGCCTCGATCCCGGCGGCCGAGGACTGGCAGGGCGACTGGCTGCTGCCGGGCCTGATCGAGCTGCACACCGACAACCTGGAGAAGCACCTCACGCCGCGGCCGGGCGCGCACTGGCCGGCGCTGCCGGCGGTGCTCGCGCACGACGCGCAGCTTGCTGCGGCCGGCATCACCACCGTGTTCGACGCGCTCGCCCTGGGCGACGTCAACCCCGGCGGCTCGCGCGGCGAGCAACTGCAGGTCATGCTCGAGGCGATCGCCGCGGCCCGCGCGCACGGCCTGCTGCGCGCCGAACACCTGCTGCACCTGCGCTGCGAAGTCTCCACCGAGGGGCTTTTCGAGCAGTTCGAGCCGCTCGCGGGCGACCCGGCGCTGAGACTGGTCTCGGTGATGGACCACACGCCGGGACAACGCCAGTTCACCGACCTGGCCAGGTACCGCGAGTACTATCAGGGCAAGTTCGGACTCAGCGACGGCGAGATGGAAGCCTTCACCGAGCGCCAGATCGAATTTCAGAAGAAGAACAGCGCCGCCAACCGGCGCGCCGTCGTGACGCATTGCCGCGAGCGCGGCATCGCGCTGGCGAGCCATGACGACGCCACGGCGGAGCACGTCGCCGAGGCGGTGGCCGACGGCGTGGCGATCTCGGAATTCCCCACCTCGCTGCCCGCCGCCCGCGCGGCAAGCGAGCGGGGGCTGGGCATCCTGATGGGCGCGCCGAACGTGGTGCGCGGCCGATCGCACTCGGGCAACATCTCGGCGCTCGAGCTTGCGCGCGAGCGCCTGCTCGGCGGCCTGTCTTCCGACTATGTGCCCGCGAGCCTGCTGCATGCGGCCTTCCTGCTGGTCGACCAGGCCGGCTGGAGCCTGCCCGAGGCGGTCGCCTGCGTTTCAGCGAAGCCCGCGCGCATGGTGGGCCTCGCCGACCGCGGCGAGATCGCGATCGGCAAGCGCGCCGACCTGGTGCGGGTGCGCACGCACCGGGGCGTGCCGGTGGTGCTCGCCGCATGGCGCGAGGGCAAGCGGATTCTCTGACCTTCCCGTCGCCCTCCGCGTCGCCGCTTCCGGGCAATGCCCGAACCCGCGGCCGCCGGCCGGCGCGGCGCGAGCGCCCATTCGGCGCCGCCCGTTGACCAACCGCGCTAGGGGTTTCGTGGATTCCGTCACACTCGCAGGCGGCGAGCACCGACGAAGCGGCCACGTGCGCACGAACTATCGCCCGCGTAATTTGTCGGAATTTCATGTGGCTGTATGCACATTGAATATCGAACTGCCTGCATAAGGAGCGAATATGAGACACCTTTGCTTGAGTTGGACCGCGATGGCCGCCGCCGCGATCGCACTCGCCGGCTGCGCCGCGCCCGAGCCCTACAACGCGCAACCCTATCCGCCGCAGGCCTACGCGCCGCCCCCGCCTCCAAGTTCCTACTATGTTGGGGTCGTCGAGAGGATCGAGGTCGTCAGGAAAGGCCAAGGCAGCAATGTTGCGGGCACCGTGATCGGCGGCATCGTCGGCGGCCTCATCGGTCACCAGATCGGCGGCGGCCGCGGTCAGACGGCCGCAACCATTGCCGGGGCGGCCGGCGGGGCGGTGGTCGGCAACCAGATGGAACAGCGGTCGCGCGCCGCCGACGAGGCTTTCCGCGTGACGGTGCGCCTGGACAACGGCAACTATCAGACCGTGGTCCAGGACAATCTCACCGAACTGCGCACGGGCGATCGCGTTCGAATCGATGGCGGGCGAATTTCCCGCCTGTAGCCGGCGACCGTTCCCTCAAACAGCGCGCCAACACGCGCTAGAACGCCACGGGACGATCACCACCGGTAGTTCACGCCGGCCTTGACGGTGTGGCTGGTGACATTGATCGACTGGGTGTAGAACTCGCTCGATACGGCAGGGCCGACCGTGCCCGAGGTCCGGATGCTGCCGAAGTCGAGGTAGGTGTAGTCGAGCTTCGCGGTCCAGTGCGGGCCTAGCGCCCATTCGACGCCGCCGCCCAACAGCCAGCCGGTCATGGTCTTGCTGCCGTGCATCGTCAGCGTCGACGTACCGCAGGTCGCCGGCGGCGCAATGCAGGGATCGATGGTCGATGCCCGCGCCTTGAGGGCCGCCACGCCGCCCTTCAGGTAGAGCAGCGCGCCGTAGGCATCGGACTTGAATGTCGTGGTGGTGTCGGGCGTGCCGGACGCGGTGCCGTTCGGATCGACGGCTGAGCCTTTCAACCCGAAATAGCCGAGCTCGCCTTCGACGCCGGTGACCAGCGTGTCCCTCTGCCAATTGTGTCCCGCGGTCGCGCCGGCAACGGCGCCGCCGGGATCGAACGAATAGCGATCGCCGGTGAAGTTGTAGAAGTAGCCGAAGTTGGCGTCGAACGGCTCCGTGGCACGCGCGTCGCCCCTGCCGTATCCGGCGAACAGGCCGGCATAGGGCCCGGCCCAGACGTCGGCAGCCGCGGACCCTGCGGCATGACAGCACAGCACTGCAAGACACGCTGCCCGAAGAAGCATCCCCGCCATGTCGGCCTCCCTTGATCTGCACGCGCCATCGAATCCGGGCACGCGACCATTCCAACGCCGAATGGTAACGATCGCAGGCGTTCTAATCCAGCAGGCGTTTGGTCTTGAGCACGGGCCTCGGATCGATAATTGCCGTTCCGAGCAGCGCCGCACGCTCGCCCGCCCCGAAGGCGAGCACCATGAGCTGGGTCGCGTGCAACACGGGGATGTCGGATTCGAGCGCGAGCCGGGGCTGGCGCGCGTCCAGGTTCATGTGGCACATCGGACACATGGTCGCGACCAGCGCCGCGGCACGCGCCGTGCGGTCGTATTCGAAGGCGCTGCCTTCGGACGCGCAACCCGGGAAGTAGCCGACCTTGTTCGCGCCGTTCGCCACGGGCGTCGGCGACCGGCCCGGGTGAACGAACGCCGGAACCAGCTTGAGGCGCCCCCGGCGCAGGAGTTGCCATCCCAGACCGGCGTCGCGGAAGAGCTTGCCGCGCGCCAGATTGAAGACGCCCATCAGCAGGGCCTCGGGAACGCGCCCGAAAAAACCGGCCAGGCGCATGAAGATCGAATTGAAAGCGTGGATCTCGGGGATCGCCGGCCTGACGCCGCGGCGCCGCGCCTCGATGCGCAGCGCATCCATCACCGACGTGACGTCGATATCGCGCGGGCAGCGCGTCGCGCAGGTGTGGCAGGACGCACAGAGCCATATCGCGCGGCTTTCCAGCACGCTCGCATCGTTCAATTGCAGTGCGCGCATCACCTGGTTGGGGGCCAGGTCGAACTGCTCCGCGAGCGGGCAACCCGAGGTGCACTTGACGCACTGCCAGCAGCGGTGGATGTTCTCGCCGATCTGCGCGCGTATCGCCTCCGCGAACGGCGCGAAGCCGTTCGCGGGACTCGCGGCGCTGCCGGCGAGCGTGCTCATTGCTGCGGCTGCGCGGCGGTCTGCGGCGACAGGCCTGCCGCTCTGACGATCTCGGGCACCGCGTCCTCCCACTCGATCGCCATCACGTGGACGCCCGCAACGCCCTCGATTTCGCGGATCTCCTGGATGAGCTCGACGCAGATGCGTTTGCCTTCCTCGCGCCAGGCCCGGGTCCGGGCCTGCTTGTCGTCGGCATCGATGCCTTTCACGGCGGCCTGCATGCGCGTGTCGAACGCCTCGGGGACGGACATTCCGGGCACGTTCTCGCGCAGGTGGCGCGCCATGCCGGGGCTCTTCAGCGGCCCGACGCCCGCGAGGATCGCGACCTTCTCGTGCACGCCGAGATCGACGGTTTTCTTCATGAACTCGCGAAAGCGCGGCACGTCGTAGACGAGCTGGGTCTGGATGAAATCGGCGCCGGCCAGCGCCTTCTTGCGCAGCCGGTAGGGGCGCATGGCCGCGGGATCGGCGAACGGATTCTCCGCGGCGCCGATGAAGATGCACGGCCCGCCGCCCGGAATGTCCTTGCCGTTCTGATAGCGGTTCTCGTCGCGCATGGTGCGCACCATGGCCACGAGCTGGATCGAATCGATGTCGTGCACGTTCTTGGCGCCCGGATGGTCGCCTTTGGACTGGTGATCGCCCGAGAGGCACAGCAGGTTGTGCACGCCGTGCGCGGCGGCGCCGAGCAGGTCGCTCTGCATTGCGAGCCGGTTGCGGTCGCGGCAGGTCATCTGGATGATCGGCTCGAGCCCTTCCTGGATCATGAGCAGGCCGGTCGCGATGCTGCTCATGCGCACCACCGCGGCCTGATTATCGGTGACGTTAGCGGCGTGCACCCACCCCTTCAGGATTTGCGTCTTCCTGCGCACCGACGCCGCGTCGCAGCCGCGCGGCGGCCCGAGCTCGGCGGTGACGGCGAACTGTCCTTCGGCGAGAACGCGCTCGAGATTGCTCGCCGTCTTCAGGGACGGCGCGCCCGGAACTGCCGCGGCCTGGATCGGGATCATTCGTCGCCCTCCTCTTCGCGAGGCACGCGCAGGTCGTCGCGCAGCATGCGGCGCGGCCCGCCGTCGCGGCTCGTCGACCAGTCCTTCGGCGGCTCGAGCTCCATCAGCGCGTCGGTCATTCCCAGCGCCTCGGCGCGCTCCCAGATCAAGTGCCACGCGCAGAGTACCTGCGCATCGACTTCGCAGCGGCCGTTCCGCGACCCGCCGCAGGGCCCGTTGAAGAGTTGCTTCGCGCAGCGGCTGACCGGACAGATGCCGCCCGTCTTGTCCAGGATGCAGGCGCCGCAGGCCTGGCAGCGCTCCTCCCACACACCCTGTTCCGACGGCATGCCCATGAACAGGGTGTCGAGGGCGGGCAGCACGCGGGTCCCGGGGAAGCGCTGGGCGAGCGCTTGCACGCCGACACCGCAGCCCAGCGACAGCACCGCGTCGTATTGCCTCACCTGATCGGCCAGCGGATCGATGTATTCCCATTCGCACTGGCGCTGCACGATGGCCTCGTCCACTTGAAGCGGCTTGCCCTCGATGCCCCGCTTCATGCGCAGGCTGGCCGCGAGCGTCGCGACTTCCTTGCGTCCGCCGGAGAAGCAGACCGTGACGCAGGTGCCGCAGCCGACGGCGAGCACTCTGTCATAGCCCTGCACCATCCGGGCGACGGCCTCGAGCGGTTTGGTTTCGGCGACTATCATGCCGGTGCTCCTTGCTTGGTCGTACGCCGCAGCGGGTTCGGGCCCAGGCTGCGGACGCGCTCGACGTGCTCGCCGGCGAGCTCGGCGAAGCGTATGCCCATCGCGGCCGAGATATTGACCATCCGCAGCCGCTCGCCGTCCAGCCCGATTTCGTTCAGCAGCGCCCTGAGGTAATCGACTCGCTGGCGCGCGTACAGGTTGCCCTTCAGGTAATGGCACTTGCCGCTCAGGCAGCCGGCGATCAGCACGCCGTCGGCGCCGTCCTCGAACGCGTGCAGCACGTTCACCACGTCGATGCGGCCCGTGCAGGGCAGCTCCACGATCTTGATCGCGCTCGGATACGACTGCCGGCTGCCGCCGGCGAGGTCGGCCGCGGCGTAGGCGCAATGCCGGCAGCAGAACGCGACGACATCGGGTTGGAAATCGCCGCTCATTGCGCGAGCTCCTCGTGCGCCCGGTGGAACAGCGCATCGACCTTGGCGCGGACCTGCGCGTCCGTGTAGTGCCTGAGCTGGATCGCGTTTGCGGGGCACTGCGCCGCGCACAGGCCGCAGCCCTGGCAGAGCGCTGCCTCGATGCGAGCGGCGCCGGCGATGCCGCCCACGCCGCTCAGCTCGTCGCTGATCCGCGGCGCGGAATACGAGCAGCTGCGCACGCACGTGAGGCAGCCCACGCACAGTGCGGGATCGACCTCCGCGACGCGCCCGCCGACCGTGATCGTGTCGTGCGAGATCAGGGCGCCGGCGCGCGCGGCGGCCGCGCGCGCATGCACGAGGGTCTCCTCGAGCAGCTTCGGGTAGTGGGCCGTCCCCGCCATGAACAGGCCCTCGGACAGGAAATCCACCGGGCGCAGCTTGACGTGCGCCTCCATGAAAAATCCGTCCATGTCGACCGGCACCTTGAGGCGATCCGACAGCTCGCGCGCCGCCGGCGAAGGCACCACCGGCGTGGAAAGCACCAGGTAGTCGGGCGCGATCGCGATGTCCCTGCCGAGGATCTCGTCGAAGACGCGCACCTCGAGCCTGCCGGTCGAACCGGAGACTTCGGGCGGCCGGGAGTCGTCGTAGCGGAAGAACACCACGCCGGCGTCGAGCGCCTGGCCGTAGAGGCGCTCCTTGAATCCGTAGGTGCGGATGTCCTTGTAGATCACCGCCACCCTCGCGAGCGGGTTGCGCCGCTTGAGCACGAGCGCGTTCTTGAGCGCGGTGGTGCAGCAGATGCGCGCGCAATAACGCTCCGCCGGTCCCACGCACTGGATCATCGCGATCTCGCGCGGGGTCTCGCCGTCGGCCAGCTTCTGCTCGAATTCGCTCTGGGTCAGGATGCGCGGATCGGTCCCATAGCCGTATTCGTCGCCCCGGTACTCGATGCCGCCGATCGCGAGCACCGCGACGCCGTGGTTCACCGTGGCACGTTCGACCGAGCCCCCGGGAGATGTGAGCGTCGAGGTGAAATTGCCCATGAAGCCCGAGGTCCTCGCAAGCACGGTCTCGCGGTGGACGGTGATGCGCGGCTCGGCCTCGACCGCGGCAATGATCTCGGCCAGGAATTCCCTCGGGCCGATCAACGAATCGCCGCGGGCGATCGGCCTGCCCGCCCCGGCATGGTCGAGACCGAAGTGGACCTTGCGCAGAGCGCCGCCGAGCTCGGCATCCTTCTCGAGCAGGTGCACCGGAAATCCCTGCCCGGCGAGCGACAGCGCCGCAGTCATTCCTGCCGGGCCGCCGCCGATGACCAGCGCGCTCTTGTTCATCGCCATGGTGCCGGTCGGAAGCGCCTCTAGCTCGCTTGCGCGCGCCGCCGACATGCGCACCAGGTCCCTCGCCTTGGCGGTCGCCGCCGCGCGGTCCTTCGAATGCACCCACGAGCACTGATTGCGGATGTTGGCCATGTCGAACAGGAACGGATTCAGCCCGGCGCTGCGCGCGCAGTCGCGGAACAGCGGCTCATGCGTGAGCGGCGTGCAGCTCGCGACGATCAGGCGGTTGGCGCCCAGGCTGCGCACTTTCGCCGCGATGTCGGCAACGCTGTCGCGCGAACAGGCATACAGCTTTTCCTCGGCGTGGATCACGCCAGGCAATGTCTTCGCGTACTCGGCGACCTCGCCGCAGTCGAGGTAGCCCGCGATGTTGGTGCCGCAATGGCAGACGAACACCGCCGTGCGCGGGTCCTCGCCGCCGACGTCGCGCTCCTGCGGGAAGCTCCGGGTGGTCGTCAGGGTGCCGCGCGCCCTGGACAGCAGCGCGCCCGCGCCCGCCGCCGCGCCGCTCGCATCGACCAGCGACTCGGGAATGTCCTTGGGTTCCCGGAACGGACCGGCCGCGAATATGCCGGGCCGGCTCGTCTGCAGAGGGTCGAACTGCACCGTGCGGCAGAAACCGTAGTCGTCGAGCTCCACGCCGAGGCGCCGGCCGAGATCGCGGACCTCCGGGGCGATCTCCATGCCGACCGAAAGGACGACCATGTCGAATTCTTCCTCGACCATCTCGCGCGCGCCGGCGCGGTCCCAGTAGCGCAGCACCAGATCGCCGGTCGCGGGATTCTCGCGCACCTGCGAGATCCGGCAGCGCGTGTAGCCGACCCCGTATTTCTCGCGCGCCGTCCGGTAGTAGCTCTCGTAGCCTTTCGAGAAGGCCCGCATGTCCATCATGAATACTTGCGCGCGCGTGTCGGGCTCGTGCTCGATCGCCTGCACCGCCTGCTTCGCCGCGTACATGCAGCAGACCGCCGAGCAATAGTCGTGCGACTGGTCGCGCGATCCCACGCACTGCAGGAAGGCGATCCGCTTCGGGGTCCGCCCGTCCGAGGGCCGCCGGACATGGCCGCCGTTGGGGCCCGAGGCGCTCAATAGGCGCTCGAACTCGATCGAGGTGACCACGTTGGGAAAGCGCCCGTAGCCGTACTCCTCCGAGAGCTCGGCGCGATAGAGCTGGAAGCCGGGTGCGAGGACCACGGCCCCGACGTCGATGCGGCGCGTGCGTTCGGCCATGCCGTGGTCGATCGCGCCGACACCGCACGCATGGACGCACTGGTTGCATTCGCTGCAGATGCCGCAGGACAGGCAGCGCGCCGCCTCGGCGTGCGCCTGCTCCCGCGAATAACCGAGCTCGACTTCGACGAAGTCGCCGATGCGCGCTTCGACCGCGACTTCAGGCATCGGTACGCGGCGCGCGGGCACGATCCGGCCCTTGCTCAGCTTGTCATCGAGTTCCGCCCGCTCAATCGCCGCGACCGGCGGCGCGGGATCGGCCTCCCCCGTTGCGACGCCCTCACGCAGATAGCGATGGATGGCCCGGGCAGCGCGGTGGCCGCCGGCGATCGCCTGTATCGCGAACGCCGTGCCGCTCACGCTGTCGCCGGCGGCGAACACGCCGGGTCGCGCGGTCGCCATGGTCCGCGCATCGACCTCGACGGTCTTCGCCTGCGTCATTCCGATGCCGGGGAGTCCGGGAACGACGCCCAGGCCCACGCGCTGCCCGACTGAGAAGATCACCACGTCGCACGACAGGGTGAAGCTCGAATCCGGCTCGACGGTCACGGCATAGCGGCCGTTCTCGTCCCGCTCGAAGCTCGCGACGCGCTCGCATTGGAGCCCTGCCACGCGGCCCGCGCCGTCGTCGAGGACGCGGGCGAAGTCCAGGCCGAACTCGATGCCGATGCCTTCCTCGCTCGCGGCCTTGCGCTCGGCGTCGCTCGCGGGCATCTGGCTCGAACTCTCGCGCATCGCCATGCGCACGCGGCGGGCCCCCAGGCGCAGCGCGGTGCGCGCGACGTCCACCGCGACATCGCCGCCGCCGACCACGACGACGTCCTTGCCCTCGATGCGCGCGCGCGGGTCGACCGCAGCGGCTGCCCGCTCATCGCCCTCTGCGCGATGCATCTGGGCCAGGCGGACATCGCGCAGGAATTCCGTGTTCACGAGCACGCCAGCAGCGTCGTTGCCCGGAATCGGGGGCCGCAGGCCTTCCTGCGCGCCGACGGCGATGAGCACCGCCTTGTAGCCCTGCGCAAACAGCGCCTCCAGATCGTCGATCCGGGTGCCGAGGCGCAGCTCGACGCCGAGATCCAGGATGTCCTGGATCTCCCGGTCGAGCAGCTCGGCGGGGAGACGGTGCGCGGGAACGCCGAAACGCAGCATACCCCCGGCCGCGGGAAGCGCGTCGAACACGGTCACCGGGTAGCCGCTGCGCACCAGGTCCTGGGCCGCGGTGAGACCGCAGGGGCCCGCGCCGATGATGGCGATGCGCTCGTCGTGGCGGCGCTCGGCGGGCTGCGGAGCCGAGCGCGACTTGGCGTATTCATGGTCGACCACGAAACGCTTGAGGCCGCGGATGTTCACGGGTTCGTCGACTTTGCCGCGGCTGCAGGCGGTCTCGCAGCGGTGGTCGCAGACGCGCCCGCAGATGGCCGGAAACGGGTTGTCTTCCTTGATGGTGCGCAGCGCATCCTCGTAGCGGCCCTCGCGGATCAGCGCGATATAGCCTTGCGCCCGCTGGCCGGCGGGACAGGCGTCCCGGCACGGCGAGACGCCGCGCTTCTCGATCGCATAGGCGTCGGGCGTCGCCTGCGGATAGAGGCGGTAGGCGGCGCGCTGCGAGCGCAGCCCCTCGTCGAACAGGCTGGGCAGCGATTCGGGGCAGACCTCGGCGCACTTGCCGCAGCCGTTGCAGATGTCGGTGTCGATGAACCGGGGCCGCGTGCGCACCGACGCGCTGAACGCACCGGCGTCGCCTTCGAGCGCGACCAGTTCGCTGTCGGTCAGGATCTCGATGTCGGGGTGCGCGCCCGTGTCCACCAGGCGCGGCGAGATGGTGCACATGGCGCAGTCGTTGGTGGGAAAGGTCTTGTCGAGCTTGGCCATGTGCCCGCCGATGGCGGAGCGCTTCTCGATCAGGTAGACCTTGTAGCCGCCGTCGGCGAGATCGAGCGAAGCCTGAATCCCGGCGATGCCGCCGCCGACCACCATCACGGCGCCGGTGGGTTGCCTGGCGGAGGTGCAACTTCCTGAGTCCATTCAGTAAGCTCTCGATATGCGCAGCGGGCGGGGGCCCCAAAAAGCTGACGCATCCTAAAGGGGCGCACCCGGCGCCGATTTGATCTGTGGCAAAGGTCGGTCTGGGATCATCTGCCCACAATCAGCCCACGATCAGCCGACACTCGGACATGGGCAAAGCCCTGAATTCCTGAACCACTGCGACCAGGAGCGGTCTGCCTCGTCTGAGGCCTCTTGTCCGCGTCGCAGACACGCGAGGTTGAACGCCATGAACAAAATCCTGAAATACGTCCTGATCGGGGTGGGCGGCATCGTCTTCGTCCTGGCCGCGGTGGCGGCGTACGTCGCCGCGACATTCGACCCCAACGACTACAAGCCGCGGATCGTGCAACTGGTCAAGGAAAAGCTCGACCGCACGCTCAGGATCGACGGCGACATCAAGCTGACGTTCTTCCCGGCGCTGGGCGCGGATCTCGGCGGGCTCACGCTGTCCGAGCACGCGGTCGAAAAGGAGTTCGCTTCGGTCGAGGCGGCGCGCGTCGCAGTGCAGCTGATGCCGCTGCTGGCGCGCGAGGTGGTCGTCAGCCGGATCGAAGTGCGCGGGCTGCGCGCGAGCCTCGTGAAGCACAGGGACGGCACCACTAACGTGGACGACCTCACCGGTGGCGAAGCTCGCAAGCCGAAGCGCACGCCCGGTGCGGAGGACCGGCCGGCACAGAGGCCGATTCACTTCGACATAGATCACGTGCTCATCGAAAACGCCAGCCTCGGCTATGCCGACGAGCGCAGCGGCGCAAAATACGCGCTGAGCAAGCTGACACTCAAGACCGGCAGGATCGCGGCCGCAACGCCGAGCGACATCCAGCTTGCGTTCGCGGTCGGCGCGAGCCAGCCCGGGCTGAACGTCGATGTTCGCCTGAAGACGCGGCTCGCGATCGATCCCGGCGCGCAGGCCTTCGATCTGAGCAATCTCGCCGTCGATCTCGCGTTCATCGACCCGAAATCGGGGCGAGGACCGGTCGCGATCAAGCTCACGGGCAGCGCCCACGCAGACATTCCGAAGCAGCGCGCGAGCTTGGATTTTTCGACCAGGGTCGACGAATCAAGCATCACCGGCAAGGCCGGGCTCGCGCATTTCAGCCCGCCCTCGTACGTGTTCGACGTCAACGTCGACAAGCTCGACGCCGACCGCTACATGGGCGCGAAGAAGCCCGAAGGCAAGAGCGCGCCGGCGGGGAAGCCTGAGGAGCCGCTCGACTTCTCGGCATTGAAGACTCTGAAGGCGAGCGGCAGCGTCAGGATCGGTTCGCTCAAGGCGGCGAATATCAAGGCGCAGAACGTGCGGCTCGACGCGAGAGCGGGCGGCGGGCGCCTCGACCTGAACCCGCTGAGCGCGAGCCTCTATCAGGGCACGATGAGCGGCAGCCTGTCGCTCGTCGCCGCGGCGGCGCCGCAGATCGCCATCAAGCAGAAGCTCGCCGACATCAGCATCGGCCCGCTGCTCAAGGATGCCATCGACCGCGACCTGCTCGAGGGCAAGGGCAACGTCGCGCTCGACGTCTCCGGCCAGGGTGCGACGGTGTCGGCGATCAAGAAGGCCCTGAACGGGTCGGCATCGATCAACCTCGCCGACGGCGCGCTGAAGGGCATCAACATCGCTGCGTCGATACGCAACGCCAAGGCCAGGCTCGGCGCACTGAAGGGCGAGACCACCCAGGCGGCCAACGCCGCCGAGAAGACCGATTTCACCGAGCTGACGGCGAGCTTTGCGATCAGGAACGGCATCGCGCACAATTCCGATTTGTCGCTGAAGTCGCCACTGTTGCGCCTGGGCGGCGAAGGGGACATCGACATCGGGGCGGGCAGCATGGATTACCTGGCCAAGGCGACGCTGGTCGCCACCGCAGCCGGACAGGGCGGCAAGGACCTGTCCGCGCTCAAGGGGCTGACGGTCCCGGTGCGCATTTCGGGCCCGTTCGCTTCGCTCAGCTACAAGCTCGACTTCAATGCGTTGATCGGCGGCGCGGCGCAGCAGAAGATCGACGAGAAGAAGGAAGAAATCAGGGCGAAAGCGCGCGACAAGCTCAAGGAGCAATTCAAGGGGCTGTTCGGGCGCTGACCGCCGTGCAAAGGAGCGATATTCCAATGGACAGTCAATTGCAGACGCTGGATCAGGTCAAGGCCTCGGTCATCGACATGGCCCTCAGGTTCGGTCCGAAGCTGCTGGTCGCGGTGATCATCCTGGTCGCCGGCTATCTGGCAGGACGCTGGATGGGCGGCATGCTCGAGCGCCTGCTCATCCGGTTCAAGCTCGAAGCGCCGGTGCGCTTACTGCTCGTGCGCAGCGGCCAGGCCCTGATCATCGGCCTGTTCGCGATCATGGCCCTGCAGAACCTGGGCGTCGAGCTCCTGCCCCTCGTCGCGGGCCTCGGCGTCGCGGGCGCGGGCGTCGCGCTCGCGATGCAGGGCGTCCTCGGGAACGCGGCCGCCGGCCTGACGATCATCTTCACGCAACCCTTCCACATAGGCGACTACATCTCGATCGCCAAGGAGGAAGGCGAGGTCCTCGGAATCAGCCTGTTCAGCACAACGCTGGGGCACACTGACCGCTCGACGGTGGTGATCCCGAACCGCAAGATCGTCGGCGAGATCCTGCACAACTGCGGCCGTATCCGGCAGCTCGACCTGACTGTGGGCGTCTCCTATGCGACCGACGTGAACCTCGCCCTGCGCGCGATCGACGAAATCCTGCGCGCCAGTCCGCGCGTGCTGCGCGATCCCGCCCCCGTGATCGGCGTCGCCCTGCTGGCCGACTCCGGCATCAGGATCAACGTGAACCCATGGGTCGGCGTGCCCGACTACACGGCCGCCGTGAGCGAGATCAACAAGGCGATCCTCGAGACCTTCCGGGCGCGAAATATCGACGCCCCCTTACCGAAGCTCGAAGTGCGGATGCTGGGAAGCCCGGCCTGAGCTTCCGTTGCACCCGGCAGGAGGTCAGCGGGATTGCAAAATTTACACGACATCTCCTAATTTGCTCGGCTTGACACACATGAGTCGCGAGTCTATGGTTTCTCTGACGCCCGCCGGCTTCTTGATGTGACGGGCGATCGCAGCGCGCCTCATCACAGGAGAGACAGACATGAAATCAGAATTGAAAAAAATGATTTGCCGCTTTCTGGCCATCGCACTGATGGTGTTGCCCTTCCAGACCGGACACGCAAGAATGATCGGAATGGACCAGGTGAATTCCACCGCTGCCGCTCAGGCAGATCGCGCCCTCGTATTGAACCACTTGAGCCGTTCACAGGTCGTGAGCGAATTCCAGACGCTGGGTCTCGATGCACAGGCTGCCCGGGACCGCGTTGCGGCGATGACGGATGGTGAAGTCAGCGCGCTCGCCGGGAAAGTCAATGCGGTTCCTGCCGGCGGCGATGGGCTGATCGCGCTCATTCTGGTCGTGTTCTTCATCTGGTACTTCGCCTTCCGCCGCTAGGAATCGCGCCGGGAAGGCACGCCGAATAAAGGACTGACCCGGAGGGGCGGTCATGCCGGATCGGGCTGCCTGGTACAAGAGCGCCCGCCTCGCGGCGGGCGCTTTCTTGTTTCTGGCTGTGTTGAGCGGCTGTGCGTCGGTGGTTCCGCAGACCATGGCGCTGCGGGATACCTGGCCGCAAGGCGTCGCCCTTCGGACCGAAATCGGCGGGGTGCCGTTCTTTCCGCAAGAGCAATATCAATGCGGCCCAGCCGCGTTGGCGACGACGCTGGTTCATGCGGGCGCACAAGTCACCCCGGAAGAACTCGTCAGGCTCGTCTATGTGCCCGCGCGCCGGGGTAGCCTGCAGATCGAAATGCTGGCCGCGTCGCGACGCTACGGCAGGGTTTCCTACCCGCTCGCCCCGTACTTCGATGACTTGTTGCGCGAGGTTGCGGCGGGCAATCCGGTCATTGTTCTGCAGGACAACGGCATCGGGCCCATCACCAACTGGCACTATGCGGTCGTTATCGGCTTCGACTACCCTGCGGGCGAGTTGTACCTGCGTTCGGGCGAGACGAAGCGACTGGCCATCCCGTTTACGGTCTTCGAATACACCTGGAAGAAGAGCAACTACTGGGCAATGCTCACCATGCCGCCCGGCCGCATTCCGGTGACCGCCATGGAATCGGATTACCTCGCCGCGATTTCCGCGATGGAACGCGCCGACGGGGCCCGAGCCGCGATATCTGCGTATTCGACGTTTCTCGAGCGCTGGCCGGACAACCTTGCGGCGAGCATCGGTCTGGCGAATCAGCACTACGTGCTGGGAGCACTGAAGGATGCGGAAGCCGTGCTTCGCCGGGCCGCCGCGCGTCATCCGGATTCGGTGGCCGTGTTGAACAACCTCGCCCAGACGCTCTCGGATCTGGGGCGCAATTACGAGGCGCTGGCGCTCATTGAACGGGCGCAGCGAAAGAACGAAAGCCCCTTCTCGGCGGCCGTGCAGGACACTTACGCGCTCATCCTGAAGCGCATGGGCGGGAACAAATAGCCTGTTTGCGCATGGAGCGCGCACGGGCGCGCAATTCTGCCTCCAATCGGAGACTATACTTTACCAACCGATGGCAAAAAAAGATCCGTCTGTACTCAATCTGGAGGCTCCCTATGAAATCCATTGGCATGAAGATGAAGTGCGCGTTGGCAGTTGTTATCGGGGGAAGCCTGGCGATGGGCCCGGCGGCGGCAGACAAGCCCTCCTGGGCTGGCTCCGGCAAAGGCAGCAAGGACGAGCGCGTGGACCGGCGCGATGACCAAAGAAGCGAGCGGCGCGACCAGGACAGGCCTTCGGCCGGCAAACACCGCCACTTCGAGGACAGGCACCGCGTGATCGTGCGTGATTACTATGCCGAGCAGTTCCGAAGCGGGCGCTGCCCGCCGGGATTGGCGAAGAAGCAAAACGGCTGCATGCCCCCGGGCCAGGCGAAGAAGTGGCAGATCGGGCGGCCATTGCCGCGCGACGTAATCTTTTACGACGTGCCCGACTCGCTCGTGGTGCAGATCGGCCTGCCTCCTCCCGGCCATCGCTACGTGCGCGTGGCGGGCGACATTCTGATGATTGCGATCGGGACCGGATTGATCGTCGAGGCAATTCAGGATCTGAATCGGTAGCAACGCGCTCCAGTGCCCGCCGTGCGGCGGGAACCGGCGCATGTCGCATGCAAGCGACGTCCGGGCGCCGAACGTGACCGTGCCGTCCCCGAGCGCCGGCTTGAGTCCGCCGACGCCTTCGGCCGTTCCTACATCACCCCGCGTGAGCGTGCGGGCTTTGCGGCCCTTGCGCCCTGCTTCCCCGCGCGCTTCCCTTCGAGGCTCGTGCCTGGGGATTGCGCCGCCGTCGCCGATTTCACCCAGGTGAGCTTCGCGCCCCATTTCTTCAGCACCTTCTCCACGATCGCCGGATCATCGACGGTGCGCGGCGGTTTCTCGCCCCAGAAGCGGTACTCCTCGTCGGGCATGGTGGCATCGATGCCGAATCCGGTCTGCCAGCCCTTTTCGCGCAGCGACACCGCGGGGTCGAGCCACTGGCCGGCGCGCCGAGGCAGGATGTTCACGTCGCGGTCGGCCCTGACGCGCGTCGACAACGCCCAGTGCACGCTGTCGTAGTTCCAGATGTCGATGTCCTTGTCGACCACGATCACGTGCTTGTAGCGCGCATAGGTCGCGCCCCACACCGCGTCCATGACCTGCTGCGGGTGTCCCGGGAACAGCTTGTCGATCTTGACGATCGCCTCGTAGGTGACGTCGCAGCGCATGTCGAGCACGCCGGGCACCAACTCGCGCAGGGTCTTGAACGCAACGGCCTGCGAGGACTTCCCGACCGAAAGCGCGCTGTCGGACGGATACCATTGTTCCCGGGCGCCGAGAAAGATCGGATTCCTGCGATGCGTGATGCGCTGCACCTCGAATACCGGATTGGAGCGCGCCTCCCCGTAATAGCCGGTGTATTCGCCGAATCCACCCTCTATCTTGCGCACCCCGGGCCGCACCACGCCCTCGAACACCCATTCGCTGGTCGCGGGGACGACGATGTCCGACAGCTGGCACTTCACCATCTCGAGCGGCTCTCCGCGCAGCGCCCCGGCGATCTGGAATTCGTCGACATCGGGCGGCGTGCGGGTGCTGGCACAGATGAATACGGTGGGATCGTAGCCGGTGATCACCGCCATCGGCATCGGCTTTCCGAGCTTTTCGTACTTCATGTAATGCTGGCGGCCGTGGGTGTATTCCGGCGCGCCCCAGCCGAGCAAGTTGCGGCCGAGCGTGTGCATGCGGTAGATGCCGGCGTTGAGCACGCCCGATTCAGGGTCTTTGGTGACCGACACCGAAAGGGTCCCGGGGAATTCGCCGCCGTCGTGCTGGTGCCAGACGGTATTGCAGATGCGGTGCAGGTCGATGCTCTTGCCGTTGATCGCGACTTCCTGGCAGGGCGCGTCCTTCACCACGCGCCACGGAACCATCTTCTCGGTGCGCCGTATCCACTCGTGGTTGAAGTCGCTCCACTTGTCGATGCCCAGCGCCCAGAGATATCGCCGGTCCGTCCCGAGCAGGTTGGTCACCATCGGATAGTCGGCGCCCTTGATATTGTCGAACACGATTGCCGGCCCGTGTTCCTGGAGACCCAGGCGCGTGATGCCGTTGATCTCCCAGCCCGGATCGACCTGCTCGCGGATGTGCATCACGTCCTTTTTCGACTCGAGAAACGCGAGAAACTCGCGCATGTCGTACCACTTCCGCTTGCCCATTCCGTCTCCTTTCGTTGTTTCCGCGATTGGCTCAGCCGCCCGCGAGGTCCGAGTGATCGATGTCGAGCAGTTCCATCAGCGTTCTCATGTATTCCGACATGCGCGGATGCGAGCGCCGCGCAAACGGATCGTTGCGCTCGGGTATGTCGATCGCAAGCTCGCGCACGATCGTCCCCGGCCGCCGCGACATGACCAGCACACGGTCCGAAAGGGCCACCGCCTCGGAAATGTCGTGGGTGATGAAGAGCGCCGTCTTGTTCTCCTCCGCGAGCACCTGCGCGAGGTCCTTCTGCAGCACCATCTTGGTCTGCGCGTCGAGCGCCGAGAACGGCTCGTCGAGCAGCAGCACCTCGGGGTCCAGTGCCATGGTCCGCGCGAGCGCCGCGCGCTGGCGCATGCCGCCGGAGAGCTGGTGCGGATAATGACCGGCGAAGTCGGCGAGGTGGTAACGCTCGAGCAGCGCGTGGCCGCGACGCAGACGCTCCTTGCGCTCGACGCCCTGGATCTCCTGGCCCAGCTCGACGTTCTCGATGATGCTGCGCCAGGGCAGCAGCAGGTCCTTTTGCAGCATGAAGGCGACGTGCAGGCTCGGCCCCGTGATCTGCGTGCCGTCGAGCAGCACTGTGCCGCGCTTGGGACGGGTGAGGCCGGCGGCGAGATTGAGCAGCGTGCTCTTGCCGCAGCCGCTCGGGCCGATGATGGCAACCACTTCTCCGTCCGCCACCGCGAGCGATACGTCGCGGATCGCGACCAGCGCCGCGCCCCTTCCGCCGCGCGGCGGATATTCCATCGTCACTCCCGTGAACTCGAGGCGGCGGGCGCTGTTCATCATTGTACGGAACAGGGGTGCATCAGCGGATGCGCATCAGCCCTCGGCGGCAAGCTTCTGCCGCAGCGTCTTGCGGTCCACCTTGCCGACGGTGGTGCGCGGCAGCTCGGCGACCAGATAGATCTTCGACGGCACCTTGTAGCGGGCGAGGTTCGACATGCAGAAGGCGATGAGGTCCTCGGCGCTCGCGCGCGCGCCCTCCTTCAGCACCACGTAGGCGCGAATGGTTTCGCCGTAGTAGGGGTCCGGCACGCCGGAGGCCGCCGCTTCCTTCACGTCGGGGTGCGAGAACAGCACCTCGTCGACCTCGCGCGGATAGACGTTGAAGCCGCCGACGATCGCCATGTCCTTCTTGCGGTCGCGGATGGTGAAGTAGCCCTGCGCGTCGAACTCGCCTATGTCGCCGGTGTACAGCCATCCCTCGCGCAGCGCCTCGGCCGTTTCCTTCGGCCGGTTGCGGTAGCCCGACATGATCTGCGGGCCGCGCGCGCGGATCTCGCCGATTTCGCCGGCGCCGAGCACTTTCGTGCCGGTCTCGACGTCGACGATCTGCAACTCGGTGAGCGGCAGCACCGGGCCGACCGACCCGGGCTTGAGCGCGCCCTCACGCACGTAGGTGAGCACGGGTCCGGCCTCGGTCTGACCGAAGCCCTCGAGGATCGGCGTGCCGGTGGCCGCCTGCCAGCGGCGCAGGGTCTCCTCGGGCAGCGGCGCCGAGCCCGAGTAGGCGGTGCGCAGCGCCGAGAAATCGGTCGCCGCGAAAGCCTCATGGGCGAGCAGTCCGATGAACACGGTGGGTCCGGCCGGGAGCCGGGTGATGCGCTCGCGCACCAGCAGCTCGAGCAGCACATCGGGCCTGTAGCGCGGCATGATCACGAGCTTGCCGCGGCAGTAGGCGGCAAGGTGAAGGCACATCGCCACGGCAAAAACGTGGAACAGCGGCATCATGCACAGGATGCTCTCGTCGTCGGCGCGCGTGGGCAGCGCCGCTTCGCGCTGGCTGATGTTCACCGCCATCTGGGCATGGGTGATGTTCACGCCCTTGGGCAGCCCCGTGGTGCCGCCGGTGTACTGGAGCGTGGCGAGATCCCCGGGAGCGGGCAGCGGCTCGGGCAATGTCAGTGCGGCATCGTTCTTCCACGCGTCGAGGCTGCGGCCGGACTTTCCGCCGATGCGGATCGCATGCGGGACCTTGAGCGACGCGCACAGCGGCTCGACGGTCCCCGCCACGTCCTCGTCGTAGATCACGACATGCGCCTCGGCGTCGGCGAGTATGTGCGTGAGCTCGCGCGCGGTGTAGGTGGGGTTGATCGGCACCGCCTGCGCCCCGGCCGCGTGGACCGCAAACATCGCGACCGGGATGTCGAGAGAGTTGCCGCAGACGAGCGCGACGCGCCCGCCGCGCGCGCCCAGCGCCGCCAGCTCGCGCGCGAAACCGGCCACGCAGCGCAGGTATTGCGCGTAGCTGAGCTGCCTGTCCCCGCAGACCAGCGCCGGCGCGCTCCCGGAGCGCGCCGCCGCGTCGGCCAGCATGTGGACCACCGTCGGGTGGACCCGGGGAAGGACGCTGGTATCCCAGCTCCCGGCCATATTTCCCCCTACGCAGTCATAGCCGGAACCAAACAGGTCGGCTCGCTTTGCCATCCATAATCTCCCGATTTTGGGAAGTTGCGAAGTTGCAGCTTCCCAAAATCGGGAGACATATACAAACTCAAAATCTTCGCCAATTCTGCCAAAACTTGCGTCACAAGAGACTCGTTACCAGCCCGGAGGCCGCGACACGGTGATGTGCGGCGCCACTTCCTCTTCGGTCGGGATCCAGTCGACCTTGATGAGCTTGCCCTTGGGATGGAGCTGGTGCGCGCCGCGCCCTTCCTTGCAGCCCTTCTTGCGCAGCTTGGCGCGCGCCACCGCGGTCGCCTTCTCGTCGATGCGGTAGTCGAGCGCCTCCCGGTCCACGACCTTGATCACCACGCCGTAATACTCCTTCGCGGCCTCGACCGAGAGCCACTCGTCCATCACGTCCTCGAGCACCAGCTTCTGATCGCGCTCGAGCGGGTTGCCGAAGCCGCCGCCTCCGGAGGACGCGTAGAAGATCTTGTCGCCCTTCTTCAGCTCCACGCCCGTGGCGTACATGCCGGCGTTGAATTCCTTCTTCGTCCCCTTGTTGATGATCAGGTTGCAGCCGCCGCCGTTCAATCCGCCCGAAAGGCCGAACGGCGTGAACTTCTCGCGGTCGCCGTGGATGGTCATGGTGACGTCGGTCAGCACGGTGAGCTCGCGCAACAGCGCGAAGCCGCCGCGATACGTGCCGTGGCCGCAGGAGTCCGGCCGCGCCTCGTAGCGCGTGTAGAGCACCGGGAACCAGCGCTCCTCCAGTTCCTGCGGTATCGTGCGGGCGTTGCAGAAGCGCATGAAGATGAGCGACTTGCCGTCCTTGTAGGTGCGGGCATTCTCGCCGCCCACCGCGTAGGTGTACTGCACGAATTGCTTCTTGGTGCGCGGATTGAACCCGCCCATGCAAAGGTTCGTCAGGCTGACCGCGGCCGGGTAGACGCGCCAGGGCTGCACCTTGCCCAGCGGTCCCGCGAGGCAGGCGATGGTCACCGCTTCCACCTTGTCGAACGCGCCCGATGCATAGCCCGTTGTGGGCGCGGGTTCGACCACGTCGACGCACGTGCCCTTCTTCGAGATGATCTCCAGGTTGCGGATGATGCCCTCGTTGAGGGGAAACAACTGCGGGAAGCAGATCATGAAGCCGAGGTAGTTGCCGCCGGTGAGCGTGGCGTAGCTGCAGCCCCAGGAGCCGCGCGGCGACGGCCCGCAATCGGTCCAGTCGAAACTGAGCTTGGTGCCCTTCTTGGTCATGCGGCAGTGCACGCGGATGGGCGGTTTGCCGGGAGACATGACGTCCTGGTCGCCGAAGTCCTCGAACTCCCAGCTGCCGTCCGGAAGCTGCTCGAGCTCGGCCAGCATCAGCCGCTCGGTGTAGTTGAACTGCTCCTCGAAAGCCTGGTAGAGCGTCTCCTTGCCATAGCGCTCGCAGAGTTCCTTCACCCGCCGGTCGATCAGGCGCGAGGCTTCGTACTGCGCCTGCAGGTCGGCGCGGCGCTCGGTGGAGGACCGGATATTGATGGCGATGAAGGAAAACAGCTCCTCGTCGAGCTTGTCCTCCTTGTACAGGCGGATCGGAGGAATGCGGATCCCTTCGGCGTAGCAGGTGGTCGCCTCGGGGTTGAAGGTGCCCGGCATCGGGCCGCCCATGTCGGCCCAGTGGATCACGGTGCAGCCGAAGGCGACGATCTCGCCCTGGTGGAATATCGGCCGGATCAGGCGCGTGTCGTTGACGTGCGAGCCGGTGCGGTACGGGTCGGAGAACAGGAACGTGTCGCCGGGCTTCATCGTGTGCAGCGGCACGGACTTGATGAGTTCCTTCACCGAGGGGCCGAACGAGGCGTAATGCGCCGCGGCGTCGGTATGCCCGTGCGCGACCAGCCTGCCGTCGCGCGTGAGCAGCGCGTTCGAGCGGTCCCGGCCCATGCCGACCACCGGGTGGTAGGCAACGCGCTCGATGGTGGTCGAGGCCTCGTAGCAGGCCGCGACGAAGGCGTTCCTCAGCACCTCGAACGTGATCAGGTCCATTCCGATGTTGGACGAATTGGCGAGTTTTTCCTTGACGCCTCCGACCGGAGCGCTCGGCTGGCCGTGCTTTGCTTTCTTGCTTGCCTTGGTGTCCATGGTCCCTCCTACCGATCCACGCGAATGATCAGGTTGCCGTACTTGTCGACGCTGCAGTGCGTATGCGGCGGCATCACCGTGGTGGTATCGGGCTGCTCGATGATCGCCGGCCCGTCGAAACTCGCCCCGACCGGCAGTTTCTCGCGCTCGTAGATCGTCGCCTGGATGAATCCGCTGTCGCGGAACCAGACCTTGCGCGATCGCTTCTTCGCCTGCTCGAGCGTGGTGTCGCGCTTCACCTCGGGCAGATCCGGCTTCTGCAATTTCCCGCGCGCAATGACCCGCAGGTTCACCAGTTCCACCGGCGCGTAGCCCGGGGGCAGCGTGTAGCCGTAGGCGAGCTGCATCGCGGTCATGAAGTTCTGCGTGATTCCGCCCAGCTCGCGGATCGGCTCGGGCCCGACCTCGACGGTGAAGAAACGGGCCTGGCTGAAGTATTTCACGTCGACGTAGCGCTCGATCGTGATCTGGTCCGGCCGCATGCCCTCGCGCTCGAGCGTCTTGGTTCCCTTCTTCACCAGCGCGTCGAACTCGCGGTTGAGCTTCTTGAAATCGAGCTCGGCCTCGATCTTGTGCAGGGGCGTGGTGAATTCGTGCTTGACGTCCACCCTGATCGCGCCGAACGCCGAGGCGTAGCCCGGAAGCGGGGGCACGATCACGGTGGTGGCGCCGATCTCCCGCGCGAGGTCGCAGGCATACATGCAGCCGCCGCCGCCGTAGGGCACGATGGCGAAGTCGCGCGGGTCCCAGCCTCGCGATACCGTCTGCAGCCGCATCGCCATCATCAGGTTGGTCATGGCAACCAGGTACATGTTGGCCGCGGCGGCCTCGGCGTCCCATCCGTAATGATCGCCGATCTTCTCCTTCAGCGCCTTGTGCGAAAGCCGGCCGTCGACCTTGATCTCGCCGCCGAGGTAATAATCCGGATCGATGCGCCCGAGCACGATCTGGGTATCGGTGTTGGTGGGCTCGGTGCCGCCGGCGCCGTAGCAGGCGGGCCCGGGCACCGCGCCCATGCTCTGCGGCCCGACGTTGAGCATGCCGCCCTTGTCGACCCAGCCGATCGAGCCGCCGCCCGCGCCGATGTAGATGGTGTCAACCGAGGGCAGGCAGCAGGGCACGTTCCACAGGATCTTCCACTCGTGGGTGATCGCGGGCTTGCCCTTGTAGATGATGGAGACGTTGTTGGTGGTGCCGCCGGTCTCGAAGGCGATCACGTTCTCGAATCCGGCGAGCGAGCCGATGTATCCGGCGAGGCCCACTGCGCCCGACACCGGCGAGGAGTGGAAGGTCTTGGCCGGAAATTTCACCGCCTCGTCCATGCCGATGACGCCGCCGCCGGAGGTGGTGACGAGGATCGAGCCAGCGTAGTTCCAGTCCTTTTTCAGCCGCCGCGACAGCCCGCCGAGGTAGTTCTTGAGGATCGGCGAGATGTAGGCGTTGAGCACCGTGGTGCAGGTGCGCTCGAACTCGAGCATCTGCGGAAGCACTTCGTGCGACAGCGTGACGTCCAGATCGGGCAGTTCCTCGTGCAGGATCTCGCGGGTGCGGATCTCGTGCACCGGGTTCATGAACGAATCCATGTACACCACGGCCACCGACTCGATGCCGCGCTTCTTGATCATGCGCGCGGCGCGGCGCACCTCGGCCTCGGCGAGCTTGGCGACGACCTCCCCGTAGGGACTGATGCGCTCGCGTATGGTGAGTACGTTCCTGCGCGGAATGATCAGCTCGGGGGGGTCCCAGTCCAGCTCGAATGCGGAAATCCGCTCGGCGCGCCCGCCGCCGAGCACGTCGCGAAAGCCCTCGGTGGTGATGAGCGCGGTCTTGACGCCCTTGCGCTCAAGGATGGCGTTGGTGGAAACAGTCGCGCCGTGACGGAACGACAGCACTTCGTCGCCCTTCAGGCCGGCGCGCTCCAGGCCGTTGATCACGCCGTCGAAGTAGGTCGGCGGCGTCGAGGCCACCTTCCCCAGGCGCTGCTCCCCGGTCTCCAGGTTGACGCCGATGACGTCGGTGAACGTGCCGCCGATGTCCGTGCCGACCACCCAGGTTCGCTTGCTCGACATTGCTGACTCCTCCTCTGCTGTGTAGCGTCCCGTCCCGGTGAGATCTCGCCGCTCATTTCGCCGCCCTGGGGGCGGTCTTGTCGCGCGTCGTCCCGCGTGCCTCCGGGCGATGCCGCTCATTACCGAATGTTATTCACTTTTGCGGCTTTGTCAACCGGAACCTGCCGGCCGCGGCGATGCCGCGCCGCACCATTGCAGGTCCCGGCGAATTCCGGCGCTTCAGGCGCGCCGGCGACGGCGCGCCGGCGCGTCGCCGAGCAGCAGCTGACACATGAGCTCGATCGTCTCCCGGCTGCAGTGTCTGCCGGGCCGCAGGTGGTAATTGATAACGAAGCCGTCGAAGGCCATCATTAGCATATGCGCAATTTCGACGCTGCCGAGCGCGCCGCCCCGCCCCGGGGGCAGGGCGGCGCAGATCATGCTCGCAACGTTCTCCTCGACCCATTTGAGCAGCGTCGGGTTGTAGCCTTCTTCCGGCGATGCGGTGGACGCCGCCTGCATCACGTTGTTCGCAAAACCGTTTCGCTCCGCCGGAATGTCGCGCCACAGCGCCTCGAGCAGCGCGCGCAGCCGGCGCCGCGGGTCGCGCACGCGCTCCAGCTCAGCCGCCAGACGCGTCAGGCGCTCGCGCAGCCAGGGGTCGTAGATGGCGTACAGGATCTCGAGCTTCGAGGCGAAGTAGACATAGACGTTGGCGGTGGACACCCCCGCGCCGGCCGCGATCTGCGACAGGGTCGTGCCCTCGTAGCCCCGCCGGCTGAACTGGCGGAACGCCGAATTGAGGATGGCGTCGCGAACCGCGGTTTTCTTGACCTGGGCCATGATTATCGAATCATAATCGGTATTGACAAGCAAGTCACAACGTTTAATATAGGCCGCATCGGGGAAGGGCCGCAGGCCGGGTCGAAAAAAACAAGCGCCGCCCGCCCGAATCGGAGGAGACAGGGTGAGGATCGAAGGCAATTTCGACGTTGCCGCGTCGCGTGACGCGGTCTACCGGCACATCACCGACCCCGGCCTGATGGCCAGGTGCGTGCCCGGTTGCGAGTCGATCGAGCAGGTCTCCCCCACCGGCTACCGCGCGAAGGTCACCATCAGCGTCGGCGGCATCAAGGCCAGCTTCAACCTCGTGGTCGAGGTCACGCGCGAGCAACCGCCGGGCCTGGTGCTTTCCCAGACCCGCGGCGAGGAAGGCTCCCGGGCGAGCGTGCTCTCCGCCGACAACGAATTGACGCTGGTGGAGATCGATCCCGTCACGACCCGCGTAAGCTATGCGTCGGAAGTCTCGGTCACGGGCCGGCTCGGCAAGTTCGCCCTTGGCGTGATGAAGAAGAAGGTCGGCGCGATGGGCATGGAATTCGCCGACCGGCTGCGCGAACACATTCAGACCCAGGCCGTGCCCCTGCCTTCGCCGCCGCAGGCGGCCACGCCACCGCAGGCGCCGGGCGAGGCGGAATCACCGGCCGCGCCGGCCGCAATGCCGCCGGGCAGGGCTGCGTGATGGACACCGGCCTGTTTCGTCCCGTGTCGGTCGCCGAGGCGCTCGCGCTGCTCGCGCGGCTGCCCGACGCCAAGCTCATTTCCGGCGGGGCATCGCTGGTGGCCATGATCAACGCGCGGCTCGCCGAACCCGCCGCGCTCGTGAGCCTCGCCGGGATCGAGGAACTGAAGCAGATCGCCGAGGCGCCCGGCGGCGGCTTTCGCATCGGCGCCATGGCCCGCCATCGCGATCTCGCCGCGGAATCGCGTTTCAGCGGCACGCTCGCGGTCCTCCAGATGGCCGCGGCGCAAATCGCCAATGCGACGGTGCGCAACATGGGGACCATCGGCGGCGCCGTGGCGCATGCGGATCCGGGACTCGACTATCCGCCGGCGCTGGTCGCGGCCGATGCGAGAATCGAGATCGCGGCCGCGGCCGGCAGGCGCCGGATGGCCGCGGCCGAGTTCTTCGTGGACTGGTTCACCACCGCGCTGCAGCCCGGAGAAATGGTTTCCGCGGTGCACCTGCCCGCCGCCCGCCCCGGGATCGGCCTGTATCACAAGTTCGCGCGCGTGTCGGGCGACTACGCGACGGTATCCGTCGCGTTGACCATGGTGCGCGAAGGCTCCGCCATCAGCACGCGCGCGGCGATCGGCGGCTGCGGGCCCACGCCGCTGATGCTCGCCGAAGCCAACCGCCTGCTCTCGGGCGATCCCACGGCGGAGGACCTGCGCCGCGCCGGCAATCTGCTGCAGGCCGCGGCCGATCCGGTCGACGACGTGCGCGGCTCGGCCGAGTACCGGCTCATGCTCATACCGCGAATGCTCGCTCGGGCCTTCGACGAGGCGCGACTGCACGCCGGGGCCGCCCGATGAGCGATACCCTGCACGTCACGATCAAGGTCAACGAGCGCAGCGTCGCGTTCGACGTGCCGCTGACCGAGACGCTGCTCACCTCGCTGCGCGACCGCCTCCAGCTCACCGGCGCCAAGCGCGGCTGCAACCAGGGCGTGTGCGGTGCCTGCACGGTGATGCTCGACGGGGTTGCGGTGCGCGCCTGCCTCTCGCTCACCGCGAACTGCGAAGGGCAATCGGTGCTGACCATCGAGGGCACCGGCGCCGATCGCGCCATCGCGGCCCTGCAGGATGCCTTCATCGAGGCGGGGGCGCTGCAATGCGGCTTCTGCACCCCGGGCCAGTTGATCGCCGCGCGCGCGCTGCTCGAGCAGAATTCGGACCCGAGCGTCGAGGAGGTGCAGAAAGGCATGTCCGGAAACCTGTGCCGCTGCACCGGCTACAACAAGATCATCGACGCGGTCCGCACGGCCGCCGGGAAGCTGCACGCATGAGCGCACCGTCATGAGCGCACCGTTCGAATCCGTCGGCAGGCGCGTTCCGCGCCTCGAGTCGCGCGAGAAGGTCGAAGGCCGGGCGCAGTACATCGCCGACCTGTACCGCACCGGGATGCTGCACGGCGCGATCCTGCAAAGCCCGTTCCCGCACGCGCGCATCCGCGGCTACGACCTCGCCGAGGCGCTCGCGATGCCGGGCGTGCACGCGATCGTCACCGGGGACGACTTCGCGGAGCCCGATCGCATGGGCGCCTTCATCAAGGACGAGCACGCCCTGGCAAAGGGCAAGGTGCGCTACGTCGGCGAGCCCGTCGCGGCGGTCGCGGCCGACACCGAGGCGATCGCGCGCGCCGCGGCGCAGGCGATCCGCGTCGATTACGAGGAGCTGCCGGCGCTGCTCTCGCCCGAGGAAGCGGTCGCCTCCACTGTCCACATCCACGAGGAGGTCGAGCAGTACTTCAAGGTCTTCGATGCCGGCAGCCAGGGCAACCTGTGCTCCCGCACCGAGTTCTCCGAGGGCGACATCGAGCGGGGATTTCGCGACTCCGACCTCGTGTTCGAGAACCGCTTCGAGACCCAGGCCCAGGCGCACGTCGCGCTCGAGCCCTGCGGCGCGCTCGCGGAAGTCGATCCGCAGGGGCGTCTCACCATCTGGTCGGCCAACCAGTCCGTGTTCAGGGTGCAGGCCTGCGTCGCCGAGGCGCTCGGCATTCCGATGACCCGCATTCGCTGCCTGACGCCGCGCATCGGCGGGGCGTTCGGCAACAAGATGGAGCCGCACGTGCAGCCGATCGCCGCGGCGCTCGCGCTGAAGGCGAAGCGCGCAGTGAAGATGATCCTCACGCGCGAGGAGGATTTCGAGATGGTGCGCGCGCGCCATCCGTTCAAGATCCGCATCAGGACCGGGGTCAAGCGCGACGGCACCTTCGTCGCGCGCGAAGTCGAAGTGCTGCTCGACTGCGGGGCGTTCGCCGACGATTCCCCCGGCGTGCTCGGCTTCGGCCTGCTGTGCGCGCGCGGCCCCTACCGCTTTCCGCACGTTCGCTGCCACGGCCGGCTCGTCTATACCAACAAGCTGCGCTTCGGCGCGTACCGCGGCTTCGGCAACCCGCAGGTGAGCCTCGCCGGCGAATCGCAGATCGACGACATCGCCGAGAAGCTCGGCATGGACCCGATCGAGCTGCGGCTGAAGAACATTCTCCGCGGCGACGACCGCGCGCTCGGCGGGCAGATGCTGACTTCCAACGGGCTCAAGGAATGCATCGAGCGCGCGCGGGACGCCTCCGGCTGGGCGAGCGCCGCGCCCGTCCCCGCGAGCCCGGGGAAAAAGCGCGCGCTGGGCTTCGCGCTGTGCGGGCACATCAGCGGGCTGCTCGCCTCCGGCGCAATCGTTCGCATCCTGGAGGACGGCACCGCGGTCCTGAACGTGGGTGCGAACGACATCGGCCAGGGCTCCGATACCGTGCTCTCGCAGATGTGCGCCGAAGCGCTCAAGATCCCGCTGGAGAACGTCGCGTTCGTCAGCCCGGACACCGACGGCTCGCCGTACAACTGGGGCACCACCGCGAGCCGGGTGACGTTCATGACCGGGCGCGCAGTCGTCGGCGCCGCCGCCGAGGTGGAGAAGAAACTCAAGCAGCAGGCCTCCGAAATGCTCGAGTGCGCGGTCGAGGACCTCGAGCTCGTCCCCGGCGGCGCGGTGGCGGTGAAGGGCGTTCCGGAAAAGAAGATCGGATTCTTCGAGATCGCCAAGCGTTCGCACTGGTTCGCGGGCGGTCCGATCATCGGCAGCCATTCGTGGGTGTACGATCGCCCGACCCTCGATCCCAAGCGCGCCGCGGCGATCGGGCTGCCGTTCCCGCGCATCGGCGCCTACAGCTTCAGCGCGATCGTGGTCGACGTGGAAGTGGACGAGGTTACCGGCGCCGCGGAGGTGAAGCGCGCCTGGTCGGCGTGCGATGTCGGCCGCGCTATCAACCCGCTGCTGGTCGAAGGGCAGATCGCGGGCGGGGTCGCGCAGGGTATAGGATTCGCGCTGGTGGAGGAAATGGTCTGGGACGGCGCCCGTCTCGCCAATCCCACCCTCATGGACTACAAGATTCCGACGACCCGGGAGGTGCCCTACGAGCTGCATCCGATCATCGTCGAGTCGCACGACGCGGAGGGTCCGTTCGGCGCCAAGGGCGTGGGCGAAGTGGGCCTTGTGCCCGTTCCGGCCGCCATCGGCAACGCCGTCAAGCGCGCCACGGGCGTGCGTCTGTTCAAGTTGCCGTTCACAGCGGAGCGGATTCTGCGCGGCATGCTTGGAACCAAGCAGTAATTGTTTCGGAGGAGAAGAACCATGTTCGACAAGCGCAGGCTTCTGCAATCCGTCGCCGTGCTGGCCGCCGCCGCGGCTCTCGGAGCGCCCGTACGCGCGCAACAGCTCGAGGAAGTGACCTACCTGCTGCCCGCGCCGGCGTTCCTGCCGGCGTTCGGCCCGTGGATGCTCGCGCAGGCGCACGGGTACTACGCGCAGGAAGGTCTCAAGGTGAGTTTCGTCACGGCCAAGGGCGGCGTCGACGTCGCCAAGCAGGTCGGCGCGGGCAATGCCCCGATCGGCGGTGCGATCGGCGACACGCCGATCATCGCGCGCGCCAACGGCGTTCCGATCAAGGCGGTGGCCGTGCTCGGCGGACGCTCGCTGACCCAGCTCGCCGTGCACGACGATCTGGGCATCACCGGTCCGAAGGACCTCAAGGGCCGCACCGTCTCGGTCTGGGCCTACCAGGACACGACTTTCTATGCCTTCCAGGGGATGCTCGCGAGCGCCGGGCTGACCAAGAATGACGTCGATGCACAGGCGGCCGGGCCCGCGGGCGTGTGGCAGCTCTTCGCCGCACGCAAGTCCGACGCGATGGTGGTGGTGCCCGAATGGGCCGCTTCGGCGAGGCAGGCGGGCGCCAAGATGAAGCTCTACTCGTCCGACGACTACTTCAAGAGCATGGCGCAGGCAATCCTCGCCTCCGACGAAACCATCCAGAAGCGGCCGGACCTGGTGAGGAAGCTGGTTCGCGCGACCCTGCGCGGCATGCAGGACATCATGCGCGACCCGAAGGCGGCGGCGCGCGACTACGTTGCCGCCGTGCCGCAGCACAAGGGCCGCGAGGCGTTCATCGAGGAGGTGTTCAACCTCTACAACACCTACGTCTACCCGGGGCAGAAGGTCCTGGGCGCGATGGATCCGGAGCGGCTCGCGGCGGTGCAGAAGTTCTACGTCAAGGAAGGCATCGTGGCGAAGGAATCGCCGGTCGCCGACCTCTATACCAACCAGTTCGTGCAATAGGCTGCGCCGGAGAGCGACGGTGGAGCAGCGGGGACTGCGCGGCGGCGTGCTCGTGGCGAGCGCCGCCGTGCTCGTGGTGTTCCTGCTCTGCTGGGAGTGGCTGCCTGCGCTCGCCCGGGTCCCCGAGTTCATCCTGCCGCCGCCCTCGAGGGTCTGGTCGGAATTCCTGCGCATGCTCGACAACGACAGGCTGATACGCCACACCGGAATCACCTCTGCCGAAGTGGTGATCGGGTTCGTGATCGGGTCGGCGCTCGGCGCGGTCATCGGCTTCATTCTCGGCGTGGCGCCGCGCGCCGAACTGGTGCTCTCGCCCTACATTCTCGCGCTGCAGATCGCGCCCAAGGTCGCGTTCGCGCCGCTGTTCGTCATGTGGCTGGGCTACACGATGTACCCGAAGATCCTGGTGGCGGTGCTGATCGTGTTCTTCCCGGTGATGGTCAACGTGCTCACCGCGATCCGGACCGTCGACCCGGACCTCGTGAACCTCGCGCGCAGCTTCTCGGCCTCGCGCTGGCAGATCTTCCGCATGATCGAATACCCGGCGACCATGCCGCCGCTGTTCTCGGGCCTGCGCATCGCCGCCACGCTGGCGGTGATCGGCGTCGTGGTCGGCGAGCTGGTCGGCGGCAACATGGGGCTGGGCTACCTGCTCACCTACGGCGAGGGCCAG
>Ga0080064_1001250_pt1 | contig 53718 bp, 65 predicted proteins | sample Subgrocontami54m_FD_69260 | JGI IMG/M metagenome (GOLD analysis project Ga0080064, IMG submission 69260) | Subsurface groundwater microbial communities from S. Glens Falls, New York, USA - GMW46 contaminated, 5.4 m (SPADES assembly) (version 2) ...
AACTTGAAAGAGAAGTCAAAGGCGAATAGGTTTATCTTTAACCCCAAACCTACTCTTTTCTCACCAAAATCCCTCCAAACATTCGCCTAATACTGATTAGGCGAATCTTTGGTTACTCTGAATGTTTGTATTAATAGAACATGGAAACATTCATAAAAAAACAGGGGAACAGTCACTATATCTTAGTAGATTTACGAACAATGAGGATCAATAATTTTAAGGCCGGTGATGTAGTTGATGTAGAAATAGTCAAAATTACAAAAAAAAGAATTATAAAGGAGGTGCAACATGGTAGAGGAAAAAAAAGAACGTCAAAAGCCAATATATCAAGAAACAGTTAATTATTTGAATAAAGACGGAACTCCAAAAAAATACGTTAATTTTCAGTTATCAACATGGGAGTTTTTGAGTGAGGATGGTAAGTCTTCAAAAGGCCGAACTTTAGGTATAAAGTGCGGTAAGATGGCTACAATAGGTAAAAATACGAAACCTGCAACAACTCAAGCGGTTTATATTGACATTGACGATCCACAAATTAAAAAACACTTGTTAGCTATCCTAAAACTATAATTTTTTGTTATATTCCCTTTTTCAGACGGGAGAACAATCCAAAGGGGGCAGGATTCAAAAGAAAGATTCCCCCAAAAATCGAATAAAAAAGAACATGGAAGATTTAAACGAATTAAGGCAAAAATTTTGGGAAGACATAGAAATTGATAACACTAGTATCTCTTTAGGTATAGAGGATGAAGAAGAAGGTGAAGAATGAACAAACAAAATATCATTATGATTCTGATTTTATTGTTATCATTTTTAAATTTGGCTTTAGTAGTCGCAATTTCTCCAGAGGAAAAATCAAATCTATGTACTTCTTTGAATTTTTCAGCTACTTCATGTATTCAATTCTGGGATTCTTTAGAAAAGGAGACAATAATTAACCAAATAATAAATAATACAATCAATCAAACAATTAATCAAACGATCTATTTTAATGAAACATTTAATACTACAATCATCTTAACCGATCCTCGTCAAGCGGAGTGGGATCATCAATACAGAATGAGGGCGTTGGATTTAGGTGTTAATGAAAATTTTACTAAAGAGGATACATATACAAAAGAAGAATTAGAACTTAAAATTTCAGAAGCTATAACTTCTAGAAGTCCTACACAGATTACAGAGCAAAAATCCTCTCTTTTTGGTTTAGGTACAACTGAAATATTAATTATTTTAGGTATTTTATCTTTAATAGGTTTCTTTGTTTATAAAAAATTTAAGTTACAGAAACCATATTATAATGAAGGAGGGGAAAATGTACCATCGAAGGACCAGAAAAATAACGATTCGGATGTCTGAGGCAGTAAAATTGCAATTAGAGCAGGTTTGGAAGCGTCGGTTATTTCCTGATCCTAAAGACAATAAAAAACAGCTTCCTTTTAAGTCGGAAGCAGAGTATATAGAGGCTATTTTAGATTGTGTTAATCGTATGGATGACAAGGTTTTTTATCTTATCGTAAACTGGTATAATCCTGTGTTTTTTTAGTTATGGGAGAAGAGGAAAAATTAGACAGTCTTTCTGTAAGTAAAGTTATAGTTTTTACGTTAATAGGAATTGTTTATTATTTGATTCGTAGGGATTCAGGCGAGTATTATATGAGTAAGCCAATCATGGAAATACTTGTTTTTTCTTTTTTTGTTGTTGCAGGTCAAACTATTTTATGGTGGTCTAGATATTACATGCCTCATGTTACTGTTAATGGAGCTTCTCATTCTATTCTAGGTAGGCCTATTGTTTTGCAGGATAAAGATAAAAGCGAATGGTTAGTTTTCAATTGCGGGGAGTCTTTAGAGCCTTTTCATTTTCGGGGAAAATTGGGTACTTTAGTAGTTCCTAAACCATCAATGAAAAGGGCAGGTAGGAATTATGTTGGTCTTCCTTTTGTTAAAAGAACCCCTGTTTTAGCTCTCCCGAAGGTTGTATCGAGGTACTTATTTAGAAATAAGGATCAGTATAACATAGAAAAAATTATGTTTGGGCGATATACAGAGGAGTTTTTAATTGATAATCCACAAATTCCTGATTTTGAGGACGTAAGGGAAAATTTACTGACTCAAATTAATCTTTTAACAAGAGTTATTGAAGGGAATAACGATCATCTTCTAGAGATGATGGAGATGGCTAGAAGCATAACAGGAGAAAAAAAGAAATGGTATCAGGTCTTTAAAAAAGATGAAGAAAAGGTGCAAGAATGAGTTATATTTTTTATTGTGATAAAGAATTTTTGGAGCATATTCTTAATTTATCTAATCAAGGTTATTTTGGGGAAACTTGGGAAGAAATTACACGTTTTGAAATTATTATGAGTGATTTTCTTTATGCATTTTTAGTAAAAAATATTGATTTGAAAATGGTTAAAAATGCAATCAATAACAGCTGAATCAAATAAAGCATGGATAGATAGGCATGAATTGAAATTAAAGCGATATCTTAGGAGAAATCATAAAAGAGAAGATAGAGATGTTGTAACTGATTTATTGTATTTTCAAAATCCTGATGAGGGAAAGAAGTTAGTGGATAATTTTAGTTTACCACAATCTTTTAAATTAGGTATGTTCTACGATTTTATTAAAAGTCAAAAACAGATAACCTGCGGTATTTTCGGCGATCAGAGAATGGGTAAAGATGCCACCGTATGTTATTTATTTGATGAAATCATAAAAAAATGTAAAATAAATAATATTGTTCCTCCTCGTATAGTAACTTTGGGTAATGTGAGGAGGCCTCCTTTTGTTGTTGAAGAGGATATGTATTTTAGAATATCCGATATTCCATCCGGTTCTAAAGAGCAGGAAGTGTGGATTTATACTTCTGAAATGGATTCTCAACTACCTTCAAGGGAGGCAAAATCAGAGGAAAATAGGTCTTTTAGTATTTTGTCAAGTACATTAGCCCAAAATCATCAAAAAATGTTTGGGTGTTGCAAATTAGCATCAAAAGTAGATATAAATTTTATTCGTGATATGAATGTAAAAATTTTTAAGTTTATTTCTCCAGAAAAACTGAGGGTAGAAGGTGTAGAGAGAGATAATTTTATAAGTCCTTTGGGAAAGTGGTTATTACCTAGTGATCCTTATGATTTTTCAAAAGTTCTTTTAGCTTTTGATAGTCAATTATTTACTGTGTCTTTGTCTTTGCCTTCTTGGTGGACAGAGGAATATTCAGAGCAATTTAGGAATGTTCCGGAAAAAAAGATTTTTCAGTATATAGAGGGCGAAATTTCGCTTTATTTAAAGCATTACACAAAATTAACACCCGGAAATATAGACGAAATTTTAACGAATGTTAAGTTAAAGTTTAGGAGAAATATCACAAAAAAAGAGTTCGATGATTACTTTAATTCTAGGGTGTAATGCCATCAAATCTGCCATCAAATCTGCCATCAAATCTGCCGTCATACCTTTATAAGTGAAAAATCTTCTTAATATGTTTATGAGAACGGAAAACCTTTTTCGCCCCCTGATGAAGGGGGCTTTATTATCACCTTTTTTTTCCCAGAGAGGGCAGTTTAAATGTGAACATTTAGAAGGCCTTCTCGAGGGTTTTATTTTAGGTAGAAAACCGAAAAATTTAATCCGAAATCATTGTTTACCTCTTAGTATACAATTGAAAGGAGGTATTTTTTAATATGAATCTGGATTTTTTTCAATCACCAATGTTTTGGGCGGTTGTTACAGGGATAGGTTTGTTTGCTTATGGAGTTATAGCGCCAATTTTTAAGAGAGTTCCTATTTTGAATAATAAGAGCGCTTTTATGTGGATTGGTATTATTGGCCTTCTACTAACGACAGGGATTTTAGGATCAATGTCAATTTTTGGTACAGGTTCAGTAGCTCAGTCAAGTATAGGTTCGAAAGGGTTTGTAATTTCTGATATACAGCTCACTACGTCTTTTGCATCTTCTGGAGGTTGTACCCTAGCAGAAAACTCAAATCAAGATGATCTTCTTGATATAAGATGTACTGATGCACAAGCGAATGAAACTGCAAGTATCTTTGAGATAAATAACGGTATTCTTACTGTTACAAGGCAAGGAGATCTTAAACCTATGAGTTGCCCGGTTGTTGCGAGAACTACGAAAAATTATGGTTCTGAAACAACCCCCGGAGATGGTAATACGTTTACTATTTTGGAAGTGACTACTTTAGGTTTGTTAGAGGCGTATCTTGGAGATGGAGCAAATGCGACCACGACTTCTCCTTTGGAGAGAACGTCATTAACTTTTGCTGAAGGTGATGCTACCCAAACACTTGGAGTGCTTTTAGAAGTAGATGAGGATGCACACGATAACTTAAATCAATATTCTTATAGGGATGTTGTTCTAGATGTTTGTGGAAAGCCATATACTTTGAGAGCTCACAGGATGTAATTTTATTTTTTTTGTTTTTTATTTTTTAAATATAAGTTGAAAGTAAGAGTAGGATTTATCGGACATATGTACGAAAAATCGAACAATCAAAATGAAGGAAAAAGTGCGTTACTTTAGTAATTGGAAGAATTTTAAAACTCTTAGTTTCGGGCTTTTTTCTACACTCTTCTTTTTATGGGTATATTTTCATACAGAGCAATTTATACCGAGTGAATTTAAAGATACTTTTTTTAAGGCTTTTATAGGGTATGGTTTTCTTCATGCCCTTATTTTTGTGAATACAGAGACAAGAAATAAGCTCTATAATGCAAAATTTATACCTTTTGTGGTTCGTATGCTTATTTTTACTGCTATTTCTCTTTTTGTTTTTTATTTTATTTTAGCCAAAATCGATCCTTTAGGAGAAACTGCATATAGTCTTTTTAAAAGTCTTCCTTGGTGGTTGGCGGCTTCGCATATGCTTATTTTTGCGACAATAGAAAGTACAGTATGGCAAGGATGGCTCGATGATAAACTTGGGAGGCCTGTAAGTGCATTAACAGCAGGAGTATTCCACTGGGGAATATGGCCGGGATCGGCTTTTATAGTGATTATTTCAGCTGGTTTGTTATTTGCTTTTTTTACTTTAGTGCATCTTTTCTTTAGGAGTGATAAGAATGATTTAGCACCGGTTATAGGTGTTCATACCGGCTTTAATTTTGTTAAATTAGGTCTTTTGTTGTCTCCTTTAAAATGATAAATCAAAATTGCCATCAAATCTGCCATCAAATCTGCCATCAAATCTGCCGTCAAACCTTTATAAGTAAAATTTCTCCTTTCTTTGTTTATGAATATATTGGTAGGAGGTTTGCATGAATAAAAAAGGTTTTTTTCCTATTATTTTAGTAATTTTAGCATTTCTTTTCATTTTTTTCTTTTTTGGAAGTTCCTTTAAAATTGGTTCTTTTTTTTCAGGTGGAAATTTAGGCAATTGGGATGTAGCAAGTTATGATAATTCAGGTAAACTTATTATTTCTTTAGGTACTTTTACTGTTAATTCTCAGGGTTCTTTGGGGGCTTATAATGTAAATCGAAGAGGTATTTCAGTTATTCAAAATAAAAAAGATTGTGAGATGTTTGGTTTTACATGGAGATTATTAGATCAAACACCGGAAGACGGAAGTCAATGTTTTTTACAAAATGAGAAGTGGTTTGAGGGAAAAACTTATACTTCGAGTGTTTCATGTACTCATACAAAATGCGGTTATATTAATGGTCTTGATTTTGGTCAATGTTCACATAGTATAATTCCTTCTTTTGATGGGATAGATGTAGCTTTTCCAGAAATGAAGAGAGGGCTAGATGATTCCGCTTCTTGTTCAGGTGATTTAACAATTCAAATGCAAATAGGAGTAAATCAAGGTAGTGGAAATCAACCCCTCCCCATAGCATTACCCGAAGTTAATAAGCCAATCTTAGAGCTTCCTGCGATTGATTTAGGTGGCATTTTAAGCCAATTTTGGCAGTTTGTTCTTAATTTCTTTCATAAATTAAGGGGGTATTTCCAATGAATAAAAAAGGTATAGCCCCACTTTTTATTTTATTAGGAATTTTAGGTTTATTTTTTGTGGTTGGTAGTCAATTTAATATAGGTTCTTTTTTAAACTATAATCAAGTGTATAAACAAAATTGGGGAGTTGTGGAGTGTGTTCAAAACTTTGATTATGATGTGGTTTATACAAGATATGCAGACGACGTTAAACTTTTTAAGTGTTCAGATTATACGAATGAATGCAAAATTATTTTTAAGCTAGACAGAGATCCTCCTTTATTGCTTTCGATAGGTCAAGATTACCAGATTTGTGATATTAATGGGGATAATTGTGGTGGAAAACTGCATAAGGGATGGAATAGTAAGACTTTCGGAGGTTCAAAAGATGACTTTTTAGAGTTCACTTTAGATGTGGGGAAGTCTGTTAAACTTTTGCCCGATACAGCTTCTAGATATTTGCAGGTAACAAAAAAAGCAAAATCTTTTTATATTAGAGGTCAAGAAAATGGCAAGGTTTATGTGCAGGAATCGTGTGTTTTAAGTAATGAATTAAGGGGGAAGGTTTTAAAAGATGGTTTAAACGAATTAACAAAAATAGGTGTTAATTCTAGACAAAATTATCTTATAGATTTTGTTTCAGTTGCTACACAGACATATTCTTATAATGGTAAGCAGGTGGTATGTCAAGCAAGGCAGTTGTATGATACTTTGCCCAATCAATTTATAGATGGTTCGACAAAATTATTTCAGGGAAATCTTATAAAATCAGTTCAATGTTGCCCAACAGAGGCGAATTGTGGCGAGAATTTTCTTTTTAAGGTGAATAATGTTCGTTCTTGTTCTATTAATTCAGAGTGCGCGAATGGTGGTAATCCAATAGCGAAAGATTCTACCCATGTGGTGAGATATGTATGTTCAAGTGGTGAATGTCAGGAAGGAGCAATAGAGCAGGTAGAATGTACGAATACACAAGCATGTATTCAAAAGTTTGGTCAGGGTTCTGTTTGTGATATGTCTAATTATAATTTTGGGAAGTGTATAAAGAGTACAAAGCCGAACTATTGCGGTGATGGAATTTGTCAGGATTTAGATGGAGAAAACGGAAATACTTGTCAGGAGGATTGTGGCCTTAAATGCGCTAAAGGGCAGGTTGTTAAAACTACTTGTTCAGGTGGAATTTTTAGTAAACAGGTATGTGAAAAAAGATGTTCTACTCCTAGTAAAATAAATCAAAAAATAAATTTAGAATTTTTTCAAAAAGTTATGTTAATAGTAGCTATTGGTTTGACCATTTCTTTTTTCTTAGGAGGTAAAAATCTTCTTCAGGTGATTTTTGCATGGGTATTATATATAATTCTTACTTTTTCTCTTTATACAAGTAAATTATTTTCGTGGATCAATCCTTTTTAAAATGGCATTGATAAATCAAGGTAAGGGTATATTACCCGTTCCGTTTTATGTGAAGTTGGTTATTGTTGGGATTATATTTTCTCTAACTTTAATTGATATTCTTCCGGGTGATGAAATTATTGCTGGCGCTACATTTTTATTGATTATAATGAAAGTTTTATGAGGTTTTATGGAAATGAAAAAAAGGAGTTTAATGGTTGAGAAAAAAGCTAGAGTTTTACTTGGAGTTGTTTTATTTTTTGCTTTTGTGATAGGTCTTTTTTTCTTTTCACAGTTTACTTTTGCTTATACGAGAGGAAACCAACTTTTTAATGTAACTTTCAATTTAGTGAATATTTCAGGAAGGCAATATACGCCTTATTGTTTAACTGAATGTCATCTTCCTTTGGTTGTGAGTTATGATGGTTTAGTTGCTCCTTCTTCTTTTGTTCTTGATTTGACAAAAATTAAATACGCTTCGATTTCTAAAGGCCTTAATTTAAGTAGTGTTTCTATTGAATATTTAAATATTACACAGGTGAGTGTTTTAGATTATCAAAAAAATTGTAGTTTCTTTAATATTACGGTCGAGAATAGCACCCAGCAAATAGAGGATTGTGTGCAGGTAGTATCAGGTTCTCATTTAGAGAATAGTAGTCAATGGTTGCCTATAACTTCATTGACATTTGAGAAGAAAAAAAAATACTATATAGACTTTATTGGTTTAGTAACTCCGTCTTTAGAAAATACAGCTTTAGATTTAATTCCTTCTTTTAATTTGGGAGGAATCGAATATAATTTTACAGAGTTAGCCTGGTGGAATACAAGCTGGAGTAGGTGCGTGAATATGAATGTTACAGGTGCTCAGGAAAATTTAAGAAATTTTCCTTTTTTTGTTAATATAACTTATGATTCTGATATGCAATCTAATTTTAACGATGTTCGTTTTATTAATAACTCTTGTGAAAATGGTGGTTCGGATATGTCTTACGAAATAGAATATTCAGTTAATTCTAGTTTTGCTCATGCGTGGATTAAAACGAATCCTAACCTTTCTATGGGTGTTAATAGATTTTCTATGTATTATGGAAATGCAGGTGTAGGTTCTGGTCAGAATCCTCCTCAGGTCTGGACAGAGGGGTATTATGCGGTTTATCATATGGCTAATAATACAGTTGCAAAAGATAGTAAAGGTATTTACAATATGACAAGATATGGGATAATATATTCGGATTGGGGTATGATGAGTACCGCCCTTAATTTTACTAATGCTACTACGGGACAAGCGACAACATCAGGCATTAAGAATATAACATTTTCTCAGGATATAACTAGGTTGAATATAGAGGTTATTTGGAATTATCGAAATGCTCCTTTAACAGGGTATAAATGGATTTTGAAGGATAGTGCCGCTGGAAACGGAAATGAGAATAATAGGTATGAGGGCGATGGGTATATAGTCCATAGAGTAGATGCATCAGATCAAGTAGGAACTTCTTTTACGTCAAATGCAAATCAGTGGTATTATAGTATTGCAGATTGGAATTCTTCCGCAACTGTTATGTACCGAGATAAAGATAAGAAATCTTATAATGTTCGGGCAGGAACTCAAACAGTAAATGAGTTTGGTTTAATGCCTGATTTACAGGCCTTTAGAGGTGTTGTAGATGAGATGCGTTGGTCTAATGTATCTAGAAGCTCTGCATGGATGAATAGAAGTGTAGATAATACTAATTTTTCTTTTTTCTCTTTTGGATCTGAGATAGTTTTAGTACCTTTGGGTGTGCCTATTGTTTCTTTTATTTCCGGTAATCCTTTTAATAATGAAAATACAACAAATACTTCTATTAAGATTAATACTAGTATTGTTTTGACTAATTTATCTTCTCTATCACAAGTAGTTTTTAATTGGAATACAACGAATTATACTATTTATGATAAAGATTTGCTCTTACATTTGAACTTTAATAATTTTTCTTCTCTTGGAGAAAATGGTACCTATGTTGTTGATACTTCATTATTAAGTAATAATTTAACTATTAATGGATCTGTATGGAATCAAACCGGTGTTTATGGTGGTTCGTATAGTTTTAATGGACGTAATAACTCTATGTCTGCGTCTAATAATCCTTTCGATTTTGCTTCTTCTTTTACTGTTTCAGTTTGGGTATATTCAACTATTAATACTACCTCAGATCAAAGAATTTTAGCTACCCAAGAATCTGGTAGTGGTGTTGCGGGTGGTTTTTCTGTTCAGTTTTCTATTTCTAATGCTATTTTTTGTTCGATAACTAATGCTTCCAAAACATCAATTACTGTAACATCTGGTATAATTTCTAATAATGTATGGAATCATGTTTTATGTGATTTTAATTTAAGTTCAACAGTTGCAAATGTGAGTGTTTATATCAATAATAATTTAAATGGTTCATCTAGAAATACGGGTTTCGGTAATAACATAACTAAAAATACAACAAATTTTTTTAGAGTGGGAGGCCCTCCTAATTCTGCGTCTAATACACAAATTTTTAATGGCAGTATTGATGCAATTTCTATCTGGAATAAAAGCTTAAATTCTTCGCAAATTTCAAATCTTTATAACTCAAATCTCTATAAATTTAATACAACTCAATGGTTTTTTTCTTCTAATATTTCTAATTTATCAAACGGAAATTATACTTATCTTTTGAGTGCTAATAGTTCGTTAGGTAGTTATGTAGATACGGGATTATGGAATTTTAGCGTTCTTGCTAGTTTATCTGATATAACGCCTCCTGAGCTGGTTTTATATTCTTATGGTGGTACGTCGGGGGATATCATCCCTTTTAATGGGATTGCTTCCTTTTTAGTGAATTTTACTGTTAATGACACTTCTTTTCAGGGTTGTTTTTATTCTGTGAATAATTCTGCAAATGTTACAATTTCATGTAACAACGCAACAAGCAATACAATTTTAACCTCTTTCGATCATGCCGGGAATTATTCTTTCTTCCTTTATGTAAATGATACTTTTGGAAATCTAAATTATACGAATTTTACATACTTTTTAGTTATGGGCGGACAGCAAAAGATAGGCCCTATAAGTAGTATTCTTAATGATCCTGAGAAATTGCAGGAAGAAACGAAAACCTTTTTTTCTGGTGTATGGTTGTTTTTTAGGTCAAATCCATGGATATTTATTTTAGCTTTGATTTCAGTTTTGATGTTTAAGCAGGGTAGAAAAATTGTAGTTATGAGAGGGGATAGGAAAAAATGAAAAAGTATTATTTGCTTTTTTTATTAAGTTTTTTTTTTGTTCCTTTAGTGAGTAGTGAGTTTGAGCAAGGAACTTTGTATTATACAGCAAGTCAAAAAGATAACAACATAACCCTTAATTTTTCTTCATGTGTTTCACAATTAGAGCCTACCATTAAAAATTTGGTTCTTACAGGTTCTCAGTCATCATCTTGGGAAAATGATACAGAGGAAGCATTTTATTTTAAAGGTGTTTATGACAGTGGATTGTCAAATTATACGTGTGCTCAAGCTGATTGTAATAATTCTGTGGATGAAAATTTTAATACATATATGACTTGTGGAACTTCATCTTCTTGTAATCTGACTGAAAATTTTACTGTTTTAAATTATACTACTGATTTATTGATGTGGACCGGTAAGACAGGGCGTATTTCAGGTAGTCCTATTTTACTTTTGTTTTATAATTATTCGTCTAATTTATGGGTGAATATTACACAATTTCCAAGTTCACTTTATGATGAGGGTACTTTTAAAACAATTCAGTATAATATAACAGGTAATTTGTCAAATTATTTAGTTTCTGGAAAACCTTTAAGGACTATGGTTTCTATGCTTACTGGTAGTACAGGAACAGAGTATTATGCTGAATCGAAGATAGCTTTTTCGAATCAGTCTAGATCTTATCCCTCCAATATAACAATGTCTTTAAATGGAACATGGGTTTATAATATTTCAGGTGAATTTAACAATGAGAATATTACCTTTGGTTATGGAGATGTTTTATTACGAACATTATCTTGTAATTCGCGAAATTGTTCTAATAGATTATCAATTCATTCTGATTCAGTAGGTTCAGTTAGTTATATAAATAGGTTTGAAGGAATTTGTGTTAGTGGTGGTTTTTCTACCCCTTCTTCTCCATCATTGTCTGAGGTTATTGAAACTGTTACAGGAGGCGGTTCTTTAGGTCAGGTTTTAAAGTCTTGGAATCCTTCTGTTTATGATGAAATTAGTATAAAGTCTAAAGAGACTTTTTCTTCTGGGAATTTTACAAATCTTTTTAATAATTCTTTTCAGTTAGCTGTTTTGTTTGTTAAATATATCTTTCGTTCTCCTGCTTCTTTAGTGCCAGAGGGAGGTATAAAGTGAGTGTTATGATTTATATTTCAAAGTTGGCGTCTATTCTTTTATTCTTAGTTTGGCTTATTCATGTTGTTGAAAATACAATTATTGGCAAGTTTTTAACATGGTTGCGTTTAGACTTCCTTTTTGGTTTAGTGAATCCCTATTTTAATGTTATTGTTGCCTTTCTTGGTGTTTTAGTTGTCTTGAAGTGGATTAAGGACTTGCGTATTCTTGCTGTTGTTGGTTTGTTAATTTATTTGTTTATGCGAACTATTACCTAAACATTCCAGCACTCGAATATCATATTATATTATCTCTGAAAAATCGGGGGAAATGCTCATAGGCGAAGCCGGGCATTTCCCCTATCGTAACCCGAAGGGCAAAATAAAAATGGAAAATGAGGAAATAGAGCAGTTTTTTAAAGAATTAGACTTTCAGGTTGCGAAGCAACCAAGCGCCGAAGGCGCTTTACTAGGACATAGTGCAATATCTTCACATTTAAGATTATTGGGATATCCTGAAAAAGCTCTTTACTCCATGTTGAAGTGTGGAACTTCAACAGGGCAGTATATTCAAGCTCAATGTGATTGTCAAACAAAAGCTATCCCTTTGTCTCATAGATGCAATTTAAGGACATGTGAGACTTGTTCTAAAACAAGGCAAATAAAAGTAAGGAGAAAGTACCTTCCTTTTCTTAAAAAATATCAGCTTCAACACTCTACTGAATTTTTATCTTTCTTGACAATCTCTCCGGAGAATTATACCTCTTTGGAAGAGGGCCTTAAACATGTCCGTAGCTCTTTTACGAAGCTTTTAAGGCGTGAGTATGTAAAGACGAGGGTAAAGGGTGGTTTTTATGTTATAGAGGCTAGAAATAGAAATTCAGAGGGTTTTTCAAATGGGTGGAATATTCATCTTCACATAGTTCTTTATGGTCAATTCTTAGATAATCGCCTTTATGGGAAGTGTAGCGAGTGCAATTATAATCTTTTAAAGTATGATCGTTACACCGAGAAATTTCTTTGTGGTGCAAAGAAATGTAGGTCCTTAAATGTTGTCTGGAATGGTGAGGATTCCAGACTTGTAAGGGAGTTTAAGGCATCAAGCGGAAGGCCTTGTAACATTCGCATAGAACGTTTTAAACAACATGATGGTCTTGTTGATTACCTCATAAAATATATTTCTTCAAGTAAAGGTTCGTTTAGTACCCCTCTTGATTTTGCGAAGTATATCTTTTACACCCATAACAAGCGTTTGATAAACTCCTTTGGAGTTTTCTATAAAACAAAACTCGGCATCGTAGAATATCATTGTGATCTTTGTTTTTCCAAAATTTCTTTTACTCTTTTAGATCCGGAAGGTTCGTATATTTTAGAGCATCCAAGATTAAAACCTCCTCCTCCCCTTAGTCTTTCGGAATTTTAGAAAAGTCGGGGGCGAGTGAAACGAGTAGCGCACCCCCGACTTTTCGGAAAGTTTTATAAAGTTACGAAACGGTAGTTTAAGGATGGATCAAAGTAATCTTAATAAAAGACAAATGTCTCAGCCAGAGATAGATGTAGCTTCCTTTTTTTCTTTTTTAGGTATTAACTGGAAATATGAATTTCCTGTTCATGTTACAGTTCAGGGTTTGCAGAGGGTTTGGTATCCTGACTTTTATCTCCCTGAGTTTGGTCTTTATGTTGAAGTCTGTGGAATTGAAAGGGAAGAATATGTTTTTAGAGAAATTGTTTATAAAGAAAATTGTGTTTCGGTTATCTTTTTACATGCGTATAAATATGATAAATGGCCCATTTTTTTAATTAATCAAATTAAACAAATTGAGCACAAAAGATGGTCTATTATTCAAAATTGTGTACATCCTTATTTGTTATCCGTCGGTAAAAACACAAATTCAGAAAAAATACCCGAAAGTGTAACTATTTTGTAGTTTTTACAAGAATATATATATTGTAGTATTCTGTATGATAATGTAACGTTTAGTTTGATAAAATTCGTTTCGTACTGATTACACGCCCTTTTGGAATTTTAATTAATAATGATAAGGTTTAAGAACGATACTTTACACTTTGTATTTCTCTATTAACATGTTCCATCAAAACTCTTTTAAGAGGGTCATCTGTTCCTGAAGCAGACAAATTTTTGGGATCTATGGAGTTATTTTCATCTCGGATTAAATTAACAAGATTACTTTTCATCCTTTCATCCATATCTGATCTCACTCTATAAAACATGATGACCTCACTCATGTTAGACTTTCCATAAAATCCTGTAAAGACTTCAAGGTAGTTTTCTTCGACGCCTCGACAAAGATGATCTCTTATTTGAGATAAGCTCATATCTGAGCCAGAGAACATTTCATCTCTTTTAGAAGCAATATAACGTCTAATCTCCTCAATGTCAATAATTGGATTTGTTGCAACTGAGAATCCGCGCTCAAGCACAGCTCTTAGCACTTCACCATACTTAATTTCAGGTTCATACCCTGTTCCAGTTCCGCCACCCATGAGATCTTTACTAAGTTCATCTATTTAAATATTTCTAAATCGAACTAATGGGTGCAAAAACTTTTAATCATCTCCAAAAACCTCCTGCATATAGAACAGAGATAATTAATGCGAACTTTCATAACATTTATAACCTCTCCTTAGCCAAAAGAACAATGGAAGAATACATCTCCCCCCAATATTTACAAGAAAGAATAAAGACTCTAAAAAGAAGAGCCCTTGAAAACATTGAATTAACCCTTTCTACAATAGAAGGAGCGCCAAGACAAAGCATAGAATGGAGAGCTATCCTCTCTGGATATAAAGACTGGCTTGAACTGCTCGCATTAGTAAAATTATACGAAACCGCTTTTGACCCTAAAGCAACACATGATATGAAATCTATGCTTGAGAAGCATCTCAACGGAGATGAAAAGGTAATAATGTATGGATTAACAGGAGAGTGGAAGGAATATTAAGAAGAACTAAATTTAAAAATAGGGACCGCAAGATATGAACATGACGATCGACCAATATATTTTAAAACAAAGAATTGAAGAACTTGAAAGAGAACGAGCTGAACATCTAGAGTATCTCATATCTTTAGTGGGCGATGACGCCATTACCCATAAAGAATGGCCCGATATTCTCATCAGTCATCGTCACGACATAGCTCTCCTAGAGCTTACCAAACTTTACAATATTCATTATAAAGATACAAGGATAAGAGATCTTCAAGCACGATTAGAAAATACTGTAAAGAGAGGGGAGGAAGCGCTCTTACAAGATCTCCATTATATTCCCTCTGTAAAAGAAAGAAAAGGAAGAGCAGATCGCACTAGAGACATCTGTGGGAATGATTAATTTCGCACCAACCTCTCTTTCTTTTCCTTCTCTTGTTTGAGTTTTTTAATCTCTTTTTGATGTCAGAATTGAAAACCGCAGACTTTAGTCTGCGGTAGTAGCTAATCTTGTTTTCAATTCTGAACATCCCCAAAATCGAGGGCCTGTAACAAACCGCGCCTTTTAAGGCGCGGTGGCCCATCGATTTTGTGATAATCATAAAAATTTTCTGAAAAATTCATAACTCTATTTTAAACCTCAGAATTCCTTGTGGAATTCTGATGGTGCTCAAGAATTAGTCTATAATTCTTGACAAAATGGAGTCTTCTGGCTTTTTCTGATAATCCCCTAATTCAATTTCCCACTCTTCTTGTGCTTTTTTCATCTTTTTTATGTCAGAATTGAAAACCGCAGACTAAAGTCTGCGGTAGTAGCCAATCTTGTTTTCAATTCTGAACACTTCAAAATTCAAAGAATTTTGAGAGCTGTCAGAACTTTTAGTTCTGAAGTCCCCAAAATCGGGGGCCTTTCACAAACCACACCTTTTAAGGTGTGGTGGCCCATCGATTTTGTGATTTCTCAATCCTTCATCTCTATGAGTAGTCCTACTTTCTCCCCCAACACCTCTTTCCTAAATTCCTCAAACAGCATCGGCATCTTCCTCCACAACCACTCCGCTAATTTCAAAAACTCCCTTGTTTCGACTTCGACATACTCAAGAATCTTATCATACTCTTTCTTCGCATACCACTCAGGAATATTGCTTCCATTCATAGGTTTTCCTGTCAATTTATCGAGACTTGCGCCTTTAAACATACCCTGATTCATCAAAACGCCCATGCTATGAAGATCAATGAACGGATTGTTGAGAATATCCACTTCCGGAAGCTCATGCAACTTAGCTCTTGCCTTGAAAAAGTTATGCTCAAATTCCAGGTTGTACCCTACAGGAATAAATTGAAACTTCTTCGTGAGGATTCCTGTTTCCCGAATAAACTGCTCAAGAATTTCTTTTTCAGAACTTTCCCATTCCTTAAGAATCATCAAAGATCCCCTCACCTTGCCTTGGTTGTCAAGAGCCTGATACTGGATAGTAATAATCTTATCTGTCTTTTCATTCAGGCCAGTAGTTTCAATATCAAGATAGAAATTGCCCATAGCTTTCTAAGAAAAGAAAGATATATAGATTTTTGTATTGAAGAAAAGAGAATAGATGCGAAATAAATCTCCGAAAGGCTCTGAACCATAGTCTTAAAAACAAACTTCTCCTCAATAAAAAAATGGAAAAGAGTGGCATTCGTGCAATTTCTGCAGTGATTTTAATTATCTTCTTTCTTGCAGCAGGAACATTTTTCTTCCATTTTATCGAAGGATGGAGGTATATTGACGCGTTTTACTACACCGGCATCACCCTTACCACGGTCGGATACGGCGACTTCACCCCTACCAGGATATCTCAAAAATAGCCAGCGTATTTTTCGCATTTGTGGGGATAGGAGTTATTTTTTACTCAGTAGCAATCTTAGCTCAAAGCTATTTTGAAAGGCACGAGAAAAGAATTGGCAAGATCAGCAAGAAGCATGAGGGGCACAACCACTTCAGCTTTTTATAAAAACCATTCTCATTCTTCAAAAGAAACCATCGTACTTCTGGCAAATAAAATATCTCCTTAGAAGAAAATCGTCTAACGAGTTAATTTCATAATCTCCCCATCAATGAACAAATCAATATCAGCTATATGCAAAAAATTATCCCCGCAAAGTTTTAAAAAATCTCAGGTGATATAATCTCTGCACAATAAAATCAGCCCGACGCTACTTATGGTGGCGATCTTTAGGGAAAGATTAAACAGAATGCTTCTTCCTCATCTTCTTTACAACTTTCTTCCACGTTCTCTTGAGCAATTTCTTCTCGCCCTCAACAAATTCCTGCGTAAGAGGATCACGCCACGCTTTTTTTGCAAGTTTCACTCCATGCTGGGTCGCCTTCCTTAGCTCTTTCACTCCTTTCTTTGTCAGTTTTTTCATTCTTTTGCCTCCCTTTCTGATAAGCTTCTTTATTTTTTTCTTTGCGCTTTTCATTTTAACCATATTTCTTATACATCCACGCTCCTGCGAGGAAAACAATCCCGACGATAAGATGACTTAGGCCAGGAGTCCATGACGGAAAATATGATGCAAGCAAAGTTCCGATACCGAAAAAAATCAACACAAGACTCGCAGTCATCATAACCATAGCATTCGTATATGTTTTCAATTTTCTCTTGATATGAAGAAAATTACTAAACTTCTCAACAGAGTCTCCTATTCCATTTTCCAAAGAAGAAAAAAGAAAAGAGAAAAATTCATGCGTATACTGGTGCAAAACTCTCTGAATGACAGAGTGTTTTTCCTTCTTTTTCATCTCTTGAAGAAGAAAGTATTTTATTTAAACCTTTCTGATACGCATTACAGCTTTTTAATAGAAAAGAAATCCCCACAGCTTGCTGTGGTTGGGAGTATCTTCACTTCATTCTCACGAATGATCTCACCACCAAACTTTCTTGCAGGCACAACCCGTGCGAGTACATCGCCTCATCTCTTCAAGAGGAATGCGGTTGTGCAACAGGAGTTTCACTCTCTCCAAAATGCTTTTGATATTTTCCTCATCTTTCTCTTCATAAAACTGGTCAGCATAAATCTCCTGGCTCTTCGTGTTGCGAATCTCGAGAGCAATCACAGGGCGAAACTCTTTTAAGATTCTCTGAATAGTATATCCATATAACAGCCCCTGAAGTACTGCATACTCACTCAATCTCGGTTTATTTTCAATAATCTTGATTTTGTTTTCTAGAGGAAAAATCTCTACACCGTCGATCTTTCCCGTAATGAAGAGCTCAAAGTCATGATCCTGGATCTTTACAGGAATCTCTGAAGAAACTATAGGCTTCCCAAACTCTCGGGCTTTAAGAAATCCCTCTTTAATATCAACGATCTTAAAAGCTTCAGGAAGCGCCATAACTTTTTCTTCAAAAAATGCATGTTCCTTCCTCCCATGAATCATCTGCACAGTAACGCCTCTCACAGACTTTCCCGTTTCAATCAGATAGAACCTTTTCTCACATTCAAGGAGGTCATAGACGCTCGAGACCCTGAACTTAGGATACGGTTTCTTCTCATTTTCTCTGCTGGCCCCAGTCAGCTGATTCACCAAAACAAGATCCTTCTCGTCTTTTAACATTCTTTTCCCCCATCCGTCTTTGACCCTATTGTTTATAATGATTTGTATGCTACCCTAAAAAAATCTTTAGTCTCATTATAGAGAGTTTTATCTTTGGGTTTGTGTAAAAGTAACCCTCCTGAGCGGGTATTTACACAAATCATTTATCCTCCAAATATTTATATAGATCAGCTCATTAATAATGGGGGAAAGAAGTTAAGAAATCGGGTAAGATAATCTAGCATATCAAATTCATCTCAGAAAATAAAAAGGTAAAAATGAATCAAGAAGAGATAGAAAAATATCTCCAAAAAACAGCTATAGAATTAAAGCTCAGAGGGTCTTCCCAGAGAACCATAGAGTCATATAGCTTTTTTTTGAAGCAGCATTTTCTTCAGGTAAAAGATCCTCTGCTTGCCGATGTAGATGAAATAAAATTTTACCTTGCTTCGTTGATTGACAGATACTCAAATAAATCAAGAGCCCTAGCCTCTTCAGCTCTGCGCTTCTTCTACAAAAGGGTGGTGGAACGGCCGCACATCGTCGCAAAAATCGAGACGCCTAAGAAAGAAAAACATCTTCCGACCGTGCTTTCTCCAGAGGAGGTCATGCGCCTCATTGAAGCAGCTGACACAAGAAAGTCAAGAATGATGATAAAAATGCTCTATGGATCTGGCCTGAGAGTTTCCGAGCTTGTCAATCTGAAGCCCGAACAACTCGACTTTCAGGAAATGATTGGAACTGTGCGCAAAGGGAAGGGATCAAAAGATAGAATCTTTAAAATATCTTCAGATCTTGCGCAAGAGCTGCAGGACCGCATTGAAGAATGCAAGGGAAAAAATAGCAGTTTTTCCTTTCTATTTTCCTGCGATAATCCTCTCACGACTAGAAATATCCAGAAGATTATTCAAAGGGCAGCAAAGAAAGCAGGCATCAATAAAAGAGTAACACCTCATACGCTTAGGCACAGTTTTGCAACTCATCTGCTCGATGCAGGCGAGAATATCCTTATGATCCAGCAGCTTCTCGGCCATGAAAATCTTGAGACCACGAGAATCTACACCCACATTTCTCAGGAGCAAATAAAAAAAGTGCGCTCTCCTCTCGACGCGCTCAATGAAAAATATGCATTGAGAATTAATGGGGGGAAAAGTTAGTTAACTCGCAGTTCAAAACAAGGCCTATACTTTTTCTCCTAAAACTAAAAGATATTATCAAGAATGCCTAGAACTCCAATAAGCAGGAGATAGAACCCGATAAACAATCGCAATGCTTTAGGAAATGCTAAAATCAGGATTCCTGCAATCAATGCAAGTGCTGCCGTAGATATCTTCAAAGTTAAAAAACTTGCCATAGGACTTATAGGAGGAAGATATTTATAAATCCATGCCTATCACCGAAATGGTCATATTCAAATATATATATCGCAATAGCAAATCTTAAATACCCCTCTCTCTCTTCCTTAAAGAGGAGGTGATGTAATGGTATCAAAAAAGTGCACCTGCAATGTATGGCTAACGCTTTTAGCTCTGATTTTACTTTCTGTAGCAATGTATCTGCTTGTGATGGGATTCACAACACAGTTCAATGGCGGAGACAACATGTGGGCAATTCTCGGATGGTATTTTGTAGGCCTCATCGTGCTCATGGTAGCAAAAATCTGCAAGTGGAAAGGCCATACGAGCTGCCCAGTCCACGGTCATACGAACTAATTTTTTTATTTTTTCTTTTCAATTTTTTAATTCTGATTGAGATAACTTTATAAATCGCTTCATGTTTCCTTGATAATGGAGACGAAAGAGTCCCTTGAAGAGGTTAAAAAAGAGCTAAGAGAAAATCATTTCTCAGAGCTTACTCTGCTTAACTACTGCTTTTTCATTGAAAAATTTCTTCTCCATTGCAATAAATCTCTCGATGCTATAGCGGCTGATGACGTGCAATCCTACATCTCCTCATTGCAGGCCAGTAAAAGCAGCTCAACAATCTCCTTGGCAACAGCGTCTCTAAAATTTCTTTTCTCTCAAGTGCTGAAAAAAGATTTTCCAAGCCTGCAATTCCCGAAAAAAGAGAAAACTGCATCGTCTTTTCTCGTAAAAGAAGAAGTAAAGAAGATGATTGAATCAGCAGATACAAAGAAATCAAAACTGATGATCTCTTTGCTCTACGCAACAGGACTGAAAGTTTCAGAGCTGGTCAATCTCAAGCCAGGAGATCTTAATCTCGAGCAGAAAACAGGCACCGTAAGAAAAGCTCTGGGTGGTGCACACACTGTTTCTCTCTCTCAGAGACTTTCCGAAGAGATAAAAGAATATCTCGAAGGCTACAAGGGGCTGTATCTCTTCTCTCTGCATCAGCCACTTACGACCCGCAATATCCAAAAGATTGTCAAGACGACTGCGAAACGCGCAGGCATCGAGAAAAAAATAACTCCTCATACCTTGAGGAGCAGTTTCGCAAAGCACCTCCTTGAATCAGGAATTGATGAAAGAGTTATCGCAAAAATCATGGGGTATGCGAAGAAAAATAATCAGTTTGATCTCCAATTTCAGGATCAGCTGTTAAAAGTAAAGAATCCTCATGACAGTTTAGAATGATAAAAAGTTAACAATAATCATTAAATAATAGAAATCAGAAACCAGGTTTTTTATTGAAGAGGTAATAATTTATGAACTTTAAAGACAGGTGGCATAATTGGTCTTCTACAAAGAGGGGGGCATTTGCAGGATGTATTCTTGGTATTTTATTTTTATCATATACTCTCTTTGGATCTTACATATGTGAAAAAGGTTATGGCCCTCGCAGCGAATATTTTGGTTGCGATGTTGCCATTGCTATTGGCATTATAGTTTTATTTTTATTAATAATCAGTGGAATGATTGTGGGATGGATCATAGGAAAAATAAATAACAAAACAATCAATTATTCTATAATGGGGGGAATAACCGGTATTTTGATAGTAATAGTGGCAAATTATTTTGTTTTCGGAGCAGCCTTTAGTAAACACCCCTTTTTATCATACTATCAGATCTACCCGGAATATCGATGGATAATAAGTATGTTATATTTGTTAATTCCAATTCTCGGAGTTTTTATTGGAATGAGTATTGGTTATAAAAAATCTAGATTGCCAAAATAATTATCTATACGACTTCTGCCTCTTCGCCCTCGCCTTGGAGTCGCCCGGTTTGTACGTTTCCTTTCTTCTCACGTCTGCTATAAGCAAATTCCTATCATAAGCAAGATATGCTTTCTTCAGCTTCTCAGATTTAGAAAACGCCACAATAGCTTTTGCAATAGCCAGTCTCGCAGCTTCGATTCTTGATTCTGGCCCTCCGCCTTTAATGCTTACCTCAATATCAAAATTCAATGTTTCAAGATGTTCTCGCGCAAGGGTAAGTGGCTCTTCAATCATCATCCGTCGTATGAATGGCAGAAAGAGATACGGCCGATGGTCAATTCTTACATTGCCTGTTCCTTCTCTGATTCTTGCCCGCGCAATTGCAGTCTTTCTCTTTCCTGCTACAACAAGTTCTTGCTTCATTTGAGTCTCCTCGAGAGCTGTTCTACAGTAATAAAGCTCCCTTGCATCTCTCTTTGCAAAGAAATTACTTTCGCAGTTGCGAATGCAGAAGGCATCCCAATATAGCATCGAATTCTTTTAAAAGCTTCTCTTCCCCGCCCGGCTTTGTAGGGAAGCATGCCTCTGATAGTTCTTTTGACAATCATTTCAGGCTTCGAAGGAGAAATGGGCCCTTTCAGGCTTGTTCCACCTCGGCCCCTTTGAGTGAGATAATGCTCAGAAATACTTTTCTCCCTTCCGCTAATCATTGCTTTCTCGGCATGGACAATAATAACTTCAAATCCTAGCAATGCTTGTTTTGCCGCATAACTCGCAACTCTCCCAAGAACAGCATTATTCGCGTCGACAACAACTTGCAGGTGATGTGCAGATTTTTTCATCTTAATATTTTTACTCCCTGATATCGAGGATTGGCTTTAATCTCTTCTTCAATATTCACAACTTCACACTTTCTTTCTTTCAATTTTCTCAATGCTTCCTGAGAAAAGGAGAAAGCGCAAACACGAATCTTCTTATCCACAGACCCCTTTCCCAGAACCTTCCCGGGAACTACAAGAGTATCTCCTTCCTTTGCCGCTTTGTTAATCTCATCCAAATTTTTCTCAATCTTCTTCTTTCGGGGTGCAGAAAGCATCTGCGCAACAACATCCCATTGCTTCAGTTTCTTTGCAAGAATGATGCTTTTCACTAAGAAAGGATTTCTTTTCCGTTTCAATTTCTTTTCAATTTTTGTTCTGCTCATGTTTTGCGGATCCTCTTCATGCGCTATAATGAAGATTCCTTCGAGGAGATAACTCTTAGGAAGCTTGTCATAAAACTTTAGCTTCTTGAGTTATGCGGGAGATAGGAATCGAACCTACGCAGGCACTAAGCCACTACCACCTCAAGGTAGCCCGTTTGACCGCTCCGGCACTCCCGCATCTTTAAGGGAAGGTGAAGCGTGATGGAAACCGTAGGTTTCCTACGCACTCCCTCATTATAGCGATAGAGTGCAGAGGCGCAGGGGTTTTAAATCTTACTCCTTGCGAACCTGCTTCAATTGTTCCTGCAGCACTTCAATACTCCCGGAAAAAATATCCTTCGCATCCATCTGCCCGAACGATTCAATGATAAAAACAACCTGAGAAGAAGGCTTTACTTTTACACCTTCAAGATGGGTAAGCTCGTCAACACATGCTTCCGGAAGATCGGCAAGATAATTGCTCCCTGACTTCTCCATAAAATAAATCTGACGCTTATATTTCTCCAGGACTTCTTTGCATTTCTCTCCCGTGATCTCATAGGCATGGCGATAATAAACAAGCCCTGGAGAGAACTTTGCATGTTCTATGCCTCTGCCAAGCCTCGCATAAGCTACAAGTTCTAGCTTCTGATCCTCATCCAAGATAGCAAGAGGCATTTCTTCATAGACTACTTCTGCCTTGCCCTTCAAGTCTTTTGCATACACTGTCTTAGGCCCATCAACACTCAGCTTCAGCTGAATCGTGCATTTCGCGCATCCCTCGCCCTTGCAAGAGCATTCCTCAGGTAAATTCAATTTCTCATTCCTAAAAGGAATCAGCCCAAGGCGATGAGCAAGCATTTGGTCATTCAGCACACAATCATTTTTGTAGAACTCGACTTCATCAATAGCCAGGATAGGCGTTTCAGAAGAAGCTCTTCGCAGGGCATTCGCTAAAGAAAGATTTAATTCAGATAGGATGATAATCCTTTCTTTGGTTTTTTCTACGATTTTCATTTATACTCTCCGTCCTCGCTTGCCACCTTTCTTTTTCGGCCCACCGCGGGGAATCTTAGTGGTATCAATAATACTGGCTATTTTAAACTTACCTTTCGAAAGGCTCTTCACAGCAGCATGGGCTCCTGGGCCTGGAGCAGTTGATCCTGTTTTCGCCTTAATGCGGATGTACAAAGTGTCAATTCCAGCCTCTCGGGCAATTTCCGCAGCTCTCTTCGCGACAAACATTGCCACAGTTGGATTAGCCTTCAGTCGATCTTGCTTTGTTACCATCCCTCCAGAAATTCGTGCAATAGTATTTCCTGAGAGATCAGTGATATGGACAATCGTATTATTAAATGAAGTGAAAATATATGCTATTCCTTCGTGCTCTTTTTCAATTTTTCTCTCCTCTACTGCAATTTCAGTTTCCATGCTTTCTCCTCAGCATAATTTTACTTTCTTCATGCAACAGTACAAGATAAGAAGGAATATTTACTACTCTCTCGCCGACAGTAACATGTTTATGAACAATCAACTGCCTCGCTTGCCTGGGAGTCGAAGCTAGGTTCCTCGCAAGAACAACGCTCTGCAGCCTCCGTTTCAAGAGATCCTCTTTGTCTAATGCGAGAACATCAGCCAGTTTTTCTGCCTTAAAGCCGAATTTCTGCAATTTCTCAAGGAATTGCTTTTGGAGGAGCAGGTCTTTTCCAATAAGCGCTTTCGCTCTATTCCGCAATACTGCGACATGCGCATCCGCTTTCCAAATCTCTCTTTTATTCTTGAGCCCATATTTCTCGACAAGAGAATTTTCATCTTCAATTCTTACTTTGTCATAGGCCTTCCTCGGACGAGTATATGTTTTATGCCTTTTTCCGAACATCATTTAAATTGAGTTCCAGATGTTGTCATCATTTTTTGCCCACCTTGGCTTTCTTCATTACTCCTACAACTTTATTCTTTCTAAAATGGCTCCGGGTTCTCTGCCCTCGTACAGGCTGTCCTGTCGCATGCCTCAATCCTCGGTAAGATCTAATTTTCTTCAGTCTTTTGACATCAAATTCTTTTTTGAGTTCAAGATCGCTTCCAATAAGATGATGATGCTCTCCTGTCTCAAAATCAAACCTTCTATTCAAGAGAAATACTGGCAGGTGCGGATGCTTGATAAATTCTGAAATTTTTTCAATTTCATCTTTCGTTAAGGAATCGATCTTTCTCTTCTTGTCAAGGCGCAGCACAGAGCAGAGTGCGTGGGAGAAGCTCCAGGAAACACCTTTAATCCTCGTCAAGCCGGAATATAGATTGGATCTCCCAGGAATATCAGTAGAGACTATTCTTACCAGGCTCTCTTCTCTTCTTTCTTCTTTCAATTCAGGTTTTTGTGGTTTAATCATATTCTTCGATTTTTTGTTTACAATGATGTACGATGATCATTTATATATTGATCTTTCAAAGAACGAATGCAAGAATCAACCTCTTCACGAATTTCACTTTCATGAAGGTCTTTGAGCAATTCTCGGGCGAGAATATGCTCGATGCCTTTTTTAACAGTTTCTTTTTCAAGAAAAAAAGAGAAAAAACCATAAGGTGCTAAAGGAGATTCATGCCTAATTTGAAGGGCAACTCCGTGCCTTGGTGCAGAAAAGCGAAGTGTTACCTTATACCCACCATGACTCTGCTGTTGAAGAGCGAGTTTTGCTTCTACCATAATCGCTTTTGCTTTATATACTTCTTCATATTTTTGGGATAATGCGTGTCTCATCTTATTGTATAAACAAATTATGCCTTTCCAATTGAGTAAGCTCCTCCAAAAGCCTTTTTTCAATTGCTTTTCTTGGGTCAGGAATCTGCGGCAGCTTTTTCCTAATGTCGTCGAAAGACTCAAAAAGATTTTCTTCGCGGGCCTTAATAACTTCCAGAGTATGTTTTTTCCCAAATCCTGGAAGAAGTTCCAGTTGATGCAAACGAGTATTAATCGCATCGCAGGTATTGAAAAACTCAATAAAACGCTTCTCCTGCTCCTGAACAACTTGCACAACAAATTCCTGAAGCTGTTGTTTCGCAGCTTCAGTTAATTTCTCCCTTGGAAGCCTGCCGATAATGTAGTATATTTTGTCGCGCTTTCCTTCTCCGATATAGACTTTCTCTTTCAATTCCAAGGTGACGCCTTTCCTGGGGACAAGCTGGAGGAGAGAGAAGTTCTCAGTGCCAACCGCCTGGGCTACAGGCATCATCTTCCCCTCTAAAGGATATCCATAAGGTAGAAAATCGAGGATAACAGCGTATTCTTCTTTGCTTTTCATGTTCTTCACTTATACTTCTTGACGATCTCAAGAATTTTTTTAATTTCATTTTCATCAAGACTGACTTCAGAGAAAACCTTGTTAAGGTCAGAGGCATCCTCGGGCAGAAGATCGATAATTTTTACCAAATGCTCGGGCTTTACTTTAATCATATCAAGCTTCTGCAGGTCTTCTCTTAGCTCTTTAGCATCTTCAGGCTTCAGTTTAGTAAACTTGTTAATCTGTGCGATGAGATCCTCCTTATCCTCTAAACTTCCCAGTAATTCTTTTGCTTCAGGCATGCTTAATGGCTTCATTTCAAGGATCATGTTATCTTTCTAAGATGAACAGGTTCTATAAGGAATGTTTTATCTAAGAGATAGTCCCTGATTTTTACTATATAAGCTTTGCCTTTCTTGCCCTCAACAACTCCTGTTCTGCCCTGCATTCTTGCAGGAAATCCCACAGAAAGAGAGAGCTCTCTCACAACAGCAACACGCTCTCCAGGCTGAAATTCCTGGAAGTACCTGCTAAGTTTTATCTTTCCCTTATCACGAATTAATTTTCTTTTGATCATGCTAAACTGCCTGCCTCGACGTCCTTCGCAAATGCTCGGTTTCATGGACAATCTTCTCCAAGACAGAGGAAACTGCTTTAAAGACATTATAGTCAGAAAAATCTGCACTAAGCATCTTGCCTTCAGCCTTTAACCTCCCCCGAATTTCATGGTTAAAAACCTTTCCCTTCTGGCTCTTCTTCAAAGTAAGCTCAAGAAACTCAAAGTCGAGCCCTCTCAGTTTCTTAAGATGATGTTCTACAATAGTTTTTATCTGGGAGATTTCTTCTTCTGGAAGATCAAAGCCAGCAAGCCTCACGTTTTCAGACTCCATGGAATAAGGAAGATTTCAGTCTTAAAAACCTTCCTCTTTGGATAAAACTTCAGAAGATTCTGCCTTTTCATGGTTTTATGTCAGAATTGAAAACCGCAGACTTTAGTCTGCGGCAGTAGCCAATCTTGTTTTCAATTCTGAACACTTCATCATCAAAGATGATGAGAGCTCTCAGAAATCAAAGATTTCTGAAGCTTCAAAATTCAAAGAATTTTGAGATCATCACTCATAAGAGTATCTCCTAGAAATCATCATTTTTATCAGGAAAAACCAGAAGACTCCGCTTTGTCAAAAACCCTTGGTTTTTGAACACCATCAGAATTCCTTCTTGGAATTCTGAGGTTTAATGCGGAGATGAATGGTGGTTTTTTGTGACTTCAAAGTTATCAGACTTTGAGAGCGCTCAGAAATGCTTCTTGCATTTCTGACGGCTTAAAAATTCGCTGTGGAAAAAATCTCCGAACAGACTTCGCCATGTCAAAAACCATCGGTTTTTGAGCACCATCAGAATTCGGAAAAGGAATTCTGAGGTTTATGGCGGAGTCGGAGATTTTGCGAATTTTTATGATTACGATTGCTTACTCGGTTAAGAGTCAGCTTGCATTCACAAGGCCTTGATGCAAATCACCGCGATCTTTCGCATTGCTCATTTGGTCGCGGATCGCCTTGAACATCTTTGGCCCCCAGACTCCTACGCCGCAGGGATCACAGACGTCAATCGCACTTTCTTGAGCGATTTCGCCGTTGCAATAAACACATTTCTTTACCATTTTCCTCTTTTTCAATTATCTAAAAACCGAAAGAAAGAGACATTTTTAAATCTTTGTGTATAAACGATGCGCAGAATTTCTCGTGTTCCAACGTCGAACAACTTGCTTCGTAGAATACTGCAATATCACAAAATCGATGGGCCACCACACCTTAAAAGGTGTGGTTTGCGACAGGCCCTCGATTTTGGGGATGTTCAGAATTGAAAACAAGATTGGCTACTACCGCAGACTAAAGTCTGCGGTTTTCAATTCTGACATAAAAAGTATCGACGATAAAGAGGTATTAAACTACTCATATCTCAATGCCTCGACAGGTTTCAAGCGTGATGCTTGAAATGCAGGAAATACTCCAGAGAGAGCTCCAATGAAAAACGAAAAGAAAAGGGACCCGATAATAAGGTACCACGGAAAAAATGCCTGTAACAGCGTTGTTGCAAATGCATGTTCTACCACATATGCTGCAACTTGAGCAATAAACATTCCAACCCCTACCCCGATCAATCCCCCAACAAATCCAAGCAGTCCAGACTCAATCAAAAAGATAAGAAGAACATCCCTGTTGCGAGCCCCAATCGCCTTCATAATTCCAATTTCCTTGGTCCTTTCCAAAACCGACGTATACATCGTGTTCATAATCCCAATGCCTCCTACGATCAAAGAAATAGCTGCAATGCCGATGATAAACACCTGAATAACTCCAAAAACATTTTGGAAAGTTGACAAAAGTTCTTCAGGAGTCAAAAGAAAGAAATCCTCTTTGCCTTTTTTAACATTTCTAGATTTCCGAAGAGCGTTTTTAATTTGTTCCGCCGCCTTTTCTGTGTCTGCTGCTTTAACAACGATATTATCTACTCTATCTGCCGTCGAGAAAAGTTCTCGCAAATCCTCTTCAGAAATAAGAACAATAGAGTCATCTCCCGGATTGCCAATAGATTTTAAAATCCCCACGACCTCAAATTTCTCTCCCTGAATGAGTAGAGTGTCTCTGATTTGCAGAGGCTTTCCAAAAACAGAATCAGCATGATAGAGGCTTCCTATAAGTGCCTTTCTTCTATCTCCCATTTTTAAAAATCTTCCTGCATCAATCTTGTAGAATTCTTCAAGAACCTTCGAATTCTTATCTAATGGAATTCCGCCAGCCATAGAGAATCTGAGTTTTTCATTAAATCGTAATTGGGCATTTCCAGCAACAAAATAGCTAACTGCTTCGATGCCGGCAATTTTTCTCACAACATTGACATCCTCCTTAGTTAACTGGGCGCCGATCGTTGTGCTTCCTGGAGGTCCAAACTGGCCTCGGGGCTGAATAAAAATCTTGTCTCCTCCAATAGAAGAAAATTGGTTTTCAACAGCTTTCTGAAAACCTTGTCCAAGGGAAATAATCGCAACAACAGCTGTAATCCCGATAAAAATTCCCAAAATAGTCAGCCAGGAGCGCACTCTTCTTTTTTTTAAATTTTTAAAGGCAAGTATAAAGTGATCTCTCATTTTCTCAAAGCCTCCACGGGCGCAAGCTGGGCTGCATTCTTTGCAGGAAAAATCCCAGAAAGGATGCCGACAAGAATGGAAAAAATCAAGCTTCCTGCAAGAAGAGTCAGCGAAATTTTAACCTGAAGAAGATCTCTCCCTAAGAAGCTGCCGCTTAAGTGCTGAACAATTTCAGCTAGGCCTGCACCAATCACAATTCCAAAAAACCCTCCAACAAATCCAAGCAGTCCAGACTCAATCAAAAAGATAAGAAGAACATCCCTGTTGCGAGCCCCAATCGCCTTCATAATTCCAATTTCCTTGGTCCTTTCCAAAACCGACGTATACATCGTGTTCATAATCCCAATGCCTCCTACGATCAAAGAAATAGCTGCAATGCCGATGATAATCCCATTTACAATATTCAAGATGTCTCCAACACTTTGTGCTACTTGGACAGGGGTTTGAACAGTGAAATCTTCATCGCCTTTTTTTTGTTCTCGGTCTCTTCGAAGTGTTCTTTTGATGTCTTCAGTTACCCTCGTTAAGTCGTTGACATCAAAAACCTGCAGTGCAATGAGGTCATATTCATCCTCTATTTTGAGAAGGCTCTTCATAGCCTCTTCAGGCAGAATAATCACCCTGTTGCCCTGAATGCTTCCTGTTTTTTTGAGAAATCCACCGACGCGAAAATTCTTCCCGTTGATCTTAATAATATTCCCTAAGATCACTCTTTTCCCAAAAACAGAATCGCTTAAAAAATCATTTCCTAAAACAACAAAATCTGCATCTCCAGAGGTAATCAGTCTGCCTTGTTCTGCGACAAGTTTATTTACTTCTTCTACAAATTCCCGATCTTTTTTATCCTCCGGTATGCTTGCCATAAAAGAAAAAACTTCTTCGTTGTTAAACTCTATTTTACCCACTCTCAATAATCTCCCAACAGCTATTTTAACTCCCTGAACTTTTCGAATTAATGTAAGGTCGTGATCAGCCAACTTTTTTACAGCTGTACTTCCAGGAGGGCCAAATGACGTTCCAGCCCCTTGAACAATAATTTTATCCGCGCCCAGGGAGAGAAACTGTCCTGTAATTGCATTCTGGAGTCCCTGTCCTAGAGAAATCAAAGAAACAACCGCTGCAATCCCGATAACAATTCCTAGAACAGTCAGCCATGAACGAAGCTTTCTTTTGCGTAAACTTTTGATAGCATAGGAAAGATATTCAGCTATCATATCTTCTAAACACCACTTTTCCGTCTTTTTCTTATTTTTCTAAGGATAAAAAAAAGAATAATCACCGTGGCAACTCCAAGGGAGATATACAATACAGAACTGCTGCTTACAAGTCCAAGCTCTTTAGCTCTGTTTATATCATAGACTGCAACAGGGAGGTCAATTTGTTTTTGGTAAGAACCTTGCGTTTCTCCCTCATAGGTTATTTCCAAACGTAAAACAGGAGAAGTTCCTCTAAAGAGAAGATCAAAATCAGATGTTTGGAAATCGTCGCTGTCAATATTGCCGAGGTAGGCTTGATCAATAGAAATAATGTCATAGTCTCCCTGGAGAATGCGAAGATTTACAAATCGCACATTATTCAATCCAATATTCACTACTTTAATGCTCACCTTTGAGATTTTTCCCTCAATAAATCCGCTATTGTCTAAGCTTATTTGAAGATGAGGAGTAGAAGCAATAGATAAAGAAATGATGTCTGCTTTTGTAAATGCTGCTCCAAACTCATCTCGATAAGAAATTTGAACAGGAACTTTATAAATATTTTCAGCAGCTCCTGGGAGAGCCTGAATTTTAAAAGTAATGCTTTCAGCATTCCCTTTCCTAATACTATCAATTCTCCTCTCGCTTGAAGACTCCTTTGGAACAAAAGGAGTATTTCCTGAAAGATCAAGCTTAACAGAAACATCTTTTACTTTTTCTTCTCCAGTATTTTCAATCAGAATCGTGACCTCTCCCGAGGATCCAGGGGCAAACTGGCTTGGAGTAGCGCTTACCTTATTGATAACTAAAGTATCTCTCGAGGTGCTTACAGAAATCTCAAAATCCTGGCTGTCGGGCGTAATCTCTAAGGCTCCAAATCGGAGTCGTAATTGTTGAGTTCCTGATCCAGAACCGCTTACTCCCACACGATACATAACTGTTTTAGTTTCATCCGCTTGCAGTTGTGGAAACACTTGAACACTTTCTGAAACCAAAAAAAGATCATCCTCCGGCTCTAAAAGAGTGGTAACATTAGTAATCGTCTGAGAGCCAGTATTATGCAAGGTAAACTGCAAGGTAACCATATCTCCTGGCTTTGCCGGAAAAGGCGAGGAGGAGATAAGGTTGGCTTCCAAAGAAGCTTGTGCTCCTTGAACAACCAAGAAATTCAAAAGTATGATTGTAAAAAGAGCCAATAAAATTTTGTTCATTTTTTTCTCCCGCGATTTTTATATCTAACGTCAACAACTGCTCCGTCTCTGAGATAATAAATGGTTTTAGCGTGTTTTTCCGCAAGAGCACGGTCATGGGTTACCATAATAATCGTCTTGCCCTGTTCATTGAGTTGCGTAAGAAACTGCATGATCTCTCCGCCCCTCTTGCTATCAAGGTTTCCAGTTGGCTCGTCTGCAAGAATAACTTCAGGATCATTTGCAAGTGCTCGCGCAATAGCAACTCTCTGCATCTCTCCGCCAGATAATTGGTTCGTAAAATGATACATGCGATTTTCTAAACCAACTTGTTTCAATAGATTTTTAGCGCGAGATTCTCTTTTTTGCGCAGGCATGCCTTGGAAAATCATCGGGAGCACAACATTGTCAAGAGCAGTAAGATTGTTCAGCAGGTTAAATCCCTGAAAAACAAAACCTATCTTTCTCCCACGTAATACTGCCAATTCAGATTCATTCAGCTGAGAGATATTCTTGCCATCAAGAAAAATCTTACCCTCGGTTGGAATATCTAAGCTGCCAATCATGTTCATCCCTGTAGACTTCCCAGAGCCAGAAGGGCCCATAAGTGCAACAAAATCACCTTTTTTTATAATAATGTTTAGGTGTTGCAAAGCAGGCACGTTAACCTCTCCCATACGATAAATCTTGCTTACATCATGTAACTCAATAATTGCTTCCATGCTTAAAAACTCAGAATGCGTCTGAGGCAATAACCTCTGTCTTTCAAGAGACTTTTTATTTATAAAGATTACTATAATCAAGAGTATAATCTTCTCTGAATCAACGAAAAAGAGAATACGCCGGAAATTTAGAATCCCAAATTTTCTTTGACGAAGACAACAGTAATTCTATCGGGGACAATTTCTCGCTCAACAATCAGAATTTTGTTCACTCCGCTTCCCACACCATACACTTTTCTGGCGCGAGCATCTTCAAGAGGAAGAGAATATTCCTGAATCCTTTGAAAACCTGCATCAAGATCCTTTACAATTTTTTGTGTACCCACAACCCAAATAAGCTTTCCTGCCCCAAAGGCATAAGGAGCAAGCTGGCTTCCTGAACCAGAAGCAATCATGACCTGCCCTTGTTCAGTTACCGCATGAACACTTCCGACGGCATAATCGACCGCTGCAGACATCTTCCGCATGGCATTGCGCATTTCTTTCTGGCCAGCCATCTGGATTTTCTTCCTTACCGATGCATACTTCCCGCTTTCCTGAATCTCTTTTGAAATGCCAAGTTGATCCAGCGTCGTAGAAGTAAGGTCCATTACTTCAGCACCTCTGGGAATCAGCGAAAGTACTTTCTGAAAAGCATCTTGCTTGTGCTCTGCAATAACAGTGTTAATTCCTCTTTGCCCAAGAGCAAGGACAGTTCTCTCAAGCTTCTTTTCATCAGCAAGGCGATCCCATTTCATAACCTTTCAAGAAAGAAGAGATATTTAAATCTATCGGTTATCCGATATATCTAGAGAAAGATATTAAAGTTGCAGAAACCTTGCTTATCGATGAAGAAAAAAACATACTGCTGCGATATGAGGGGCATGCTCTCATTTTTGATCCTTTTTCTGCTTGAGAAGCAGCCAATGCACGGGCAGGAAATCGCCCAGGAAATTGCAAAGAGAAAGGGCATGATGCCGAGCCCAGGAACAATCTATCCTGCACTGAAGAATCTTAAGCATCATAAACTCGTTAGCGAGAAACGGGAAGGAAAGACGATTATTTACACTCTCAGCAAAGAAGGAGAAACATCTCTCAAGATAGCAAAGCAGCAGTTTTGCAGGACATTTACAGACATTGTTTGATCCAGTCGATATGCCTTGCTTATAAAGGTTCTCTTAAATGAATTGGGGGAAAAGAGGAAAAGTATTTAAAATGCAAATGCTTACTTCTAGGAGATAAAATCATTAAAAAAGAGGTAAAATGGCAAAGAAGAAAGCAAAAAAGAAAAAAAAACAAAGTTAGGTAATAATTTATCGTATCTAACTTACATTGCGCTATTCATATTGAATGGGCAATAAAATTAATTCGCTTTCTTATTTTTTTATTTTATCAGGAAAAACCAGAAGATTCCGCCTTTTAATGCGGAGATGAATGGGGGCTTTTTGTGACTTCAAAGTCATCAGACTTTGAGAGCGCTCAGAAATGCTTCTTACATTTCTGACGGCTTAAAAATTCGCTGTGGAAAAAATCTCCGAACAGACTTCGCCATGTCAAAAACCGAGGTTTTTGAGCACCGTCAGAATTCCTTCTTGGAACTTCAGAAATTCTTGAAGGATTTCTGATAGCTCTCAAAATTCAAGGAATTTTGAAGTTCTGAGGTTTATGGCAGAGTCGGAGATTTTGCAAATTTTTATGATTTAAACTTCAATATTCCACTCTTTTTTGACAAGCGAGAACTACAATTCTACAATCCCTTCCCTCGTCAACGCCGTAAACCTGATCCCGACAGGAACCGAAAGGAGTGCAGAGATCAACGCCATATGTTCCTTTCCCGTTCCTGACGCAATGCTCAAAGCAACTTCTGTTCCCATAATTTTTCCCTTCAATTTTCTTTTAATATCATCTCGCATTTCAACAAGGCGGTCGCCAGAGTTTACAGAGATAAAATCAAGAGGCTGTCCAAGAGAAAGAGGCTTCACACCGACGAGAATAACCTTCTCCCACTCGCCCTTTTTAACAAGCCCGGCAACCTGGCTTACGTTCTCGTGGTCTGAACCAACAAAAGCTACAAGCTCCATATATGAAAGGAGAAGAGTAGATTTATAAGATTATATATCTTCAATCATACCAATAAATCGATCCTACAAAAAAGAAAAAACACTACAAAGAACAAAGACCTCATGGCAAAAGATATTCCCCTTTCAGAAATCACATTAAGAAGATACGAGAAGCCATATAAAACTGAAAGAAGAGAGTTAATGAAAAAGATATGTCTTTCCTTAGGGCTGTTACAGCCCGGCGATAGTCGAGATGTCGTGGTCGACATCCTGCTCGTGCTTACTGATGCTGCAAAAGGGAAAGAACAACTTTCTTCAGAAGATATTGGGGAAAGAGCAGGAATTCTAAGGAAAGAAAGCAGCCTTGATGTCAAAGGCCTTGCGGAATCAAATATCAGAAGGCAGCTTAAGCGACTAAGAGATCTTATGCTTATCGAAAAGCAAAATAATCTTTACAACCTAGCAGAATTTCTCTCGCTAAAGGAGATCTTCACATCAAAAATAGAGCGTTTTCTCCTCCCTCAAATTCTCGAGAGAACTAAAGAATACTTGGAGGAGATCGAAAAACCTGGAACTAAAACTATAGGTTTATAAACATCTTATTTCTCCCAAAAACACTACATAGTTTTAGTCTCAATTTTCTTGAGGCAGGACTTCCTGTAGGGGCAAAACAAGATCTCTCTTGAGATTAGGTTTGCGAAGATGAAAAGGAAGACAAGAAATTTTATTCCCTAAAAGAAAAAACAGCAATAACCATGGAAAAAGAAACAATCAATTCCCTGCATCAGTTAAGGCAGGAAAAACCAAGAAAATTCGACCAAACCGTCGAGTTAATTATTAACCTTCAAAAATTCGATATCAAAAAAGAGTCCGTGAATCTCTTTATCAATCTCCCTCATCCTGTTAAGAAGAGAAAAATCTGCGGATTCTTGACAAAAAAGAATAACCTCCTCGATACTCTTGTGAAATCAGACTTTGAAAGATTCAAGGGCAAGAAAGAGATCAAGAAACTCGTGAAGGCATATGACTTCTTCATTGCTCATGCCTCTCTCATGCCTGCAGTCGCGACCACTTTTGGGAAATACCTCGGCCCTGCCGGAAAAATGCCCTCTCCCCAACTTGGCATTGTAACCAGCGAAGATGACGCAACAATAAACTCAGTCATGGAGAAGGTAAATCAAATCTTGCGCGTCAAGTCAAAAGAACCAAGCCTCAAGGTAGCAGTAGGAAAATTCTCAATGAAAGACGAGGAGATCGCAAAAAATGTCCTTCAAGTCTACAATGCAGTGATCAATGCCGTCTCAAAGGAGAAAATAAAGTCCACACTTCTTAAATTAACCATGAGTAAACCAATTAAGATACTATAACATGCCTGAAAGAAAAATACCTGAAATAAAGCAGAAAACAGTGAAGGAAGTTGCTCAGCTGATCAAGGAAAACGATACGTTCCTGCTTGCTTCTACCCGAGGTCTCCAGTCAGGTCAGTTTCAGGAGATTCGCAAGAAGATGCGAGGGATAGCAGAGATAAAAGTCGCAAAAAAAAATCTTGTCCTCAAGGCGATTGAAATAGAAGGCACAGAAATCCAAAAAATCAAGCCGTATGTCATCGATAATACTGCTCTCATTTTCTCAAAACTCGATCCCTTCCAATTAGCAGCCCTGCTTTCAGAAAATAAAAGTCCTGCAAAAGCGAGGATTGGGCAGATTGCAGAAGCAGATATTGCTATCGAGCCAGGGCCGACAGAACTCGTCCCAGGGCCTGCAATCAGCGAGCTCCAGAGTCTTGGATTGAAGATCGCGATAGAAGAAGGAAAAATCCATATCAAAGAAGGTAAAGTTATTGTAAGGGCTGGGGAGCCGGTTAAGGAAGCTGCGGCTAGTTTAATGAACAAGCTGAACATCCAGCCGTTTTCCATTGGATTTGAAACCATCGCTGCGTATTCTCATACAGAAAAGAAGATCTACGCCGGCATTAAAATTGACAAGAAGAAAACCTTAGAAGATCTTAAACAAGTATACGGAAAAGCGCTCGCTTTTGCAGTAAGTATCGCATACGCTAGCAAAGATACGGTAAAATATCTCTTCATGAAAGCAGCATCGCATGAAAAAGCCTTGCTCAGGTTCATCAAAACAGAAGGTGCAGCACAATCTGCACCAGAAGCCACGCCTCTGGCAGTATAATCCAGTGGATAAATCACATTCATCAAAGAAAAGATGAAAACATCATACGGAGGAAAAAAATGCAGTACATTTATGGAGCCTTACTTTTGCATAAAGTAGGGCAAGAAGTCAATGAAGCAAACCTCAAGAAGGTAGTCTCTTCTACAGGGACTGACGTCGACGACATACAGGTAAAAAGCCTAGTCGCATCGCTCCAAGGTGTTGACATCGCGAAAGAGCTTGAATCAGCAAGCTTGATGGCAGCAGCGCCTGCAGCAGCACCCGCAGAGAAGAAAGAAGAGAAGAAAGAAGAGAAGGCTTCAGAAGCAGCGGAAGGTTTGGCAGCACTCTTCGGATAAAACTATTTTCATTTTCTTTGAAAATCCGAAGAGATTTATAGTTAGACCTTCTCTCTAGTTAGACCTTCTCTCTATAATAAATTGAATTCTCTCAAAACCTTTAAAAGAAGATTTAAAAGATCATCATTCCTTGAGCAGGCATGCCCGGATCGCATAATGGTAGTGCGCCAGTCTTGAGTTTCTAGAGACAACTGGTTTCCGCAAGGATTTCCAGGTTCGATTCCTGGTCCGGGCGGTTCTAAAAAGTGTAACGTCTTGTAGCCCTGCTTGCTGATTTAATAGCAAGCGAGTATTACAAGAAGCATGGATATTCACAACTATAAAGCACGATTTGAAAGAACTTTGCAAAGAATCAAAGAAGCAGATGATATTTCAAAAGAAAATAAGGAAATCCTTCTTAAATTCAAGGACTATGGCCTCAGCGAAGGCATAGGATTGGCTAAACTTGAACGCTATCTGTATGACTTGATGAAATATGCAAGAATGATGAAAAAACCCTTTGAAACTGCTACAAAGGCAGATGTTCGGGCTATTGTTGCAGATCTTGAGCAATTAGACCTTGCAGCAGAAACAAAACTTTGTTTTAAGATTGCAATAAGGAGATTGCATCGCTTCATTAGAGGAATTGAAGAAAAGGGCGTTTATCCAGAGGAAGTCAAATGGATTTCTACTCATTTAACTGAGAATCACCATAAACTTCCTGAAGAATTGTTAACTGAAGAGGAAATTCATGCAATCATTCGCCACACAACAAACATAAGAGACAGAGCTTTGCTAGCAGTTTTAGCAGAATCTGGATGTAGAATTGGAGAAATAGGTTCAATGAGTATTAAGCACGTTTCTTTTGAAGAGCATGGAGCCAGGCTTACAGTTTCAGGAAAAACTGGGATGAGGAAAATTCTCATTATACAATCAGCGCCTTATATACAAGAATGGATTAATATGCATCCCGAAAACAAGAATCCAGATGCGAATTTATGGATTTCCTCAAAAGGACAACCGATAACTTATACAAGAATCGTTTGCATTTTGAAGACCTCTGCAAAAAATGCAGGCATCAAAAAGAGAGTTTATCCTCATCTGTTAAGGCACTCAAGAGCTACTAATTATGCCTCAAAGATGAGCGAAGCCTCAATGAAACATTATTTTGGCTGGACACAATCAAGCAGAATGGTGGGAAGGTATATTCATATGAGCGGAAAAGCAACTGACGACGATATTTATACAATCAATGGAATTCAGCCTGAAAAGGAAAAAGTTAAACAAGAATTGCAGCCTAAAAAATGTGAAAGATGCAAGACAACTAACCCTTCTACTCACAAATTCTGTAGGCTTTGCGGTTTTCCTTTGGACAAAGAGGAAGCTGAAAAATTATTAAACAAAGACGCTGAGAAAGTGCCGATAAACAATATTATGAATCAAATGATGAATGATCCAGAGATAATTGAGATATTTAAAAAGAAGTTATTAGAAGCACAAATAGGCTTATAGAAACATTTAAATATTGTTAAATACACTTAATAATATTAATGAATATCATTAAATATAAAATGATTAAAGAAATAGTCTACGAATACTGGGAAAGGGAATTGCCTCAAGTTATTCCAAGGGAAGCTGAGATAGATTCCAGCGATTTAGTCAGTGACATCGTTGGAATACGAAGATGCGGAAAAACATTCCTCATGTACAGTAAGATCGAAGAATTATTGAAGAAAGTCGACAAAAAATCAACAATCTACATAAATTTTGAAAATAGGAAACTTTTTCCCTTAAAACAGGAATACTTCAACGAGCTCATTGAATTCATCTATTCAGAGAAACTTCTGGAGAAAGGCACAGTTTATGTATTTCTCGATGAGGTTCAGAAAATATCTGGATGGGAGAAATTTGTACGGAGCATTTACGATGAGTTCAAGGGAAAAATTAAGATTTTTGTTACAGGCTCAAATGCAAATCTTCTAAGCAAGGATTATGGGGCATTGCTGACGGGAAGGCATCTATCAAAAACATTGATGCCGCTTTCATTTAAAGAATTTTTGAGATTCAAGAAACATGAACTAGGCAAAGGCATAACTGAAAAAGAAAGAGCAAACCTCAAAAGACTTTTAGAAGAATATCTGAATTTTGGAGGTTTCCCAGAGGTTGCTCTTTCGGATAATAAGGAGCAGATGCTCAGCCAGTTATTTAATGATATTCTATCAAGAGATATTTTGAGTAGAAATATAAGAAAAGCGAGTACAATAGAAGAATTTTCTTATTACCTTGCAGGGAATGTGACGAACCTGCTTAGTTTCAATAAGATGACAAACTACTTCAAATCACGAGGCATCAAAATATCTGTTCCCACAATAGAAAATTATTTTAATTTAATAAAAAATTCATTTTTATTCTTCGATAACCTTATTTTTTCATACAAGATAAAAGACCAATTCCAGAATCCAAGAAAAGTGTATTGCATTGACAATGGGCTTTTGAACCTCGTTGGAATGAAATTCAGCAAAGATTATGGAAAGATGTATGAAAATGCAGTTTTTTTAAAACTGAAAAAAGAATCTTTTGATAACAGGTTAATGAGCCTTTTTTACTGGAAGAATATTCAGCATGAGGAAGTAGATTTCGTTATTAAAAAAGGTTTGAAGATTAGGCAATTAATTCAGGTGTGTTATAATATTGATAATCTAGAAACAAAGAAACGAGAAATCAAGGCATTAATCAAAGCAAGTGAAGAATTGAAATGCAATAATCTTTTAGTCATTACAGGCGATTACGAAAGCGGGGAAAAAATAGACAACAAAAAAATAGCCTTTATCCCTCTCTGGAAATGGCTATTGGATTTGTAGATTACTAAACCATTAATCAATGCAAAGATTATTGCACATTAATCTTTATTCTCACTCCATGCCCCACAACAATCTCAATAAACCCAAATTCCTTCAACAAAAATAACAACTCCCAGCATTCCTTTTTGGAAATAGTAAAATTTCTGCATAATTTTGAGAAGATAACTGGAAACGGAATAATCTCATTTCTGCACTCCTGCCTCACTTCCTCAAGCCTTCTGAATAATATCGAATAAAGCCCTGCCCGATTATTGCTCTGCATCATCTTTCTCCTCCTTCTTTTGCTTTGCCTCTAAATATAATTGCAAAAGTATTCTTACCCATTCAGGCTCCTCAAATTCTTCTTCCGGGTTTATTTTAAGATTTTCCATATTTTCAGATGCTTCCAAAGTTTATATTATGCCTAGTGAAAAAAATTGTACATTTTTGTGTACAATTATCTTAGTCATTCAAACTTTATATATTGCCTAAGTGAAAAAAACATACGGAATTCTCTATGTTTTCCCCTATGTTTTTCCTTATGGATATCCTCATGTTAATACACTGTGACATCTATCCCTCTTCGCGAGAAAGTTCGTACGAATTGTCTTACGAGGATGTTTTTCTATAAATATTATGGCGTGATTTTCGGAGTATGTTAAATTGTATGTTTTATTATGGCGCTTTTTCTTAATAAATACCGTTGTGAAAAAAATGTACGCTTAAGTGTACGCATGTGCGTACAATTCTATAATGCTCAACAATATATAATCTTCTTGTAAAAACTTGTACATGCATAAATAAGTAATGAACTTCAAATATATAAAACCCTAGAGTAAAAAAATTTCATAAAAAAATACTAAAAACTTTTAACCTATGTATTTAAAAAGGATAAACTTTTGACATTTTTCCGAATTGCAGAACAAAAGATATCGGATTCTTGCTCTACAAAAAGAAACAAAGCGTATCGGCGCATGAGGTGAGGCGACGTTAGCCTTTAGGCAGGAGCCGAACCTCTAGGATGCTGGTTTAATATCAAGAACCGCTTACAAAGAAGGATCGAAAATGAAGAAATTGTTCGTTAACCTTATCAAACTTGTGATTTGGGGAGCTATAAGCTGGTTTTTGTATAGAACGTATTTATTTCTTAGCCCTCTTCAGAAATCGGAGTTTGACTGGACATATGGGATTTTGCTTGGACTTTTCCTTGTTGCTTTTATTTATTATAATCACAAATTTCATAAATCACTCTTTGTGTGGCAAAAAAGACGTAGAGATTATAAGGAAAGAGTACAATCTCAGAAAAGATTTTGCGAGAGATTTCTTAAAGAGACGTTTCAAAAATATTCTTCAGAAGAACTTAAGATGAAGATAAAAGAGATAGAAGAATACCCTTTTGTTAAGGAAGTAAGCGAATATAGAGATGAAGTTGATGAGAAGCTTACTGAAGCTAAGAGAGTTCTTGAAGAAAAACAGCACAAAGAAGAGATTTCTAAAATGAAAGAAGAAAAGGACCAACTTCAGGAAGAAATTCAGGAGTTGAGACATGAGAAAATCATTGAATCTAATGATGAGGAAGCAAGGAAGAAAGAGATAAAAGGATTGCTTGATTTCCGCAATAAAGTTTTCCTCAAAGAAGAATTAGATGATGAAGAAACTGAGATTATTTTAGAAGAAGGTTATGAACAAGCTAACGAGTATGATGTAGTTAAAAAAAGAATAATGCCGGTCTTAGTCAAAAAGATCATGAATCATTCTAGAACTCATACTTTTTTAGTTTGGTCAGTTATGCAACTACTAGACGAGATGAAAGAAGTAGACGATGTTGAAGAACACGAGACTAAAGATGCAGACATCACGTTCAAATACAAAGGAAAAACTTATGCATTAGAAGTTGAAACAGGAACTTTGTTAGAAAAGAAAAAACAAACGAAAGCGAAAATAAGTTATCTCAATTACAAATATCCTGAGAGATGGATGTTCATTGTTTCGAATAAGAATTTACTTCCAATTTATCGTACACTCGGACTAGCCACCTCAAGAAATGAGGTGGCGAAAAAACTGGAAAAAATGCTGAAAAACTCCACCCGAAATTAGTGGATGGGGATTTTGAGTGTTCGACGCTAATTCTATACACAGCGGGGGTGCAGGGGGTCGCTGTATAGAGATATACCCATACTCTTTCTTTTCTTTTTTCTGCTGAGGAAAATAATAATAATCTTTTTCTTATTATAAATTTTACTCTCAACCTGCTTCGCCCCCCCCCCCGAAGTGCCGAACATTATTATCTGATTTTTCTGGAGGTGAAAAGAAAATCTTATTAAACTCCTTAACAATTTTCCTTCTAAAATGATATGTATTTCCATGCTCTGCATGAGCTAACCATCCTTGTAGTCGAGAAGCAATGTTATCATAATCAGCCCCATCTAAATATTCTCGTCTCCAAATATGCAAATTTCTTTTAATTTGTCTGATTCCACTTTCCTTTAAGAGTTTATAATGATAAAAAACACGAAATCCAAGCAGAGGAACTCCTTGATGCAATGGAATTACTCGTGATTTAGTTGGATGTAATTTTAATCCTAAAGTGTGGAGATAATCGTTTATGTATCTCTTATATCGCTCAAGTTTTTCTTTATTTTTATCAAGGATTACGAAATCATCAACATAACGCAGATAATATTTCGCTCTCAAAGTATGCTTCACAAAATAGTCCAACTTATTCAGAAAGACATTTGCGAAAAACTGGCTTGTATAATTGCCTAAAGGCATTCCTCTTCCCTTAACTGAAGCATTATACTCTAAGATTAGTTTTGTGAGCCATAGAACATCTTTATCATGAACTCTTTCATTGACAATCCTTAGTAGTATTTCGTGATCAATACTTTCAAAATATTGGACAATATCTGCTTTTAGTGCATAACCTTGCACATAGTTATTATCTTCAATGCCCTTCAACTTCTTTCCATTTTGAGTTACCTTTTTCATAAAATAATCAAATCTTTCCAGTGCCTTATGGTGCCCTTTCTTTTTTCTTGAGGCATAATTATCATAAATAAAAATAGGGTCAAAAATTGGATGAAGAATATTTACAAGAGCATGATGAACAACTCTATCACGAAATGAAGCCTTGCCTATTTTCCTTGTTTTCGGGTCCCTTATAACAACAATGACGATGGGTTCAGGTTTATATTTTCTTTCTATCAACTCTTTTTGTAATTTCAGAAGATTATTTTGCAGATCATTTTCAAATTCTACAACATAAAGCTTCTTGCTCTTTCCTTTTTTCGCTTTCTTATAGGCGAGAAAGAGATTTTCATATGAACAAAGTTTGTGATAGAGGTTTCTGTAAGTTATCATCGTATTTCAATAATATGTGTCCTAGACTTGGGTTATTCCGAGCGACTCATGCGAGTTAGAGGGATTCCTGTTGCAGTTGAGATTAGCCCTATCGGAATCCGCCCTGAACCTCGCGACAGTCGTAGCATGATCATCAAGATTCACCATAACTTTAGGTTTCGCTCCAAACTTACCCAAGGTTCTTCATTACTACTTGCTATCGCTATTGTATTTGATGGCTTCAGAAATCTTTGTGATTTCTGATAGTGCTCAAAAACTAAAAGTTTTTGACACATAAGCACTATGATCGTGCCTGTAGCCCAAGTTGTTGCCTTTCATTGATATTTTTCAGGGAAAACATCTCAAGATAACTCCTAGGACAATCGATAACTGCTGAATATGGCTTTTAAACTTTATTCCACTTTTTGGATCTAAAAACCCTCTTGTTTGTTCGTTGGGTTTTTAGGACTTCAAAATTCAATGAATTTTGATAGCTCTCAAAGTCATCAGACTTTGAAGTGCTCAGAAATTTCCAATTTCTGACATAAAATAGCTAAGTATCTACTTTTAAGTTACAACATAATAGAAAGATTTAAATAGTGGCAATTCTCCTGAAAAATAGAGATTATACATAATCTCTATAGAGAATAAATAAAATGACAGACACAGGAAAATCATTTACATTAACGAAAAGAATAGCAAAGCATGGAAAACAAGCAGTTATAATTATCCCTCGTTTCTTGCAAAATGAGTTAAAACCTAAAACTATCGTTGAGATTAAAATTAATATTATAAAGGAGGCTGATTCTGCTTAAACATGGAAAAGCTACTTACCGAACGTCAAAAAGTACAAGAATTATACCGATTAATTGGAGATAGAGGGTTATATGTCAATAGTAATTTTGATGTTTTTACTCAAAAACCAGAAGAAATTGTCCTGAATACAGGATACAAAGTGCCTTTGATACAAGAGGGAGCAAGAGCTTATGCCTCTCCTCTTTTATTTGCAACACTTACCTCTCTATTAAACCATGGAACCATGTTGATAACAGGTGCGCCGGGTATTGGTAAAACAACAGGTGCAGAATTTGCAGGACATTTCTTTACTTCTGTTCCTCTTAACGACATTCTTGAGGCTGAACTTATAGGTAATCCGCAATTGAAAACAGAAGATGTTATTGCTACATTAGACACTGTCCAAATGGTTCATGACGGGAAGAAAGTAGTTATTCCAACAAAGTTCTTAAAAAGCCCTGTAAAAATTTGGGATGAAATCAATAGAACGCCTCCTGACATGCTTTCTGCTGCAATGAAACTTGTAGATACAGGAAAAGCAGTCTATCAAGGAGAGCTTTTAGTAAGCCCTCCAGGAGTTTTATTTGCAACTGCAAACTATACTGATCAGGGAACCTTTGAATTAACTCCACCATTCCTTGATAGATTCGATGCAGCAGTTATGGTAACCAGCCCTCCTCAATGGGATCTTAAGAAAATCAGGCAACGAGGCGATGAAAAATTAAATGGAAATCTAGAACAACTCCTCATTATTCCTGAACATCTGAAATTAGATCACGATGAGATTCGAAAGCAGATTAACGCACTTGAAGAGCGAACGGAGTATGACGTTGGTGTAGCAAGCGCATTCGCTGATTTCATTTACGGCTCTCTCCGTTTTTCCGAGGCTGCAAGTGATACTCTTGCACGGTCAACCAAAGGCAATGCCTGGCAAATGAGCCAGGATAATGCGCCAGCAGGACACTTCAGCGATAATCCGTTTACCTACACTGTTAATGAATCAAGCATTCGATCAGTAAAGACTATGCAACGATATGCCAAAGCATTTGCATGGATGAATGGCAGAGATAAAATAGAAATTGATGACCTGAAAACTGTTGTTCCTTATTTGCTATGGCATAAAATTCAGCCTACTTCTAAGGCACTAACCGAGAATCCAAAATACGCTAATGATAGAATTGCTTTTGTTGAAGGGCTTGTGCAAAAGATTGAAAATGATTATCAAGAAATGTTGGGAAGCACTGAACTCAAATTATATGCTCTTTCCCTTGATGCACTCCGAACTAATAAATTAGGAGAAAGAAATTTAAGCAAAGAAGACGTTAGAAATGTTGTAAGGAATGCTTTAGGAAAAATCGGCGCTGTTGATAAGCCTTATGCACTTACTCTCGCAAGTCATCTTGCAAGTGAATACAATTCAAAACTGATGGAGGAATCCTATGAACGACCCTAGACCTCTGGTTCCTATTAATCCAGAAGGATTAACTGAATTAATGAATGAACTTCTTGCACCTATAGCAACGCCTACATCTACTAGCCCAAGAAACAGTATCATTCTTGCGCCTTCGTTTATTACTGATCCTGAAAATTATATTGGAATACCACAAGTGAATAGTGTAATTGCTAAAAGAGAATCAGATAAAAATCTGAATTGGAAGGGAGCAGTTAACATTCTTCTTGATAGAACAGGAGCGTACCATATGCCAAATATTCCTGAGTTTGTATCACATTTTTATAATGTACTTGAGGCTGCTCAAGGTAAAAGAACGCTGTATGATGGGAAAGGAAAACCTATAAAAAAAGAAGAAGCTGTAAATCTCTACAAACGTTTTACCACAGACTTCGATAGTGGATGCTGGACATGGCTTGATGCAAATTTTGTCAAGGGATCAGGATTCAATAAGCTTAATTTGAGGACAAATCACCGAAAAGGTGCCAAAGGCAAGCTTATTTTTGAAGAGTCTCCATTAGAAGTCACGCTTGGAGAAGATTGCTACGTTGATCTTAATCGAGCTAAATTAAATAAACAATATCTTCCTAAACCAGAACTCAAGTCTCAAAATCAAAGTTATAGACAAGGAGAAAATATTTACTTTAGATATCCTGTGAAAGATACTGTCGCGTGGTTCTGGGCGGATTCCGGTAGGGCTGGTCTCAGCTGCGGCGGGGATCCCTCTGGCTCGCATGAGTCGCTCGGGGTATTTGCATGCGCCGAAGGAGCGTCGCCCGAAAAAAGGGAGGCAAAATGAGAGATCCAAAACCATTAGTGCCTGTTAATCTTGAAGGGCTGGAAGCGCTTGCAAGTGAATTGCTTTTACCTGTAAAAACTAACAATGAAACTTTAGAGAGTGTAACACCTCCAAATCTTAGAAATCCTGCTTCATATATTTTCCTTCCAGCAAAAAGTCATGGAAGTTATTCATACTCAAATACCTGGGTAGCTAAAAAAAGACTAGGATTTGACAAGGACGTAGAAAAAGTTGCGAAGAAACTTAATTTAACAGTACAAAATACAGCAAAAGAAAAAGACGGACATGATTATATGGGTTCTATAAATAATAAACAATCTTTAGATATTAATGAAGCATTAGGAAATATCACTCTTAATCAACGCCAATATATCGATTTATTTTTATTATTGAAATCAGGAAATGTACTAGATGGGAATACAGCAAGAGTAAGTAAATCTGATATAGAAAGTATGCTCGATGAAATGCTCGGTAAAAGAGATCCTTGGAGAGGAGAATGGGCGAGTAATAGATTTAGAGATGTGGGAGGCACACTCAATATTATTTATCCTATTTTCAAAGGAGGAAAGTGGCAAGAAGCAATAGAACCTCTTGAGCATTATGTAAAAGAAAATTGTTATGTTGATTTAGCGAGTTTCAATAAGCAAGGAATGCCCACTAGAAAATCTGCACAACAAGAATATAAATTCGGAGAGAATATTTATTTTTGGTATCCCTCAGATGGGACTGTCGCGGGGTTCGGGGCGGATTCCGATAGGGCTGGTCTCGGCTGCGGCGGGGGTCCCTCTTTCTCGCTTGAGTCGCTCGGGGTACGTGTCGCGCGCGCGAAAATTTAAGGAGAAATTATGGAAACTTTAAAAGAAAAAGTCGATATCGAAGCTTCATGGAAGAAAGCCTTACAGAGTTGGAACCAACCTGCAATTCCTTATATTATTGTTCCAAAAAATCAAGAGGAAAGGGAACAACTAGGAGAAGTAGGTCAAATGTTAGAGCAAGAACTCGCATTTATGAAATATCCTGAATTTCAGACGTATGCAAATCTTGAGAAGATTGTTGGCATATTTCCAGAAAGCCCTCAACGAGGCATGGACGCAATTGCTAAGCATGAAGCAGGGCATAGATTTTGTCCATATGACACTATTACCATGCTTCTTTTACGACATGCGGTCACAAAAACTCTTGAAGGAAAAACACTCAAAGTGGATAAAGATGTGGCGTCTGGAATGGTCTTAAATGTTTTTGCAGATTTGTGTATTAACACTGCTTCAACACGACGTGGAGACCAGGATATTGCTTGGGCTTATCGACAACTCTGTCAAGATGATGAGAAAAAACAAAGTCCATTTTGGAGAGTATATGGAAGAAGCATGGAACTTGCATGGAAAAGAGAAATCATGCCTCAAGATACAAAGTACGAAGCGAAAGAAATAGAAGCGGCTCAAGAAATTAGCAAACTGTTTGAAGGAAACTATTTTGATAAGAGTGCTTGGAGAGAAAATATTCAGCAATTTACTCATATTATTAGTGACTTTCTTGAACCTCCACAAGGAAAAGGAAATGGCAAGGGTAAAGGTGGCAAAGGATCTGGAAAAGAAAAGCAAGAAAATGAAAGCTCAAGTGGAGAAACAGGTTTTGATGATATTACTCAAAATATCCCAAAAAATCTTGATGAAAAGACAACGCGAGAACTTGCAAAACGATTAGCTGAAATCGGTTCTGATGGTTTGCCAAAAAGCGGGCAAGGCTTAAAAGAATTTCAGGAAATAATGGCAGGGTTTGGTCAAGGCGATCCTGTGAAGGCAAGCATCGAGTTTTACGATTTACTTTCTAATGCATATGAAGTGCGCTTTGCAACTCGGCCTTTTGGAACAGCAAAGGTGAGTCCGTTTCAGCCCATTAAATGGCAGCCTTCTCTTGGCGCCGAACGGTTAGATGTTCCTTACTCTTTGCAAGCAGGAGGAAGATTGATTCCTGGAGTGAACACGTATGCATGGAATACACGAAGACGAGAGACTAAGGGGTTAGAGGAAGTTGTTCCCAATCTTGATCTCTATCTTGATAGTTCAGGGAGCATGCTTAATCCTGTGCATGAGATTAGCCTCCCTGTATTAGCAGGTTTTGTTGTTGCAAAAAAAGCTCATCGGAAAGGTGTGCAGATTAGAGCAACGAACTTTAGCGGTAAAAACCAATACAAAACAGCGGGTCCATCAAGGAACCTTCGTGAAATTTTTGAAGTTCTTGTAACTCATTACAATGGCGGAACGGTTTTTCCAACCAATACTTTACTTGATGATTATTCTCCTAAACAAGTCTTAGTCATTACTGATACCTTTTTAGGAAACGAAAATGAAACTGCAAATGCAATTACTGAATTAAAAAGCAGGCATAAAGGAAATAGAGTTACTATCTATTCTTTGCATGATGTAGATCGGGCTGACTATCTTCGAAATGCAGGAGCAGAAATTATTCCAGGAACAAGCACAGATATTTTTAAACGAGTTATCGGAAAAGCCGATGAGGTATACGCAAAATGAACGACCCTAGACCTCTGGTTCCAGTTAATCCAGAGGGATTAACTGAATTAATGAATGAGCTTCTTGCACCCATAGCAACGCCTACATCTACTAGCCCAAGAAACAGTATCATTCTTGCGCCTTCGTTTATTACTGATCCTGAAAATTATATCGGAATACCACAAGTAAATAGCGTCATTGCTAAAAAAGAATCAGATAAAAATCTGAATTGGAAGGGAGCGGTTAACGTTCTTCTTGATAGAACAGGAGCGTACCATATGCCAAATATCCCTGAGTTTGTATCACATTTTTATAATGTACTTGAGGCTGCTCAAGGTAAAAGAACACTGTATGATGGGAAAGGAAAACCCATCAAAAAAGAAGAAGTAACAAATCTTTACAAATGTCTCACTACAAACTTCGATGGCGGATGTTGGACATGGCTCGATGCAAATTTTGTCAAGGGATCGGGATTCAATAAGCTTAATTTGAGGACAAATCACCGAAAAGGCGCTAAAGGTAAACTTGTCTTTGAAGAATCTCCCTTAGAAGTTACTCTTGGAAAAGATTGCTACGTTGATCTTAATAGAGCTAAATTGAATAAACAATATCTTCCTAAACCAGAACTCAAGTCTCAAAATCAAAGTTATAGACAAGGAGAAAATATTTACTTTAGATATCCTGTGAAAGATACTGTCGCGTGGTTCTGGGCGGATTCCGGTAGGGCTGGTCTCAGCTGCGGCGGGGATCCCTCTGGCTCGCATGAGTCGCTCGGGGTATTTGCATGCGCCGAAGGAGCGTCGCCCGAAAAAAGGGAGGCAAAATGAGAGATCCAAAACCATTAGTGCCTGTTAATCTTGAAGGGCTGGAAGCGCTTGCAAGTGAATTGCTTTTACCTGTAAAAACTAACAATGAAACTTTAGAGAGTGTAACACCTCCAAATCTTAGAAATCCTGCTTCATATATTTTCCTTCCAGCAAAAAGTCATGGAAGTTATTCATACTCAAATACCTGGGTAGCTAAAAAAAGACTAGGATTTGACAAGGACGTAGAAAAAGTTGCGAAGAAACTTAATTTAACAGTACAAAATACAGCAAAAGAAAAAGACGGACATGATTATATGGGTTCTATAAATAATAAACAATCTTTAGATATTAATGAAGCATTAGGAAATATCACTCTTAATCAACGCCAATATATCGATTTATTTTTATTATTGAAATCAGGAAATGTACTAGATGGGAATACAGCAAGAGTAAGTAAATCTGATATAGAAAGTATGCTCGATGAAATGCTCGGTAAAAGAGATCCTTGGAGAGGAGAATGGGCGAGTAATAGATTTAGAGATGTGGGAGGCACACTCAATATTATTTATCCTATTTTCAAAGGAGGAAAGTGGCAAGAAGCAATAGAACCTCTTGAGCATTATGTAAAAGAAAATTGTTATGTTGATTTAGCGAGTTTCAATAAGCAAGGAATGCCCACTAGAAAATCTGCACAACAAGAATATAAATTCGGAGAGAATATTTATTTTTGGTATCCCTCAGATGGGACTGTCGCGGGGTTCGGGGCGGATTCCGATAGGGCTGGTCTCGGCTGCGGCGGGGGTCCCTCTTTCTCGCTTGAGTCGCTCGGGGTACGTGTCGCGCGCGCGAAAATTTAAGGAGAAATTATGGAAACTTTAAAAGAAAAAGTCGATATCGAAGCTTCATGGAAGAAAGCCTTACAGAGTTGGAACCAACCTGCAATTCCTTATATTATTGTTCCAAAAAATCAAGAGGAAAGGGAACAACTAGGAGAAGTAGGTCAAATGTTAGAGCAAGAACTCGCATTTATGAAATATCCTGAATTTCAGACGTATGCAAATCTTGAGAAGATTGTTGGCATATTTCCAGAAAGCCCTCAACGAGGCATGGACGCAATTGCTAAGCATGAAGCAGGGCATAGATTTTGTCCATATGACACTATTACCATGCTTCTTTTACGACATGCGGTCACAAAAACTCTTGAAGGAAAAACACTCAAAGTGGATAAAGATGTGGCGTCTGGAATGGTCTTAAATGTTTTTGCAGATTTGTGTATTAACACTGCTTCAACACGACGTGGAGACCAGGATATTGCTTGGGCTTATCGACAACTCTGTCAAGATGATGAGAAAAAACAAAGTCCATTTTGGAGAGTATATGGAAGAAGCATGGAACTTGCATGGAAAAGAGAAATCATGCCTCAAGATACAAAGTACGAAGCGAAAGAAATAGAAGCGGCTCAAGAAATTAGCAAACTGTTTGAAGGAAACTATTTTGATAAGAGTGCTTGGAGAGAAAATATTCAGCAATTTACTCATATTATTAGTGACTTTCTTGAACCTCCACAAGGAAAAGGAAATGGCAAGGGTAAAGGTGGCAAAGGATCTGGAAAAGAAAAGCAAGAAAATGAAAGCTCAAGTGGAGAAACAGGTTTTGATGATATTACTCAAAATATCCCAAAAAATCTTGATGAAAAGACAACGCGAGAACTTGCAAAACGATTAGCTGAAATCGGTTCTGATGGTTTGCCAAAAAGCGGGCAAGGCTTAAAAGAATTTCAGGAAATAATGGCAGGGTTTGGTCAAGGCGATCCTGTGAAGGCAAGCATCGAGTTTTACGATTTACTTTCTAATGCATATGAAGTGCGCTTTGCAACTCGGCCTTTTGGAACAGCAAAGGTGAGTCCGTTTCAGCCCATTAAATGGCAGCCTTCTCTTGGCGCCGAACGGTTAGATGTTCCTTACTCTTTGCAAGCAGGAGGAAGATTGATTCCTGGAGTGAACACGTATGCATGGAATACACGAAGACGAGAGACTAAGGGGTTAGAGGAAGTTGTTCCCAATCTTGATCTCTATCTTGATAGTTCAGGGAGCATGCTTAATCCTGTGCATGAGATTAGCCTCCCTGTATTAGCAGGTTTTGTTGTTGCAAAAAAAGCTCATCGGAAAGGTGTGCAGATTAGAGCAACGAACTTTAGCGGTAAAAACCAATACAAAACAGCGGGTCCATCAAGGAACCTTCGTGAAATTTTTGAAGTTCTTGTAACTCATTACAATGGCGGAACGGTTTTTCCAACCAATACTTTACTTGATGATTATTCTCCTAAACAAGTCTTAGTCATTACTGATACCTTTTTAGGAAACGAAAATGAAACTGCAAATGCAATTACTGAATTAAAAAGCAGGCATAAAGGAAATAGAGTTACTATCTATTCTTTGCATGATGTAGATCGGGCTGACTATCTTCGAAATGCAGGAGCAGAAATTATTCCAGGAACAAGCACAGATATTTTTAAACGAGTTATCGGAAAAGCCGATGAGGTATACGCAAAATGAACGACCCTAGACCTCTGGTTCCAGTTAATCCAGAGGGATTAACTGAATTAATGAATGAGCTTCTTGCACCCATAGCAACGCCTACATCTACTAGCCCAAGAAACAGTATCATTCTTGCGCCTTCGTTTATTACTGATCCTGAAAATTATATCGGAATACCACAAGTAAATAGCGTCATTGCTAAAAAAGAATCAGATAAAAATCTGAATTGGAAGGGAGCGGTTAACGTTCTTCTTGATAGAACAGGAGCGTACCATATGCCAAATATCCCTGAGTTTGTATCACATTTTTATAATGTACTTGAGGCTGCTCAAGGTAAAAGAACACTGTATGATGGGAAAGGAAAACCCATCAAAAAAGAAGAAGTAACAAATCTTTACAAATGTCTCACTACAAACTTCGATGGCGGATGTTGGACATGGCTCGATGCAAATTTTGTCAAGGGATCGGGATTCAATAAGCTTAATTTGAGGACAAATCACCGAAAAGGCGCTAAAGGTAAACTTGTCTTTGAAGAATCTCCCTTAGAAGTTACTCTTGGAAAAGATTGCTACGTTGATCTTAATAGAGCTAAATTGAATAAACAATATCTTCCTAAACCAGAACTCAAGTCTCAAAATCAAAGTTATAGACAAGGAGAAAATATTTACTTTAGATATCCTGTGAAAGATACTGTCGCGTGGTTCGGGGCGGATTCCGATTGGGCTGATCTCGTCTGCGGCGGGGATCCCTCTGACTCGCTTGAGTCGCTCGGGGTATTTGTATGCGCCGAAGGCGCGTCGCGCGAAAATAGGGAGGCAAAATGACAAATCCAAAACCATTGGTGCCTGTGAATCTTGAAGGGCTGGAAGCGCTTGCAAGTGAATTGCTAGCTCCAACAGCCACTTCTGTATCAGGCAGCATTAAACCCTCATCTCGAAGCAATGCAGAATCGTATATTCTTCTTCCTTCTGGAAAATATGGGAAGCATGATTATCCTGATGTAGAGATTGCAATGACTCGATTAGGCTACACTCCAGAAGTTGAAAAGGCAGCAAAGAGGAAAGGACTCACATTAGCGAACAACAGTCAAGGGTATATCGGAAACATTAATCATCAGCAAGCTGTCATGCTTCCAAGAGAATTAGGTGGAACAGCTCTTTCTGTTATTCTCTTTAAAGAATTTTTGAAGTTATTGCAAGCAGGAATTAATGGAAGAAGTATTTATAACGGAAAGGGAGACAAGATTGCAAAAACTCAACTTGGAACATTTTATAATGAGATTACTCAAGTGAGAAATCCTTTAAGGATTGAATGGTTTGACAGCAAATTTGAAGAGCAGGGTGGAAAAATATACATTACTTATCCTATTTTCAAGAGTAACAAATGGGATTATGTTAAAGAACCGCTTGAAGAGTGTTTGATGGAAGATAAAACTGCAGGAATAGATATCAATCATTGGTTAAATAACGCAACTTCTCAAGGACTTCCTCCAAAAAATTGTGCGACAGGTAGTCTTTATTATTGGGCTCCAAGAAAAGGTATGGTCGCGTGGTTCGGGGCGGATTCCGGTAGGGCTTATCTCGACTGCGACTGGGATCCCTCTAGCTCGCGTGAGTCGCTCGGGGTACGTACGGCGCGCGCGAAAATTTGAAATTGCATAGCAACATATATAAACTCCAACCACTTTAATTATATAGAAATAAAAAACACAATACTCGACGTATATCTTTTTCTAACCGTCTGGTCCGGGCGTAAACATTTTGGGTAATTTTTATGTCAGAATTGAAAACCGCAGACTTTAGTCTGCGGTAGTAGCCGATCTTGTTTTCAATTCTGAACACTTCATCATCGAAGATGATGAGAGCTCTCAGAAATCAAAGATTTCTGAAGCTTCAAAATTCAAAGAATTTTGAGAGCTGTCAGAACTTTTAGTTCTGAAGTCCCCAAAATCGAGGGCCTGTCACAAACCACACCTTTTAAGGTGTGGTGACCCATCGATTTTGTGATGCGTAATTTGTAAGATTATATTTA
>Ga0080064_1001112_pt2 | contig 53696 bp, 53 predicted proteins | sample Subgrocontami54m_FD_69260 | JGI IMG/M metagenome (GOLD analysis project Ga0080064, IMG submission 69260) | Subsurface groundwater microbial communities from S. Glens Falls, New York, USA - GMW46 contaminated, 5.4 m (SPADES assembly) (version 2) ...
CTATGCCCGGCTGCGCGAACTCACGACCCGCTTCGCGAACGTCCTACAGGAACTCGGCGTGGTCAAGGGGGATCGGGTCTTTGTCCTGGCAGGCCGGATTCCCGAGCTCTATATTGCCGCGATAGGGACGCTGAAGAACCGGAGCGTCTTCTGCCCGCTGTTCTCGGCCTTCGGGCCGGAGCCAATCCGCGCGCGCATGACGATCGGCCAGGCCACGGTACTCGTCACCACGGAGTCGCTCTACCATCGTAAGGTGGAAGGGATTCGAGCCTCGCTGCCCGATCTCACGCACGTCATCCTCGTCGGGGACGATCGCAAACCGGCCGACGTGCCCGGCACGCACGACTACCACCGATTGATGGAGAAGGCCTCCGACCGGTTTGAGATCGCGGCGACCGATCCTGAGGACAAGGCGCTCCTGCACTTCACCAGCGGGACCACCGGCACGCCGAAGGGCGCCATTCACGTCCACCACGCCGTCGTCGCGCACCACACCACCGGCAAACTCGCCCTCGATCTGCAGGAGAACGACATCTTCTGGTGCACCGCGGACCCGGGTTGGGTCACCGGCACCTCCTACGGCATCATCGCGCCGCTGACGAACGGCGTCACGAGCATCATCGACGAGGCCGACTTCGAGGCGGAGCGCTGGTACCGCATCATCCAGGAGGAGAAGGTCACTGTCTGGTACACCGCGCCGACCGCCATCCGTATGATGATGAAGACCGGTCTCGAGCCGATCCGCAAGTACAAGCTCGGGTCGCTCCGCTTTCTCGCCAGCGTCGGCGAGCCCCTCAACCCCGAGGCCGTGGTGTGGGGGCAGGAAGCCTTTGGCTTGCCGTTCCACGACAACTGGTGGCAGACCGAGACGGGCGGCATCATGATCGCCAATTACTCCGCCATGGACACCAAGCCCGGCTCGATGGGCCGCCCACTTCCTGGCGTGGTCCCGGGGATCGTGCGCAGGACCGATGCAGGTGGCGTGGAGGAGATCATTGATCCGGACGTCCAGGGCGAGCTGGCGCTCAAACCGGGATGGCCCTCCATGTTCCGGGGCTACTGGAACGAGCCGGAACGCTACAAGAAATGCTTCGTCGGCGGCTGGTACCTCACCGGCGACCTCGCCAGGCGGGACAAGGACGGCTACTATTGGTTCGTCGGGCGCACGGACGACGTGATCAAGACGTCCGGACACCTGATCGGACCGTTCGAAGTCGAGAGCATTTTGATGGAGCATAAAGGAGTGGCCGAGGCCGGCGTGATCGGCAAGCCCGATCCCGTGGCGGGGGAAGTGGTGAAGGCCTTCGTCTCGCTCAAGGACGGGTTCGAGCCGACCCATGAGCTAAAGAAGGAACTGCTCGGATTCGCCCGCGTGCGGCTGGGCGCGGTGGTCGCGCCGAAGGAGCTCGAGTTTCGGCCCGCGCTGCCCAGGACCCGGAGCGGAAAGATCATGCGGCGACTGCTCAAGGCGCAGGAACTGGGCCTGCCCGTGGGAGACACCTCGACATTGGAGGGCAGCGAATGAACTGTTTCGCCGAAGCCGGGATACCGGACCTGGACCGTGAGCACGGGCTCAAGCTCTTACACGAGATGCTCCGCATCCGTCGCTTCGAGGAAAAATCGGTGGAGCTATACAGCGCCGGGAAGATCCGGGGGTTTCTGCACTTGTATATAGGCGAAGAGGCGGTCGCGGTCGGCACGATGCAGGCGTTCACAGTGGATGACGCCATCGTCGCCACCTATCGTGAGCATGGGCACGCGCTTGTGCGAGGCACGCCGGCCGGCTCGCTGATGGCGGAGCTGTACGGCAAGGCCAGCGGCTGCAGCCGCGGTCGCGGCGGTTCCATGCATTTCTTCGACGCCGCGCGCCGGTTCTACGGCGGCCTGGCGATCGTGGGCGGCGGGCTGCCGGTTGCGGTCGGGCTCGCGCTGGCCGACAAGCTCCAGGGCCGTCCGCGCGTGACCGCGTGCTTCTTCGGCGACGGCGCGGTGGCGGAGGGCGAGTTTCACGAATCGCTCAATCTCGCGGCGCTGTGGAAGCTGCCCGTGCTCTTCCTCTGCGAGAACAATTTTTACGCGATGGGGACGGCGCTGGCCCGGCACCAGGCGCAGACGGATATCACGCTGAAGGCGAAAGGGGACGGTGTGCCGTCCGAGGCGGTGGACGGCATGGACGTGCTGGCCGTGGAGGAAGCGACGCGGCAGGCGGCGGCGTCGGTGCGGAGCGGGGACGGGCCGTACCTCCTCGAGTTTCGGACCTATCGGTTCCGCGCCCACTCGATGTATGATCCGGAGCTGTACCGCAAGAAGGACGAAGTCGAGCAGTGGAAGCGGCGGGACCCGATCGCGACGTTCGAGGCGCGGCTGCGGCAGTGGGGACTGCTCACCGATGAGGAGAAGGCCCAAATCGAGTCGGCCGTGGACGCCGAAATCGCCGAAGCTGTGGCGTTCGCCGAAGCCGGCCCGTGGGAGCCGGTCGAGGATCTGACGAAGGACGTGTACACGCCATGATCAAGATGAAGTACCGCGAAGCGGTGCGGGCCGGCCTCCGGGAAGCGCTCAAGAGCGATCCGCGCGTCTTTCTCATGGGGGAAGACGTCGGCAAATACGGGGGCACCTACGCATGCAGCCACGGGTTGCTGGAGGAGTTCGGCCCCGAGCGCGTTCGTGACACCCCGCTGTCGGAGTCCACGTTCGTCGGCGCCGGCATCGGTGCGGCGCTGGGCGGCATGCGGCCGATCGTCGAGGTGATGACGGTCAACTTCAGTCTGCTGGCGCTGGATCAGATCGTCAACAACGCCGCCACTCTCCGGCACATGTCCGGCGGCCAGTTCAGCGTACCCCTCGTCGTGCGCATGGCCACCGGCGCAGGGCGCCAGGTTGCGGCCCAGCATTCCCACAGTCTCGAGGGCTGGTACGCGCACATTCCCGGAATCAAGGTCGTGGCGCCTGCGACACCGGCCGATGCGAAGGGGATGCTGCTGACCGCGCTCCGTGAGCCGGACCCGGTCTTCATCTTCGAGCACGCGATGCTCTATCCCATGGAAGGCGAGATCGACGAGCAGGCCGGCCCCGTGGACATCAGCAAGGCGGCGGTGCGCCGCTCCGGCAAGGACGTCTCCTTGATCACGTTCGGCGGCTCCCTGTGGAAGACCCTGGAAGCCGCCGATCAGCTGGCCCTGGCCGGCATTGAGGCGGAGGTGATTGATCTTCGCGTGCTCCGCCCGCTGGACACGCCGGCGATCCTGGCCTCCGTGCGGAAGACGCACCGCGCCGTGATCGTGGATGAGGCCTGGCGCACGGGCAGCTTTGCGGCGGAGATCAGCGCGCAGATCATGGAAGGCGCGTTCTACGATCTTGACGCGCCGGTGGCGCGTGTGTGCGGCGCCGAGGTGCCGATACCCTATCCGAAGCATCTGGAAGACGCGGCTTTGCCGCAGGCCGCTGCGATCGTCAAGACCGTCCAGGAGATACGGCATGGCTGAGTTCACGATGCCCTCGCTTGGAGCGGACATGGAAGCCGGCACGCTGGTCGCCTGGCTCAAAAAGCCGGGCGAGACCGTCAGGAAGGGCGACATCATCGCGGAGGTCGAAACCGACAAGGGCATCATCGAGATCGAGAGTTTCATGGCCGGCGTTCTGGAGAAGACGCTTGTCGAGCCGATGACGAAGGTGCCGGTCGGCACTGTGCTGGCGATCATCCGGGAAGAAGGGAAGGGGGGGGCACCCGTTGTGGAGACGGGGCGACTCCGGGTATCGCCTGCGGCGAAGCAATTGGCCGCCGAACTGGGTGTCCAGCTTTCCACCGTGAAAGGCACAGGTCCCGACGGCGCGATCACGCGGGAGGACATCGAGCGATCTGCCGGGGCCAAGCCTATTATCGCGGCCCCGACAAAGCCTGAAGCGGAAGCCGAAAAGCAGGCCCGGATGCGGCAGGTGATCGCGGCTGCCATGGCTCGCTCCAAGCGTGAGATCCCGCATTACTATGTCGGTACGACCATCGACATGAGCCGGGCTCTGACCTGGCTGAATGAGGAGAACCTCAAGCGGCCGGTGAAAGAGCGATTGCTGTATGGCGTGCTGTTGCTCAAAGCGGTGGCACTGGCCTTGCGCGAGGTGCCGGAACTGAACGCGCTGTGGAAAGGCAACGAGGTGGTACGGAGCGAATCCATCCACGTCGGCGTGGCGGTCTCGCTGCGGCAGGGCGGCCTCATCGCGCCCGCTCTGCACGACACGGACAAGCAGAGCCTGGGCGACCTCATGCGCAACTTCCGCGATCTCGTGAACCGCGCCCGCGCCGGCGCTTTGCGCAGCTCGGAACTGTCCGATCCGACCATCACCGTGACCAGCCTCGGCGAACAGGGCGTCGAATCGGTCTATGCCGTCATCTATCCGCCGCAGGTCGCGATCGTCGGGTTCGGCAAGCTCGTGGAGCGTCCATGGGTCGTGGACAAGCAAATCGTCCCGCGGTCGGTGCTGACCGCCACGCTGTCCGCCGACCATCGGGTGAGCGACGGCCATCGCGGCGGCTTGTTTCTCGCGGCCGTGGACCGCCTGCTGCAGGAACCGGAGAGTCTATGACGCAGAAGCTCACCACCGACGAGATCACAAACACCGTCCTGCGGGCGCTCGGCGAGATCGCGCCCGAGGCGGATCTCGCGGCGATCAAGCCGGGCGTGAGCTTTCGCGATCAATTGGACATCGACTCGATGGACTTTCTGAACTTCGTCATCGCCGTGCACGAGGCGCTGCACGTCGAGATTCCCGAGGCCGACTATCCGAAGCTGATCACCCTGAACGGCTGCGTCGAGTATCTGTCGTCTCGGGTATGACTCAGCTTCCGCCGCCATACTGGAGCACTTCAGCCGATGAGCTGCTTCGGCGGTTGAACACCACGCCGAAGGGCTTGACCGCCGAGGAGGCCCGGCAGCGGCTTGCAGAATATGGCCCCAATCTGCTGAAGCCTCGAAAGGAATTCCATGCGCTGGCCCTCCTGCTGGCCCAATTCAAAAGTCCGATCATCCTCGTCCTCCTCGCGGCCGCGGGGTTATCCTTCTTTCTGAGCGATCCCGCCGACGCGCTCATCATCCTGACGATCATTTTCGCCAGCGCCCTGCTCGGATTCTGGCAGGAACGGGGCGCCGCCGATGCGGTCGCCAAATTGCTCGCGATCGTGCAGATCAAAGCGGACGTGTGGCGTGACGGCAGTCCGACGGAGGTGCCCGTCGAAAACATTGTTCCCGGCGACGTGGTCTTCCTCAAGGCCAGCGACAAGATTCCCGGCGACTGCCTCATGCTGGAATCCAAGGACCTCTTCGTGGATGAAGCGGCCATGACCGGCGAGACCTATCCCGTCGAGAAGACCGTCGGGGTGCTGGGCGCCGACACCCTACTCGGGCTGCGGGCGAACAGTCTGTTCCTGGGCACGCATGTGATCAGCGGGACGGCCACGGCCCTGGTCGTTCGTACGGGCCGGGATACCGAATTCGGGAAAGTCGCCGAACGGTTGAAATTCAGGCCTCCGGAAACCGAGTTCGAGCGAGGGGTCCGTCGTTTCGGGTATCTCCTGATGGAGGTCACGCTGGTCCTGGTCATCGCCATTTTCGTGATCAACGTCGCGTTGGCGCGCCCGGTGCTGGAGGCCTTCCTCTTCTCTCTCGCGCTTGCGGTCGGCCTCACGCCGCAACTGCTCCCGGCGATCATCAGCATCAACCTGGCTCACGGCGCCAAACGTATGGCGGCTCGTGGGGTGATCGTCAAGCGCCTGGCGTCCATCGAAAACTTCGGCAGTATGAATGTGTTCTGCTCCGACAAGACGGGGACGCTGACCGAGGGGATCGTGCACCTGCACGCCGCGCTGGATGTGGAAGGCGCCGTCAGCGACAAGGTCTTGCTGTACGCCTATCTCAACGCGCGCTTCGAAACGGGATTTCTGAACCCGATCGACGAAGCGATCCGTACCCATCGCCCGTTTGATCTCTCCGGCTATCGCAAGCTGGACGAGGAGCCGTACGATTTTGTCCGCAAGCGCTTGTCCATCCTGGTCTCTCAGGACGGCCCGCATCTCATGGTGACGAAAGGGGCGCTGCCGAACGTGCTCGACGTCTGTACATCGGCCGAGGCTGCCGGAGGGGCGCGTGTGGAGATCGCCTCCGTGAAGGAGCGGATTCAGAAGCATCTGGAGGAGTACAGCGCGCAGGGATTCCGCACCCTGGGGGTCGCGTACAGGCACGTGGGGGATGTCCTGCGCATTTCGAAGCAGGATGAGACGGGCATGACCTTCCTGGGCTTTCTGGTGTTCGCCGATCCGCCCAAGCCTGGCATTGCGGAGACCATCGGGGATCTTAAACGCCTCGGCGTGTCGCTCAAGATCATCACCGGCGACAATCGCCTGGTCGCGGCCCACGTGAGCGGGCAGGTGGGGCTGGAGACTCCCCGCGTCCTGACCGGTTCGGATCTCCACCTGATGAGCGACGAGGCGCTGCTTAATCAGGTGAATGCTGTGCACGTCTTCGCGGAGGTCGAGCCTAATCAGAAGGAGCGCATCATTCTCGCGCTGAAGAAGGCCGGCAACGTCGTCGGGTACGGCGGGGACGGCATCAATGACGCGTCGGCCCTGCACGCCGCCGACGTCGGGATTTCCGTGGACAGTGCCGTGGACGTGGCCAAAGAAGCCGCGGACATCGTGTTGCTGGAGAAAGACCTCGGCGTGCTCGTCGATGGCGTCCGCGAGGGGCGGACCACGTTCGCCAACACCCTCAAGTACGTCTTCATGGCGACGAGCGCCAATTTCGGGAACATGTTCAGCATGGCCGGGGCGTCTCTCTTCCTGCCCTTTCTCCCCCTGTTGCCGAAACAAATCCTGTTGACCAATTTGCTGACCGATATCCCGGAGATGACGATCGCCACCGACAGCGTGGACCGCGAAATGGTGGACCAGCCCCGGCGCTGGGACATCGCGTTTATCCGCAAATTCATGCTCACGTTCGGCTTCGTGAGCTCGGTGTTCGACTATCTCACCTTCGGCGCGCTCCTGTTCGTCCTCAAGGCCGGGACGGAACAATTCAGGACAGGCTGGTTTCTCGAATCCGTGATCTCCGCCTCGGTCATCGTGCTGGTGATCCGGAGCCGGCGGCCCTTCTTCAGAAGCCGCCCGGGGCGGTGGCTGCTGCTGGCTACATTGCTGATCGGCGGCGTGACCCTGATCGTTCCATTCACTCCGTTCGGGAGAGCGTTCGGATTCACTCCGCTGCCGGCCTTCTTTCTGCTGGTCCTGGGAGGCATCGTGGCGCTCTATGTGCTGGCGGCGGAGGCGGCGAAGCAGGCCTTTTATGCGCGGATCAAATTTTAGGAGGGAGGCGGCGCAATGACACGAATGCAGTGGCTGATTCTCGGAGCGGTGCTGCTCGGCCTTGCGGTGTTCGTCTTCATCGTCTTTTTCTGCCCCGGGACGTGCGAGTAGCGTGAAGGGGGGAAAGGACATGCAGACGTCGCCGCTCGGAGAAAAGCTCCAAACGATCTGCCGCGCAATCGTCGAGCAGACCGGCCGGGCGCTACGCATCTGTTCGAAGCACCGGGCACGATCGAGCAGGTGGCCGCACAGGCGCGGGCGTGGTTCCTGCGCTTCACTCCACCCGGATCCGGGCGTCCACGATGCGACAGCCCTCGCCGGGCGGCAGGGCAAAGATCGGATTCAAGTCGAGTTCCTTGATCTCCGGAATTTCCTCGACCAGACGGGAGACCCGCAGCAGCACGTCTTGGATGGCGGCCACGTCGGCGGGCGAGTGGCCGCGGTAGCCTTCCAGAAGGCGGTAGCCGCGGATCTCCCGCACTATTTCTTCGGCGTCGCGGTCGGTGAGCGGCGTCACCCGGAACTGCACGTCCCCCAGAATCTCCACGTGGATGCCGCCCAGGCCGAAGGCGATGAGCGGTCCGAACAGCGGGTCCTGCGTGACGCCCGCCATCACCTCCACGCCGACGGAAAACATCGGCTGCACCAGCACTCCTTCCATCGCGGCGAGATTGTTTTCTTTCAGGAGACGGTCGCGGATCTTGTCGTAGGCCTGCCGGACCGCCGCCTCGTTCACCAGGTTCAAGTGGACGCCGCCGATCTCCGTTTTATGGACAAGGCGGTGGGAGGCCAGCTTGACGGCGACAGGGAAGCCCAAGGCCTGCGCGAGCTGCTCCGCTTCATCGGCCGTGTGTGCGAGGCCGCCGGGAGCGACGGGAAGGCCCATCGTTGTGAGGACGGCCCGGGTCTCCTCGGTGGTGAGCCAGCCGGCGCCGCGCTCGTGTAACGCCTTCCGGCACAACTCGCGGGCTTTTGCCGGGTGAAGGTCGTCGAAGTCCGGGATCATGCCCAGGGGCCGTGACCGCCACTCCGCATAGGAGGCCACCTTGCCCAACACGCGGGCGGCCGATTCCGGAAAGGCGTACGAAGGAATCTTCTCGCTCGCGAGCTCCAACGGCACGTTGATCCCGTCTTCCGTCATCACGCAGGCCAGAACCGGCTTGCCTGCGCCGCCCGCCGCGCGTCCCGCTGTGATACCTTCGCGTATGGCGTCAAGCACGGGCCCTGTGGTGGTCTTGTCCAACGGCAGGTAGATCACAATCAGCGAGTCCACCTCGTCGGCCGTCAGGATGGTTTCAACGGTCCGGCGGTAGTGATCGGGGCCGGCCGAGGCGATCATGTCCACCGGATTCGCCACGGAGGCCGTGGGCGGCAGAATCGCCCGGAGACGGGCCGTGGTCCCGTTCGCGAGCTCCGGGAGCACGAGTCCGCCGGCCTCGCATGCGTCCACGCAAAGAATGCCGGGGCCGCCCGCGTTCGTGATCACGGCGACCCGGCGGCCTCGCGGCAGGGGCTGACTCCCCAGCGTCGCGGCGATATCGAACATCTCCTCCAAGGTCTCGGCCCGGATGACCCCGGTCTGGCGGAACAGCGCGTCCACGGCCACGTCGTTCGAAGCCAGCGCGGCCGTATGGGAACCCGCCGCGCGTTTGCCTGCCGGCGTCCTCCCGGCCTTCATCGCGACGATGGGCTTGCTGCGGCTCACGCGCCGGGCGATGCGCGCGAAGCGCCGCGGGTTGCCGAAGGATTCCAGGTACAGGAGGATGACGCCGGTGGCTTCGTCTTCTTCCCAGTATTGAAGGAGATCGTTCGTGGACACGTCCGCCTTGTTTCCGACGCTGACGAACGTGGAGAGGCCCAGGCGCCGCCGCCGGCTCAATTCCAGAATCGCCAGGCCGAGCGCGCCGCTTTGCGAGGACAGGGCCACCCGGCCCTGCGGCGGGAAAACGGGCGCGAACGTGGCGTTGATCTGGACGTTCGGGTCGGTGTTGAGCAAGCCCATGCAGTTGGGCCCTACCATGCGCATCCCGTAGCCCCGGACTTTGTCCGCCAATTGTTGCTGCAGCGCCCGTCCCTCGTCACCGACTTCCGCGAAGCCCGCTGTGATGACGACGATCGCCTGCACGCCCCGGGCCGCGCAGTCGTCCACCACCGCAGGAACTGCCTCGCGGGGGACGGCGATGACGGCCAGGTCCACCGGCTCCGGTAGATCCCGGACCGTCGGATATGCGCGGATGCCGCCGATCACCGACGCCTTGGGGTTGACCGGGTACACCGGTCCCTGGAAGTGATTGGTGACGAGCGCGTCGAGGAGCCGGTAGCCGATGCTCGACGGGTCCCGTGATGCACCGACGACGGCCACCGATCGCGGCCGGAAGAAAGGCCGCAGCGATGCCGTCGCGGCCGCACGGTCCCGCATCTCCGAGAGGGTCGCGCCGTTCTCGCCGGGTATGTCGGCCGTCATGGTTTCATCAGTGGACGCATGGCATGACCCTCTGCTGATCGATCAGCCCGCTTGTTCGAGTTCCCGCCGCAGGAGCGTTTTGGCTTTTTTGCGCGAATAGCCACGCTCGCCTTTCCTGGTGCTGTGCGGCTTGGTAGGCTTGGCGTCGAGACGGACGGGCATTTTCTTCCGGCGTGGTTTCTTCATGCCGCTTTCAGGATAACACGAACAGCGCAGCCGTCCCGCCGGGTTTCTTCTCGCCTAGTCACGCTCCTTTCGATTCGCCGCCTCCCAGCGGTGGCGGAATGCCTCCGCGTCGCCGTATTCCGCGAAGTTCCTGTGATGCGGCGGCGGATGGAAGGTGGGCGAGGCCAGGTGCTTGATCGGGCAGAAGTAGGCTTCCGTGTCACCGGCGATCCGCATTGCGTAGTGGAACAGGCCGTTGGCGTACCCGCAGTAGGCGCACGCGATCTTGAGAATGGCAGGGAGGTAGGGGAGCAGGTGACGGTCCATCTTGATGTAGTCCCAGCGAGGCGCCGTGGGAATTCCCAGCAGCGGGAAGACAAGACGGTGATAGGTCTCCAGGCAGAGATCCAGAAACACCATCGGGACGAACATCCCGTAGAGGAGGGGGGATGCCACCACGGTGGTCCACTCCGGCCTGACCTTGACGCGGACGACAACCGGCGCTTCCGCATGTGATTTCGCCTTAGCCATGCTGCACCACCTTTCCGGCCGCAGCCATTTTCAGGATTGCATCCACGAACAAAAGCTCCACGGCCGAGGGCCTGCGCGCGGCAACGCCCTTGAGGTGGTGCGTTTTGCGACAAGGCTCTCCGGCGGGATGTCCCAGAAATGCCCCATTCGATTTTTTGATGTCGTAAAGGCCCATGACGCAACTGCAGCAAGGGCCGCTGTGATCGGCTTTTTCAGCGAGCGCCTCGTCCCATTCCATGCTGGCATGATCCGTGCGTGAAACGCCAGCAGATAACTCATTGCGAGGGAAGAACCATGTTGCCGATCAAAGAGCTTCGTAAGAAACTGTTGGCGCAGCGCCGCGAATTATTTCGCACGGTGGCTCAGATTGAAGATGAACTGCTCTGGCTGGAGACCGACGTTGAGAGCGAAATGGTGGAGCGCGCTCAGGACGAGATCTTCATTCGCTTGCTCGCGCGTCTGGATGATCGGGAAAAGGCAGAGATCGAGGAAATTGATCGGGCGCTCACTCGGATCGCGAACGGAAATTACGGGCGCTGCGAGGTGTGCAAGAAGCCTATCCCCGTGGCCCGCCTGGAGGCGCTGCCCGCTTCCGCAACCTGCCTCCCCTGCGCTAAGGCCCGTGAGAAGGCGCCTACTTAAATAGGCCGAGAGGACGACGGCCGGCTCTTCCCAACACCATTTTCCGGATTTCATCCGCGAACAGAAGCCCCACGGCTCCCAGGACCAATGGGCCCCAGGCCCACAGCGGCAGCGGCTCCGTGCCGAAGATCAGGTTGCCGAGCGGCGTGTACACGATCAGCGCGAGCAGCGCGAGTTCCACGGCGATGCCCCAGAGGATGAACGGATTGCTCAGGAAGCCGAGGCGGAAGACCGAGATCCGCTCGGACCGGCAGGCGAACACGTTCGCGACCTGGGCGATCACGATAGCGGCGAAGGTGACGGTGGTCGCCTGGCGATAGAGCGGGTTCGTCCAGTCGAGCGGTGTGCCCCAGGTCCAGCCATGCGCGTTCAGGAACCAGAAGAACGCGGTCATCGCAATCCCGGCCTCGATCAGGCCGAGAAAGACATAGGCCCGCAGGAGGAGCGGCAGGCTCAGGAGCCGTTCGGTTCGCGGGCGCGGGGGGATATCCATGAGGTCGGCATGCGGCGGCTCTGCTCCCAAAGCCAGTGCCGGAACGATGTCGGTGCCAAGGTCCACGGCCAGGATCTGCGGGACCGTCAGAGGCAGGGGGATGCTGAAAAACCCATAGGCCAAGTAGGGAACGACCTCGGGAACGTTATGAGTAAACACGTAGGTCACAAACTTCCGGATGTTCGAGTACACCGCGCGGCCTTCCTCAATGGCCGCCACGATCGTGGCGAAGTTATCGTCCAGCAGGATCATGTCGGCCGTCTCTTTCGCCACGTCCGTGCCGGCCACGCCCATGGCGATCCCGATGTCCGCCTTGTGCAGAGCGGGCGCGTCGTTCACCCCATCGCCGGTCACCGCAACCACCTCGCCCATCTCTTTGAGCTGCGAAATAATGCGCATCTTGTGCCGGGCCGCCATCCGGGCGAACACCGGGTCCGGTGCCCCTTTCGTGGAAGGAGCGAGCAGTGTCCGTAAATCCTCATCGCTCAAGGTGTCGAGTTGCTCGCCCTCGATGGGAGCGATTGCCGGCCCGGCGCTCGATTCGGCTGGCACGAGCCCGATCTTGCGGGCCACCGCCAGCGCGGTCAGCGGGTGATCGCCCGTGATCATGATGACCCGGATACCGGCTTGCCGGCAGCGAGCCACGGCCTCCGGGACTTCCTTGTGCGGCGGGTCCATCATGGCCACCAGCCCCAGGAAGACCAGATCGCGCTCGACAGCGTCGGCGTTCAGCACGCCCGGGCCTTGCTCGATCTCCCGCATGGCCATGGCCAGCACCCGGTAGGCCTGATGGGCGAACACGCCGCTTTGGGCCAGGACTTTCTCGCGTTCGCTTGGGGTCATGGGAAACGTGTTCCCGCGGATCAGCGCCCGGTCGCACAGCGGCAAGACAAGTTCAGGCGCGCCCTTGACGAAGGCCGCCAGCTTGCCCTCCACCCAGTGGATCGTGCTCATCCGTTTACGGTCCGCGTCGAAGGGCAGCTCGCTCATTCGCGGAAAGCGCTCGGCGGTTGCATCTTCACCGACCTTGTGGCCGTAGGCGTGGGCGAACTCGGCGAGCGCCGTTTCCGTCGGGTCCCCCGAAAACGACCCCTGATTTCCATGCCGCCGCACGCGTCGGGCGTTGTTGCACAGCGCGAAACCCCGGAACAGCGGCTGCCAGTTTCTGAGGCCGAACGCGCTGGGCTCGCGGCCTCCCTGCAGCAGCAGGCCGTCCCGCGCTTCGATTTCTTCCCCGTCCACGAACAGACGGTCCACGCGCATCCGGTTCTCGGTCAGCGTGCCGGTCTTGTCGGTGCAGATCACGGTGGTGCAGCCCAGCGTCTCGACGGACGTCAATTGCTTGATGATCGCGTTGCGCCGGGCCATCCGCTGGCTGCCGCGCGCGAGCGCGAGGGTGACCGTCGGCAGGAGTCCCTCCGGCACGTTGGCGACGATGATGCCGATCCCGAAGATGGAGCTGACCCAGAAACCCATCCCGGACGAGATGCCGATCGCGAAAAAGGCCAGCCCCATGACCGCCGAGAGCAGGGCGATCAGGTGCGTGACCTTCACGATTTCTTGCTGGAGCGGGCTGAGGCTCGGCTCAACGGATGCCGCAAGATGCGCGATTCTGCCGAACTCGGTGCGGAGCCCGGTCGCGTAGACCACCGCCCGGCCGCGCCCCGACAGGACCGTGGTGCCGGCGAAGACCAGGTTGGGCGCGTCCAGCGCGTTGCCGGCCGGGACGGGTTCGATCCGCCTGGGCCTCGGAAGGGCTTCGCCGGTCAGCGACGAGTTATCCACGCGCATGTGGTTGGCCTCGATCAGCCGCGCGTCCGCCGACACCTGCTCCCCTTCTTCAAGCAGCAGGATGTCGCCGGGCACCAGCTCTCGGCGGGAAACCTGCTCGGCGTGACCCGAGCGGATCACCCAGGCCGTGGCCGGAAGCATGCGGCGGAGCGCCTGCACGGCCCGCTCGGCCTTGTATTCCTGGATGAAGGTGAAGACCGCGTTGATCAGGATCACACCCAGGATCGCCCAGCCCAGCGTGGCCATGCTTTGCCCCGGATGGAGGGCTTCGGCGAGAAACGACAGACCCGCCGCGATCCACAGAAGGATGGCGAGAAAATGCGTGAACTGCCGGAGAAACCGGCTTGCGAGGGGAGCGCCCTTGATCTCCTGCAGGCTGTTCGGTCCTGCGTGGAGGAGCCGCCGGTGGGCTTCCTCATGCGACAGCCCTGACGGGGATGTGTCGAGCGCCTTCAGAACCTCGGTGTCGTGGAGGCGATGGAACTCGGTCCCGTTCAGGCCGGTTTGCGGTCCGACCGGACCGGCATCGCCGGTCGGCGTTCCGGCGGATTGTGTTCCGATCATCGGACGATCAGCAGAGGGCAGGGCGCGCGGTGCAGGACGGCATGCGACACGCTGCCCAACAGGAAGCGGGTGACGCCGTGGCGGCCGTGCGAGCCCATCAGGATCAGATCCGGGCCGGAGGCCTCCGCCTCCTGGAGGATCGCGAGCGCGGGCGCGCCCATCAGGATGTACCCCTTGGCGTTGTACTGAAGCTTGCAGAGCGCCGACGCCGTGTCTTCCACGAATGCGCGTCCCCCCACGACGGATTTTTCGATCAGCTCGTCGATCTTTGCGAACCCTGGAGGAAACAGCGGCTGAGCGGCCGGCAGCACCGTCACGACCGTGATCTCGGCTGTTTCCTTGAACGGCTTGGCCGCGAGAAACTTCGTGAGCACCGCGGCGTCCTCGGGACACTGTACCGCCATCAGGACGTGGTGGAGCGAGCGCATCGGTCGGTTCACGATCAGTGTCGGGCATGACGCGTGGGTGGCAACACGATGGGAGACGCTGCCGAGCAGCAGCTCTTTCACCGGCCCTAGCCCGCGCGAGCCCAGCACGATCAGGTCGGCCTTCTCCCTTTCGGCGGCGGCCAGGATCGCTTCAGCCGGCGTGCCCGTCTCGATCTGCTTGGACACGGGCCCTGTGTTCATCGGCAGAAGCGAGGTGGCCCGATTGAGCAGACGCTCGCTGTCTTCCCTCATGACCTCCTGGATCGACAGCGAGAAATCCTCCATGACCCTGGGCTCGCCCCCCATCGGATAGGCCAGCCGTGGAACATCCAGCGCGTTCAGCACAATGAGCTTTTCCGCGCGGGTGAGATGCCCCAGCGCCCGCAGCGCGTGGAACGATTCGTCCGAGCCGTCGACCGCTACCAGTATCCGCATCGCGTCCTCCAGCCCTTGAGTAGTTTAATACGGAATGCTCTTTAGTATAGCGCATCACGCGTGCCATGCCTACGGCTCCCTGCCGGCCCGCCCAACCGCTTGCCAGGCCATGCTTTCCGGCGAGCAGACCAGCCTCTCTGTCCAGGAATGCCACAGGGCATGAGATCGGCAATGGGGACGAAAGGGACAGCATTCCCGGGGCGTCGATTCGCATCTGCGCGTTGAGCCCACGGAATCCGCCATTTACATGCGTTGAATCCCCGGCATACCGATTGCCCTTGTCACTATATCGATCCGCGCAATGGACTGGGGCTTTCAGCCATGATCAGGGAATCCTTCAAGACGGGGCTCAGCTTCGGGGTGACCTCGGGCATCATTACGACTCTGGGACTCATTGTCGGGCTGCATTCCGGGACACACTCGAAGCTCGCCGTGATGGGGGGCATCCTGACCATCGCGGTCGCGGATGCCTTCTCGGACGCGTTGGGCATGCATATCTCTCAGGAATCCCAGAACCGGCACACGAGCATCGCGATCTGGGAATCAACGGCTGCGACATTCCTGGCAAAGTTCGTCTTTGCCCTCACCTTCGTCGCGCCCGTGCTGGTGTTGCCGCTCACAGACGCCATTGAGGTCAGCGTTGCGTGGGGGTTGTTGCTGCTGGCGATCCTGAGTTATTTCATCGCGCGAGCCCAGGCCGTAAGGCCTTTGCCGGTTATCCTTGAGCACGTGCTGATCGCCGTGCTGGTGATCACCATCACCCATTACGTTGGAGACTGGATCGGGGCGACCTTTGGCGAGGAGCGCAGGTCTTAAATTCATAATGGAGGCGCTATGATGACGCGACAGGCAGTTGTCTTTCTGGTGGGCTTGATGGCCGGCTGTTCTGCGCTGACGGCGGCATCGCCCGGCGACACGCCGGTTGAGAGGGGGAGGGTGGTGTTTGAGCAGCGCTGTGTTCCATGCCACGGCGCGCAGGGCAGGGGGGACGGCTATCCGTTCCTCAAGCCGCCGCCGGCCGATTTGACCGCCTTCGCAGTCCGGAACAAAACGGACGCGGACCTGCTCATCACGATCCGCCACGGGCATCCCGACACCGCCATGGGTTCCTGGAGGTTCGCGCTCACAGAGAAGGAGGTCTGGGACGTGCTCGCCTATGTGCGGACATTGCAGAAGTGATTCATTTGAGCTGAGCCTTGGGAGTCTGTGCGATGGAACTGATGGACGCCATTTACAAACGCCGTTCCGTACGCGCCTATGCCGACAGGAATGTCGACAAGGCGACTGTGACAACCCTGATCAAGGTCGCCATACAAGCGCCGAGCGCCTTGAATGCGCAGCCGTGGGCGTTCGCCGTCATTCAGGATGCGGCCCGGCTGAAGCAGTATTCCGATCGCGCCAAGGCCCACACCCTGAAAAGCCTGGAGCCGGGTTCGCCCTTGTTTTCGCATCGCGACATGCTGGTGGATCCCGGGTTCAACATCTTTTATGACGCCGCCACGCTCGTCATCATCTGCGCCAAGCCTGCGGCGCTGAATGCGGCGGAGGACTGCTGCCTGGCGGCGCAGAACCTCATGCTCGCCGCCTGCGGGATGGGCCTGGGGACGTGCCCGATCGGGTTCGCCCGGCCGTGGCTGAACCTGCCGGAGGTCAAGCGCGAGCTCGGCATCCCGGACGACTACGAGCCGGTGTTCCCTGTCATCGTCGGCTTTCCGAAAGGAGACCCGCCGCCGGTCGCCAGAAAGGAACCGGAGATTCTGTTCTGGAAGTAACCACTTGAATGGTTCATTTCTTGTCGCCTCCAGAGAGCAGGCGCTTCCTGATAACCTTGCGACTGAGAGCGGTCAGTGCGAACGAAAGTCCAACTGCGATGGGGACGAACAATGCCGTGGCGACATTCGTGTTGTGGATCCACCCCAATTCCTGGAGGCCCTTGAAAATATAACCCCCGAGGCTGCTGAGATAGTAGGCAATCACAATGACCGAGAGTCCTTCCACCGTGTGCTGCAGGATGGCCTGGCTTTTGGTGGCCTGTGCAACGCTGGTCAGCAGGGCGAGGTTCTGGCTTTCGAGCAGCAGATCGATCCGCGCGCGGATGATCGCGACGATCCCTTCGAATCCCGATTGCAACGTGTCGATGCGCCGCAGGAATTGCTGGTAGCCATCGGCGACGCCCGAGATCCCTCCGATGAGAAAGTCCGACAACGGACGGAAAGGCGACAGAGGTTCCTCCCGGAGCGCGCGGATCGTCGTTTGGACGATTCTGTCGTAAGGAATCGCCGCCGAGAGTTCGTAATGCATCGCGCCGGCCAAGCGGCTGACCTTCATCATGTCTTCCGTCAGCCCGTTCAGCCAACGCTGAAGGGTCATGGAGGTTGCCTCGCTCAGTTGGGCGGTAATGATCTCCCGTTGCTTCAAGTGGAGCTGCTCGAATTTGTAGACCTGATCCACGGCCGACGAAAACTGCGGATGTTTCATCAGGGTCAAATGGTAGTAAGTCTCGATCTTGACGATCGAATCAACGAGCCGCAAGAGATGGCTCACAGGAGGCGGTGAGGATGGAGAGACGACCAGATATCGTTCGCGGTCGTCTTCATCGGGAGTAAAGGCGGTGATCACTGCGATGTCCCCTCCGAACACCCGGCTTCCGTACCGGATCGGCCCTGGCAACAGCGGCCGAACGCCCTCTTCCGAGATCTGCGTCCCCTGAGTGATCAGGATATCCAGCGCGTTGACTCGAAGGCCGATGGGCGCGACCGGGAAGGTATAGCCGGGAAAGGTGATGGGTCCGAAGGACAACGAAGCGGCCTTGTCAGACGGAATATGCCAGACCTGGTTGCTGTAATACTCGGTGTGGGCCTCCCAAATGAGAATCAAACGGTCGCCGTTCGCAGCGATCCGGACTCCGTAGCCGAACTTGTCGGACACAACCGTGGTCTCCGGGGGAACATCGAGGCAACGCAGGATCTGCTGAAATTCCTCGCGGCTCTGGGGCCTCTCGGCAGGAGGATTTGCCATGCGGTGGGCGCTGTGGTGAATATGTGCCGGGGTCTCCAGCCATTCTTCCAAGTTCTTTTGGGGACGTTCATGGAGTCGCCGTAACAACTCCTGAGAGTCCGTGGGATGTACCGGTTCCATGCAGTTTTCTTCCCTAAGGACGTGTGCGCCTCTAATGCGCATATAATGTAACTTCGGTGCCGGTGCCGGTCAAGCGCTAAGGCTTCTGGATTCAAACTTTCCGGCGCTCTCTTGTGGTCATTTGCCACAGAAGGGGCCCTTGCGCCTGTAGCGCAATGCGTCGCGCTTGCCTCTGTTGCGGTGTAGCTGGTCGAGAAGACCACCGCATTAGGCTATTTTTTGAGATGATGTGATGATGTATGGAGCGAGAGGCCTTCCATTTCAGAAGGCATCGCCCTTGCTCCCCTAGACAGCACGAAGGCTTAGAAGACGACACTCTTGCGTCCACGCTATGGCACATTCCGAACTAGGACCGCTGGCCCGATTTCTGACTGACGACCATGCCAGGATCGAGGCGCTCCTTCGCCGTGCGGAGGCTGAACCCGATAAAGTTGGCCGCGACGTGTACGACGCGTTTCGCGCAGGGCTCCTCAAGCACATCGACATGGAGGAGAAAATCTTGCTGCCCGCAATTCAGCACCGGCGATGCGGCGAACCGCTCCCCGTTGCCGCGCGACTTCGGCTCGATCATGGTGCGCTTGCCTCGCTGTTGATGCTTCCGCCAAGACCACGAGTCGTTTCCGCAATCAAGACAATCTTGGCCGCTCACAACAAGCTGGAAGAAGGCCCCGACGGATTGTATGCGATCTGCGAGACGTTGTTGGGGACAGAAGTCGATGACATTCTCGATCAGCTTCACACCACGTCCGAGGTCTCTGCGGCGCCCCCGTCCGACAGTCCCGGAGTTCTGGAGGCTGTCCATCGCGTGGTCGCGCGTGCGGGCTACGACTTCAACGATGACGAATCGACCCCAGGCCATCAGGAGGGTAAACTGAACACGTGATCACGGTGCCGGTGCGGCCGTCTCGGATAAGGCGAATCAGTATGGCGTTAAGAATCAGAGCTTTGGGTAGCGCGGAATGCGGCCATGGTCGTCACTGACAAGTGTCCACCACAGTTCAGCGCCGCTGCAAGAGGCACAGGTCTTGCTGGTACTCACAGATAGAGAGGCATAGGAGTGTCACCTAACCCAGGAGGCGGCTGCTCAAAAAGGAAGCAAGATTCTCGGTTCGTACGTCACGGTGACAGAACGCGATTATTACATTACCGTCCAAGCGGACAAACAGGTAGGCTGAACGGGCCCTTAGTCCTGACCGGCTGTCTGGAAGGACTTGAGGAACAGACGTGACCGGCGAGAAGGGGGAGGACATGGCTGTGTCGCCGGAAGGGACCGTCGGACATTTCATGCATCGAGACCTTGAAACGGTCACCCAGGTCGAATCCGTGGTCGTCGTTGCGGAGCGGATGCGCGCCCGGCGGATTGGTTCCGTGCTTGCGATATCGAGCAAGCATTGCAGGGGGTGTGGCGACATTGCGGGGATCATCACGGAGACGGATCTTGTCCGCAAGGTGATTGCTCAAGGGTTAAACGCATCACAGACCACGGCGACTCAGGTCATGACCAGTCCCCTTCTGACGATTACTCCTGCTCGGTCCATGCTCGATGCCGGTCAGCTCATGGAAATAAACCATGTCCGTCATCTGTGCGTGTCGGATGGCGGGAGCATCGTCGGCTTAATTTCGGTGCGAGACCTCGTGCGGTATTTTGTTGATGCGGAGACCGGTCCGATCCGCGATCTTGACGACGTCTATCGGCCGCTCAGTGTGCTCATGCGGACCGCCATTGAGACGATTGACAGTGAGGAGACGCTTCTGGCCGCGGCGCGACGGATGGCGGAGAAGCGTATTGGTTCTCTGCTCGTGTCCCGAGCAGGGCAGGTGGTGGGTATCGTGACTGAGAGCGATCTGGTCCGTAAAGCGCTGGCGTGCAACCTGGATACCGGCGGCACCTGCGTCGGCTCGCTCATGAACCAGCCGGTGCTCGACATCGACATCAACCGCACGGTCCACGACGCGAGCGATCTTATGGCCGAGAAAGGCGTGCGCCACTTAGCCATGACCGAGAACCGGAAGATCGTCGGCATCATCTCCGTGCGGGATCTGATACGCATGATCTCGGTCAGGGACCGGCCCCGGTTCCTGCGCGAGAAATGAAAAAGGCGTGCGCCACTTAGCCATGACCGAGAACCGGAAGATCGTCGGCATCATCTCCGTGCGGGATCTGATACGCATGATCTCGGTCAGGGACCGGCCCCGGTTCCTGCGCGAGAAATGAAGGTCTGCCTTCGGGTCTAACGTTCAGGAGGCATGCATGCAATCACGGATCTGGTGTGCAGCAGCATTGGCCCTGTGGGTCATCGGTGCCGCGATCGTCGGCTGGATATTTGTGAAGGGATGGATCACCTCCGGTGCTGATGGGCGCACGGAAATTAGGCTGGCGCCATCAGAGCGCGATCAGATTCTCAAGGAGATGCGGCAGCTTCTGCAGGCGGTCCATGGGGTCGTGGTAGGCCTGAACGCTCCTGAGCCAGACGCAAAGCAGGTGGAACAGACTGCGCGGGCTGTCGGCATGCGCATGGCTGCCGATGCGAGCCCGTCGATCATGATGAAGCTGCCCCTTCCCTTTAAGCAGATGGGCATGTCTGTCCATCGAGACTTCGACGAACTCGCGGACGGGATCGCGCGCGGGGAACAGTCCAGGCAGACCCTGAATCGTCTGACGAGCATCACGAGCCGTGCACGACGTGCCATGAGCTCTATCGGTTCTCTGCAGAGAGATAACGATCGCCCAGATGTTCGCCATCATGAAATTCGCTTTCTTTGAGTTGGAGCCGTGGGAGGAAGGATACCTCAGGGATCGTTTGCAACCTCTGGGTCTGTCTCCTGATTTCGAGCCAGTGTTCAGCACATCTCGCCTCACGCCCAAGAACGCCGCGGAGTATGCGAGCCAAGAAGGAATTGCCATCTTCGTCTGGACGCGGGTGGATGCCGAGCTCCTGACGATTCTGCCACGTTTGCGCGTGGTGCTCACGATGTCCACGGGTTACGACCACATTGATCTGCAACGGTGTGCCGAGCGTGCGATCACAGTATGTAACGTCCCTCATTACGGGGAAAACACCGTGGCCGAGCACACCTTTGCGTTGATTCTCGCACTTTCGCGCAAGGTGCACCATGCGTATGTTCGAGCGCAGCGCGGGGATTTCTCCATCGAAGGCCTGCGCGGGTTCGACTTAAATGGGAAGACGCTGGGAGTAATCGGGGCGGGCAACATCGGGCTTCACGTGATTCGGATCGCGCGAGGGTTTGGCATGCGGGTGTTGGCCTATGACATGAAGCCCCACCCGCTCTTAGCTGAGGTTCTTGGCTTTGAGTATGCCGATCTCGACACCGTGCTGAAAAAGGCGGACATCCTGTCTCTTCATGTCCCCGCCTCACCCACGACCTATCATCTGATAAACCGGGAGACGCTTGAAAAGGTCAAGCGTGGCGCGCTGCTCATTAACACCGCCCGAGGGACGGTCGTGGACTCGGATGCCCTGCTGTGGGCGCTGGAACAAGGAATACTTGCCGGGGCGGGACTGGATGTGATCGAAGGAGAGGAATTCATCAAGGAAGAACGTGAGCTCGTGAACTTACCTGTAGCGGCAGAGACACTCCGGAAGGTCGTGCAAACCCATCTGTTGCTGCGCCGCGAGGATGTCGTATTTACCCCTCACATCGGCTTCAATAGCAGGGAGGCCTTGAGCCGCATTCTTGATACGACGGCGAGCAATTTGAAGGCATTTCTGAGCGGAAGCCCAGAAAACCGAGTGTCGGCCACATAGGATGGCGGGAGGGCCAGCACAACAAGGATTGCCTCCGGATTGGATAACGTGGAAAGTGATGAGGCTCGTGTCTATGCACACGGAGCCCTGGGTTATACGACGACTGGCTGAAGGACATGACTCTATGGAGGATGAAAAGATGGCACAGCAAAGACCAGAGATGCCCAAAGACCGCCCCCTCGACGCTCCGTTGTTGACGTTTGATCTGCCGGCTCTGCTGAAGCAGATCAAGAGCGAAGACAATTGGCAAAAAACGGAGCGCAACGCGATGACCTTGTTAAAAACTCAAGAGATGCGGGTAGTGCTTGTTGCCCTGCATGCCGGTACTGTGATCCCTTCCCATAAGGCAGATGGTCCCATCAGTGTCCAGGCGATTGAAGGCCAGATTAAATTCAGCGCTGTTTCTCAAACCGTGACTCTCAGAAAAGGGCAGATGCTCACCCTGCAATCGGGGCTTCCTCACTCTGTTGAGGCTGTGGAAGAGTCGGCTTTCTTGTTAACCGTGGCTTCAGAGTCGGCGCCTCCCGCAGAGCGTTAGCAGCAAGCAGACGTGTCCGGAACCGGTTCATCGTCCTCTTCGAATGGGCCTGGGCGTATGCCACGTTGCAGCGGTCGGCGCGATTGATCACCGGCGAGAGCGAGAGGATGAGTTCAGTTTTTAGGTGACCCATGATCCGTGTCAAGCGTGTCTATGAGCCGGCGCAAACCCGCGAGGTCGTGCGGTTCCTCGTCGATCGGCTTTGGCCGCGCGGCGTGAAACGGGACGCGTTGCGTCTCACCGGCTGGCTGAAGGACGTTGCTCCCAGTGACAGCCTGCGTCGCTGGTTCGGACACGACCCCGAAAAATGGGAAGAGTTCCGTCGCCGTTACTTTGCTGAGCTGGATCGCAAAGCGGAAGCCTGGTGCTCTCTCCTGGAAGCGGCTCGTGTGGGGCCCCTTACCCTGCTCTTTGGCGCCCGGGACCTGCGGCACAACAATGCCGTCGCCCTGAAAGAATACCTGGAAGGCAAACTGGAAAAGGGCTGACAACCCTTAGTGAAGTAAAGCAGCTTCCGAGGACCGTGGGGACAGAGGAGGCGACGACCATGAAAGCGACGGACGAATTAAGAGACGAGCACGAAGGCGTGAAATTGATGCTGGCGATCCTGGGGCGGGCCGCGGCCAGGCTGGAATCAGGGCAGGACGTAAGCCCTGAAGACCTCGCTCAGATGCTGGAGTTCATCACGGTCTTCGCCGATAAATGCCACCATGGGAAAGAAGAGGACCTGCTCTTTCCCGCCATGGAAGAAGCCGGGATTTCCCGGGAAGGCGGGCCGATCAGTGTCATGTTGCGGGAGCATGACATGGGGCGTGGGTACGCCCAGGGTATGCGCGACGCCGTCGCGCAATACACGTCCGGCGACAAGGCGGCTGCGCCTATGATCGCCGAACATGCAGGACAGTATATCCGGCACCTCACCCAGCATATCGAAAAGGAAAACCTGATCCTGTTCCCGATGGCCGATGCCTATCTCAGCCCGGAAACGCAAGAACGGCTGGTGAAGGACTTTGAACGATTGGAAGCGGAGAAAATCGGAGCCGGCCGGCACGAGGAATTTCACCAGTTACTGCGCCAATTGAAGGAAGCCTACCCCGGCTGAGCCAGCTACTGTGGCATCCCGCACCAGTGCTGCTTCGCGCCGGTGTGGTCTTTGTCGCCACAGGAGGCGGAAGTACAGCCGCCGTTCTCGCGTATCTTCCCTTCTTGCTGATGTTTTTCCCGGTCGCCGTCCCTCCCGTCCATGGCATGTCCTTTGCCCCGATCAGACGGTATGCATATTTCCAAGCAGGCACTGGAACAGTATCTCCGGGAGCGGTGGGGGCCGGATGCGGCGGTTCGCTCCTTCGGGCCGCTTGGGCACGTGCAATCCCGCCGCGTGTTGAAGGGATTCGGGTACGGGTCTCCGGTCATCATCGAGGCGTGTGTCGGAGGCCGCACCCGGCGTATGGTGCTGGAGACGATGCGCCCGGGCCCGCACGGCCACGAGCATATGGCCGACCGGGCGCACGCCATGCTGTGGGACTACGCGACGTACAATCACCTGCCCCGCCACGTCCGGGCGTTGGACGTCGGAGCCTTCACCGCGAGCGGCCGCATCCGTTCGGTCGAAGACGCGCGCGAGTTCTTCGTGCTGACGGAGTTCGAGAAGGGCGGGGAGTATCAGCGGGACCTTGCGCGGATTGCCAGGACGGGCAGGCTGGAGCGCCAGGATCTGGCGCGCGCCCGCGCGCTGGCCGACTATCTGATTGAGATCCATCAGGTCAAGAAACGCGCGCCCGATCTGTATCGGCGGGCCCTGCGGGACCTGATTGGCCACGGCGAATGCCTGATGGGCGTGGTGGACAGCTATCCAGGCAGTGGGGCGGTCATCCCGCCCGCCTTGCTGGAGTCGATTGAGCGGCGCGCCAACGCGTGGCGCTGGCGGTTGCGGGGCAGGACGGGCCGCCTCTCGCAGGTTCACGGCGACTACCATCCCTGGAATGTCCTGTTTCGCAAGGGCGTGGACTTCTCGGTTCTGGATCGATCCCGGCAGGAGTGGGGCGAGCCGGCGGACGACGTGACGGCGATGACGATCAACTATCTGTTCTGCTCTCTCCGCCGGTGGGGCGACTTGCGGGGCCCCTTCGAACGGCTCTTCCGTCTCTTCTGGGACCGCTATCTCGAAGGCACCGCCGATCATGGCGTGCTGGAAGCCGCGCCGCCGTTCTTCGCGTTCCGCGGACTGGTCGTTGCGAGCCCGGTCTGGTACCCTACGCTGGACCTGCGCGTGCGGCGCGCGCTGTTTAACTTCATCGAGAACGTTCTGGACCAGCCGCGGTTCGACCCGGCGCGGGTCAACGAATTCCTGAAAGGGCCGTCTTTGTAGGAGGTGCGCGCGATGTCCACGAAGACACCGGAAGACGGGCTGCCCACGACCTTGTATACGGTCCCGCCCGATGCCAGGGTCGGCGAGGTGGCCGGCCTGATGGCCATGAAGGGGGTTGGAGCCGTGGTGGTCGTCGAGAATCAGCAGCCGATCGGGATTCTGACGGACCGGGACATCGTGGTGCGGGTCAACGCGCAGATGCTCGATGTCGAAAAAATCAGGGTGCGGGAGGCCATGTCGTCGCCGCTGGTGACGGTGCCCAAGCATGAAGACGCCGGTGTCGCCGTCGCGATCATGTGCCGCCACGGCATCAGGCGCCTGCCCATTGTGGACGAACAGGGGCGCCTCTTTTCGATCATCACGCTGGATGATGTCCTGCTCCTGCATCTGGCCGGCCTGGACGACCTGACTGGCATCATCCGGCGGCAGCTCCATCCGGACTACAAGACGGAGGAACCGACGGGTCCGGCGAAAGACAGGTTCGCCGATCTGGGCCCGCCCGCGTTCCCTGCCCGGCCCTCCTATGAAGGAACAGTGGAGCACATCGCTCGCCCCGTGTTCGTGCGAGCGATGGAGCGCAGGGAACGGCCGAAGGGCCTTACGGGCGTGCGGACCTGGTTCCGCCGTAGGCGGCGATGGATGGCGATCATGCTGGCGCTCTCGCTCCTGGCGACGGTGTTCGCCGTGCTCGTCGTCTATTTTTTGAGCGCGTTCTGGGCGTACAATCCTCAACACTACGAACCGAAGGGCCAGGAGCGTGAGCAATACCTGGAACAGTTGGAGCGCGGCCGACAGAAGGAGGGGCCGTGAATACAGCATTCGCCGTCTGGTTGACCGGCCTCCCGGCGTCCGGAAAGAGCACCGTCGCCCGCAAGTTGCACGCCGGCCTGGCCCTGGCGGGGCTCGAGGCCGAAGTGCTGGAGTCCGACGCGGTGCGAAAAGTGATCACGCCCGCGCCCACGTACGTTCGCGAGGAGCGTGACCTCTTTTACCGCGCCCTGGCCTTTTGCGGCGGCCGGCTGGTGGCGCACGGCGTGCCCGTGATCTTCGACGCGACCGCCAACCGTCGCGAGTATCGCAATCTGGCGCGCACGCTGATCCCGCACTTCCTGGAAGTGGCGGTGGCCTGCCCGCTGGAAGTCTGCCGGCAGCGGGACCGCAAGGGAACGTACCGCAAGGCAACAGAAGGCAAGAGCACGACGGTGCCGGGGCTCCAGGAGCCCTACGATCCGCCGCTCGGCCCGGAAGTGGTGGTCGATACCTCGCTCCTCAGCCCGGAGGCCGCCGCCGCGCGTATCATCGAAGCCTTGCATGATCGCGGGTATCTCGCCGCCGCGCGAGGCATCCGGGAAGAGTTCTCCGCCATGCCCATCAAGGCGGACGGCAGTCTTCCTTAGTCATGCGCGGGAATTCCCCACACGCGTCCCGCCTCACGCCCAATGCGCTGACGGTTCTTCGCGTCCGCTATCTGAAGAAAAATCCGTCGGGCAGGCCGGTGGAGACGCCGGCGCAGATGTTCCGGCGGGTCGCCCGCAACATCGCCCAGGCGGAATCACGCTACAACTCCGGCGGGGAGGACCCTCGCCGCATCGAGCGGACGTTCCACGACATGATCAGCCGGCTCGAGTTCCTGCCCAACTCGCCGACGCTCATGAACGCGGGACGGGACCTGCAGCAACTCTCCGCTTGCTTCGTCCTGCCGGTCGAGGATTCGCTCGAATCGATCTTCGACGCCGTGAAGCACCAGGCGCTCATCCATCAGTCGGGCGGGGGCACCGGCTTCTCGTTCAGCCGTCTCCGTCCGAAGAACGATCCCGTGGCGACCACGAGCGGGATCGCCTCCGGCCCGGTCTCCTTCATGCAGATCTTCAACCAGACCACCGAGGTGATCAAGCAGGGGGGCACGCGCCGGGGAGCCAACATGGGGATCCTGCGCGTGGACCATCCCGACATCCTGGAGTTCATTGACGTCAAGCGGAACCCGGGCGAGCTGACGAATTTCAACCTCTCGGTCGGCCTGACCGATGCCTTCATGCGCGCGGTGGAGCGTCGCCTGACCTACGCGCTGGTCAATCCCCGGACCGGCCGGCGCGTCCGCCGCCTGCAGGCCGCCTGGGTGTTCGAGCGCATTGCGAACGCGGCGTGGCGGACGGGCGAGCCCGGCGTGATCTTTCTCGACACGATCAACCGGGGGAATCCGACGCCGCACCTCGGGCGGATCGAGGCGACGAATCCCTGCGGGGAGCAGCCGCTGCTCCCGTACGAATCCTGCAATCTCGGATCGATCAATCTGGCCCGGTTTGTCGCCGGCTTCCCCACGCGGCCCCGGATCGATTTCGAGCGGCTGGGCGTGGCCGTCCGCGCGGCCGTCCGGTTTCTCGACGACGTGATCGACATGAACCGCTACCCCTTGCCGGACATCGAGACCCTCACCAAAGGCAACCGCAAGATCGGGCTGGGCGTGATGGGATTCGCCGACCTGCTGATCATGCTGAAGATTCCCTACGACTCCGCGGAGGCGCTGACGATGGGGGCGCGCGTCATGCGGTTCGTGCGGGAGCAGGGACGCGCCGCGTCCGCCGATCTCGCCAGGGAACGGGGCGAGTTTCCCAACTGGAACGGCAGCCGGCTGCAGGCGGAGGGGCACCGGCTGCGCAATGCCACGGTGACCACGGTCGCGCCGACCGGCACCATCAGCATCATCGCCGACTGCTCGCCGGGCATCGAGCCGCTCTACGGCGTGAGCTTCATGCGAAATGTGCTGGAGGATGTGCGGCTCGTCACGCTCCACCCGCTGTTCGTCGGGATGGCCCGCGCCGCCGGGATCTATTCGGAACGACTGGCCCGGCGCGTCGCCTCGCAGGTGTCGATCCGGGACATCCGCGAGATTCCGGAGGATCTCCGGCGGCTCTTCTGCACGGCCCACGACGTCGCGCCCGGGCACCATGTCCGGATGCAGGCGGCCTTCCAGGAATACAGCGACAGCGGCGTGTCCAAGACGATCAACCTGCCCGAGAGCGCCACGCAGAAGGACGTGGCCGCGGCCTATCTTCTGGCCTATCGCCTGGGCTGCAAGGGCCTCACGGTGTTCCGCGAAGGCAGCCGGGCGAAGCAGGTGCTGACCTGCTCCAACATCGGCGTATGCTGAGCTTTTTCCTCATGACCCTTCAGCAGGCCTTCCGGGTCATGGGGCGGAACCGTCTGCGGTCGGGACTGACCATGCTGGGCATCATCATCGGCGTCGGAGCCGTCGTGGCGATGGTGAGTCTCGGGCAGGGGGCCAGCGCGTCAGTCCAGGCCCAGATCGCCAGCGTCGGGACGAACATGCTCATCGTCATCCCCGGCGCCACGTCGGTCAGCGGCATCCGGGGCGGGCTCGGCGGCATGTCCACGCTCACGGTGGAGGATGCCAAAGACATCGCGCAGAAGGTGACCGGTGTCGCCGCCATGTCCTACGCAATCCGCGACGTACTCCAGGCCGTCCATGAAAACAAGAATTGGCGGACCCCGGTCGTGGGCACGACCGGCGAGTTCCCGATCATCCGGGACTGGGCGATGGCGGAAGGGACGTTCTTCACGCGGTCGGACGAGGACCAGGCGGCGAAGGTGGCGGTGCTCGGGAAGACCGTTGCGGACGGCCTGTTCGAGCCGGGCGAGGAGATCGTCGGGGCCCAGATCCGGATCAAGAACGTGCCGCTGCGCGTGCTGGGCGTGCTGGCGTCGAAGGGCCAATCCTTCATGGGCCAGGACCAGGATGACTTCATCGTGTTGCCGTTCCTGACGGCCGAGCGCCGGGTCCTGGGCACGAAGTTTCTCGGCACGGTGGGCATCATTTTCCTGTCCACCGAGCGCCCGGATCAGCTCGCCGGAGCGGTGGAGGAGATCAGGGACCTCCTGCGGGCACGGCACCGCCTTCAGCCGAACGAGGACGACGATTTCACGGTCCGGACCATGGAAGACATTGCAAAGGCCTCGGCTGGGACCAGTCGCACTATGATGCTGATGCTGCTCGGCATCGCCTCGATCTCGCTGGTGGTCGGCGGCATCGGGGTGATGAACATTCTGCTGGTATCGGTCACGGAACGGACGCACGAAATCGGTCTCCGGATGGCGGTGGGCGCCAAGCGTTGGCACATTCTCCTGCAGTTTCTCGTGGAGGCGGTCATCCTCAGCACGATCGGCGGGATCGCAGGGGTCGTGGCGGGTGTCGTGGGCGCGCGCCTGGCGACGACGCTCGCAGGGTGGCCCACCATCATCTCGCCTCAGGCCGTCGTGGTCGCGTTCCTGTTCTCGTTCATGGTCGGCGTCTTCTTCGGCCTGTATCCGGCCAACAAGGCGTCGCGGCTCAACCCGATCGAGGCGCTGCGCTATGAGTGAGAAAAGGGGAGTATGGCGATGCCTGCCATGACGTTCGAGGAGATCTTTCTGGGCTTTCTCGTCGCCCTGGCGGCCGGCGCCCTGATCGGCCTGGAACGGGAGCAGTCCGGGACGCTCGAGAAGAAACCCCGGATCGGCGGCGTCCGTACGTTTCCCCTGATCGCCCTGGCCGGCGCGCTATCGGCTCTGACCGCGCACACGTTGGGGGTCTGGCCGATCCTCGGGTCCCTGCTGGTAGTGGGGGCGTTCCTTTCGGTCTCGTATTACCAGGAGTGGAGCAAGGAGGCGGCGCCGGGGGTCACAACAGAGGTGGCCGCGCTCATCACCTTCCTGCTCGGCGTTCTGGCGCTCTTGCCGGGTCTCCCGCTGGCGACCGGCCAACGCTATCTCCTGATCGTGGCCAGCGCGGGCGTGGTGATGGCCCTGCTGTCGTTCAAGGCGCTGCTTCACCAAGCCGTCGCGCGCGTCTCCGAGGACGACATCTACGCGACGGCGAAGTTCGTCATTCTGGTGCTCGTCGTCCTGCCGCTGCTGCCGGACCGCACGTACGGCCCGCTCGACGTGCTCAATCCGTTCAACATAGGCCTGATGATCGTGCTGATTGCCGGGATCAGCTTCCTCGGCTATATCGCGACGCGGATTGTCGGGGAGAGGAGGGGCATGGCGGTCACCGGTATTCTGGGCGGGCTGGCCTCCTCCACGGCCGTGACTCTGAGCGTGTCGTCGCGGGCGCGCGAGTCGCCTGCAACCGTCGCGCTTGCTGCCGTCGCGATTCTGATGGCGTCGGGGACCATGTTCGCCCGGATCCTGGCCATCATCGGGATCGTCGACCTCGAACTGCTGCCGGCCTTGTTGTGGCCCATCGGGATCATGATGGTCGCCGGATACGGCATTGCGTTGGCGCTCTTCCTGCGGTCCCGCCAGGAGATGCCCGAGACCGAGCCCGTGGCGCTGCGTAACCCGTTCGAGCTCGGCTCTGCGCTGAAGTTCGGGTTGTTTTACGTGGTGGTGATCTTCGTGACGAAGGCCGCGCAGACCTTTCTGGGCGATCGTGGGCTTTACGCTTCCAGTGTCCTGGCCGGCACGACCGACGTGGACGCCATCACACTCTCGGTGGCACGGTTCCATCATGAGGGTCTGGAGTCGACGACGGCGACGGTCGCCATCACGCTGGCGGCCGTGACCAACACGGTCGTCAAGGCGGGCATTGCGGCGTGGCTCGGCGGCCGGGAACTGGCCGTGCCCGTGATCATGGGATTGGGGGCCGCGTTGGGCGCCGGCTTCCTGGCGCTGTTTTTGATCGGGTGACATGGCGCAGGATCAATATGGCCGAGATCCTGAACGTCGAAATCGCCCAGCGCCTCAGAGAGGTGGCCGCGCTTCTCCAGGAGCAGGGGGCCAATCCCTTCCGTCTGCAGGCCTATCGCCATGCCGCCGACACGGTGCAGCGGCTCGACCGGCCTGCGGCCGAGATTGTGAAGGCGGAGGGGATGGAAGGGCTTCGGAAACTGCCGGGGATCGGGGAGAGCCTGGCGCGCTCGATTCGGGATCTGATCGTGACCGGGCGGCTGCCGATGCTGGATCGCCTGCGTGGCGAGACCGACCACGTGGCGGTGCTGGCGTCCGTGCCCGGCATTGGTGAGGCGACGGCGAAGCGCCTGCACCACGATCTCGGCATTGACACGCTGGAGGAATTGGAAACAGCCGCGCACGACGGGCGCCTGTCCGAGATCGAAGGCATCGGCCCGAAGAAGCTGGCGGGCGTCATTGATTCTCTTGCCGGTCGGCTCGGGCGCGTGCGGGGACGAACCGGCGCGGCGGCGCACGGTCCCGCTTCCGAACCTCCCGTTGGCGAGCTGCTTGACGTGGACCGCGAGTACCGCGAGAAGGCTGCGGCCGGATCGCTCCGCACGATCACGCCGCGACGGTTCAATCCGGCCGGCGAGGCCTGGCTGCCGGTGCTGCACACCCAGCGTGGGCCGCGGCACTACACGGCGTTGTTCTCCAACACCGCCCGCGCGCATCAACTGGGGAAGACCCGCGACTGGGTGATCCTGTACTTCGACGAGGGCGACGGGGAGCACCAGCAGACGGTGATCACCGCCCAGCGCGATCCGATGAAAGGCAGGCGTATCGTCCGCGGGCGGGAGCCCGAGTGCGAGGCGCACTACAAAGCGCTCGGCTGATTACCTCGCCGTCCCCGCCCGGGCCATGGGCGGGGTCGTCTGGGCTACGGGATTGAAGGGGACGATGGTCTGGATATAGCTGAGGACATTCCACATCTGTTGCTCGGTCAAGCGGCCGCCCCATCCGTGCATCGGGCTGAACACGACACCGTACGAGATGACGTTCATCAGCTCCATGTCGGTCTTCGACCGGGAGCGCGCCGACTGGAAGTTGGCCGGCGCGACGACGAGAAACGTGGCGTCCGGTCCGTTGCCGTCTCCCGCCATGCCGTGGCAGCGGAGACAATGCTGCTCATAGATCGCCTGTCCGGCCTTCGGATTGCCGCGCTCGCTCTGCGCCACCGCCCACGAACTGAAGACGATCACGCCCAGGATGCCTGCCAGGATCGCTGTTGTCCGACGCATAAGTCCCTCCCTTTGTCGACTCACTATTCAAAGCTACGAGCAATCGGCATGCCTCCGGGTTGATGTGCGCTCTGCCTGGCAATCCTTGACGGGAAGGGGGAGAAAGGCCACATCTGCCGGTGGAGGCCCTGGCGCGGGATGCCACAGAAACCATTCACGTCTGCGGTCACAGCGTGGGTTACGGGCGTTGCATGCTGGCATGCCTGATGCACGACCTGATCGCACTGGGAGGGGAGCACCATGCGAATCGTACTGGCAGTCGATGGGTCCGATCAGTCCTACTTCGCGGCGCGGGCGCTCGAGCATCTGAGGCAGGCGGACAAAATCACCGTGCTGCACGCTCTCGATGTGCCCTATCCGGCCTTTCCGATGGTCATGCCGGAGGTCGCGGGCGAGTTGTATGCGGTGACCGAGAAACGATTGAGGGAGGAAGGCGAGCGCGTCCTGAAATTCGTCGTCTCGATTCTTCCGCCGAAGACGGCGACGGTCTCCACGCGCCTTGAGAGCGGCAGACCGGCTGAGATCATCCTGTCCGTCGCGGGGGAGGAGAAGGCGGACATGATCGTGCTCGGCGCGAGAGGCCTCGGCCTGGTCAAGGAACTGCTGCTCGGGAGCGTCTCGCACCGCGTGCTCGCGCACGCGCCCTGCCCGACGCTGATCGTGAATCGGGTGCTGGTCTCGTTGAGCCACATCCTGTTGCCCCTGCAGGGACCGGAAGACGCCGAGGCGGCCATCCGGTTTCTCACGACCAAGCCGTTCAAGAATCCCGGTGAGATCACGGTACTGAGCACGGAGCCGTTTGCGCAATCTCCGTGGCTGGTCGGTGTCTCAGTTGCCGACTCAGTGACGCGACAGATCCGTCAGAGCGCGGAGCGCTTCGTAGGCGACGTCGCTGCGCGGCTGGTTGTCCTGGGATACCACGCGACGGGGGTGGTACGAACGGAAGCGCCGGGTACCGCCATCCTCCAGCATGCGGAGACGACCAATCCTGATTTGATCCTCATGGGATCGCGCGGCCTTGAAGGGGTGTCGCGGTTTCTGCTCGGCAGCGTGTCGCACACCGTCCTGCACCGCGCGCCCTGCCCCGTGCTGATTTTCCGATGATCGCATCGAAGCCTGGTGCGTGATGCCTGGAGGCGTGAGCCCATGGATCTCTCCCTGCTGAACCGGCGGTCGGACCATGAATGGTGGATCGAGCCCTTCGGCAGGATGCGCGTGCCGGGGATCATCTTCGCCTCTGAGGCGCTGGTCCGCGACATGGATCACAAAGTGTACGAGCAGGTCGTCAACGTCGCGACGCTGCCCGGCATCGAGAAGGCGTCCTATGCCATGCCCGACGCCCACTGGGGCTACGGCTTTCCGATCGGCGGCGTGGCCGCGTTCGATCCCGACCGCGGCGGCGTGGTCTCCGCCGGCGGCGTGGGGTTCGACATCTCCTGCGGCGTGCGCACGCTCCACACGGGGCTCACCCTGAAGGACCTCCAACCGGTGAAGGAGCGCTTGGCGGACGTGCTGTTCCGCAAGATTCCCTCCGGCGTGGGCAGCACCGGCAAAGTCCATCTCGATCAGAAGGGCATGAACGCCATGCTCGCAGGCGGCGCCCAATGGGCCGTCGCCAACGGCTTCGGCTCGGCGGATGATTTGGAGCGCATCGAAGAGCACGGCTGCATGGCCGGGGCCGAGCCCGACCAGGTGTCGGATCACGCCAAGAAACGGCAGCAGGACGAGATGGGCACGCTCGGCTCGGGCAATCACTATCTGGAAGTCCAGCGGGTGGTGCAGGTGTTTGATGAGGCGGTGGCCGCCGCGTTCAGGGTCCGGGAGGGCGACATCGTGGTGAGCATCCATTGCGGCTCGCGCGGGCTCGGCCATCAGATCGGCACCGAGTTCCTGAAGGGCATGCTGAAGACCGCCGCCGGCCACGGGATCGAGCTGCCCGACCGTGAGCTGGCCTGCGCGCCCATCCACTCCGATGTGGGACGGCAGTATCTGGGGGCGATGCGCGCGGGCATCAACTGCGCGCTGGCCAACCGCCAGATCATCACCCACCTGGTCCGGCAGGCATTCGCCGAAGTGCTGCCGCAGGCCTGCCTGCCGCTGCTGTACGACGTGTCGCATAACACCTGCAAGGTGGAGGAGCATGTCCTCGACGGCCGACCGCGGCGCCTCTTTGTGCATCGCAAGGGCGCGACGCGCGCCTTCGGCCCGGGCCATCCGGACGTCCCGGCGGTGTTCACGGCTGTCGGCCAGCCGGTGCTGATCGGCGGGACGATGGGCACGGCCTCGTACATTCTGGCAGGCACGCGCGAAAGTATGGAACCCGCGTTCGGCTCGGCCTGCCACGGGGCCGGGCGCGCCATGAGCCGCACGCAGGCCGGCAGGCGGTGGAAGGGCCGCGAGCTCGTCGATCAATTGAAAAGCCAGGGCATCCTCATCCGCACGCCGTCACTCCGGGACGTGGCCGAGGAGGCCCCCGGCGCGTACAAGGATGTGGACGCGGTCGTGGACGCGGCGGATGCGGCGAAGCTCGCGCGCAAGGTGGCGCGGCTGGAGCCGCTGGTCTGCGTCAAGGGGTAGGGGAGGTGTCAGGTGGCGGACGAAGCGGTCGCCTTCACAAATCGTTCGGTGTGTGCGATGATGCATCGCGAGAACGAACCATGCGGAAACCCAGGAGGTCCCAATGAGAGAACCACAGCGGTTTGTTACCCCTATCGCGCTCTGTATTGCGGTTCTGACCGCCGCGCTGTCCGGCTGCGCGGTCCCGCGCACCTGGCAGTACCCTCCCGATCCGCCCGGGAAGCTGCTCGACCTCAAGGCGGCGCAACCTGTTTCCGCAAAAGTGGCGGTGCGCCCGCTGCGTGATCTCCGCGGCGAGGCGGCGCAGCGGCAGGGGTGGCGGGTCGCCATTCCGTTCTACCCCTACGCGGTGGACTCGTACGACCGGCCCGAAACCGCTCTGGCCACGGAGGGGGTTCCCCTGATCCGCATGAATCCTTCCGTCGACTTCGCGCGGGCGGCCGCCGATGAGATTCGCAACACCGGCGCGTTTTCCTCCGTCTCGTTTGCGGAGGGGGGCGGAACCGACGGTGCCGACTTCGTTCTGAGCGGGTCTCTCCGGTCCACGGGCTGGCGGCGATCGTTCACCACCTACATGCTCGGCCCGGTGGGCACGATCTTCTGGATTTTGGGCGCCCCCATGGGGAACGCCACGAATACTGTGGCGATGGACCTCCAGCTTGCGCGGGCGTCCGACCCGCAGCGCGCGCTCTGGCATTTCACCATGCAGTTCAAGGACGAGCACCTTATCGGGGTCTACTATGGAATGGAGGAGTCCGTCGAAAACTACTCCACGGCCATTCAGGAGACGCTCAAGCCCGCGCTGGCTGATCTCGTGCAGATGATCGCCGAGCGTCCCGAGGTCTTGCAGAACGCCAGGTAATCCGTCCGTAGCAGGATCGGCGCGCCGTCGAAGAGGAAGGAGCGTAGGCATATGGTGATCCGGACACAGCAGATATCTTTGCGATGGGCGGCAATCGGGGGGCTCGCCGGCCTGTTGATGGTGGGAGGGTGCGCGCAGCGAAGCGTCTCCGTCGCGACCTCCGTGGGACCACCCCAGGAAGCCGGCGTGCGCGAGCCGGTGAAAGGCTTGGAGAAGGCTCCCCGCGAGGAAATCGTGAAGCCGATGGAAGTGGCGAAGGCCGAACCGCGCGCGGGCGGGCCCGGCAAGGAGCGGGAAGTCGTGATGCGGGAGGCGCTCGACGTCTACTTTGCCTTTGACCGGTGGTCGCTCTCTCCCGAGGGGAGGAAGAACCTGGATCGGAATGCCGAGACGCTGAAACAGACTCCCTCGACCAGGCTTCTCATCGAGGGCCATTGCGATGAGCGGGGAAGCCGCGAATACAATCTGGTGCTGGGCGAGAAGCGCGCCCAGGAAGCCCGTCGCTATTTGCAGGCTCTCGGCGTCACGAATCCGATGACCGTCACCAGTCTCGGGAAGGAGCGGCCGGTGTGCGCCGAACCGGACGAATCCTGCTATTGGAAGAACCGCCGGGCGCACCTCCTCGTCCAGGATAAATAGCCATCACCAGTGGAGGAAACGATGAAACACCATCGATCACTCGCAGTCGGTATGAGCAGTGCGGTGTGCTTCGCGTTGGTCGCTCTCGGCAGTCCTTTCCAGGTGTCGAGCGAGGCGGCGACCGAGGCGAAGGTGACGCCGTCGGGGGACGGGATCGAGTTGGAATACGCCGGCGAAGACGGCGCCAAGTCCGTCTTGACCCTTCCGCTCCATAAGGCCGGGGCTGTCCGATACTTCAGCGCCGGCGTCGGTCTGGAGGAGCGCGCGGCCCAATACCCGCCCTTCCCGCTCAAGCTGATTTTCGTGGCGGGCCCCAAGGCCTACCTGAGCCAGGTCTCGGTCACGATCACGGATGCGAAGGGAGCGGTCATTCTCGAGGTTTCCCGCGAACAGGTCACCGGCCCCTGGCTCTACGTGGATCTCCCGGCCGGCGCCTATACGGTCGCCGCGTCGCGGGACGGCCAGGACCAGGTGAAGGGCCAGGTCACGGTGGCGAAGGGCGGCGTGAAGACCCTGTACCTTCGGTGGAAAGAGAACACTCCCTAGGCGTTGCGTATGGCGGATCGCGCCAAGCTGCTGATCATGGGGGCGGCAGGGAGGGATTTTCACAACTTCAACGTCGCGTTTCGTGACAACCCGCGGTACGAAGTCGTCGCCTTCACCGCTGCCCAGATTCCCAACATCGAAGGACGGCGATATCCTCCCGATCTGGCCGGAAGCCTGTACCCGCAGGGCATTCCCATCTATTCGGAAGACGAACTGGAACCCCTGATCGAAGCCCATCACATCGCTCAGGTGATCTTCTCATACAGCGACGTGTCGCACGAGCAGGTCATGCACGCGGCCTCGCGGGCCCTCGCCAAGGGCGCCGACTTCCGGCTGCTCGGGCCTCGGACCACGATGCTGCGCGCCACCAAGCCGGTCGTCTCCGTCTGCGCGGTCAGGACAGGCTGCGGCAAGAGCCCGGCCGCCCTCAAGATCGCGGCCATCCTCCGGAAGGAGGGTTTGCGTGTCGGCATCGTCCGGCACCCCATGCCGTATGGCGATCTCTCCAAGCAGGCGGTTCAGCGATTCGCCACGATTGATGATCTGAAGAAGAGCGACTGCACGATCGAGGAAATGGAAGAGTACGAGCCGCACATCGCGAACGGCGACGTGATCTACGCCGGGGTGGACTATGAGCGGATCCTGCGTAGAGTGGAAGCCGAAGCCGACATCATCCTGTGGGAAGGGGGAAACAACGACCTTCCGTTCTTCGCGCCCGATCTGGAGATCGTCCTGCTCGATCCGCACCGGGCGGGCCACGAGCGGATGTACTTTCCGGGCGAGGTCAACCTGCTTCGCGCCGACGTTCTCATCATCAACAAACTCGATACCGCCGACGTGGAGCAGGTCTTCGAAGTCCGCCGCAATATCCGTGTGTGCAACCCGCGCGCCATCGTCATCGACGCCGGCATGCCGGTCTCGATCGACGATCCCACACTGATCAGGGGCAAGCGCGTGCTGGTTGTTGAGGATGGGCCGACGCTTACGCACGGCGGCATGAGTTTCGGCGCGGGTATCCTGGCGGCCAGGAAGTTCGGCGCCAGAGAGCTCGTTGATCCGCGACCGTACGCCGTCGGCAGCATCAGGCACGCGTTCCATGAGTATCCCCACATCATGGGCGCGGCGCTTCCGGCCATGGGGTACGGCCATGAGCAGATGCGCGAACTGGAGGAGACGATCAACAGGACGGAATGCGATCTGGTCTTGATCGCGACTCCGGTGGACCTGCGCCGGGTCATCCGCATCCGGCAGCCGACGTGCCGCGTGCGGTATGAGATCGAGGAGATCGGGAGGCCGACCCTGCAAGAAGTGCTGCACGACTTTGTCGGGAAGATCAAAACACATGCCTGAAAAAATCCTGGTTGCGCTTGGCGGCAACGCGCTGGTCAAGGCCGGGCAGCAGGGAACCATTGCGGAGCAGGCGGGGAACCTTCGCCAGTCCCTGGCCGGCATCGTCGAGTTGATCAGGCAGGGCCACCGGGTGGTCATCACCTACGGCAACGGCCCCCAGGTGGGCCATATCCTGATCCGGGCGGAGGAAGCGCGCGGGAAGGCATACGAGCTGCCGCTCGACGTCTGCGTTGCGCAGTCGCAAGGCGAGACGGGCTACCTGATCCAGCAGGGCCTGCAGCATCTGTTGCACCGGAGCGGAATTGACAGGCCGGTGGCGGTCCTGGTTACTCGAACAGTCGTCAGCCGGGATGACCCGCGGATGAAAACGCCGTCCAAGCCGGTGGGACCGTTTTATACCAAGGACCAGGCGATGCGTCTGAGCGCGCAGGGGTTCCATATCACAGAAGACGCCCATCGGGGATACCGGCGCGTGGTGCCGTCGCCCATGCCGCTTCGAATCGTCGAGGCGGACGTCATCCGGCGGCTCTTTGATGGGGGCGTGGTGGTGATCGCCTGCGGTGGGGGCGGGATTCCGGTCTGTGTCGAAGCGGACGGCACGCTGGCCGGGGTGGAGGCCGTGGTAGACAAAGACCTGGCATCGAGCGTGCTGGGTGCGGCGCTCGGCGCGGATGTGATTCTCGATCTGACGGCGGCGGACGGCGTCAAGCTTGACTTCGGCTCGCCGAGGGAAAGGAGTCTGGAGACCCTCACGGTGGCCGAGGCCAGGAAATATCTAGCTGAGGGGCACTTCGCGTCGGGCAGCATGGGGCCGAAGATCGAAGCGGCCGTCGGTTTTCTGGAGCAAGGCGGCCGCGAAGTCATCATCACGCTGCCGGAGAAGGCGATCGAGGCGCTTCAGGGCCGGGCCGGCACATCCGTCCGCCTAGAATGATGCCAACGATGCCTGATTAAAAAGTGTGGTTAGGGCTGTTTTGCCCCAGGAGTTTTTCTGGGTATGACCTGTTTCGCGTCATGCGAGTCTGCTACCGCCTCTATCTTGTACTCTTTGGGAGGCACCCCCCTACATCTCGGCTGGCATCATGCATGCTTATTCCAGAAGCACACTTAGAGGAGGTGGATATGGCACATTCGCAAGCCGTCGCAGATGGGGCTATGCCGTCAGGCTGCCGGACAAATGACCGAGCTGCCTACCAAGCAGCCGGCAGTGAGCAAGGTTCATCAACTCTATCCGCAAAGGAGGAAATCTGCCATGAAAGTCAAAGACGTGATGACAAGCGAGGTCCAATGTTGTAGCCCAGACACGAACTTGGCTGCCGCCGCAAAGATGATGTGGGACAGCGATTGCGGAGCCCTGCCGGTCTCAAATGTCGAAGGGAAAGTGCTCGGCGTGATCACGGACCGCGACATTTGTATGGCGGCAGCGACGAAGAACAGGCCACCGTCGCAGATTACCGTCTGGGAAACCATCGCCCCGCAGGCCTTCACGTGCCGGCCGACGGAGGACGTGCACGTAGTGCTGGACCTCATGAAGCGTAAGCAAGTCCGACGCTTGCCGGTCGTCGATGAGGACGGGATCCTGCAAGGCGTGGTTTGCATCAATGACCTCATCCTCCAAGCCGGTGAGGCCAAATGGAAGAAGGCTGCAGACCTCTCCATCGAAGATGTGATGAGCACGTTAAAAGGCATTAGCACCCACCGCGTGCTGGCCGCAGCCTGAACGGTCCTCCGGACAAGGAGACAGCATGTCCTCAGAACTTCTGCTGGCGGCGGTCATCAGTGGATCTCTTGGCGCCGTGGTTTTGCTGGCGGCTCTTCTGGGCGATATCCGGGTCCCGAAGAAACGCGAGAGCATGGATAACGCCGGAGACGCACGAAGCAGGCGGAGTGGAGCACGACTTTTGTGTACCGGCGTGTGATGGCCTTTGACTTCGACGGGACGATTGCAGTCAATGATGTGGTTCCTCCGGAGCTGGAGCAGGCGCTGGAGCAGTGTCGCGCCACCGGTCATGCGCTGTTTCTAGTCACGGGGCGGCGCTTCGAGTCGATCCCGCTGGGTCGCGTGGGCGAGTTGGTGACCGGTGTGGTTTGGGAGAACGGGGCCGTGCTGGCGCATACCGCCACGGGCGAAGTGTACCTGCCCTTCGGCCAACTGAATCCGCGTCTGCTGAAAGCGCTGGAGGAGACCGCGATTCCATTGGAACGCGGACTGGCGATTGTCGCCACCACGATGCCGCATGACCAGGCGGTGTGGCAGGTCATCAGCGCTCTCGGCGGCGGCGCGTCGGTCGAATACAACAAAGGCAATGTGATGGTGCTGCCGCCGGGCGCGTCCAAGGGGGCAGGACTGGAGCGCCTCCTCACGCTTTGCGGTTTCTCGGTCCACAACCTGGCGGCCTTTGGGGATGCGGAAAACGACCTTTCCATGTTGATGCTTGCCGAAGTCGCGTGTGCGGTGGGCGATGCGGTCCTTGCCGTGCGCGAGATCGCGGACCTGGTTGCCGAGAAGCCGGGGCCGGCCGGTGTGCTGGAAATTCTGGAACGCTATCCTCTGGGCGGCCAGTATTTCGACCTCCCGCTGCGGCGGGACCGGCTCATCCCGCTTGGACAGGATGAAACAGGTGGCCGGGTGTCACTGCCGGCGTCCCGTCTGGCGGGACGGAATCACGGGGTCTTCGGGGATTCCGGCACAGGGAAGTCATGGGTGGTGGGTTTGCTGGCCGAAGGATTGCACCACGCGGAGTACCAGGTTCTGCTGGTGGACCCCGAAGGGGACTTCCGCGGCCTGAGAGCCTTGCCGCGGTTTGTGTCCTTGGAAGGCGACCGATCGTCCCTGCCGTCACCTTCGGCGGTGGTGGCGTTGCTGGAGGCGGGAGGCGTATCGGTGGTGCTGGATCTCAGCCGGTATCCGGTAACGCTCCGCAGCAACTACCTGGTCGATCTGGTGCGGGCGCTGCGCCCTCTGGGGGAACGAAAGTACCGGCCTCACTGGGTCGTGCTGGATGAGGCCCAGCAAATTCTCCCGCGCGGCGGGGGCGAGGTTGCGACCGCGCTGGTCCCTCAACTGGAAAGGGGTGGGTGGGCGTTCGTCTCCTACCGGCCGGACCGGCTGGATCCGGCGGTCCTCCGATCAGTCCATCATTGCCTGCTGACCCGCCTGACCGAGCCGGAGGCGATCCAGGCGGTGCGGGAGCATTGCGGGGATTGCGGGCTCACGGAAACCAAATTTGCCGAAATACCGGCAGACAGCGCGCTCCTGGGCGGTAGCCGGATTGTCCGCTTGAGACCGGTTCTCCGACGAGTCCCGCATATCAGGCACCTGTACAAGTACGTGGATGTGCCGCTGCCGCCCGGCAAGCGTTTCTGGTTTCGGGATGCGCAGGCCGGTACGGGGAAGGAAGCGGCCAGCCTGTACGAGTTCCTGCGTCTGATCCCCTCGGTGTCGCTTGCAAGTCTGGAGTATCACGACGGCCGCGAGGATTTCTCAGAGTGGGTGGAGACGGCTCTGGGCGATGTGGACCTCGCAGCGCACCTGCGCAAGCTGTCTCACCGAGAGCTCCATGGGGAGACGCTCAGGGAAGCGCTCCGGCAGACGGTTGCGGCACGCTATGAGGAACTGAACGGACTGCGCTAGTCTTGCAACTTCGAGCGTATTGATCACCTTGTCCACTCCGAAGACGTACCAGGCGTCGAATCCGGCCATTTCCTTTTGCGCCAGACGCTAAGGCTGGCGGTGTGGTGTTTTTACGGCCCCAATACAGCAGACACCGGGAAATGCCCGCAGAGGAGCCTGGACCGAGGTTGGCACGGACTATGCTTTTGCTCTCTCAAGATCATGCGATTGGCCGGAGCGGCTGGTAAGGTGGTTTCCATGACAACAGCTCTATTAGAACTAGAACGTCCAGTCCAGACCGAACCAATCGTTGCGAGGTGTTACGATTTTCTGGATGCCTTGTTTTCTCTTAGCGGAATTGAAGACTACACGGAAGGCATATACCGAGATCAGTCGACAACCTACGAACGGGCACAAAAAAATCAGCTTAACTTTCTCCTTGACCAAATCCAGTGTAAAAAGGGATCTCGGATTCTCGATATTGGTTGTGGGGCTGGTACTCTTTTAGAAGAGGCGGAGAAGCGTGGAGCGCGCGCCATTGGAATTACGGTTTCATCCGCACAAGTCGAACGGTGCAGGAAGAAAGGGCTGGATGTGCGGCTTTTGGATTATCGAAACATGGGAGATGAATGGAACGGTCAGTTTGATGGAATTGTTGCGAACGGCTCGATAGAACATTTTGTTCAACCACAAGAAGCTGTGGAAGGGCGCCAAGACTTGATTTACCATAGACTTTTCCAGCTTTGCCATCGATTGTTGGACCGCCGATCTCCCTCGAGGCGTTTTGCAACAACTATCATTCATTTCCGTGGAAAAAGGATCAACCCGAACATAGCATTACGCAATCCGCTCAGCCTGCCTTACGGCTCAGATGAGTTTTACTATGCGTGGCTTGCGCAGAGCTACGGTGGCTACTATCCCGTGGTAGGGCAACTAGAGAAATGCGCCAAACCTTGGTTTGCTCTGGCATATCAAACTGACGGCACATACGACTACTACCTTGCCTCGAAAGAATGGATGAAACGCATGTATGCGACCCTGATAAATCCCGTGAAGATGCCGCTCGTTTGGAAAGAAATTGTCCGGTGGGTCTTTCGTCATCCCCGGCAGATAACGATGGGTCTCCTAGGCGTGCTGATCTTCCAGTCCTGGATTTGGCAATTCAAAACAAAGTCGCCTCCGATGATACTTTTGAGGCAAACCTGGCACGCGATCTAACTCTTGAGAAGACGTCATTTCCCAGTATCCTCTTCTGGTATTATAGGCCATGAAGCGTTGCGTACCCGTCACGGTGCACAACGGATGTGGTGGCATGTCTGTTGCATGAGGTGGTTGTATGCGTATTCTCCTCGCGGTTGACGGCTCGGAACAATCCTACGACGCGGCGCGCGGGCTGGAGTATCTTGCGCCCGCGGAACAGGTGATTGCGCTGCACGTGCTGGATATCCCGGTTCCCGCATACCCGACGATGGTGCCGGAGGCCGTGCGCGATCTCAGGACGGCCGTTGAGCCGCGCATGCGTGAAGAGGGAGAGCGCATCGTCAACCAGGTATCCTCGATTCTGCCGCGGGACGCCGGGAAAGTATCGACGCGCGTCGAAAGCGGCTCGCCGGCGGAGTTGATCGTCACTATCGCCGGTGAGGAACAGATTGATCTCATCGTGCTGGGAGCGCGGGGAGTGGGTCCCGTCCACGAACTGGTGCTTGGGAGCGTGTCCCATCGCGTGCTCACCCACGCGCCCTGTCCGACGCTCATCGCCAAGGGGCCGCTGCGCTCGCTGCGCCGCCTGCTGCTGCCGGTGCAGGAAGCGGAAGACGCCGAAGCGGCCCTGAAGTTTCTCGCCCGCAAGCCGTTTCGGGACGCGGTGGAGGTGACGGTGCTGACCGTCCTGCCGCTGGCCAAGCAAATGTGGCCGGAAGGGGCCGGCAACATTGACGCGTTCAGGGAGACCGCCCTTGCGAGCGCGCGGAGCTTTGTGGAGTCGGTGGCGGAGCGGCTGTCGGCGATGCGGTACTTGGCGAAGGGGACGGCGCGGATCGGATTTCCGTCGAGCGAGATCATCCATGAATCCATGGCGGCCAACGTGGACCTGATCCTGATGGGATCGCGCGGGCGCCGCGGGCTCACGCGGTTTCTGTTGGGCAGCGTGTCGCATGCCGTCGTGCACAGGACGACTCGTCCCGTGCTGATCTTACGGTGAAGGAGCGCAATGGATCAGGCTTTCGGTAAACGACGGGAAGCGGCCGTTGAAGTCAAGGCGGGCCGGGCGCGGCTTAAGGGCATCCTGGGATTGCCGGCCGGCATGGCCGGCGTGGTGCTCTTCGCGCACGGGAGCGGCAGTGGGCGGCTGAGTCCCCGCAACACCTTCGTGGCGCGCATGCTCCAGGACGGGGGCCTTGCCACGCTTCTCCTTGATCTGCTGGAGGAGCACGAGGCGGACGACAGGCGGAAGGTCTTCGACATTGATTTGCTCGCGGACCGGCTGCTGGCGGCAACGGAATGGCTCGCGCAGGAGCCCGCGACGAAGGGCTTCCAGTTCGGTTACTTCGGGGCGAGCACCGGCGCCGGCGCGGCTCTGCAGGCGGCGGCCCGCGCGCCTGCATCCGTGGCGGCGGTGGTGTCGCGCGGTGGGAGGCCGGATCTCGCGGCGCCGTATCTGCCGCAGGTCAAGGCGCCGACGTTGCTCATTGTCGGTGGTGACGACTCTCCGGTGATTCGGATGAACGAAGACGCGCTCGCGCTTCTGGCCTGCCCGAAGGAACTGGTCATCGTGCCCGGCGCCACGCATCTGTTCGAGGAACCCGGGACACTGGAGGAAGTGGCCGGTCTCGCGCGCCGGTGGTTCCTGCGTTACATTCCCGATTCCGCCTGACTCAGCTTTTCCTGTCCGTCTTCGCGGTGAACCCCGTGATTTGCTGTTCGAGCTTCTTGCTGCCGCAGGACGGGCACGTCGCCGCTCCGCTCTCATGCTCTTTGAGCGTCAGGGCCAAGAGAAACTCCTTCTTGCAATCCAGGCATTTGTATTCGTACATCGGCATGGTTCAGATCTCCCGTGATGTCCCTTCCTCTTTCTCTTTGTTCTTGCCCCATGATGACACGATCTGCGCCATCTCTTCCAGCCGCCGCCCGACCCGGTCGTACAGCGTGCCGTCGGGATAGGCTCCGTCGGGCCTTCGCTCACCGGCCGGCATGCCGGTCAGGAGCTCCAGCGCCTCTTCCACGGTGTTGACGGCATAGACGGCGAACTTTCCTGATTCGACCGCCTCGACGACCTCCCGGCGCAGCACCAGATGCTTGGTGTTGCGCGCCGGAATGATCACGCCCTGTGATCCGGTCAGTCCGCGCTTCTTGCAGGACTCGAAAAAGCCCTCGATCTTCTCGTTGACCCCGCCGATGGGCTGGATCTCGCCGAGCTGGTTCACGGAGCCGGTGACGGCCAGGGACTGCCGGATCGGGACCTCGGCCAGGCTGGACAGGATCGCCGACATCTCGGCGACGGCAGCGCTGTCGCCCTCGATCTCCGAGTAGGTCTGCTCGAAGGTCAGCGTGGCGCTGAGCGCGAAGGGATGCATGCCGGCGAACTTGCCCGCCAGGTAGCCGGCCAGCGTCATGACGCCCTTGCTGTGCACGTGGCCGGACATCTCCGCCTCGCGCTGGATGTCGATGACCCCCTTGGTGCCGACGAATGTTCGGGCCGTAATCCGGCAGGGGCGCCCGAAGGCGTAGTCGCCCAGGAGATGCACTGAGAGCCCGTTCACCTGGCCGACCACCTCGCCCTCGAGGGCCACGATCAGCGTGCCTTCCTTGATCTCGTCCTGAATCCACTCCTCGGGGAGGTTGGACCGGTGCTGCTTCTTGGCGATCGCCGTCTCCACGTCGGCCCTGGACACCAGCGCATGCTCTTCCCGGCGCGTCCAAAAGCCGGCTTCCCGGATCACGTCGCTCAGGAGGCTGAACCGCAGGGACAGCCGGTCGTGCCGCTCGGCCAGGCGCATGCCGTAGCGGATCAGTTCGGCGACCGCGTCGGCTCCGAAGTGCGGCAGGCCCTCTTCCTTGCAGAGGCGTGCCACGAACCGGGCGAACAGCCGGTCCTGGTTCTCGTCCCGGTTCACTTCCACGTCGAAGTCGGCTTTCACCTTGAAGATCTTCTGGAAGTCTTCCTCGTAGGCTTGCAGCAGGTGATAGATGATCGGGGGGCCGACCATGATCACCTTCACGTTGACGGGCACCGGCTGGGGCTTGAGGCCGATTGTCGAGAAGCCGAAGAACTCGGCCGTGTCTTCGATCTTGACCTCCCGGGTCTTGACGACCCGCTTGAGGGCCTCCCAGGCGAAGGGCTGCCGGAGGAGGTCCATCGCGCTCAGGATCAGATAGCCGCCGCTCGCCAGGATCAGCGCGCCGGCCTTGATCTCGGTGAAGTCCGTGAACATGACTCCCAGTTGGGCCTTGCGCTCGATCTTGCCGATCAGGTTGGCGTACGTAGGATGGGTCTCTTCCACCACCGGCGCGCCGTCGCCCTCCTTGTGTTCCACGATCAGGTTCACCTGATAGCGCGTCAGGTCGGGATGGCGGCCGGAGGGCATCAGGCCCGGAATCGGCAGGATCGGTCGCTCGTGCGGAAGGAAGTCCTTGTACGTCGTCACGATGTCTTCATAGACCTGCTTCAGATAGCTCAGGGCGTCCGGCAGGTCCTGGTAGGTCCGTCGCAGCATCTCGAACCGCCCTTCGAGGATGTTCTCGATCCATTGGCGGTCCATGTCGCGGATACGCTGCTCGGCTTCGTGATCCAGGGCGTGGAGGCGGACCCTGAAGTCGAGGATCTCGCTCTCCAGCGCCTTCTTACGTTTCAGGATCTCTTCCTTGCCCTCGTCGGAGAGCTCGGCCAGCGCTTCATCGGTCATGGGCCGGCCCGCCTTCATGGCAACCAGGTTGAACCCGATCGGGGTCTCCTCGAACGCGAATTCATGCGCGAGGCCCACCTCCGCCAGCTCCTTGAAGAGGGCTTTCTTCTTGGCTTCCGTGTCCTCTTCGATCTTGGCCTTCGCCTCGAGGTACTTGGCGCTCTCGAAAATTTTCGGGATGTCACGGCGCAGGCCCTGAATCAGCACGGCCATTGTCTGCTTGAACCCGCGGCCCTGGCCGGCCGGGAACGATAGGCAGTAGGGTCTGGCCTGGTCCTGGAAATTGTTGACATAGCACCAGTCCGGCGGCGTCGGCCCGTCCCGGGCCAGCCGCCTCACCATTTGCCGGACGAGCGTCCCTTTGCCGGTCCCCACGGGGCCCGACACGTAGATGTTGAACCCGGCGCTCTCCATGCGCAGGCCGAACTCCAGGGCCTCCACCGCGCGTTCCTGCCCGATGGTCTCGTCCAGGGGCGCCACTTGCCTGGTGTCCGTAAACCCGAGCCGGTCGGCTTCGATGGCCGGCGCCAGCATCGAGATGGGAATTTTGAACTTGTCGTACGGTCCCATAGGCCTCCTCGTGATCGCGGTATCACTTAGGAAGAAGCAATTTTTCTACCAACCGCGCAACCCTTATCACGGCTTGTTTTAGTGAGCGTCGTCTGCCCCTGTCGCTGGCGAATGGGGCATTTCGGGACGATCTCAAGAAACCGGACTGAGGCAATTGGCTTCACCCATGCTTGCCGGGAACTCGACTGCGTTCAGTAACCGCTTGATTCAGGTTCGAAATTTTCTGGCTCCTCCGGGACAATGCCTGGTACTGCCTTTGCGTTCTCCGACAGGGGTAGGGACAAAGGAGGACGAACATGGCGATGAAGCGAACGGTGAAAGCGGCGGTCAAAGAGGGGCGGAGCATCTTTTCCACCAACCCGCGTCGTCTGGTCGGTCAACAACCCGATCCCTATGCAGTCCGTGGCGCGCCCGCCGGCCACGCGGTCTGCAAAGCCTGCCATGCGGTCTATGAGAAGAAGCGCTGGCGTTTCGATGACGCGGCCTATGCGAAATTACTCGCGCACAAGCAGACCAAGACGTTGACCTGCCCGGCCTGCGCCAAGACCCATGACCGCTACGCCGAAGGCATTCTGACGCTGCGGTGGTCGGGTCTCTCCGAGCATCGGCGCGATATCCTCGGCTTGTTGCGCAAGGAAGCGGCCCGGGCGAAGGCGATGAACCCCCTGGTGCGGATCATGAAGATCGAGGACGCGGGGAGCGAACTGCGCGTGTTCACCACGAACACCGCGCTGGCCCAACGGATGGGCCGCGAGATGGAGGGGGCCTATCAGGGCAAGGCCCATTATTCCTGGTCGCACCGGGACAAGATGGTCCGGGTGAGCTGGGAACGGCACGAAGACTGAAGAAGCAGACCGAAAGGAGAATGCGATGCGAAACGACAGGCTCATGACGCGGCGCGCGATGGTGGTGATGCTGGTCGGGCTGCTTGGCTCCATGCTGATGAGTTTCCCCGGATCAGGCGTGGATGCCCAGAGCCCGGCGCAGGGTCTGCCCGAGCAGCGGATCGAAATCGTCATGAAAGATTATGACTTCCAGTTGGTCAAGCCCACGCCGATCCGGCCCGCGCTGCCGGCGGTCATCATCCTGCGCAATCAGGACATCGTCCGGCACGGCTTTTACTCAAGCATGCTGAGCGGGATTTTTGTCCAGGGCGAGGGCGAAGGGGTCGCCGCGTACGGCAAGGGAGTGGAAGGGTTCTACGTGGACCCGGGCAAGACGCTGGTGATCCGCTTCAACAACCAGCGGGCTGGAAAGTATTCCTTCCGCTGCGACCTGCATCCCCATATGAAGGGGGAAGCGTACGTGATGGATGTCCCCGCGGCGTAAGAGTATGTCTGAACTGCGGCAGGATCCAATTACGAAGGAGTGGGTGATCATTGCCACGGACCGGGCGCGCCGTCCGCATGAGTTCCGGTCCCGAGCAGTCAGCCGTGAGCGTTCAGCGTCCGGCACGGCGTGCCCATTCTGTCCCGGCAACGAACGAATGACTCCCGCCGAAGTGGCTGCCTACCGCGTCGGAAAGAGGGATGGGCCGGGGTGGTGGGTGCGCGTGGTGCCCAATCAATTCCCCGCGCTTACGCCCGAGGCCACAGACGGCCGCAGCGATGATCCTTTTTTCCGGTTCATGCCCGGCGTGGGACGGCACGAGGTCATCATCGAGACACCCGAGCACGACGTGCCTTTCGCGCTCCTGCCGGATCGCCAGGCGGAGGAAGTCGTTCTCATGTACCGCGACCGGTACCTCGCGATCTCCGCGGATCGGGCGATAAAGGCCGTGATCCTCTTCAAGAACAAAGGGGAATCGGCCGGCACTTCACTGGAACACCCGCATGCCCAGATCGTCGGCACGCCGGTCGTCCCGGAACATATCCGCGATAAGTACGCCGTGGCGACCCGCTATTACGACGACACCGGCCGGTGCATCTATTGCGATCTGGTCGAACGCGAGCGGAAGGCCAAGCTGAGGATCGTCTTTGAAAGCGACGAGTTTGTGGCCTTCCATCCATTCGCGTCCCGCTCGCCGTTCGAGACCTGGCTCGCTCCCAAACAGCATACCCCGTCGTTCGGGCAGATTTCGGTCGAGTCGGCCAAGCGGTTCGCGCACGCGCTCAAGGCGGTCCTGTCGAAGCTCTATCGGCATCTCAACGACCCGGACTACAACTTCGTGTTCCATTCGGCCCCCAAAGAGGATGAGAAAAAAAACTACTTCCTCTGGCATGTCCGGGTCATCCCGCGTCTGACGACCGTCGCGGGGTTTGAGATCGGCTCCGGCATGTTCATCAACACCGCCCTGCCGGAGGAAACGGCGGCGTATCTGAACGAGCAACCGTAGGGAAGGTTCGTGATCGGTACCCCCTGCGCGGCCTTTGTTTGACATCGAGGGGAGGCGGTCCTAGAATAAGCCATGGTCCGGGTCGCTATCGTCGGGGTGCTCGTCTTGTTGGTCCTGTGCATGGTCCCGCTCATGGGGGTGGATCACACGACCGCAGGCCATTTCCACCATGGGGCCACCGCTTCTTGCGCCCCCTGTATAGGGCCTGAGTCCATCGGCATGTTCGTCTTTCTCTTGACCTTGGTTGGCCTGTCGCCATTGATGATTCCGGCTGCGCCGCCTCGACCGCCGGTCCGAAATCAGTTCCGCCCTCCTCGCGTCCGCTAGTCGTTTCTCCTTTTTCCCAACATTTTGTTGTGTGCAACACGTCATTTGCGGGTCCGTCCGACCGGTCCGCTGTGTTCGGAACGGTCGGCCTGTCGATAGGGTTCTGATGGTGCCTATCGCTACAACGCGATTTAGCGACGCTGTGGCCAATTGCTTCAGTCAGTTGCGTCCGTGGCTGTTACGTCCTAGATTGGCGCTATAAATCACGGCGTTGGGGAGAGGAACAGCCCTTGCACGAGCCTGAAAGGAGGAAGGACCTCATGAAACCATGCCACTTCAGAACGGTTTTTGTCTTGGGTCTTGTGGCGTTCGTCTGCGGGACAGAGCTTGCCGGAGCGGCCGAGAAACACGCGTCGGCGGAGTCGGTCCTTGATCTCAACACGCTCGTGCGGGAGGCGACGGAGAGCAATCCCGAGATCAAGGCGGCCAGACAACGCTGGGAAGCGGCGAAGGCGGTCGTGCCGCAGGTGGGCACGCTGCCGGACCCTGTGATCTCAGGTGGATACATGAGCAGGGGATCGCTGGCTTCGGAACCCGTCACCATTTGGGGCGTGATGCAGGAGGTCCCGTTTCCCGGCAAGCTCCAGCTTCGCGAGGATATGGCGAGCCGCGAGGCGGAGCGGATGGAGGCGGACTTCGCGGCCGTCCGGTTCCGGGTGATCGCGCGGATGAAGGAATCCTACTTCGATCTCCATCTCATCCATAAGGCCCTGGAGATCGTCGAAAAGAACAAGGGGCTCCTTCAGGACTTCGAGAAGACGGCCAAGGCGCGCTATGCGGTGGGGAAGGTTGCCCAGCAGGACGTCTTCCGTGCGCAGGTGGAGCTCTCGCGTGTCTTGGATCGACTGGCGGTACTGGAGCAGCGGCGGGAGAGCCTGCATGCAGAGATCAACCGGCTGCTCTATCGCCCGCCGGCCGCGCCGCTCGGCAGGCCGGAAGAGATCAAGGTCACGTCGATGCCGGCTGGAATCGTCGAGATGAGCGCGCTGGCTGAGCGCCAGTCCCCGGAGCTGAAGGCCCAGCTCAAGAGCGTGGAGCGCGGCGATACGGGCGTGGCGCTGGCCAAACAGGACTATTTCCCGGACTTCTCCCTCAACTTTTCCGCCGCGCCGGCGCTGCAGGGCGATCCGATGGGCAACAGCTACCAGGCCCTGCTCGGCATCAAAGTCCCCCTCTACTATGCGCGCAAGCAGCGGGCCGGCGTGGAAGGAGCGCTCTCCACGCGGGAGGGCGCGCGCAAGGACCTCGAAGCCACCCGGCAATCTGTTCTCTTCCGCGTCAAGGACAACGTCGTCCAGGCCCAACGTGCCGAGCGGCTGATCAAGCTCCTGCGCGATGCCATCATCCCGCAGGCCAGTCTGGCACTGGAGTCCGCGCTGGCAGGGTATGCGGTCGGCAAGGTGGATTTTCTGACCCTCTTGAACAGTCTCCTTACGTTGCAGGAGAGCGAACTGGAGCTGCACGGAGAGATGGTCGAACATGAGAAAGCGCTGGCTCGGCTGGAAGAAACGGTGGGAGGATCGTTCCAATGACCGCCCGCATGCGTCATGGTCTTCTTGCCGTCGGGGTACTGATCGCGGTGGCGGCGGCAGTGTTCACATATCTCGGACGTATCGGCCAGGAACAGACCACGCCGATGCTCATGCCTATGCCAAACACCACGCCGGCGCGAGAGAGCACCTCAACAGACCACACGGCATCCGTTCCGGAGAGTGGAACGCCTGCTCCTCCACCGTCGGCCATGAGTCCAGGCCAGAACACGATCACGATCAGCCCCGAGCGGCTCCAGACGATCGGCGTCAAGTTCGATCTTGTGAAGCCTCGGTCGCTGGAGAAGATCATCCGGACGGTGGGCCGCGTCGAAATTGACGAACGCCGACTGGCGCACGTGAACATCAAGCTGGAAGGATGGATCGACAGGCTCCTCGTCAACTCGACCGGGGAGCGGGTCAAGCAGGGGCAAATCCTCTTCACGATCTACAGCCCGGAGCTCGTGGCCACGCAGGAGGAGTACCTGCTGGCCTTGAAAGGCGGGAAGGCCCTGGGAGGAAGCGAATTTCCGGAAGTGGCACAGGGCGCGACTTCCTTGCTGGAGGTGACTCGCCGACGTCTGCGGCTGTGGGACATCACCGAAGACCACATCCAGGATCTGGAACGTACCGGCACCGTCCTCAAGACCTTGCCGATCCACTCGCCGGCGACCGGGACGGTCATCAAGAAGGTCGCGGTGGCCGGGATGCGCGTGAATCCCGGTGACGAGCTGTATACAATCGCCGATCTCTCGCGCATCTGGGTCCAGGCCGACATCTACGAGTACGAATTACCCTCCATCAAACCGGGCCAGACGGCGAAGGTCACGCTTTCCTACGATCCCCGGACCGTGCTCATCGCGCGGGTCGGCTTCATCTATCCCACGCTCGATCCGCAGACCAGGACCGCCAAAGTGCGGTTCGAGTTGGAGAACCCCGGCGAAAGGCTCAAGCCGGACATGTACGCCAACGTGGAGCTGAAGATCCCACTCGGAATCAAGCTGGCCATTCCGAGAGACGCGATTCTCGAATCGGGAGAGCGGCAGGTGATCTTCATTCACCACGGCGGCGGCAAGCTGGAATGGCGGAACGTGAAGCTCGGCGTCCAGGCCGGCGACTGGGTGGAGGTGGCGGAAGGATTGAAGGAAGGCGACCACATCGTGACGTCGGCGAACTTCCTGATTGACTCCGAAAGCCAGTTGAAGGCGGCGGTGGGCGGCATGCAGGGGATGAAACATTAACCGTGGTAGCCCGCATCATCGAATTTTCCGCCCGGAACCGGTTCATCGTGTTTCTGCTGGTCTTCGGCCTGGCCACGGCCGGCCTGTGGGCCATGAAGAACACGCCCGTGGACGCCATACCGGACCTCTCCGACACGCAAGTGATCATCTACACCACCTGGATGGGCCGCTCGCCGGACCTCGTCGAGGACCAGATCACCTATCCGATCGTCACCGCGCTGCTGTCCGCGCCGAAGGTCACGGTGGTCCGGGGCTTTTCGGACTTCGGCTTTTCCTACGTGTACGTCCTGTTCAAGGACGGCACCGACATTTACTGGGCCCGAAGTCGCGTTCTGGAGTACATGAATCAGCTCGCCGGGAAATTGCCGGAAGGCGTCACGCCGCAGCTCGGGCCGGACGCCACCGCAGTCGGGTGGGTGTTTCAGTACGCCCTCGTGGACGAAACCGGCCAACAGGACCTCGCCGCGTTGCGCTCGTTCCAGGACTGGTATCTCCGTTACTGGCTGCGGAGCGTCGAGGGCGTGGCCGAGGTGGCGAGCATCGGCGGCTTCGTCCGCCAGTATCAGGTGAACCTGGACCCCACGAAGGTCCTGGCCTATAAGCTGTCGCTTCCCGAGATCGTCGGGAAAATCCGGATGAGCAACAACGACGTGGGCGGCCGTGTCGTGGAGTTCTCCGGGATCGAGTACATGATCCGCGGGCGCGGCTACATTAAGTCCGTCGCCGATATCGAGAAGATCGCGGTCGGGGTCAATCCGAACGGGACGCCGATCCTGTTGCGGGATGTCGCGACGGTGCGGCTCGGTCCCGACATGCGCCGAGGGCTGGTCGAACTGGACGGCCAGGGCGAGGTCGTAGGCGGAATCGTGATCATGCGCTTCGGCGAGAACGCGCTGACGGTCATCGAACGGATCAAGGCCAAGCTCAAGGAACTGGAGCCCACCATGCCGAAGGGCGTCAAGGTCGTGACGACGTACGACCGCAGCGATCTGATCCGGGAGTCCGTCGCCACCGCCAAGGAGAATCTAAACGAGGAACTGATCGTCGTCAGTGTGCTGATCGTCGGGTTTCTCCTCCACATCCGGTCCGCCCTCCTGCCGATCATCACGCTGCCGCTGGCGGTCCTGCTCGCCTTCATTCCCATGTACTTCATGGGCATCGGCATGAACATCATGTCCATCGGCGGCATCATCGTTGCGATCGGCGACATGGTGGACGGGGCCATCATCATGGTGGACAACGCTCACCACCGGCTGGAGGAGTGGGTGCGGAATGGAAGCATCGGCGACCGCACGCAGGTGCTGATTGACTCGGCCAAGGAGGTTGGCCCCTCCATTTTTGCCTCGCTGCTGGTCATCGCGATTGCCTTCATGCCGGTCTTCACGCTGGAGGCGCAGGAAGGCCGTCTGTTCAAGCCGCTGGCCTGGACGAAGAACCTCGCGATTGCCATGAGCGCGGTCCTGGCGATCACGCTGATCCCGGCGCTGCTGGCGATCTGTGTCCGGGGGAAGATCATCTCCGAACAGCGGCATCCGGTCAGCCTGGGCATGCAGAAGGTGTACG